>RCUQ01000051.1_pt1 | contig 160726 bp, 149 predicted proteins | sample 2166351 | NCBI WGS metagenome assembly RCUQ01 (sample SAMN09932597, study PRJNA488358) | compost metagenome | feature: garden; material: soil; isolation source: compost soil in acetonitrile-enriched culture | place: Germany: Experimental Botanical Garden Goettingen | collected 2016-01-27 | reverse complement strand
ACAAGATGTTATAGAGCACCTTTTAAGTTTTCCTGATGTGCTTTAACCTGTTTGGCATATTTCTTTCCTTGACGCTTCATTTTCCAGCTCGAATGATAGCCTGTTGGACCGACATTATAATAAGCTAAAGCTTTGGGCCAACTTTCTGCTTTTTGGTTATAGTTAGCGAGAATGTAGGTGCCACAATTAATATTATTAATCTCTTCAAATAAATCGCCAGGGCAGGTTTGTTGCCAATAGCGTGGGATAACTTGAGTAAGTCCAATAGCACCAGCAGGGGAAACAGCATAATTTCGATAGCTGGACTCTTGTCTTATAACCGCTGCAACTAGTAATGGATCGACCTTATAGCGATCGGCACTTTGTACAATCATAGGTGCAATACGTAGTGCGGTAGTTGGTTCAACAGCATATGCCTTTTGAATGCCATTGGCTAATTTTGCTGAACGCTTTTCTACGGAACCACCACCAAGTGATGCACAACCAGTAAATATTAAAGTTGTTGTTAAAATTAAAACAGATTTAGCTTTAATATGAGCTGTTGGCAAGTATCGTTGATAATTCAGCAAACTGTATATCCATTGGTATAATATCTGAGAAGATCATATTGAGCTGTGCAATTACAGTCAAGTTGAGACAGAAGGTACTATTTTATGGTTTTGTTAAATCCGTACTTTATTTAAGCGAAATAGAGGCGATTAATCGAAAGTCTAGATTTTATGCTGTGAGTAGAGCCACTTGCAAAGACAGTTTTGTCACATAAACCCATAGTATTTAATTTTTCCATAAGTAATTGCATGGACAAGTTAAAGAAATTCCTCTTGCTTATAGTAAATAGCCTAAGTAGAATCTAAGTTGGTAAGACTGGCATTCTCCAAATATTAGGGTGGAAATTAGGAGGATATAAGGCCTAATGTAAAGACATGACTGACGACTGATAAAAAACTTTTAAATTTCAAAAAAGAGTGATTTACACGCAACAGAAAACAGCATCGGCTATTTGTTTTATGATGATACTCATCAATATTATTAAAAAAATAGAGTGAGGGTGTATATAAAATTAAAAGCATTTATGTATTATTAAGCATGTTAAATAAAGTTAAACTCACATGATTGTGATATGTTTTTTTGAAGCGCAATAAATAAGTTCAGGCGTTGTTAGATAGCATGAATTTGAGTCTAGTGATTTCTTATTTCATAGTACTTTCAATGTGAAGCCATAATTCTTTATTTAGAGAAACCATAGCTTCAACATATCCGAATGGGACGTTTTATATTATTTCAATTCGCTCGATGACTTTCCTAATTCACGGCGTGCGATAATGAGTTGCTGAATTTGTTGCGTTCCTTCAAAAATATCTAGAATTTTAGAATCTCTTGCCCATTTTTCCAAAAGCTCATCTTCGTTGTAGCCGACCGTTGACGCAAGTTCGACGCACTTAAGGGTAATTTCATTACAAATTCGACCAGCTTTGGCTTTGGATATGGAGGCTTCTTTTGAGTTTGGCTTTTTGTTATCTGCCATCCATGCAGCTTTTAAGGTCAGTAAACGAGCCGCTTCCCATTCGGCTTCCATACAATAAATTTGGCTCGCAATATGAGTCGTTTGTAAGTATGGCGTTATATATTGAGGATCCAAACAATCGCTGAAGATCTCTTTAATGCGTTCTAGTGAGGCCTTTGCACAGCCTATAGCCATCGCTGCAACCAGCGGGCGGGTATTATCAAAAGTTTCCATCACGCCAGCAAAGCCTTTAGCAATATCAATTTCGGCATTTCCCAGTAGGTTGTTGGCTGGTACTCGGCAGTCGATTAAACGAATAACTGCGGTATCAGAGGCTTTGATTCCTAACTTATGTTCTAAACGTTCCACAGTCATGCCAGCAGTTCCTTTAGGAATTACAAAAGATTTGATCGCTGAACGACCTAATTTTTTATCCAGAGTTGCCCAAACGACGATAGCATCGGCACGCTCTCCTGAAGTCACGAAAATCTTTTCACCGTTTAAGATGTAATCATCACCAACTTTTGTTGCCGTAGTACGAATAGCAGCAGAGTCCGAGCCACAGTTTGGTTCAGTGATTGCCATAGCTGCCCATGTATTTTTGAATCGCTCTAACTGCTCTTCATTGGCCACAGCTGCTATCGCTGAATTTCCTAGACCTTGGCGGGGCATTGATAGAAGTAAAGCGGTGTCACCATAGCACATTTCAATCACACTTAAAGCGGTAGAGAGATTCACTCCATTTTTATTGCCTTGTTCATTGCTACCTCGCTTGCCGACAGCGGCCCCTGCGTTCATGCCTTCACCGCCTTCATTCATACCATCGACCAAAGATGCCAACATATCCAGCTCTTTAGGATAGCTGTGTTCAGCTTTATCGTATTTTCGGGAGATAGGGCGAAGTACGTTGATAGCTACTTGGTGGGCTTGATCAATCAGTAATTTAAATTTTTTAGGGTTTTGTAAATTCATGCCAGTTTTCCTTTTTATTATGCATGTAGACCAGAGTGAACAATTGCTGTTGCACGTAAATCACGATACCAACGCTCAACAGGGTGTTCTTTGGTGAATCCGTGCCCACCTAAAATCTGTACACCATCGGTGCCAATTTTCATGGCTTTTTCGGCACAAAGTAAACGTGCTAAATAAGCTTCACGGTGAAATGTTTGCCCAGATTCGGCTAGACTTGCTGCATTTAGAATGAGCATACGCATGGCATCAATTTCGATAGCCATATCTGCAATCATAAAAGCAACACTTTGACGGTGAGAAATTGGTTCACCAAAGGCCGTGCGTTCATTGGCATATTCAATACAATATTTTTTGACCGCTTCACATGTACCGACTGCCATTGCACACCACATTAAATTGCCGAGGTCTAAAAATGCCGTGTAGTTGAAATCTTCATCACCTAAGCGTAAAGCAGGGGTTTGATTAAAAATTAAAGTTGCTGTTTCCGTTGCTTTGAGCCCCATAGCGGGAGATTTTTTAAACTGAATACTTTCATCCCGTCTGAGAATAAAAACTTCAGCTTGACCATTAAGTTCAGCACTGACAAGGAAAATATCTGCACATTCAGCCAATAGTACCAGTGTCTTTTCACCTTGAATAAAATATTGACCATCACGTGAAATGGCTTGGGTTTTTAACTGGTAAGGATTAAAAGCAGGCGTAACTTCTTGAATTGAAAAGCTAGCGCGAATGCTACTGTCTTGCGCAAAACTATTTAAATATAAAGCTTGTACTTGCTCAGAACCCCATTGTGTAATGGCATTAATCACACTAAAGGTAGAGAGCATACCAGCGGCTAAACTAAAATCACCTTTGGCCAGATGCTCCGCAATAAGCACATTACTCAGAATATTTTTCTCAGCAGCGACACCACCAAGCGCCTCAGGCAAAGCATAAAAGTTCAGACCTAGCTCTTCAATATATTGCCAAAGTTCTGTTGGAAAAGTTTCATTTTGATCGGCACTTGCGGCTAATGGGTAAAGTATATCGGCGGCAAACTGTGACATGGTGTCGATGGCCATTTGCTGATCTTCTGAATAGCTTAGATCGAATAATGATTTTTCTTGATTGTTGAGTCGCTGTTTATGCAGATCCTTATTGGCTTTAAAGGCTTTTTGTGTTTTTGATAAAGTCTTATAGCCCGCTTTTGAGCCTTGATAAAGCGATTTCTCCACAAATTTTCTAAGTTTTAATTGGTCAAGTACGTCGCTACTTGCCATTTTTGTGATCAGTGATAAGCCAAATCCCTGCGCCTTATTTACCATATTTGTCATTATTTTCATCCAGCAGAATTATTCTGTGGTTTTATGCTGACATAGCGGCACACGAATAACTATGTCATGACTGACATGATGCATTGTCAAAGATAAACGGTATGTGGTGTATTTTAAATTATTCTAATATTTTGTTTTTTAAGTTCTTTATTGAATCATTTGGAATTGAAATGATTGATCAATTGACCAAAATGACGCAATGTCATTTTGGTCAATGTACTTTTAGATAAACTTTTTCACCATAGCGCGAACATTGGTTTTCGCTTCAATCACAGTCATAAAGGTATAAGCACCGATGAATTTACGGCTGATAAACATAAATTCTTTGGGTGGGACACTGAAATAGCGAGATGCCATCGACTTTGAAGCTTGCTGCATTACACGGCTATGAAGTTGGCTTGCTTTCCAGTCATAAGCAAAGTGTTCATCCATAACACCAGCAGGTAAGTCTGGGTTGTTGCTTGGGCTGCTGAATGCTTCAGTTGCAAGTAAGAAGACTTTAGCCATATCGGGTTTAATGCTTTGAGGGATAGAGTCGAAAAACTCATAGCCTGTCATTGCTTGAACCATTTCTTCACTACTATGATTAAACCCAGCATGAATGAGCTTGCGTGCAACACCAAGTAAGTGTTCATCAAACTGTCGTATTGCGCCAAAATCAAGCAGAACGATTTTGTCCAAGATATCATTGCCATTACCTAAGCGAACGAGGTAATTACCAAAGTTCGGGTCGGTCTGCATTTCACCCCATTCAAAAATCTCGCGTACCGCAATTTCAAGTGATGCTTCGCCAAGTTTGTTGCGACGTGCTTGCGGCAGAGACAGCATGACAGGGCTGTTAATCGGCACGCCACGTTCAAATGTCATACACAATACTTGGTCTGTGCAGTAGCCATCTATAATTTGCGGCACGATGTAGCGAGGGTCTTCTTTTAAGCGAGCAGCAAAGCGGCGTGTGGTTGCAGCCTCAATTTTATAATTGACTTCACGGTGCATCATCTCACGAACTTCATCAAACCATTGGTCGAACTCACGTGTTTGCGGCACCATTCGTGTCAGTTTAAGCATGTTTTTAAACAGGCTCATGTCTGAGTCAATGGCTTCAGCAACGCCTGGATATTGAATTTTCAATACCATCTCTAAACCATCAGACTTACGCGTTGCACGGTGGACCTGCGCCAGTGATGCAGTGCCCAGTGGCTCATGATTGATGGTCAAATCATCTAGTTTAGAACCCAATTGGCTGTGTAATTGCTGTTTAATCGCAGGCCACGCTAAAGCGACTGTTTGATTATTTAAAGTATTTAGGGCTTGCGTGATTTCTTCAGGTAGAAAGTGTTCACCATAAAGCGCCATCATTTGGCCAATTTTGACGATAGAACCTTTAAGTTTGCCTATTTCAGAAACAAGATAATCGGCCTGTTCTTTCATTGCTTTTTTGCGTTTCTTTTCTTTTTCTTCTTCGCTAGAAAACATAGTTGTCGCATTAGAAGCAGCCCAACGTGTTCCAGCAAGCAACGAAGCTTTGGCAATCGATAAACGACGATCCATAGAGGAGGTTTTCAGTTGTTTAAGCTTATCGTTGTGATCTGACATAATTCAGTAAAATCCTTTCATCAGCAAGGGCAGCATTTTAGATTGTAACGGATAATATCGTGTATTCACGTATTAAAAAAGTTCAACTTGCTGAATCTCGAGTTAAAAAAGGCCATAAGTGTTAAGCAACCATCTAAATACAACCTAATCGGGATTGTTACATGCGAAATTTTACTTTAAGCGTATTTTTCTGAATCAATTCATCTTTATGCGTTTGTATGTGTTGCAGGATCATTTCTTGTACTGGTTGGTGCATAAATCCATGTGCATAACCTTTAACAATGATGATGCTCGGTAGACTAAAAAAGAAGTATCGAGCATCTTCAATGGTTGCACATTCATAGATCCCTTGCTGCTGTAACAGTTTCTGAAAAAAAGCTTTTTCAGTGTCGACATGATTGTTTTCGGTGTCATTCCAATAGCGTTCACGCATCGCCATTAAATTGTTGTGTTTATAACTCATAAGTTTGGGGAATATTGGCAGAAGAACTCACTTTATAATAAGGCTGTTTGATCAGGTTTCAATGCAAAGCCTGTGACTTCATGTAAAAAGCTGTGAGGTGGAAATTTTATAGGGGGCTAGTATTTTCATACAAAATAGGATGTTATATTAAAGCGCTACAGCACGTAGATGCTGTGAATGACTAGATTAAAAAATGAATGAAGAAAATTTGCTTTGGGGAAAGGAATTGAAACAAATATTTAGTGCGTTGCTTGTTGTGGGATTATTTAGTGGTTCAGCCTATGCAATGGGCCCAACTAAAAAATATGAAGCATGCATGAAGCAAACTGGCAATGTGTTGAGTGAAATTGATGCATGCATGAGTAAAGAATATAAAGTACAAAAGAAACGCTTAAAGAAAGTATTTAAGCCGTATTTAGCGAAGGCTCCTGCAGAAGAGCAAGGACTGGTTAAACAGTCTCATCAGCAATGGCTGGCTCAGCGTGATCAGATTTGTAATAACAAACCTATCGTGAAAAATGAAAAGACTGAATTACAGCGTATTTCGTGTCTGATGCAAATGACACAAACCCGTGCAGATATGTACGAAGCACGTACAGGCCGTATAAACAAATAAGTGCAAAGCGTATGAAAATGTGTTTGCTGTGCATCAAAACATTATAAATCATAGAAAAACAGGGTATCATAAGGCGTTTTTATTATGACCTTGGAGACGCCTTTAGTGGATCGCCCGACTATTAGCCCTGAACATATACAGGAAGCCGCTGAAAACTTAAGCACAATTCGTGATTTCATCCGTTTTGGAGTGACAGCATTACGTCAATACGATGCACATTTAGGTCAAGGTACAGAAGACTATTTTGCTGAAAGCTCAGCTTTGGTTTTACAAACTTTATCTTTAGATTGGAATGCGGATGCTGAAATCTTAGAGTCGAAGCTACTACCAAGCGAAAAGACAGAAGTTTTAAGCTTATTAGAACGTCGTATTAATGAAAAAGTACCGACTTCGTATTTGCTTAATTTGGCATATTTTGATGGCAAACCATATTATGTCGACGAACGAGTACTGATTCCACGTTCACCGATTGCAGAATTGATTCAAAACCGTTTTGCGCCTTATTGCTTAGGTGAAAATGGCCAAATGGGTGAGGCAGTTAATAACTTGCCAGAAAACCCGAATCCAAAAACGCCACAACGTATTTTAGATATGTGTACGGGCTCAGGTTGTATCGCGATTGCTTTGGCTTATGCCTACCCAGATGCCGAAGTAGATGCAACGGATATTTCTAAAGAAGCTTTAGAAGTGGCTCAAATTAACTCGGAACACCACGACAAACAGTATCAAGTCGCTCTACTTGAGTCTGACTTGTTTTCCAAAATTCCTGCTGAAAATCAATACGATCTTATCGTGTCGAATCCACCTTATGTGGATGCTGAAGACATGGCAGATTTACCTGAAGAATTCCACCATGAGCCAGAATTGGCATTGGCGGCAGGTCAAGATGGCTTAGATTTGGTTCGTAAAATGTTAGCTCAAGCGCCGGATTACTTAACTGAAGATGGTCTCATCGTGATTGAAGTGGGTAATTCTGAATGGGCAATGCGCCAAAACTTTAATACTGTTGATTTTTACTGGTTACAGTTCCAAAAAGGCGGTACAGGAATCTTTGCATTGACTGCTGCTCAATGCCGTCAATTCCGTGATTTATTCATTCAATCTGTTCAAGCATAAAAGGAGTCGTTGGACATGGCAGGTAATAGTATAGGGCAACTCTTCCGTGTAACGACTTGTGGTGAATCTCATGGTGTAGGCTTAATGGCGATTGTGGATGGTATTCCACCGGGCCTTGAGCTTACAGCAGACGATTTGCAAAAAGATTTAGACCGTCGTAAGCCGGGAACTTCTAAATTTGCGACGCAGCGCAAAGAACCTGATGAAGTTGAAATCATTTCGGGTGTGTTTGAAGGTAAAACAACAGGCACACCAATTGGTTTATTGATCCGTAACACCGATCAAAAATCCAAAGATTACGGCAATATTGCACAAAGCTTCCGTCCGGGACATGCAGACTATACTTATACACAAAAGTACGGTTTCCGTGATTACCGTGGCGGTGGTCGTTCAAGTGCGCGTGAAACAGCTATGCGTGTGGCTGCGGGTGCAATTGCGAAAAAATACTTGGCTGAAAAGTTTGGTATTTTAATTCGTGGTCATGTGACCCAAATTGGGACTGAAATTGCGGAAAAATTGGATTGGAATGAAGTACCTAATAATCCATTTTTCTGTGGCGATGTCGATGCCGTACCGCGTTTTGAAGCACTGGTGACTTCATTGCGTGAACAAGGTACCAGTTGCGGCGCAAAGCTTGAAATTTTGGCTGAAAAAGTGCCTGTAGGTTGGGGTGAGCCTGTTTTTGACCGTCTAGATGCTGACATTGCCCATGCCATGATGTCTATTAACGCGGTCAAAGGGGTTGAGATTGGTGATGGTTTTGCCGTTGCTGGTCAGTTTGGACATGAGAGCCGTGATGAGTTAACCACTGATGGCTTCCTTGCGAACCATGCAGGGGGTATCTTGGGCGGTATTTCGAGTGGTCAAACCATTCGTGTGGCCATTGCTCTTAAACCAACAGCATCTATTACCACACCGGGTAAAACGATCAATATTAATCGTGAAGATACTGACGTATTAACTAAAGGTCGTCATGACCCTTGTGTGGGTGTGCGTGCGGCTCCGATTGCAGAAGCAATGCTTGCGATTGTTTTAATGGATCACTTTCTGCGTCATCGTGCTCAAAATGCAGACGTCGTTGCACCATTTGCACCGATTGAATACTAGAAAATTCTCTTTATATTTAAGAGAATAGACATTAAAGTCAGACTTCGGTCTGACTTTTTTTATTTGCGTATGAAAGCTAATCTTATTAGATGCTAATGTAGGACAACCTTTGATTCATCTTCATTTGCTCTTACTGAGTAAACAAATTTAGAGTTCGAGTCTTTCTCGTTTCTGAAAGCAAGCATCAATAACACAGAATAATTGGGTATGAGCCGTATATGGCGCAAGGAACATAAGGGCTAGAGTCGTAAGTTTAGTGTGGTCACACAGCGAATGGCTTTAGTTCTTCTCTTTTTCAAGTCAATTTCTTATCCGTGATTCGGGTTAAGTCATTTTGAGAGTTAATTTTTAAAAGAAAAAAGAAGGGGTATATGAATAAAAAAATTAGCACAGTCAGACGAGGCACCATTATATTTTTATCACTACTCACAGTTTTGGTTATTTCATTGTTGATATACGGCTATGACAGTATGCATGACCCTGAAAAAGTTAAAGCGCGCTTATATGCTTGTGGAAAATTTGGTGATCAGCACATGCTCATTGATAAGCAGTATTTATATTATGGCAGAGTGACTTATCAAGGTGTGAATTATTGGGGGAAAAATATAAAAGAAGAACACGAGGCCAAAGGTTGTGATGATCAAATTCAAAGTATTGATTTGAAAGTGAAATAGCCAGAAATGACAGCATCTAGAGAAGGCTTTAGACTAGGTTCTGAGTATAAAAATGATATCACAATCGCATTAAACCAACGTTCCGTTTGGAAAGAGAAATGGGGTAATAAAGACTTCTTTAATTATTTTGGTTATTTAAAAAGCAAATTAAGAAAAGGAATGTTTTCTTCTAGTGGAGAAGAAGTGAGTGAAATATGGATAGATGAAACAAAAACATTTAACTCAGATTTGGGACTCTATGAAATAGAGGTAAAAAGTGATGACGGTGTTGGAAAAAAGGTGTATTGGCAGGAGCATAAAGGTAAAGGGGTAAGTCTCACTATTGTATGTCTTTATTTTAAGAGTGGTGCAACAAGTTGTGAATTTAATACACATCAGCCCAATTATGGGTTTAATACGAGTTATATCACTATAAGCTTTCACAGTGAGTTACTACCGCATTGGCAAGAAATTTATCAAAATGCAGAACAACTCATTCATTCTTTTAAGGTTGAGAAAAAATAAAATGAAACATCCGAAGAGTATAGACTGTACCCATGCTCAAAGATGTTTAGATGACCTCAGGATAGCGCTAATGTCCGACAGCATGCGTCCTCTTTTGAAGCAAAAGATAGTCATGTTAGCCAGTATAGTGCAACGCTTGTCCTAAGCTGAGGTTGTGCTCTATAAAAATAAACGAAAGATAATACTTTAAGAGCAGTTTCCAATTGGGTGATTACATGGTATATAAATTGCTCATAGAATAATAAGCATTATTGCAGGAGAGAAATGTTCTGCATTCGCCGAAGGAGCAACGACCCCGGAAACTCTCAGGCAAAAGGACTGTAATAATGAAAAAACTCTGGAGAGAAGTGTTCAATCACTCACCGAAGGGGATGGTTTAAAACGTCATGGGATGTTTTAGATCGAAGCTCTCAGGTACACATGACAGATGGGGTTGACATCAAACAATAAAAAGGAGGTGTCTATGTGTCATGTCGTTGTCATTGGTGCTGGAATTACAGGCGTCACAACTGCGTATGAATTAAGTCAACTGGGTTATCAAGTGACAGTTGTGGATCGGCATTTATTTCCAGCCATGGAAACTTCTTTTGCAAATGGTGGACAACTGTCTGCATGCAATGCGGAAGTTTGGAACCAAAAATCGACAGTGCTGAAAGGCATGAAATGGATGTCTCAAAAATCTGCTCCTTTATTGCTCAATCCTGCGTTTAGTGTACATAAATATGCATGGCTGATGGAATTTCTGGGCAATATTAAACATTATGAGGCCAATACCCACGAAACAGTACGTTTGGCTTTATTGGCTCGTCAACGCTTGTTCGAAATTGCGGATAAAGAGTCAATCGATTTCAATTTAGAAAAACGTGGTATTTTGCATTTTTATCATAATAAACAAGATTATGACGTTGCCATTCGAGTCAATGATTTACTCAATAAAGGTGGACTTGAACGTTGTGGTGTAAGCAATGAAGAAATTAAGCAAATTGAGCCGACACTGACCGGCGACTATTATGCTGGATTTTATTGTGAGGGTGATGCGACGGGTGATATTCATAAGTACACCACAGGTTTGGCTGAAGTCACCAAAAAATTAGGTGTGAAGTATCGTTTTGGTATGGATGTGACAGATATTCAGCACTTAAGCTCAGGTGTTGAAGTGAAGTTACAACCTAGTTCTGAGAATGTAGAGCTTGCACCAGCGGAAGTTGAAATGCTCGCTGCCGATGCTGTTGTGGTGTGTGCTGGGGTGGGTAGCTATCAATTGGCCGAATTGGTTCAAGAGCGCGTCAATGTTTATCCTGTAAAGGGATATTCGATTACCGTGATGTTAAATGACGAAGAAAGTCAGCAAAATGCGCCGTGGGTGAGTTTGCTGGATGAAAGTGCGAAAATTGTAACTTCACGTTTAGGTAAAGATCGTTTCCGTGTTGCGGGCACTGCTGAGTTTAATGGCTATAACCGTGATATCCGTGCAGATCGGATTCAACCTCTGGTTGACTGGACCAACCGCAACTTTAAAGTTTCGACAGAGCATGCAGTGCCTTGGGCAGGTCTTCGTCCCATGATGCCAAATATGATGCCTGTAGTACGCCGTGGAAAGTTAGAACGTGTGTTCTTTAATACAGGACATGGGCACTTAGGCTGGACGCTGTCTGCGGCAACTGCGGCGATGATTAGTCAGGAAGTGGCGACAGCGTATCCAGTTTAATTCGAGTGCATTCTTGGATAGATAAAAACAAGCTTGCTTCGAGCTTGTTTTATCATTTTTGTGCAATGATGTTATAATTCTGCCTTAATTTCAAAAGATTGCTCACAAACGAATACTTTAAACTTGAGCAAAAATAAGTAGTATTGTTTCAAGCAATTGATGACTAATGTGAAGGTGAATAATGATTAACATGAAAATGGCTTTGGTGGTTTTAGCTTCTGCAATGATGCTGTCGCTTGCTGCGTGTAGTGACAAAAAACAAGAGACTGAACAAACGTCAGTGGAAAGTTCAGCAACTGAAACACCAGTGACCAATATAGAAGTTAGTCCAGAGATGATTGATGCTGCACCTTTAGAGTCTGAAGAAGCAGGTGCATCAGCACCAGCGGCAGCTTCTGAAGTGAAATAAGTCCAAAAATGATAAAAGCCTCCCAATGTGGAGGCTTTTTTTATGGATGAGAGTGAAATCAGCGTTTAATCGTAAATATTTAGATTCAGGATATAAATCAAAAAATCATATTGAAACCATAACGAACAATCGATAGAGTTTATTTAGTAAATATTGTCAGTCTGTGGTGGTTTTCATCAATGCATCCTTTGCAAGCAAATGGACAGTAGAAAACATGATGTTTAATCATAACTCATGTAAAAATGAGGGAATATTTTGTACGCAGTTAAGCTCACAGAAGTATCGTTGAATTTTAAACAGCATGGCCGAGCATGTTTGATTGTTGCTACGGTGATTTTTGTCTGCTGTTTGCTTGGGATATTCACTCGGCCGATTGCATATTTCGCTTATTTTTGGCCAGCTAATGCAGTACTGATCGGCTTATTTTTACGGTTTAAGCCACTCAGAAATGTCGGCGGTTGGTTGGGTGCATTTATTGGTTATATGTCGGCAGACTTAGTCACAGGGAATCATCTTGAGCTGACGTTGACTTTAACGATCGCCAATTTTATGACGGTAGGCGTTTCGTTATTTTTTATCCATTATTTACAAATTGATTATCGTGCATATAACAAAGGCTTAAATTTTCTTTATCTTTTCTTGGTTTGTGTTTTTCTTGGATGTTTTTCCAGTGCGATATTTGCCGTTGCGGTCGTTCCGTATATGCCACACACCTTTATGAGCACGCAAGACTTGTGGGCTGATTTTTATATTTGGTGGACAGGGGAAGTACTAAATTGTATTTCACTTTTACCCCTCATTTTAACCTTTCCGGCAGCGAAGAAATTAAAGTATCTTTGGAATAATCGTAGACAGTGCGAAACCCAGTTTGTCGATGTTTTACCCTTACTCTCAGTTTTAATTTCTGTGGCATGTACTCATCTGTTCTTTGGTCCAGGCGCCTTACTTTTCCCTTTAGCAGGGCTGATTTGGGCAGCTTTGAGTTACAACTTATTTTATGTGAGTATTATTAACAGCTTGGTTTGTTTTGTGACGTATCATAGTTTAACGACCTATTATATTTCACGTACAGCAGATAACTTCTTGGCCACTTCTATTTCGGTGCGTATAGGGCTGTGCATGTTGATGATTGCACCTTTGCTTTTATGTATTGTGAGTCGTAATCGTCATGATCTATATAAAGAAGTGCTCTATCTGGCCAACCATGATCCCTTAACTCATGTGGGAAATCGCCGTTTTTTCTTCACTCAAACTGAAAACTTATTGAAGGAAAATCTGGTTAAATCGATGAGTATCATTGTGCTGGATATTGATCATTTCAAGAAAATGAACGATCAATATGGTCATTATATTGGTGATGTATTGCTACAAAGCTTTGCCACGACGGTGAAAAGTAATTTGCGTGAACAGGATTTATTTGCACGTATGGGCGGTGAAGAATTTGTGGTGGTGTTAAATAATACCACTGAAGTTGAATCACAAATCATTGCGGAACGTATCTGCCGTGCTGTCGCGACTTCAAAAACGCAAGTGGCACATGCTGTTTTGAGTATGACGGTGAGTCTTGGTGTGGTGCATCAAGTTTTGCCAACGCAAAATAGTCTACAGAGCTTGTTAAATCGTGCTGATCGAGCGTTATATCAAGCCAAAACTTTAGGACGTAATCAAGTACAACTTGCCTCATAGGTTAAAATTTAGTAAAAGTATAAAACAATAAAAACTATATACTTGGATAAAAATGAATTTTTCTGAATACCTTCGTTATGATGGGCTGGGTTTGGCTGAGTTGGTTGCACAAAAACACATCCATCCTGCTGAATTATTACAAATTGCAATTGAGCGTAGCCAACAAACCAATCCTGCTTTAAATGCGATTATTATTCCGATGCATGATTATGCCAAGAACAGAGCACAAAATGCATTGTCTGGCCCATTCGCTGGTGTGCCATTTTTAGTAAAAGATTTATTTCAAGAATACGCAGGTTATCCAACATCTTATGGCTGCCAGGCATTTAAACGTACGGGCCATATTGCAGAACATAATGCAGAAATTGTAAACCGTTGGGAAAACACAGGCATTTTAACCTTTGGACGTACCAATACTCCTGAGTTTGGCATCAAAGGCATTACGGAATCAGATGCTTGGGGAGCCTGTCATAATCCTTGGAATTTAAAACATAACAGTGGTGGTTCATCGGGTGGTTCCGCTTCTGCAGTGGCCGCAGGGATTGTTCCGATTGCAGGTGCGGGTGATGGCGGGGGGTCGATTCGAATTCCGGCATCATATTGCGGTTTATTTGGTTTAAAGCCAAGTCGTGGACGTACGCCGTGGGGCCCAGATATGAGTGAGGCAATGCACGGCGCTGCGATACAGCATGTATTGAGTAAAAGTGTAAGAGACAGTGCCGCGATGTTAGATGCAACGCAGGGTGCAGAGCATAGCTCGTTGTTTAAAATTGAACAGCCCAACCAAAGCTATTTGGCCTGTCTACAGCAGCCTGTAAAAAAACTTAAAATTGCATTTAGTACTCAATCGCCTATCGGAACCCCAGTGTCTAAAGATGCAATTGATGCGGTGCAGCATACTGCAAGTTTGTTGGAGTCTTTAGGGCATACAGTGGTCGAAGCACAACCTGAGATAGATGGTATGTCTTTGGCCAGAGACTTTATTACGACGTGGTTTAGTCAATTTTCTTATATGTTGGAGCAGATCAAGCAACAGGTTCCGACCACAGCAGGAGATTTTGAGCTGGATTCTTTAGCTTTGGCTGCCTTTGGTGCGAAAACGACTGCGTTAGAATATATTCATAATCTGAATAATTGGGGGGTGTATGTCACCAAAATGAACCAATTCTTTGATCATTATGATCTTTATCTGACTCCTGCTACAGCTTCAGTCGCGCCTAAAAATGGGCAAATTTCTACCCCATCATGGCAAAAACCAATTTTAAAAAGTTTACTAAAAGTCGGCAAAGCACATCTGTTGGCACAAGGGAAATTGGTCGATAAAATTGTGAAAGATAATTTGCGTTGGGTGCCTTTTACGCAGTTAGCCAACATCACAGGCTTACCCGCGATGTCTGTACCGTTGTATTGGAATGCTGACAATCTTCCGCTTGGTTCGCAGTTTATTGCACCTTTTGCCCGTGAAGATCTACTATTACAGCTAGCTAGTCAGCTAGAACAGGCCCAACCATGGTTTCATAAATACAGTGAAATCAAAGTTTAGAAAGCTGATTAATGAAACTGCTGCAATTTATGCGGACAGATCAGAAGAGAACTTTTTAAGCTTGAACTTCTTTGGGTAAGTAGCGAACAAAACCCAAACCCAGTAACACAGCACAGCCTGCCAGAATAAAAATATGTTCGCCTGACAGGCTGTGCCAATAATGTCCTGCAAGAATACTTCCAGACGCTACACCCAGTCCCCACATGGTGCTATACAGGGCTTGACCGCGTCCTTGTTGTCCTAAACTAAAGTTTTGGAAAATGATACGCATGGCGATGAGATGAAATAAACCAAAGCTAAAGGCATGGATGGTTTGTGCGAAGAACTGGATCGCAAAGATTTGTGGAAAAGAACCGACCATAAACCAGCGTAGCGCCGTGAGAATCAGACAAATAGACACCATGAGTCGCCATGAAAAACGTTTGAAAAAAATGTGAGCAATGGCAAACATAATAATTTCGGCCATGACACCGACAGCCCACAAAAAGCCAATTTCTGTGGTTGAGTAACTGGCTTGTTTTAAGAAGTTGCTATAAAAACTATAAAAGGGCGCATGAGAAAAAAGCAAAATAAACTCGATACCGAAAAATGCAGCGACAACGGGTTTTTTTAAGATAGGTAACAATGGCTCAAGCTGCCCTTGTGAATGGGGTGCAGTGGTCGGTTCTTTTATGCTAAATGACCAAATAAAGGCCAAAAATGAAATACACAGCAATAAAACTGGCAGCATAGAGATGGGTAAAACTTCTAATAAGGCACCGATACCAAAAACCCCGACAATAAAACCGACAGAGCCCCACTTTCGAACTTTTCCATACAAAGCACTGCGCTGTTCCGCGAGCCAAAATAGAGTAACGCCTTCAAACTGAGCCAGAATGGCATTTTGGAAGAAGCTAAAGATCAGCATGAGCAGGGCGATCGCCTGAAAGGAGTTTGGAATGATAAAAATCATGAACCAAATACAGGCTTCCATCCAGGTTGCGACTCTGACCAAGAGCATCCGTTTCCCTGATTTATCTGCAATCCAGCCCCAAATAAAAGGAGCAAAAAAACGGGTAATGATCGCAATTGAGGAAAGAATACCGATTTCACTGTAGTTAAAGCCTTGATCTTCGAGATACAGGCTCCAAAACGGCATGAAGGTGCCCACAATGGAATAATAGAAAAAGTAAAAACCAGCCAGTCGGTGCCGAATGGGGAAAGAAAGCATCGTACTGTGTTCCTTGGTTGGGTGGGCAGATTCTTAAAAAGACTTGAACCTAAAACAAAGCTTCAAGTCGATGAAGCTTTGAGAATTTTAAAAATGGATTGTTTAATTCATGCTGACTTAAAGTGTAAGGATTAAAGCCAATTAGCCTTTGACTAAACCACCATCCACAATCAAGTTTTGACCTGTCACAGCACAAGAATATGGCGATAAGAACATTAAAATGGCTGAGGCAAATTCTTCAGGTGTAACTACACGACGCAGTGGTGTTGCATTTGCGATGTAATCAAAAACTTCATTGGGTGTACTTTTACTGGCATCGGTGGTTTGCAGTAAACCGCCAGAGAGCATATTGATATTAATGCCGTATTGGCCAAGCTCATGCGCTGAGGTACGCGTAAATGCCAACAGTGCTGCCTTCGCCGTGGTGTAGTCATGATAAGGTACCACAGGGTTCTGTACCAGATTGGTTCCGATGTTTACAATGCGCCCAAACTGACTTTGTTTCATACCTTCAAGTGCCGCTTGGGTAGTATTCAAAGCGGCTTTAACTGCACCTTCAAATTGTTGTTGCATGGTTTCCCAGCGTAGCTCATGAACTTTTGGGCGGGCCTCACCATTAAACTCGAACTGAATCAGCGCATTATTAACTACGGCGTTGATATGCTGTCCAAAATGTTGAAAGCTTGCGTCAAACATGCTTTTGACTTGAGCATTGTCTGTAACATCAGCTTGGTAGATAAAAACCTGCTCGGGATACTGTTGAACTAAGGCTTGAGCTGCTACTTGGCTGTTCAAATAGTTCACGACTACAAGAGCGCCTTCATTGATTAAGGCGTGTGTAATTGCAAGACCTAAACCGCGTGCGCCACCTGTGACCAGTACAACTTGATTTTTAATGTGCATGATGTTTCCGAGCAGATAAATGCATGTATTTTTTTAGATAAAGCAAGTATATCAAAACCTTTCCATGCGCTAGGTCTTAAAACTGCTGCTTTTCAAGTTTTCGATGCTCATTTAGCTGGGGTAGAGTATTTGGATAAAAATCTCCAAGTAGTAAACATTTTTAGTACTGTTGATCATTGAGCTTGAGTTTGCTCAAGGTGTAGCCTCAAAATACGGCGCAACTCTAATAATGTTTCTGCTTCCTCATGCACAGAATGATTGCCTTTAATGATTTTTTCAGAGACTGCCTGTTCTAGATGTGAACTTGAATAGGGCACAATACCATCGCTCATGTCATGTGTGTCATTGGTCTGACGGTGATTGCCAATAATAGAATGATAAGGAACTGTGGATACAGGCATGATGTTACTGGTCAAAGCCATAAAGCGCGACTTTGGACTTAAGTCATCTGGGCCTGATTGCACCATGCCTTTGGTGCTAGAGCTACCATTGAGCTGTATATCCACTTGGTTAAAGAAAGTGATCGGCAACTTCACCATTTTCTTCACCAACTCCATGTACCAGCGGTCAGACAGTTCACTGCCACGGTGAGGCGCGGCAATAAAAATTGCACGTCCAATGGGTAAATCGGGATGAAATTGAAAACGTTCTTTGATTACGGGATATTGTTGTAATCGGGTGTATTGCTCATAGTTTAACAGTGGAATCACTTGCTCAGAAATATCGTGCTCACTAATCAGTAAGCGACTAATGACGCCGCCCATACTATGTCCAATCAGCACGGCGTCACTTGCCGAGCGAGAGTTAGGTTGAACTTGTGCAAAGGCTTGTTTAAGTAGTGCATGAATCTGATAGCGGCTTTCAACAATCGGCATATTGGTTGAATAGAACACCTGCCATACCTGAAAGTTCTCTCTTAAAACTTTATCCCCCAAAATGTTATTGGTCAGATTGACCCAAGTTTCAGGGCTGCTGGCGAGACCATGAATAAGTACAATCACTTTTTTATTCGGTTGGTAGGGTTCAAGCATATAGACATGTGGCATACGCAATCGCTCAGTTTTATCGAGCAAGGTTAAGTAGCCTGTAGAGCCCAGTTTATTTTCTGCCAGCCAATAAGCAAAAGGCACAGAATAATTCGCCGTGAGGATATATTTTTGCTGATGAATCTCTACATACTTTTGCGTATAAGGATTAAATAGCTCAATCTCAAAAATGGCTTTGCCATTAAGCACATCTTCAATGCTGCTTTCAGGGTTTAATGGCTGTGCCGCTGCGGTTACGGACAAATAGCGTGCAGGATGGATATTGGGATTGGTTTGATTTTGATAACGCGATATCGGGTCAAGGATAAAATCATTTTTATGAATAGGATCCGCACTCGTCACAACCACGAACTCTGCACCCAGACCATCTTGACGGTTGACTTGATAAAAACCCGAGAAGTTTAAATTATAACTGGATTGAACTCGGTCAATAGTTTTACTTTTCAGTTCGGGATAGTGTTCTAAATTTACAATATATTGACGCTGTTGGATGTTGAGTTGTGCGGGAACTTGATGAAAAGGTTGTGTACAGTACGCCGTGGTAATTAAACGTGACAATGCGACATTGTAAAAAGTGCGGACATGCATTTGTCTTTGATCAAAAACACGGGTACTTGGGCTTTCTTGCATTTTAAATAAATACACATAGCTATAACGTAAACTCTGGTCGAAGGCCTCAAGGCTTTGTTCTAAGCAGTGATGATTTTTACTGTGTGGCTGTTCTTGGGCACAGTTGCGTTGTTTTGAAAACTCTAAAGCGTGGGCCAAATACAGTTCACTTAAAGTGGCATAACGCTCATCTGCTGCAATATCCGTTTGTGTGTTTAAGCGCTTCAAGCATGTTTCAAATTCAGCGCTGCATTGCTGTGGCGTCAGGCTAAGTAGTTTGAGTAAGCTGGTGGTTTCCGCACTAAATTGGTCGTGGGTTAAGATATTTTCAGACTTGCTACGAATAGCTTGATGGATGTTATTTTCTTTGACTTTGACCAACTGGCAGGCCGGCAGTAAAACAATCGTTAGCCCTAAAATGATTGGTCGCGTGAAAGTATGATGTCTCGTTAAAAGCATAGTTTTTAGCACGGACGTTATCTATATAGGCTAAAGATGTCTTTCATTTTAAAACAATTTCTAACGAGTTACATCCAGATTAGGTCCGATCTTTTGTGTCCCTAGACCTAACTTAAGAGCGCTTATATTCAGCTCAAGCAATTTGGCGAGCAAAGGCTTTGCCCAAAACATGTTTATGTATAAATCGTAATTTATCGAGGACTGGTCCTGAGAGCGTAAATGGATAAGCATCTTCTAAACCCATACTGCGATTTAACGCATTTAAGTTAAAAGTCAGTGTCATCCACTGTTTGAGGAGTAAATCAAAATATTGAGCGCCGATTGGATTTTCATAAAAGCTTAAGTCATGCGTATCTTTTCGATTATTACGCACAATTAATCCTGCATAGTAAGCGGTTTCCAATGTGTCCATCATGTGTAAATAGTGTGCCCAGGTTTCTGCCCAGTCTTCCCAAGGATGTGTACTGGCATAAGAGCTGACATAAAACTGGTCCCAGTTTTGTGGTGCGCCATCTTCATAGTGACGTTGTAATGCTGCGCTATAATCTTGACGTTCATCTCCAAAATACTGACGGAACTCGTCGACCAGCTCAGGATGTAGCGATTTAATGAGGTCAAAATAATAATGCCCACTTTCATGACGGAAATGTCCCAAAAGCGTACGGTAGTTTTCACCCATTTTAATACGGGTCGTTTCTCTATAGATGACATCTGCTTCACTGGCATTGAGTGTGATAACGCCGTTAGCATGTCCTGTCAGCACAGGGTGCTCTGGTTCAGGCATGAGAAAATTAAAACGGAGTCCGTAGCGATCGTCGTCGTTATATTTGGGCCTTGGCATAATATTCAGGCGTTGCATTAAATACAGAAAACGCCGTTTAGCATGTTCGAGCCGTGACCAATAGACGATGTGATCAGGGTTGTCGAGAGTAGGAATGGTATATGTGAGTACACAAGACTCACAGTAGATGTCGTTGCTCTCTGCGGGAATAACCCAATTACAGACTTGATGATGCTGATAGTTATAACAAGGCTTATAACGCTTCGTCTGGTATTTTTCATTTAGTGCTAACCAAAGAACAGGACTGTGCTGTTCAAAGCTTCCCATATCTTTTTCTGATGCAATATAACCGAGTGTAGTTCGACAGCTCACACATTGTGAGTTGGCAAAAAAGACTTGGTTTTGACAGGATGCGCAACTAAAGAATTTCATCGGCGGCTATGTATTTGGTGAGCTTTTAGAACCAGTATAAAGGATGTCGGTTCCCTTCGTCATGTTCTGTCATCTGTTTTCATTGGCTTACAAAGTTGAGTATTCATTTGCATATCATTTGAAAAACTTTTAGTCGTTCGTTTGATATATAGGTATAAGCGCGGTAGTGCTTGCCTAGAGAGCATATTAGAAAGAATACATGTGCTTGGTTAGTAGCGAGCTTTTCAGCAGGTTCTTTTCTTTCATATTTGTATAAAGAGATATAAATTTTAAAATTTATAACCTGAATGAACGAAAAAGCTTGATTTAGGTGCAGATTCGTCAAAAATAGGGACTGGGAAAAATCAAAGCTTCATTTTAGAATTTCAAAGCCTTTTAAGTTTCTGGGAGTAAATATAATGATAACGAACGTATCGCCAAAAAAATGGCTACTCATGAGTTTGGGGGCGATGTTGCTTTCAGGTTGTGCGACAACCTCTACAGACCCAAGTCGTCAAAATGTGGGTACCACAGGTTTACTCATTTGTGCGCAGAATGAGCTTTGTCCAGTGGTCACTGTGAGCTGGAATGAATCGAACAAAGAGCTGCTTAAGTTAAAAATGCATTTGAGTAGTACTTACAATAAATACGACATTCAAAAGGTCGTGTTTACCAATGGACAAAAAAGCCAAACTTTTGCTGTCACTGGGCCAACCGTGCATGATCATGTGTTAGGCACAAACCGTTCGACCAATTATATTTTAGCGCCTGTAAATTTGATGAGTAGCTTAAAAGGTACAAATTCGATCAAAATGAATATTTATACAGATCAAGGCATTATCTCTCGATATGTGTATAAAGATGGCGTCTCAGCTCCAATTCTGGGCGAGTTCCAAAAAGTTTATCAATAAAAGAAAAATCGCCATCTGGCGATTTTTTTTGCTTATAAGTGAGAGAAAACTAAAACTTGCGAGGACATAAGAGCTCATTTCCATAAGGTGTTTTGCCTATAGGGATGTAAACGTTCGGCCGTTGACGGATGAAAAGTCAAGCTGAATAGCCCGAAATGCACTTTGATGTATCAATTTTAAAAATATAAATACATTTTGCACAAAAAATAAACTTTTTTATGCGCTGTTGCCGTCAATCTAATCAAAAAAATTGGCATGTATTCTGCTTAGTTCTAGGTATTACAAAAACCTTTTTTGGTAATACCGAAAGGAGCAGCAAATGTCTAAACAATTTAAAGATGACTTAAATGCATTCTTCATCGTATTTAAACAGTTCGCGGTTGCCATCCTAAGCGCTAGAGCGGGCATTTATATCAAGCAAGACCCATCCGAAAAAGGATAAGCATGTGCCGAAACATAAATTGGCACGGATCAGTATTACTGTGCCTGCACTAACTGTCGATGCATTGGATCAGAAAATTGTCGATCAGCACTACGAAAGTCGTTCTCAAGCTATTGTCGACATGATCAATAAACATTTGATTGCGGATCAGGAGCAACGTAACGCCGTGATGGTGGGGACATTTACCTTGCTCTATGACGCCAGTGTTACGCCACTTAGAGTCCAATTGCTGGACTTACAGCAACAGTTTTTAGAACAAGTGGTCAGTTCACTGCATATTCAGTTAGATGAGCAAAAAATTCTAGAAGTGATGATTTTGCAGGGCTTAAGTACTGAATTGAAAGTGCTAAGTCAGCAATTCATTGCTTTGAAAGGTGTGATCAAAGGGCATTTGGAACTGATGGATGCGGTGATGCCGCCGATTCCACAAAACGAAGAACAGCGTGCATTGAAATCGTGACCCATGTTCACCGTCCTCAATGGCTCACTCCATACATAGCAAGTTTAAACATTTATAGCATCGGGAAAATTGAATCATGATTAAAAAAGCGTTCTTATCAGTATCTATTGTTTCGACTATTTTATTGGCAGGTTGTGATAACACCGCCAAAATTCCTGAAACAAAAAACAGTGCATCTGATAGCACAGCCACAAAAACCATCACGATTGGCTATAGTGATTGGCCAGGTTTTGTTGCATGGCAGGTGGCAATTGAAAAAGGTTGGCTCAAAGAAGCGGGGCTGAATGTTGAATTTAAATGGTTTGATTATTCATCATCGCTTTCTGCTTTTGCAGCCAATCAGCTAGATGCAGTACTGGTGACCAATGGGGATAATCTAGTCACAGCTTCTGGTGGAACTCAAGGTGTCATGATTATGGCGACGGACTATTCCGCAGGTAATGATGTGATCATTGCAAAAGATGGAATTAACAGCATTGCTGATTTAAAAGGCAAAAGTATCGCCACTGAAAAAGGTTTGGTTGACCATCTATTGCTAAGTACAGCACTGACAGATACAAAAATTAAGACCAGTGACATTAAATTGATCAATTCTATGACCAATGAGCTTCCACAAGTTTTTGCAAGTCCAGACATTACTGCAATTGCGGTCTGGCAACCTGTAGCCAATCAAGCGTTGAAGTCTGTTACAGGGTCTAAAATTATTTATAGTTCTAAAGATAAGCCAGGTTTAATTTATGACACTCTGACCGTGAATATGAGCCATCTTTCTGCCAATAAAGAAGATTGGAAAAAGATGATTCAAGTGTGGGATAAAACTGTCAAATATATTAATGACCCTGCAACACATGAAGACGCCGTGAAAATTATGTCGAATCGTGTTGGAGTCGATCCGAAACAATATGAACAATTTATTGGCGGGACGCATTTACTCGATTTGGCAGCCAATAAAACTGTCTTTAAGAAAGGTTCAGGTTTTGACTCGATTTATGGCTCAAGCTACCACGTAAACAAATTCAACGTTGAAAATGGCATTTATAAAACAGAAATGGATGTTGATGGCGCAATTTACCCAGCTTTGGTTGAAGAGTTAAAGTAAGACTCCGTAGAAACTAAAAGCCCAAGTTAACTTGGGCTTTTTTGTATGAGTGTGTTTAAAAAGCAAAGAAAGATCTAATGTTAAATAAAGAGTAGATTTTAAGGTATGTATTTATAAATGAGTACTTTTAGAAAACACATGAATAATCACGATGCCGATAATCATAAAACTTAAACCAACAACTGCGGCAAAGTCGAGCACCTGTTTAAAGTAAATCCAACCGACTGTAGAAATAAGGATAATGCCCGCACCTGACCACAGTGCGTAAGCTAGCCCCATAGGGATGGATTTAAACGTTAGACCTAAGAAAAAGAGTGCAATTGTATAACCAATAATAGTTAAAACAATAGGTAAAGGTGCAGTGAAACCATTGGTCGCTTTTAATGCAGAAGTCGCGAGGACTTCTGCAATCACGGCGATCAATAAATAGAGAAAAGCCATAGCTTATTAAAGCTCCCTTACGCAACCACAGTTGCATGATGCATGAGGTGATATTGTTCTTGTTTCAGCCAATGCTGACTGTCCGCCGTGGTAGGTGTTACATTTTGAAAAGTGTATTCAGGTTCATAAACATCCACGACAAACTCCAACTGATACGCTTCTCCACCGATTAATTTGCGCTGTATGAGGGTTTCAGCATCAACGACTTCAAAATCATCTAGAATAAGTTGTTGTTGAGTCGTTTGGGTGCAGCTCGAATATTGAATGAGCTGATCCTGAGTTGAAACCGATACTTCATAGCTTTCAATTTGACTTAAGTCAGAAGGACTTAGCCCCACATGAGAAAGAACCCCTAAAGCATCTATATTCTGTTGAATCTGGGGTAAACGTGACTGTGCATATGCCATATGCTCACCGCAGATGATGAGACCGCCATCTAGCAAAATTTCTTGCTGCGTGGACACATGTAAGGCTTCGACTAAGCGTAGTCCTAAAAATAAACCCGTACTGGCTTGTTGACGCCAGTCTTCAACATAGGCATTACTCGGTGAGAACTCCAAAATACAATTGCCAATGGTATGCAGGGTTGCAGGCTCAGGCCATTGGGTATGGTTCTGATAATTGCTACTTAGCTCCCATGACAGTGATGCAGTTTGTGCATCCCAATGCGTATAACCGAACCATGCTTGACGCTCTGTGACGGGTGTATCTGTTGCTGATTTGAGACGTAGGTCAATGGTGAAGCTCTTGGACTGAAACCAATACACAATCGTATTTTCATCTGTCAGACCATTGTAAAAGCTAATACTCTTACGCCGAAATGCGCCCATTAAATAGGTTGGTACACTACCTGAAGCTGCTGCGATAGGTTTTAACTGACTTAAAGTTTCAAATAAATTCATGGGGTGTACTCCATGTTTGACTCAGTCAGACCAAAAGAATAAAGCGGAACGGCATTTTCTAAGACCAACTCACCACTGGCTACACGTTGTTTTAAATAATGAAAGGTTTGAGCCGTTTGATTAAACAAATGTTCTCCACCTGCCAGTGGCGCATATTTAGCTGGCTCATTTGTATTAATCGGTTGGATGACATAGTCATAGTCACAAGAAAAAAATAAAGGGAAGGAGTAGCGTTCTTGTTGGACTTTTTTGACCCGATGCTTGGTGGCTAAATATTTACCATTGGACAATATTTCCATCATGTCACCAATGTTCATCACCAACGTATTTTCAAGCAGAGGAATATCAATCCATTCGCCTTGCTTAGTGAGGACTTGTAAACCGGGTGCTGTTGGCAGTAATAAAGTAAAGCACTCATAGTCGGTATGTGCCCCGATGCCTTCTGCATCTGCTGCTTGAGGGTTATATGGATAGTGAATGAGGCGTAACTGGCTTGGTGCATGTTGAATATGCATATCAAAAAAGTCTTCTTTCTGCTCTAAAGCCAGTGCAAAACAGCGAAATAGTTGATGACCAATTGCTTTTAAGTGTTGATAGTACTGTGAGACATGGCGTTTAAATGCGGGATCATCTGGCCATTGTGTCAGACCTAGTAAGGGATAATTTAATGCAGACCCTTGATAATCGTAATTAACATCATAAGATTCTTTTACATCGTAGCTGTTACTCGAAAACTGTTCTTCACCTATAGGTACATAGCCACTATGGTTGACCGATTTGCCAATATAATTTTGCATTTTAAATGCGTCATCTTGGGCAAAATAGTGCTCCGCGATGTCACATAACTGTGCAAATAATGCAGGTTGAAATTGATTACCTTTGAGGTAGAGAAAACCAACTTCTTGACAAGCCTGATCAAGCGCTTGAGCAACTTGCATACGGTCATCTAGATTTGGGCTATTTAAAAGGCTGATATCCACCAGTGGAAGGACATATTTATCTTGCATGGTAAAATCCTCGTGTTGGCCGTCCAACAGTGCATAAAACCTAAGGGTCGTCCCTCAGGCTAGATCAATGAGTTACTTGTGCGTACTGACTTGGGTCATACGTGGAATTTTGGGTAAATCCTCCAGTGCTGGGTCAAGCTCTTCTTCTTGTGCATGTACTAAGAAATCGACTCGCTCTCGAAGTTGCTTAAAGGCAGGGCTGGACATCAGTTCAGTGTTTCGTGGACGGGGTAAATCCACTTCAATAATTTCTTTAATTTCCCCAGGATTGGCTTTAAGCGCTATGATACGATCAGCCAGTAAAATAGCCTCATCCATATCATGGGTTACAAAGATGATGGTGATATCAATGTTTTGCCATAAGTCCATTAGGTGTTTTTGCATTTTCTGACGGGTATGCGGGTCAAGCGCACCGAAAGGTTCATCCATCAGTAAAATTTTTGGTTCATTGACTAAAGCACGGGCAATCGCAACACGTTGCTTCATCCCGCCAGACAGTTGATGCGGATATTGGTTTTCATACTTCTCTAAGCCAATAATATTGATCCATTCTCGTGCAGATGCTTCGGCTGAGGCATGACTTGCACCTTTCATCAGTGGACCAAACATCACATTTTCTTTAACCGATTTCCAAGGAAATAATGTATAGCCTTGAAACACCATGCCTCGCTCTGGGCTAGGGCCTAAAATGGGTTGTCCATCTACCAATAGTTCGCCACTGCTATAAGGGTCTAGACCCGCAACAACACGACTAAAGGTTGATTTCCCACAACCAGATGGACCAATCACACAAATAAACTCCCGCTTATGAATTTTCAAATCGAGCTGATTTAAAATCGTACGAGAGCTTTTTCCATGCTTAAAAACTTGACTAAGTTGTTTGGCCTCTAAAATGACAGGACGTTGATAAATGTGATCAAAATACAGACGAGCATTGAACTCCGTCGCTTTTATATCTGTGGTTATCATTATTTTGCTCCCGTTTTCCATTTAAACAGATGTTGTCCGAGCTTCATTAAAATCACATCACAGACCAAGCCAATCACGCCAATAATCAAAATTGCAGCATAGACATTGTCAAAGTTCTGGTAGCGTGCTTGCTGGGTAATAAACCAAGTGATCCCTGTGGTGGTGCCAATTAGTTCAGAGACAATCAAGTAGGTCCAAGCCCAGCCCAGCAAAACACGTAAATCACGGTAAATATCGGGTAACGCCGCTGGAATGACCACGTGAAACAGACTTTTTACTTTATTCGTCCCTAGGGTATAACCCGCTTCAATCAGTCCACGATCCACCATACGTGTGGTATTGGCAATAATCAGAATTTGCTGAAACAGCGTTCCAATCACGATGATGGCAATTTTTGGTGCATCATTAATGCCTAAGATGGCAACAGCCAGTGCACCAAAGGCAGGCGCAGGTAGGTAGCGAAAGAATTCAACAAAAGGTTCAGTGAGCTGGGAAATTTTGTTGGAAAAACCACATAAAATCCCCAATGGAATACCAACGAGTGATGCAATAAAGAAAGCACTAAATACAATCTTGATACTGTGCCAAAGACTTTGATGAAACCATGGTGCATCGGCTTGAGCTGGTGGTGTCGTAAATGCCGTCACTAAGGCTGTCGCAACTTGATGAGGTGCTGGTAAATAAATGGGATTGACCAAATTACCTTGTGGCGGTTCAGTGCCTGTATTGACGGCATTTTGCGCTTCTACATGGAACACACTTTTGTCTACACGGCTACCGACTTGTAAAAAAGAGACACTGCCAGAGTTGGTGATTTGTACCTGAGGATGCCAAATAAATGGTAAATAACTTACAGCACACCAAATGAGGATTGGTATTAAAAATGATCCAAAGCCCAGCAATATTTTGCTTTGAGGACTGAGTTCTCGTGCGACATAACCCATAGTTGCTTAGCCCCGATATTACTTTTTTTATAAAACGTAATACTGTTAAGCAAAATGGATGCCAAATTTGTAGTGATATTGAGTGTTCACCTGTGTGCTAATTGTTTAAATAAAAACAGCCTTTGACCTAAATATGTTTTAAAATGCGCTATCGATAGATTGACGCTCAAAAGGGGCAGCATCGCATGGCACAAAAGTCACAACAATCTGCATTGAATGAATTGATTGCAGAACAGAAACTACTGTGTGAAGAATTTGACTCGGCTTATGTTGAAGTAAAAGGTGATGATGTCGTTGCTGTTGCTGTGCATACTTTGAATCAAGAACCCATTGTCGGTTTACGTAAAAAGCCAGAAACTGAAGAGAATGTCGCTTGGTTTATTTATGGTGGTGAATTGGGTGAAGGACAAGACTTTTTTACAACCATGACTGTACGTGAGTTACAAGATATCTTGCCTGACGTACTTCCATACTTGGCTTTAAGTGAAGGTTATCGTTTTATGATTGATGGCGATGACTATGAAGACGTATGGAAAGAAGGCGATGAGTCTTAATACATGAAAAAACAGACATGGACGTTGCTTAGCCTTTCGTTATTTTTATCATCGTTTCTATCAACCCTGAGTTATGCAGAAACAACGAAGCTAACTCAGGCGCAGTATGATCAGAAGATGGCTGAATATACAGCAACTGTGAATTCAACCAAAACTGTTTTAGATGCAAAAGATAATCCAGCGACAGCAACAGAAATGAAAACCGCATTTTGTCAGCGTATGGATGCATATCATCAAATTGCTGCGCTATCTAAGGCCAATATTGAATTAAGTACCGCTTCAGTGATGCTGATGGTGGCCAACCGTTATCTTGATCAGCAAGAAAAAAGCTTGACCGATGCAGGGATGAATGAAAGTGCCTTCTGTCCAACGGTTAAAGCTTTACAAGTTGAAGATACAAAACGAGTAAAAAGTAAAGTAACCCAATAAGACAGTACGGAATTAGCGTAGAGATTAAGGTCTAATTTATTGTTTTAGGATGCTGTATAAATAGACAATGTCCTCGATTGTGTTAAGATAAATAAAAATCAACCATCGTTTGAGTAGGAGTTGGTGTATGGCAGCTTATACCGACATTAAAGTAGGCAAATATGAGGATGATATGATTCCTAAACTTGCCATTCATGCTTTTCATGATGCTTTTCAAAAAGCAACCACTCGTTCGTCTGTGGTTTATGCAAAAGCTGAACAGTTGGTTGAACGAGATATTCATGGTAATGAAACTGTTTTACAAGACTTAAGTAGTGCTTATGTCGATGTAGGCGTTTTACCGACATTGACACGTAAAAAGAAACACGCAACCGTATAGATTGATATGCCACCTCGACAACCTAGAATAAGAATGTTTGCAGGGCCGAATGGTTCTGGTAAAAGCACTGTTAAAGATTACCTCTTGCCCCAACATATTGGGGCATATTTAAATGCAGATGAACTGGAACAAAACTTAAGACAGAGTCAACGCCTTGATTTATTGCATTATCATCCTTCCTTAAAAGCTTTAGAGTTGGTCACTTTTTTAAAAAGTAAGAAACGTCCTCAGACGGGACAGTTCGTGGCCTTACTTGCCCATGAGCCGATGGTACTAGATGAATGGAAGATAGAGTTTAAAACTAATGAAATCGACTCTTATCTCTGTGCACGCATTATTAATTATATCCGGCTTGAGTTTCTGCGCTTAAAAGTCAGTTTTACTTTTGAGACGGTAATGTCGCATATCTCTAAAGTTGAATTTCTCCGAGAAGCGAAACGTCAGGGCTATAAAACCTATCTATATTATGTCTCAACGGTTGATCCACAAATCAACATTGCTCGGGTCAAGTATCGCGTCAGTGTAGGAGGCCATCCTGTTCCAGAGCAGAAAATTATCGAGCGCTATTACCGAAGTATGGATCTGCTCATGCAAGCTATAGAGTGCTGCGATCGCGCCTACTTGTTTGATAACTCTTCTGACGGTATACAAGCGTCTTTTCTTGCAGAAATAGAAGCAGCTGAAACCTTAAAAATGAATGCCGCCGTGTCTAAGCTCCCAAGATGGTTTGCAGAACGCGTACTATCAGAATTCCAATAAACGGCTTAAAAAAGATCGGGTTATTTCATCACTTTTTCATTTGTCTACCTACATGAAAATATATTCAAACGCCGTGAATATGTTTTATAAACCTAGAATAATGATCATGATGTAGAGATGTACCAATAATGCTATTCAGTTTCTTTAAATGAAAACTATACTGAAGTAAAACGAGATAAGTTAAGTATTTCTAATCTAAAAAAGAGCTGAATACAAAATCTATCGGGGATATATTCAAGATTTTTACGTTATTGTGAAGAATAACTATGTAAAAGAAATACTTTAAGGTGTTATATAAAAGACTAAAAGCTTCGAGAACGAACAGGTAGTGCCCATTCAAATATCTAAAGCCAAATGAAAGGGACCCGTAGACAGTGGTCATAGACGTGCATAGTATCCATAGATACAAAGTACGCTTGATTATTTTTTAATTAAATATATTATTAAAACATATATTGTTTTGGGTGGATTGCCAATGCATGATTTTGCATGGTCTTTTATAGGTGGAATATTACTCGGCATCTCCGCCGTTGGATATTTATATACCAATGGGCGGATTGCGGGAATCAGTGGTCTGGTCTCTCAAGTTTTAAATTTAAAAGGGATCATAAATACGCCTGCACTATGGTTCTTATTGGGCTTGTTCATTGTTCCATTTATATATGCAGCTTTTGTTCAGCCACAGATCTATATTGAAGCTACACCTTTCATGTTAATCATTGCAGGCATATTGGTAGGCTTTGGAACTCGCTTAGGCTCTGGTTGTACCAGTGGGCATGGTATTTGTGGTATCAGCCGCTTATCCAAACGTTCAATCATCGCTACGATTAGTTTTATGTTCGCAGGCTTTATCACTGTATATGTCATCCGTCATATGCTTGGAGCAATCTAAAATGAAAAATGTTTGGGCATTCATTTGGGGTGGATTATTTTCAATCGGTCTCATGCTTTCAGGAATGTCGAATCCTGCGAAGGTGATTGGCTTTTTAGATATTTTTGGGCAATGGGATGCCAGTCTAGCTTTTGTGATGATGGGGGCGATTGCGATTGCATTTATTCCTTTTCAAAAAGCTGTACGTCAGCCACATCCACAAACCTTTTATGGTGAAGCCATACAACTTCCTAAAAATACGAAAATCGACAGAAAACTCATCTTGGGAAGTTTGCTATTTGGTATAGGCTGGGGAATTGCGGGAATTTGTCCTGCGCCGAGTTTTACTTTGATTGGACTAGGTTATTATCAAGCGATCTATTTTATAATTGCGATGTTCGTTGGTGTGCTATTACATCGTAAAGTGATGGAGAAAATGCCATGAAGCAAGCCGCGCAAGTAAAAGCATTCTTTGATTCAGTGACCAATACGTTTAGTTATGTAGTGAGCGACCCAGACACTCAGCGCTGCGCCGTGATTGATAGTGTGTTGGACTATGATGCAGCATCGGCAACGACCAAAACAGAGCAGGCCGATTTAATCATTACTTATATTCAAGAAAATAGCCTAAGCGTAGACTGGATTTTAGAAACACATGTACATGCAGATCATTTAAGTGCTGCGCAGTACTTAAAGCAAAAACTAGGCGGAAAAATTGCGATTAGTCATAAGATTGAGATCGTACAACAAATTTTTGGTGAAATTTATCACTTAGATATTAAAAGTTTAAACGCTACGCAGTCATTTGATTATCTTTTTGCAGATCATGAGACATTTTTGATAGGTAACATAAAAGCATATAATATTCCAACACCTGGGCATACGCCTGCGTGTCTCAGTTATGTCGTTGGTGATGCTGTTTTCGTGGGGGATACTTTGTTTATGCCTGACTATGGAACAGCACGTTGTGATTTCCCAAAGGGGAGTGCGGCAACTTTATTTGACTCAGTGAAGACCTTGTACTCATTGCCAGATCAAATGCGGATGTTCTTATGCCATGACTATTTACCCGAAAGTCGTGATCAATACCAATATGAAACATCGGTTTATTCGCAAAAGCATAAAAACATTCATATCAATACTACAACGGAAAAAGCCGATTTTGTCGAAATGCGAAACCGCCGTGATGCAACTTTAAGTATGCCAAAATTGATATTGCCAGCGATTCAAATCAATATGTTTGCAGGCAAGTTCCCTCAACCAGAAGACAATGATATTTCTTACTTAAAAATTCCGCTGAATTATTTTTAAAATAGAAAAGTAGCAAGACTTAAGGCATTCGGCATCTTTTCACTTGCTTAAAATCTGATTCAAAAATCTAATCTGATATTAAACAGACATGTACATCATGCTTTTAAATTTAGCCTAAGCAAAAAAATCCCACTCAAAATAGCCTAAGCAAAATTGAACTTAATATAAAAAGTAATTTGATTTATTTCCATTAAAAATTCAATATCTGTAGCAATCAAATAAAATAAGTTTCATATGATCCTAAATCATCAATTTCATCAAAATGAGCAGTCAGCTGTAAAAACACTGGTCTTTGTTCACGGTTTATTTGGCAGTTTAAGTAATTTAGGGATGTTGGCTCGGGAGTTTTATTCAAGTCACCATGTATTACAGGTAGATGTACGTAATCATGGATTATCTGCACATTCAAATGTGATGAATTATGAGGCAATGGCAACCGATCTAATTGAAACCTTAGATGAACTCAATATCGAGCACTTTTCTTTGATCGGACATTCGATGGGGGGGAAGTTAGTGATGAAAGTGACCGAACTCGCAGGAGATAGACTAGATCAACTGGTGGTGTTGGATATTACGCCTATTGCTTATAAAGAAAATCATCATGAGCAGATTTTTAAAGCGCTCTTTGCAGTACAAAAAGCAGATATTGAAACACGTCAACAAGCCATAGAAATCATGCGTGAATATCTCAAAGAAGAAATGGTGATTCAGTTTCTCTTGAAATCTTTTAGCAAAGGGAAGTGGTTGTTTAATGTAGATGCACTGTATCAGAACTATGCCCAAATTCTATCATGGGAAAATATCGAAACATGGCATAAGCCTGCATTATTTATACGTGGTGGAAACTCACCTTATCTAGAAAAGCCAGAATATATAGCGGCTATGCAATCGCAGTTTTCTCAAGCCCAGATTCAGACGGTTGCAGATGCTGGACACTGGTTACATGCAGAGAAAACTGCGCAAGTTCTGCAAATCATCACTCAATATTTGAGTCAGCCTTCAACCTGATTAACTCAAATTCGCAGCTGAAAGTTGTCCTTCAGAGGTCAGCTTTTCAGCCATTTCCGCAGTTTTCTTTAAATTCGGCATTCGATATTCGGTATGGCCATAGTCTTGGATCGACTTCCAACGCCCGCCCCAAGTTAAACCTACAGATTCTGCAACTTCACCATAGAGCTGATAGCCACGCATCGCCCATGGATCTCGTTCAGAAATAACGACTTTTCCATCCCGCTTAAATGCGACATCCGCCGCCAAGCCAAATTGGTGGTAACTCTGATAACCACGTGCCAAAGTCGTATTTTTATTGCTGGCTAAAGAATTCTGACGCTGCGGGCTACGATAGCCTTCCAGTAAAACCAGTTCATATCCATGCTGCTCACGCATTATTTTAAATACCATCAGTAGACGTTGTTTATAGCGTGGGTTCATTTTGTGCCACTTACGGTCAGCCGTTGCTAAATTGTCATGTGAATGAGTTGAATGAACATCCTGAATACTTGGATCGTAGTTCAAAGCACTGGCTTGAATAGAATTATTATTAAGATCCACTTGCTCAAGCAGACTTGCTTCAACTATGGCCGCAGCAACTAAGGCTTCTTCGACCTCTGGTGGTGGAGACAAAATTTGTCCATCAAGTAAGGCATAAATTTGTGGATCTGATTGTCTTAAATAATCCGCTTCGATTTTAGTGGGTGTGACTGGGCTGGTAAAAGCAAACATTAAGATGCTGGCAAATAGAAATAGACCTGCAACCAATATCCACCACTGCTGAATATGCCAAAGCGATTGCAATTGCTCGGGCGCAGCAGCATGATTTATATGCTGTGCAAAATGACGAGCGGATTGAAATCTTTGTTTTCCCTGAGGAATTAACCCGACAAAAAAGCCAACTAATTTTGCTCTAAGTTCATAGGACAGTGCTAAACCTAGCCCTAGTGCCAGGATTAGAAAAAGCGAAAAAAGAGTGTAAATCATAGTCTGATAGTAGCTGGTATTGAGGCCTCGGCGGTACGAGTTGTAATTTTGGTTTGTACACTACCTGTTGGAGATTCTTCAGATTTTTCTACAGTCTGTTCTGCTTTGGCTACTTTGTCATGATTTTTATCTTTCAGTGCGGTCGAACTTTGCGTTGATGAGTTTTGTTTCTTATTTTCTTTTGGTAAGGGCTGCGGACTAGCGCTCTTCATCGATGGTGCAGCAACCGCTTGAGCTGGACGAAGAAAAGCTTTGCTTAATTCATCTTCTTTGGGTTGAGGAAAATCAGAAAGCGGCTCAGTTACATTTGAAGGTTGAACACTTTTAGAAGGGACGACTTTAGTCGCTTCAAAAATAGCTTCTGGTTCCCGCGTCAGGGCTTCATTATCGACTGAGGGTTCAGCGACATCGACGCTAGAATTTTGGCTAACGTGTATTGAATCATTTTTTTGTTGTGTAAAAAAGTAAGTAAAACCAAGAGTGGCCATCAAGACGACACCACTCAAAAAACCACCAAACGCATAGAGCATAGGTGAAATATTTTTCTTTTTTGTAGACGTCAAAATTTTGACTGAAGTCCGTTTTTCATGAGCCATGGAGTTAGTTCTTAGGGTAAATGAATAGTAATATGTGCCTGTTCTGTTGGCGTAGAAATGACATTTTCATATGTGGCTAAAGAATTCGTACTTTGCTTTGATAACATATAGCGCAAGCCCGCAAAGGATAAGAGCGCGAATACGATTAGAAAAAGTAAAATCCAGTAAAAAGGAAGCTCACGGTGAATCATGTGTTTAATTTGATCGGGTAGCGATGCAAAAGGAGAAAAGGCTGCCTTTTTTCCTTTCAAATAGTCAATTTCATCACCCACACGTGCCACCAAATGGTTTAAATTTTCTATAGACTCAATACGATATCTACCATGAAAACCTAGAAGCATGCAGTAATGATAAACTTCAAGTGCGGCTAATCGACTATTTCCTTTACGGCGTAACTCTTCTAAAATTTCGAAAAAACGATAACCTGCAAGTTGCGAGCCAAATAAACTAAGCTGTAAGGGACTGATTAACCAACTATTTTGTAGCTCGAAAAATTGTGCATCTTGCTGAGTCACAATGGTTTCATCTAATAATGCACAGTAAGCATATTTAGCATCTTGAATATCATCTGATGAAAATTGTAATTTTCGGGCTTGATTTTCAAAACGGTTGAGTAGGGCAATAATTTTTTCGCGAAATTCTGTTGCACTGCTCGGTATATACTTGTTTTTCAATAAAAATACAATATAAAACCCGTCATGGAGCAAGTCGACCAAGTTGGTTGTGCTGGTGGCTTTGGCGGTCACGGATTGAGAAATTGAACCAGTTCCAATTTGTCCATCATCAAAAAGTGAAGGGGCATTATTCATGATTCATTTCCTTAGCCATTCATCACAGCAATCAATTCAACAGCAATATCTTGGAAACCCGCTGGAATATAAATACAAATCGACTCGGCATCCAACATGCGTTGGTATAAGTCATTATTTGGCTCAATTTCAAAGTAACTCACACCCGATCGCACTGGAATAGCGGTTGGAACTTGCATTAAATGATGCAAAGGGACTGCAGGAAGTGCGGCGATAACGCGTTGTTCAACATCTACGGTATTGCCGACTTTAAATCTCAACGGAACCAATTGAATCAGTTCGTGGCTTTGCATCATACTGCTAGAAACAGCCAAGTAAAGTCTTGAATCTCGCGTAATTTTGTCTGACTCTAAACTGCCTAACCAATAAGATGGCCGCGTTTCTTTCAGTTGGATACTGATGTAGCGGTTTGAAATAATCGTATCTAATAACTCACGTAGAATGACATCGAGCTGACTAAAACTTTCTTGTAAATTATGGTGTTGATAACGCGGTAAATGATCAACCTCATGAGCTGTTGAAAATGTCAGCAATGAGCCAGTCAAACGTAATAATTCAAAGAATAGCCGCTCTGGATGGATATGCGGGTATTGCAATAAATGATTCAATGTCGCATGTGCTGTGTTGAGAGCATTAACCAGCCAAAATGACACAATGTCGCCAGAGCGAAATTCAATCAGTTTTTGCTCGTTTTCTCGATTATTGCTTTGAATGGTTTTAATTTTCGCTTTGATGACATTTAAGCTGCGTTTCAAACTCGAAATAAGATTTTCAGAAGATTCAATATGTAAAATAGGGGGAATAAAATGACGATCAAATTCAAATTGGCCTGAGCTTTGACGTTTAATTTTTGCTAAAGCTAAATACAAAAAACCATCCAGTTCTTGATTTGGTTCTACGTTCGCCTCTAACAAGCGAAACTCTGCACGGCGGCGCAATAAGGTGATATCCGCTGCAGTTGCATCAGTAAATAAATCATGGGTTGAGGTCAGATAAGAGTGGTAGCGACCAAACTGTGCACTATTTTCAGCGCTCACATTTTTCTTATTGGCTTGTACAATCGGCAAAGCCAAATAAACCAAGATTTCGCCACGTAAATTCAGTTCATCTAATAACACTGGCTCTGGCAGTAAATCACGTGTCGGCGCCTGATAAATTTCACCATCTTGCCAAATCATACTAATACTTTCGAGTGCCAAGATATGTGTTTGTAACTGGGCCTCATCAAATTGAATATTTTGAATGCCATAAGCAAATGGAATCGTGGAACGAATGGTATGATTCAGACGTTGTTCATGATACGCATCTTGTAATTGAAAATGTTGAGGACGTAAAAATAGACCTTCACCCCAAAGTATTTTTTCTGCTTTAAACATTTAGATTACCAATCGTTTGATTCATTTGCTTGTGGTACGCCCAGTAGTTCTTGGACGTTATGCAGTGGATTTTCGTTTTTAATGACTTGATTTAACCATTCATGTAGTGGCATCTGACTCCACTTGATGGTTTTCTGTAACATATAGCTTACGGGACTATGCGGTTCATTGGCTTGGAAATAGTCAGAAATTTCTTGTAATACCCGCATGGCTTGTTCACGGTTTGCTAAGTGATTTTGCGGTTGAACCTGAAAGCCTTTGGATGGATGGACGGTGTTCATGTCAATCTCTTGTTCTTTGTGCTGGGTAAATGAAAGTGCCTGTGTTGTTATCGTTGCGGCAGCAGAAGACTCAGATGTTTGTGTCGCCATTACAGGTTGGGTAAAAACATCGGTTTTATAGAGCTTTTTTAAACTGGTGTGGATGTTTTCAAGCTGAGTATCAATCGAAGCAAAGCTTGGTGCATCTAAGCCCATTAAGGTATCTAACACACTTTTCAAAATTGACCATTCAGCCAGAATTGCCGAAAAATGTTGATAGTTCTGATATTGAAATGATTTTGATGTATTGAACAAGCTCTGCTCAAATTTTTCTAAAATCTGAGAGCTATTGGCATCATCTGTATAACTTTCTACTTGTTTCAACAAATGGTTTTTTTGTCTCAGTAAGGATTCATAATCACTGAGTGAAAATGCAGGAACATTCACGATAGCGACTTGTTTAATCAGTGGTATCAAATGATTAATTGAACCTTGCAATAAACCTAGACGTTGATCTAAATCTTCGTCTTCAATGTCAGGATGAAGTTGTGTCCAATACTCATTTAGCGTTCGATGCATAAGCTCTAAGGCTTTTGCGGTGCCTTCGAATCCGTATAAATTTGACCACGCTTCAAGTAACCAGCCCAATAAGCGTAAATCTTTTGATTTTCCCGTGAGAAGCTCGATAGATTTTTGTTCAACGAAATGCCAGTCTGCTTGCTTGGGTTCAGCAACCCAGTCGCCTTGATCGAGTAGTGGATCATCCTGAGTTTTTGCAATTTTGATAGCGTGGAATTCATTGGAAAAAGACAAGTCTTGTCCACATGGTTGATCGCTTGAGATAGGAGACAATAAAGGCTCGATTTCTAAGCTCATAATTTTACACTCTATATTCTATTAAACTTGATTCGCTTTATTTTTAGCAGGATGTCGTTTCTTTTTAGCCGTGGTTTTTTCGACAGGGTCTAAAATATAAGTTATTTCATCATCTTTGACATCGATCTGAATAACTTTAGGCAAATGATCTGCTGCCAGAGCCATCAATATTTCTGTGGCTAAAGCAGGCAATATACTGGCATTTAAAATGTGATCAACATTTCGTGCGCCGCTATCGACTTCCGTGCAGCGACTTAATAACAGTTCTACCAGTTCCTCTGAATATTGAACTTTGGTTTGGTACTGTTTCTCAAGGCGAGAGGTTATTTTTCTGATTTTATGATGGATAATTTGAACTAGTAAATCATCATGCAGTGGAAAATAGGGAACGATACGCATGCGCCCTAAAAAAGCAGGTTTAAATTGTTTATATAAACTTGGTTTTAACTGTTCAGCTAAGCTTTCTGCTGTTGGCCATGTCTCAATCGGTTGATTCAAACATGCCTGCATAATGGCATTTGAACCTACATTAGAGGTTAAAATAATGGTGGTATTCCTAAAGTCGATGATTCGACCTTCACCATCTTCAAGCGTACCTTTGTCCAAAACTTGATAAAATAGTTCTTGAACATCGTTGTGCGCTTTTTCAATTTCATCCAATAAAACCACACTATAAGGATTGCGGCGAACTGCTTCAGTCAACACACCACCTTGACCATATCCCACATATCCAGGCGGAGCACCTTTTAAAGAAGAAACGGTATGTGCTTCTTGATATTCAGACATATTAATGGTGATCAGGTGGGATTCTCCACCATAAAGCTCACTCGCCAGCGCAAGTGCGGTTTCAGTTTTACCGACACCACTTGGCCCCACCAACATGAACACACCTTGCGGTTTATTGGGATCATCCAATTTTGCTTTAGATGTTTTAATCCCCTGAACCAGTTGATGTAGGGCAGAGTCTTGCCCCATAACACGCTCGGCCAGTTTGCTTTCTAGGCTGAGAATCTGTTTTATTTCATCGTTCACCATATTGCCCACAGGAATACCGGTCCAGTCTGAAATAATTTCATTAATGATTTGTGCATTAACACGCTCAAACACTAATGGATTCTGACCTTGTAGATTGCTTAATTCTTCACGAAGCGCAGCAATCTCTTCTTGAGTGTTGTGAGCAGTTATATCTTGTTGGCGTTGTTTTATCTGTTCAACAAGCGCTCTTTCTTTTTGCCATTGCATTTGCGTGTGTTCAATTTCACACTCAAGCTGCAATAGTTTTTGCTTTAGATCATGTAGGCGCTCATGATGAATCGGTAAATTTTTATGTTCATTTTCTAAAATTGCATATTCAAGTTTGAGATTATGTTGTTGAGCAAGTATCTGATCTAACTTTACAGGTTGTGCATTTTGAGTGAGTGCTACACGCGCTGCAGCTGTATCTAGTACGCTAATTGCTTTGTCTGGGAGTTGACGGCCACTAATATAACGATGCGAAGAGTGTACGGCTGTGATGATAGCTTCATCATCAATATTTAAATTAAAATGATTGGCCATGACTGGTAACATGGCACGTAACATATCGATGGCGACATCTTCGGTTGGTTCTTCAACTTTAACGACTTGAAAGCGTCGACTGAGCGCCGCATCTTTTTCAAAATATTGTTTATATTCAGCCCATGTGGTTGCTGCAATGGTACGTAACTCACCACGAGCCAGTGCTGGTTTTAATAGATTGGCAGCATCATTTTGGCCTGCTTGACCTCCTGCACCAATCAAAGTGTGAGCTTCATCAATAAATAAAATTATAGGATGAGTGGCAGACTGAACCTCTTGAATCACTTGTTTCAGGCGATTTTCAAATTCACCTTTTACACTGGCACCTGCTTGTAATAGCCCCATATCAAGCGTATGCAACTGAACATTTTTTAAAGCATCAGGCACTTGGTTGTTCACGATTTTTAGTGCCAAACCTTCAACAACAGCCGTTTTTCCTACACCAGGTTCACCAGTTAAGATGGGGTTGTTTTGGCGTCGACGCATCAGGATATCTAGCATTAAACGTATTTCAAACTCACGACCGATAACAGGGTCGATAAGGCCATTTTGTGCCTTTTGGGTCAGATTAATCGTATATTGATCAAGTGCTGGAGTTTTGTTTTTAACCAGATGTTGTGCAGGTTCAGTGCTTACAATTGGCACTGGCTCCTGTAAAACGTCTTGTTCGATACTGTTTGAGCATAGGTCTAAAAACTTATGCTTCATTGTGTCGATCGGGAACAATTCAAATTGACTGGAAGCGCGTAATGCCATTTGATGTAAATCTGGTGCTGTTAAAAGTGCTACCAAGATATGACCTGTTCGAATGACAGGATTTTGTTCGGCTGAAGCAAGTAACCACGCTTGTTCTAATAAACGAATAATGGATTGAGCAAAGATAGGAGTACGGGTATTTCCTTTAGGCAATTGGGAAAGACTGAGTTGTAAATCCTTAACTAAAAAATCATGAGAAATTTTATATTTTTCAACTAATAAGTGGAGATCATTTGGTTCTGGTTGTTCTAATAATTCAAGAAAAAAATGCTCAATTTCGATTTCATAATTTTGTTGATTAATACAACTATTTGCAGACTTCTCTAGAGCAACACGCGCATGATTAGATAGCTTCTTAATTAATATTTTAAGGTTATTCATATGTAACTCAGTCATGCTTTATAGCAAAGTTTTTACAAGACAAATATGCCAATGGCTATCTGTGTTTTTAGTGTAAATATAAAATTATTTATAAATTAGCATTTTACAAGCCATTATAAATGCTATTTGGCGGGTATTTTATATATATGGCATCATAATACACAAATGAAATTTAGATAAAAAAGGACATATATTACAAAAAGTAAACATAGTTACTTTTGAGTAACATTTCTTCCCTTGACTTTAGGGGTCATATTTTTGTTAAATCCAAGCGCATTATATAAGCAGAAAATATTTACCTAGGGTGTGTATATTTTAAATCGAAGTTACTGATAATAATTTTAATTTTTTATTCATAAAGATTTGAGGCAAGTTTTGAAAAAATATTATTTAATTTTACCTACATTCGTTTTATTAACGGTGACACCATTTGCTTTTGCAGCGGCAGAAGAGGGTATTAGTTTAAAAAATAAGTGTATTAAAGATTACCCATTGGTAAATGGTGAAACTGATCACGATTTACTAAGTTTATATGCACAGATTTGCGATAGTAAAAATAAAAAAAATGATGAGCTAAAAAATAAATTATTGGTTCAGGCTGCAAGCCGTTATCAAGAACTCGGGAAAAGTTATAAAGCACTTCAACTGGTTGAAGAGTTAAATGCGCGTAATATTAATCACACATCATTAACAGATACTCGATTTTTAGCTGGTGTTTCGATTGCAAATACGGCGTTAAACCATATGCGTCAAGAAGAAATGCGCTATTTATCAGCAGATTTAACTTATCCACCTGCTAAAGAGCTGTCTAATCTTGTTCGTAACTCATTGCCTGCACCAGATACGAGTGATGCAAAAGCTGTGGTGATCAAAACACCAAAAAAAAACACGCGTAAGACCGCGAGTTCAACCAAACAAACCACAAAGAAAACAACGGTTCAGGTGGCAAAGCCCAAAAAAGTTGAGAAAGCACAAACAACTGAAGTGGCGAGCAAACCGAATACAAATCCCTTCAATTCACTTTAAAAATTTTCATTTTTGAAATAATAAAAAACAGGATTTTCATATGGCTAAACGTGAAAGCGTCCAAAAAAAGTTACAGCGTATTCGACCACCTCGGGTACAACTGACTTATGATGTTGAAGTTGGTGATGCTAAAGAAATCAAGGAATTACCATTTGTTGTTGGTGTTTTAAGTGATTTCTCAGCGGCATCTGAAATAGAAAAAACCAAGCTCAAAGACAAAAAGTTTATTAATGTTGATTTAGAAAACATTGATGAAGTCATGGAATCCTTAGCACCACGTGCTGCCTATCAAGTTGAAAATACATTGACTGAAGATGGTGGGCGTATGTCTGTCGATTTGACGTTTAAGTCGATGGAAGATTTTCGTCCTGAAAATGTGGTTCAGCAAGTGGATCCTTTGAAAAAGTTGGTAGAAGCTCGCGAACGTTTGACTGATTTGCGCAACAAAATTTCGAATAATGAGCGCTTAGAAGATCTACTTGATCAAGTTCTGCAAAATACAGATCAAGTACGTAAAATGAGTGTGGAGGCTGAAAATGAATAATGCCCAATCCGCTGCTGTTGCTCAAGATACCACTGAAGAATTTACGCTATTAGATTCAATTGTTGAACGTAGTCGAATTGCGCGAAATGAAGAAGAGCATGATCGAGCTAAAAGCTTAATTGGCGAACTCGCTAAGGAGGTGATGGCGGGGACGATTACTGTTTCAGAAAATATGACATTATCGATTGATAAGCGTATTGCTGAAATTGATGCGCTCATTTCGACGCAGCTCAGTAAAATTATCCATGACGAACAATTTCAAAAAATTGAATCGACATGGCGCGGTTTATATTACTTTTGCCAAGAAACACCATCTAACCCATTGATTAAGATTCGTATGTTAAATACAACGAAGAAAGAATTAATCAAGGATTTTCAAGGCGCAACGGACTTTGATCAAAGTACATTGTTTAAAAAGATCTATGAAGAAGAATATGGGTCATTTGGTGGTGCGCCATATGCCACATTAATTGGTGATTTTGAGTTTGATCGTACACCTTCAGACATGTATTTGCTGGAACAAATTTCACATGTTGCGGCAGCTGCACATGCACCTTTTATTTCTGCAGCAGATGCCAACATCCTCGGATTGGAATCATTTACGGATATTGATCGTCCGCGTGAGGTATCCAAAATTTTTGAAACCGCTGAATATGTCCAATGGCGTTCTTTCCGAGAAAGTGATGATGCGCGCTATGTTGCATTAACAATGCCACGTGTATTGGGGCGTCTGCCTTATCACCCTAAGGAAGGTACAGCGACTGAAGGCTTTAATTTTGTGGAAGAAGTCTCTGGGCAAAATCATGATGAATATTTATGGATGAATGCAGCCTATGCTTTTGGCACGCGTTTGACCAATGCTTTTGATATGCATGGTTGGTGTGCTGCCATTCGTGGGGTTGAAGGTGGTGGTTTGGTTGAAGGTTTACCTGTTCATACCTTTAAAACCAGTGATGGTGAAGTGGTCTTTAAATGTCCGACTGAAATTGCCATCACTGATCGTCGTGAAAAAGAGCTCAGTGATCTTGGCTTTATTCCTTTAGTACACTGTAAAAACACGGATTATGCAGCATTTTTTGGTGCGCAATCGACGCAGAAACCTAAAAAGTATAATAGCGATTCTGCCAATGCAAACTCGGCTTTATCTAGCCAAATTCAGTACATTATGGCCGTTTCACGTATTGCACATTATTTAAAAGCCATGATGCGAGACAAAGTCGGAAGTTTTGCTTCGGCTGGAAACATTGAAACATTTTTAAATGAGTGGTTGGCTCAATATATTTTGCTTGATGACGGGGCTTCACAAGAGGCGAAAGCGCAATATCCGCTGCGTGAAGCATCTGTCAAAGTTGTAGAGAACCCAGCACAACCGGGGCACTACAAATCTGTGGTTTTCTTAAGACCACATTTCCAGTTGGATGAGTTGTCAGTATCACTGCGACTTGTTACTGAGTTACCTCAGTCCTCAAACTAATTTGAGTGCCAACACATAATAACTTTAGAATAGGAAAAGATTACAAATGAAAGATATATACGTACAGTTCAGAGGTAAATATAAGGTCGATGGCGAGTCACGTGATACAGAGCACCAAGGCTGGTTAGAGGTGAACTCTTGGTCGCACAATATTCGTCAGCCAAAGTCTGCAACATCATCAAGTGTTGGTGGTCATACGGCGGAACGTGTTGAACATTCAGATATGTTGTTTGTTAAAGATTTGGATGCAACTAGTCCAAAACTTTGGGAAGCATGTTCAGCCGGTTATACCTTTGATGAAGTACAAATTGATTTTTATCGCGCAAATGGCGATAAACGTATCAAATATCTACAAATTAAATTGAAGCATGTTTTGGTTTCAAGTGTTACGCCAACAGTAAGTGAGGAAGGTGTTCCGCTTGAAGGATTTGGTTTGAAATATGCTGCTGTGGAATGGACGTATAATCAGCAAGATATTAATGGCACACAAAAAGGTGCTGTGACCAAGAAATGGTCTCTATCAAACAATACTGCATCATACGCTGCATAAAAATAACTGAAAAAATAAAGGCTAACCAACGTTGGCCTTTATTTATGCGAGATGATTTTAAGCAACATGAATCTAGATCAGCTTTATCCCTATGGGTTTAGAAAAACGCTATTTGACCGATTACTACCGACAACTGAACAAGATCGATTGGGGATGTCTCTTCAGGAGTTACGTGAATCCGTCGCGACCGACTTAGAAGATTTGTTGAACAGTCGTATGGCCAATTTTAATGATTCAATTGATGCTTTTCCGTTGGTAAAAAAGTCCATTGTTCAGTTTGGAATCATTGATTTTGTTGGATTATCGACTGCGAATCCGACCGATCGCGATAAAATTTGCCAGTCGATTGCAGCGTCTATTACAGCGCATGAGCCGAGACTGAAACAAATCAAAGTCGAAATGTTGCTCGATGGACAAAATATGGGGGCTCTGTGTTTGAGCATTCAAGCCTATTTAAATATTCATCCTTTATATGAACCCGTGATTTTTGATGCTTTGCTCAAACCGACAACACAACAATATGTTATTTCTGCAAGAGCTTAATGGGGCTGATTTGTGATTGAAGAATTATTACCGTACTACGAAAAACAATTACAAGAATTTGGGCAGCAGTCTCGTGAGTTTTCGCAAAAATACCCCAAAATCGCTCAGCGTTTATCCTTAAACCAAGAGCAAGTAGATGATCCGCATATTGAACGCTTAATTCAGTCCTTTTCTTTAATTGCAGCAAGAATTGATAAGAAACTGGCGGACAGTTACGACATTTTTACTCGGTCTTTGTTTGAGGTGATGTTTCCTCAATATCTTAAACCTTTTCCTGCATGTACTGTGGTCAGTTTTGAAGACTTAAATAAGTGTAAACAATTAACTGAAGCTCATCTCATTCCTAAAAATACTGCAATAAAATCACGCAGTTTTAAAGGTGTACAGTGTGAATTTAGCACCACACAAGAGCTAAAGTTATTACCCATTGAGCTGAGTCACCTCAATTTTAAAACCAATCCTAGCGCGCATATGCATTTGAATCAAAATGCAACGCTTAGCTTGGAGTTTAATATTTTTAATCAGACGCATCGAATTTTAGAAAAAGAAAATTTGCCTATTTATTTGGATGCAATATCCAATTTTCCACTACAAGTTTTGGATGCTGTGTTCCAGTCGAGTACAGGATTTTCATTAAAGTTTGGTCATCGCGTCATCGATATCCCAAATCCGTTTAGTATCATGGGTTTTGCTGAAACTGAAAGTCTGTTGCCCTTGGATCAACATACACATCATGCATATCGACTGTTGATGGAATATTTTTGTTTTTCTGAAAAATTTAACTTTCTAAATATGAACTTAGAGTTTTTAAAATATTTAGAAAAAGAGCAAAATCAGTTTGAAATTTTGATTCATCTTAAACTGAATTTAAATGATCAGGTCAATATTCGAAATTATTCAGAGTTGAATATCGCAAACTTTAAATTATATGTAGTACCAGTTATCAATTTATTTAAAAAACAAGCTGAACCTCAAAAAATTAATCATCAACAACTCGAATATCCTTTAATTACCGATGCTCATCATCCTGAGTTTTATCAAACTTATTCGATTACTAAAATGCAAATGATTCGTGAAAAATCGAATAAAGATCAAACTACCTTTGAAATTTATCCATTCTTTGCGATGAGTCATTATCAAAAGGATGAGACTCAGTTTTTTTATAGTTTGAATTCGGCACAGCTACAAAATAAATATGTTGAAACAGGCTATAGTATTATTTCAAAACATTTATCGCCTGAAACAACCAAATCTGATTTTATCAGTACGCAATTATTATGCTCCAATCGTGATTTACCCCATGAGGCATTGAGCCAAGCCAACAATATATTAAATTTGAATGATAGTAGTCTGGCACGGCGAGCTGTGGTTTTAAAAAGACCGAATAAACCCTATTACTTTGAACAAAATAAAAAAGAGCAATGGCGGATCATTTCGCATTTATCATTAAATACTTTATCTCTCACCAAGGGAGATGCTTTAAGCCATATTCAGGAATTACTTGAACTCTATAACCTGCCTCAGCTCAAAGAAAACCACCTTATTATTAATGCGATTCAGTCGGTTAATTTTGAATTAAAGCAAAAGATGGTGGATGCAAAACCATTCCCACTGTTTATACGAGGGCTGAAAGTGAATCTAGGGATTGATTCGAAAGTGTTTCGAGGACATAGCTTATATATTTTTAGCCAGTTGTTGTCGCATGTCTTTAATCTAAAAGTCCAGATGAACAGTTTTGTCGATGTTGTTATTTCAGATGCTCAATCTCAACAGGAGTTATACCAATGCGTGCAGAACGTTGGTGGCAAGACACTTCTATAGTTGACGTACTGGTTGAACAACCGAACGCTTTTGAATTTATTCAGGCCACGCGATTACTACGCCATGCGGAAGCTCCCGATGCTCAAAAAGAAGGGGATTGGGCAAAGCAGTTTAAGTTTCATAGTTCACTGAATCTCAATTTTCCGAATGCAGAAATTGAGAGTTTGACCCTTGACGAAGAAAAAATTCACTTAACCAACTTAATGATTGGTTTAACTGGGATTCAGGGCACTTTACCGTATAGCTATACCAATAAGATTAAACAAAGTGCGCGTATACAACGAAATGAAACACTTCATTTTTTAGGTTTATTTAATCATAAGCTCACGGCGCAATATGTGGACGCCTCTTTAGCTTACCATTTACCGATTCGCTATGAGATTGAGCAAGAAAACCATTACCTCGATATTTTACATGCACTGAATGGCTATGTGAGTGCGCAACATGAGCAGCAGGATTTAGATGATTATTTTGCTGAATTCGCTGGGTTAATGCAGGGGCAAAATAATACAGCCCATGCGCTAAAAACCATGCTCAGTTGTGTGTTTAAGCAACCCTTTAAGATTAAAGAATTTGTTGAAGAGATCTTTCATTTGTCCCCTGAACAAAGAAGCACACTGGGGGGCAATGCCAACCAATTGGGCATCAATACCTTTTGTGGAGAAAATATCCGTCAAATGGATGGAAAAATTGAAATAGAAGTTGGCCCCGTTCCATACACCGAGTATTTAAAATTTTTACCCGATCAAGCTGAGAGTATAAAACTCAAACGATTACTCGCGAGCTGGCTCAGTCCAACGCTTGGGGTGGATTTAAGAATCATCCTGAGGAAAGAAGATATTCAACCGATTCGCCTGGGTTCAACGATGACCATTGGTTTATCACAAGGCGCTTTTTTAATGCCGATGCAGACCGAACACAATCACGAAACCTGTTATACATTGATGGGGATGGGGCATGCTTAAGCTCTTTATTGGTACTTTGAGCAGCTTATTGTTGCTTGTCGCAGGAATCGTCATTTTTTACTGGCGTGACATTCAGTATGACCCAACTGGGACAGACCTGCTCAATTATTTGCTTCTATTTCCACTGATTCTGTGCGTAATTTTATGGTCTCCTGTATTTATTCATCATGGCATTAAAGCTCACCAAAAGCGCAAAGAGCAGCAAGCGCAAGTAGAACAGCATCTAGATGATGATAACCAACAGGCTGAACCTGTTGAAGTTCAGTGGCTGAACCTGAATATTTATTCATCTTCTGCATATACTGCCTTTGGGGAAAATAACGAGATTCTTGACGAGATTAAAAAATTTAAAAGCCCGGAGCTCGATACGCAATTACAAAATGCCTATGGCTTACCGATGCTGTCTTATCGCATACATGCACTAGACCATGTCATTACAGATCAGGACGATGATGAAGTCGTTGATCATCCGCGCCATATGCGAATCCAAGCCCTGATCGAGCATCAACTAGAACAACATGCAGAAACATTGTGGCAAATCTCACAGCATTTAAAGCAATCAGCCTTATTTTATGACAGTGAATTGGCCTATGAATATCGTATGCATCCTGCATGGATTGATCCTACGAGTGAATATGATAACAACGAGCCAGAGGAACAATCTGATGTGCAACAGGTTGTTAAATTAAACCGTATCAATATACATATGCTGCTGCCTGAATCGATGTTACATGTTTGGAATGAAGAACAAAGCAGTGATGTCGTACAGGATTATTTAAGTTCACTGGGCGTAATTACGCAGCAAATTCATCTTGAGCACCATTATTTCAGTCAAGAAACAGCCTATAAAGATTGGATGCTGTTATTGGAGCAAATTTCTCAGCAGTCAGAGGAAATCACGTTCATCCTGAATGTAGATTCTGAAATTGACCAAGAACTGCTCGATGAAAAAACATGGTTAACCGACCATTACTTGCCTGCTGAATATGCCTCTAGTTGGTGCTTAGCATCATCTTCTTTACCATTACTTGATATCAAACCGTTAAAACAACTCAAGATTGCGCTAAACGAGGCCAATCTTGCCAATCAGTTTGCATCCCTACCGATGAAGCAGTTAGAACAATTTAAGGATATTCAGCCTTTTGTACTGATCCTCGATGATATTACAGACATTCAAACCATGAAAAAACTTAACCAAATTTTCGATCGAAGTGGGATTGAATCGCATCACTTCATTCATACCAAACAAAGCTTTGGACATACGCAGCATTTGGCCAAAGTATTTGGATTTATGTTGAGTATGCATTTGCCTGAAGAGCTGATGGCGATGATTTATAGCACTGATCAATTGTCTACACATTGTTTTCTACATGCGTGCGAAGACAGCAATATCCCTGTAGAACCAACCATTTAAATTAAAAAAGAATAAGAGAGTATTGTGAATTCTTTATTTTATAACGTCTTAGGTTATGTTAGGCAGTATGTGAGCAACCCGAAAGCCATTATGGCTATATCGGGTTTTGTCGCACTAATAGCCATGTATAACGTCATTCCAGCCAAAATCTTTTGGCCTTTAATGATTTGTTATGTATTCGGGTTGATGCTGTGGGGGATTTATTTACTCATTGTACGTCGTCGACATGCAGTACAAGGTGAAGCTCTTGCTGATGCCATTGCGCATGATACGCATGCGGAATATGGCAAACAAAAAAACAAAGATGAACTTCATTTGATTCAGCAACAAATGAAAGAATCTATTCAGTTGATTCGAAAATCAAAACTGGGGGATAAAAAGGGCAATGCTGCACTCTACGAGTTGCCATGGTATATGGTGATTGGTAATCCTGCTGCGGGTAAAAGTTCGGCCATTTATAACTCGGGCTTAAAGTTCCCTTTTGAAGAAACCCATCAAAAATCAGTTTCTGCTGGACTCAGCGGAACCCGTCACTGCGACTGGTTTTTTTCAACAGAAGGCGTGTTATTAGATACCGCGGGTCGTTATTCCGTTTATGCAGAAGATCATTTTGAGTGGCTAGGTTTTTTAAATATTTTGAAAAAAAACCGCTCAAAAGCACCAATCAATGGCTTGATTGTGATTGTCAGTATTGCTGAGTTGGTGAGTAATAGTCCAGAAAAGTCGATCAAACTGGCAAAGAATTTACGTGCCCGGATTCAAGATCTTACTGAGCGCTTAGAGGTTTTTTCGCCTGTTTATTTGGTCTTCTCTAAAATGGATCTGATTGCAGGTTTTACAGAGTTTTTTGAATGTTATGAAGTCGGTGAGTTTGATCAGGTTTGGGGGGCAACACTGCCTTATACAACCGATGGGGCCAATAATGCTGTTGAACTGTTTGAAAAACACTATTCAATATTATATGACGGTTTAAAAGGCGTTAGTACTACACATCTCAGCCGTCGACACTCGCAGAATATTTCTCCAAGTGTTATGACATTTCCTTTAGAGTTTAAGAGCTTAAAGCCTGCGTTAAAGACATTTATCGGCACGCTGTTTGAAGATAACCCTTATCAATTTAAACCTGTTTTCCGTGGCTTTTATTTCACCAGTGCGCTGCAAGAAGGCATTATTGAAAGTCCAATGACCGAGCAAATCGCTCAAGACTTTTTATTGCAAAAAGGTTTAGACAATGAAAATGGCATTCCAACGCGCTCAGTTTCGCAAAACCATGGCTATTTTTTAAAAGGTTTATTTTCAGACATTATTCTGAAAGACAAGAACCTCGTTAAACAGCATATTAACCCTAGCCGAAAGCGTCAGCGTTATATTGCCTTTGTTGCTGCTTTATTTGGTGTAGCCATCATTTTAAGTCTATGGGTGTGGTCTTATCGGAATAATCAACAATTGATTGCAGACGTACAAGCCGATTTAGACAAAGTCGTTTTACTTGAAAAGCAATCGGGCCAAGAGTTGTCTACACAACTGAGTGCACTCTTGATTTTACAGGAACGTATGCAGCAGTTGGACCAATTTGAAGAAGATCGTCCTTTAAAGCTGGGTTTTGGTCTATATCAGGGAGATGAGCTGCGGGAGAAGCTAAAAACAGAATATTTAAAGGGTGTTGAGCAAATCGTCTTGATTCCAACACAACAAAATATTGCCCAATATCTACAGCGGGTGAAAAGCAATGAAGAAAAATTGCGCACAAACCATGCAAATGTAGAGCTGACACCTGTTGCAAAAACACAGCAATATTTAGAGCCTAATGATGCAAATCCACAAGATGCATACAATGCTTTAAAAGCCTATTTAATGATGGGCAATACTCAATATATGGATGCAAGCCATTTAAGTGATCAAGTCACACGTTTCTGGCGTTCATGGTTAGATAATAATCGTGGTCAAATGCCGCGCGGAGAAATGATCCAGAAGGCTGAGCAAATTTTGTCGTATAGCATGACTTTAGCTGGCGATCCTAAATTTCCAGTGCTCAGCTCAGATAGCTTGGTGGTGGATCAAACGCGTCAAGTTCTCTTGTCTGTTGTTCGTGGAATGCCTGCACGAGACCGTGTTTATAATGAATTAAAAATGCGTGCAGCTGTCCGTTATCCAGCATTAACCATAAAACAAATGCTTGGTGATGCTAATCAAAATGCAATCTTAGGCAGTTATGCCTTACCGGGTATGTTTACACATGCTGCATGGTCAGAATATGTTGAACAAGCCATCGATGAAGTTGCAAAACGTCCTACGGATACCAAAGACTGGGTACTCAACAGCACACAGTCGGATGACTTATCATTTAGTGGTAGCCCAGATCAAATCCGTAAACAGCTCACAGAACTGTATAAAAAAGAATATATTGCGGAGTGGCGGAAATTTTTAGGTGCGATACATTATGCAAAAGCTAAGGATTATGGACAACAGGCTAGTTTCGTTCAAGTTTTAGGCGAGCCTGAAAACTCACCCATTCGAAGTGTTTTTGATCGCGTTGCGAAAGAAACCAGTTGGGACAATCCAGTCGTAATGGCAGAGCTGGCAGCGCCGCAAACAGGTTTTGTGGCTTGGTTTAAACGCAAAGTATTAAGACGAGATGAGACTCAGCTTGATGCCAAAGTCATGAATCAAGCGCAAGGCCCGATTTCTAAAGAATTCCAGATGTTTTATCAGTTGGTGCGTAAGCGTGATGATCAACAAAATAAGTCTTTGCTTGATGAATACATGCAATCTTTAGCGCAAGTCCGAAGTAAATTCAATGACTTGAAAAGCTCAGGTGATATTGGACCATCTGCGATGAGTTTGGTTAAGTCGACCATTAATGAGCAAAATTCTGTCTTTAATACAACGCAGAAGTTGGTCGATGAAAAAATGTCCGTGGGCTTGTCTGAGGTTGATCAGAAACTGCTCCAAAAACTGTTGATGTCGCCACTGACACAATCATTTGAAAGTTTAATTCTCCCAGCACAAGATGAGATGAATAAGCTATGGGTTATGCAAGTCCATCAACCTTTTAATACGAACCTGAGTAAAAAATATCCATTTAATTCTTCAGCGACATTGCAAGCAACCAGCAATGAAATTAGCCAGATTCTTGGTGAAAATGGCAGTATTGCGCGTTATGTCAAAGAGTATCTTGATCCACTGGTTATTCGTCGTGGTTATACCTTGACCTCTAAGACGTGGAAAGATTTAGGGATTAGTTTAAATCCACAATTTGTGATGAATTTTCAAAGCTATGTTGCGCCAAGTAATGGCATGGCAACTGGAGCGTTAAATCAAGCTTCATCTGCGCCTGCTGCTACGGCTCAATCGAATTTTCAATTTTACCCAATTGAAAATCCTAAGTTTTTATCTTATACCATTGATATTGATGGACAAAGAATGCTTTATGAAAATGGCATTCAACAATGGGTGAATTTTGTATGGCCTAATGCTGGAGCAATTCCAGGTGCACGTATTACAGCCATTGATTTAGATGGGAAAACGCATACGATTTTTGAGGCGCCTGGTGAATATGGTATTAATCGTTTAATCGACGGTGCTGAGCGAACGCAACGTGGCGGAAGCTATGAAATGATTTGGAAAAATCAGCAAAATCCAGAGCTTGCAGTAAAAGTCAATTTCCGTTTAATCAGCGGAGACGCCAATGGTGGAGTAGGAGGGCAGCGCAGTTACAATGGGATGCAACTGGTCGATCAAATCGTCACCAATAAATCGGTACGTGTGGTAGCAGCGCAAACCACACCGTCAGCAACAGTTACAAGTCCTAAAGCTTCAACACCAGGTATACAGGAGTCTCGTTTATGATTTCTCGAAAGTGGCTGGGTTGTAAGGAGTATTGTGATGGATGAACTGCGGACCTTAGCTTTATATTATGGAAAATGTCCTGCGCGTGGTGATTTCTTAAAAACACGCGGTCAGTATGCCTTAATTCAACTGATTGATCAGTGGATTACTGAGGCATTAGAACATGCCATGCACTCAGAGGGATTTACGCAAGCGTATGAAAAGCTACCTTCATTAGACTTTTTTATTGCCAATCCACAAGAAAATAATTTTCTTGTGGCAAATTTGATAGCCAGTCACGATAGTTCTGGTCGTCAATTTCCAATGGTTTTGAGCCACTTATTAGAGGTTGAAAATAGTTTTGATAATCTTATTTATGCGCCATATCGCTATAAGCAAACTTTAATCGATTTATTCCAAAAGAATCGTGTGGTACGTTCGATACGTGACCCCAATATCGTGCTCGATAAATTATCTAAATTAAATAATGAGATACAGGTTTTTAATAACAGCGAAGTTTCGGCATTTTATGAACACCATACGATGCATTCATTTGCTCAATTACTAAGAATGAGCAGTTACGAGCTTGCACAAAGTATGATTGGACTTGGGTTATTGTTACAACCCGTTATTCAACATGGTACTAGTCGCTTAACTAAAGTGTTGATTTTACCTATTAATAACTCTAGCTACTGCTATGAAATTGCAGCTTTTTGGGTCAATCTAATTAGTTTTTTTATTCAAAATCAAAATGCTGAGCTTCTGATAGGGATTTTACATAGCGAAAAACCTGTACTGCTTTTTGGCTTTCAAGGGGCAGATATTATGACCTTAAGTGAAATTTTCACGCAAAAGTTAGATTCAGATCACTGGGTCTCATTGGTCCAAGCCAATTGGATTGATGCATATTTAGAGCAAAATGCAGGTTTGGCAACACTTGAGCAGGCTTTGTGTGAGCGGCAATTGAGCTTAATACAAGCTGTGAAACTTTTTAAAAAAACTTTTATAGATAAATGAAATATGAAAATAAATCATGGATTTAAGCTAAATAAATGGCTGCTGACGTTAACGATAGCCCTGAGTGCAAATGTCTGGGCTGAACCGATTATTGTTGAAGGTGTTGTTCCAAATGATGCTAGTAAGCAAATTATTTTAAACAAGATGTACAGTGTTTATGGCGCTGACCAAGTGATTGATAAAATAAAGGTTAAAGCAGTTAGCGCTCCAAATGGCTGGAGTGAATCTGTCGCGAATATGGTGGTTCCAGAGCTAAAAAAAGTTCACCAAGGTAAACTTTCTGTACGTGGTACGCAAATGGAACTTAATGGAAAAATATCGAGTTCAAATGAAGTTCAGCCAACAACGAGCTTATTTCAAAGTTTAGTAACACACCCATATCGCTTAAATGCGCAGCTTTCTGTCAATCAGGCTGAACAGCAAATTATAGATGCAGCACTTAAAAACAGAATTATAGAATTTGAATCTGGCAGTGCAGTTTTGGCTATGAGTGGGACTCAGATCTTAGATGAAATGGCGGTGGCACTAAATAAGGTTGGTGGGAAAAAGGTCAAAATTATTGGACACACAGACAGTTCAGGTGATGCTGAAAAGAATCTTGCTTTAAGTAAAGAACGTGCTGTGGCTGTTAAAAACTACTTGATCAATAAAAGTATTGCAGCAGAACGTTTAAGCGTCGAAGGATTAGGCTCTAACAAACCTGTTGCTGATAATGCGACTGCAGATGGCCGTAAGAAAAACCGTAGAATTGAATTTGATGTGATTTAAGTTATTTATAAGAAGCTACATAATCAATTGTGGCTTTTTATAAATAACTTATAGTTCGTATAATGTATATTATGTTAAATTGAGACATGATACTTTAAGTTCATAGACCTCTTTGTGTAACCTAAAATCAATCACTTATATAAAATAACATTTCACATTCAGTTCACTTATGTTTATATTTTATTTACTTCATAAAGTTCTTGGTACTTAGAATGTTTGTCGTAAAAACAATTCAACTTTCAAAAAAGTATTCAAATAAAAATCACATAGTTCTATTGTTTGATACTTCAGCTACTGTACCTTGTCTCTATCCTTTACTCTATTCTACGACTGTCCTGAGATTTCAAAGTTTTGCCACACAACAATCAGATATGCTGGCACTAAAGTTTTGGTATGAATTTTGGTATCAGAAATATTCAACTGTGTTCTGTGAATCATTTTTAACCTCCAAATATGAACCTGAGATTTTTTTGAATGAAATCGATAACTTTATTGTTTTCTTAGAAAATAACAAAAAGTTAGAAACAAACTTGATTCGACTTAGATCAAATATAGATGCTAACTATATGACCATTACACAGCGTTTGAGGTCATTGTTTAAGTATTTCGTATATCTTTTAGATGAATATTGGAACACCCGTTATCAAGATATTACAATCAAAGAGTTAACAAATCGTAGGAAAAAAATAGATTTATTCTTACTAAACAAAAAAAGGATTTTTAGTAAATTTTCTAAACATAGTTTAACTGTAAAAAGTGAAATTAATCATAACTTTAAAAGCTTAACTAATGACATGGTAGTTATGCTTTATAAAATTATTCGCCCAAACCAGACAGCTAATATAAATACAGACAATCCATTCTCAACGAAATCACATCAACTTCGTAATTTTCTCATGGTGCATCTGATGATGAACTACGGTTTACGGGTTGGTGAACTAATGCTTCTCACAAAAAGATCAATAAAAAAATCCCTCAATTCTGACTCATATAGTCTCATAATAACTAATACGGATGATGAACATGATTCTAGACAGAGAAAACCTAGCATAAAAAACGAGCAATCTTATAGAGTTATAAAATTAGATAGTATGGATTATAAATTTTTGATGTTATATATAGAAAAGATAAGGAATTTCAATAATTCAGATATCTTGTTTACATCACTTAAACCACCCTACTCTCCACTAAGCTATTCATCCATCAATGCAATTTTTAAGACGATAGAACAAGCTTTTAGGGCTTCACATCCTGTATATTTTGATGATACAAATATTGACTCAATTCAGAAGTTAACTCCTCATGTATGTCGTCATACATGGGCATATATCACTTTGGCTTTTGCTATAAAAAAATATCGAAACGAAAGTGCATCACCATCAAATCAAAGCAATGATGAAACGATGCAAAAAGCACTAGAAGATCTACGTGTCTTAGGTGGTTGGAGCGCTAACAGTATAATGCCAAGTTACTATGCAAAAAGATTTATTGTTGATAGTGCTAACCTTATGAATTTGCAACGTATATCAAAAGAATTATGGAAAACATAAATAATGGAGCAATTTGACCTTTTTGAAAGCTTTCAAGAAAAACTTTCTGTATCAGTTTTTAATGATCAACAGATAATAGCTCTTCAGACTCTAAGTAAAAAAACACCAAAAGTCGTTAATTTTTTAGTTGCAGATAAATTTGACGATAAGTTCATCAATTCTACAAATAATATTTGGCGATTTTATTATTCAGGACAGACAGAAAATTTAGATTTTTCAAGATTTTCTAAAAATGAGACTGTATTGATTAAGTTTTTTTTAATAGCTTTCATTCAAAAAAATAGCCCTTCTTTTTTGAGTAGAAAATTTTATTCTTTTAGCATTCTAATAAATCATTTAAAAAATAATAATTTAAGTTTCAGCTATGAAAATTTAAAAAAAATATTGATAGAAATTGCACCTTTAGATAATCATCAAAATACATATGGGCATATAAAATTTTTATTGAAACTTCTAATTTTAGAAGATTTTCCTAACTTCGATATTGAAGATGATTTTGAACTAGAGTTAATTCCTAGACCTAAATCTTTTAACTCAAAGTTATTTTATCAACAATATGAAGATTCTATTGATTATCCTCTTATCTCTATGATTCAAAAGGGTTTTATTAATTTAAACCAAGCTATCAAAGATGATTTTCAAGGTATTGATAAACAAACACTAATTTATTCAGCAATTCTTGGGCTGATATATGTAACTGGGCTTAGACCTGTTCAATTAGCTAAGTTAGCGGTAGATGATATAAAAATAGATACCACACGTACTACTGATAATTTTCATCGCTATAGCATACTAATTCCCTATGCAAAACAAGCACGTTATATACATGAAAAGATCGCTGTGAAATTACCAGAAGAAGTTGCTGAAATCATTATTGCTTATATCGATAAATTTAACTTAAGCCCAAAAAATAAGTTATTTGATTTAGGAGAAAATTCTGCACGCTTTTGCTCAAAATCAATTAATACACAATTATTTGATTTTGCTCCCGAAGATTACAGAGCAGCTGTTCTAGCAGGTGAAATGATAAAACAAAAGCACTCTTTTTCTGATTTTAGGCATCATGTCGGCTATAGTTTGGCAATGGCAGGGTCTTCTGCCGAAGAAATTGCATATATCTTAGGTCACTCTTCTGTTGTAACTGCTAGACATTATATTTTCTCTACCCCTGAACTGGCTCAAATTAGAGCACAAGCACTTGGTAAAAATTCTCTGTACAAACAAATGATCGCCATGCTCCTAACTGGAAGACTAGTTTATAAGAAAGATTGGAATCAGAAAAAAGTGCTAGGAAATATTGGTAGCAAAATCCATTACGATATTGGTGGATGTTCCTACGAAGACAAATGTTTATTTCAACCTGTGCGTAACTGCTATGGTTGTATGTACTTTCATCCTTTTATTGGTGCTAATCACAGTCAGGTTCTAGAAAGTATACAAAACGAGATTAATGACCTGATCAGACTATCTGATGGTATAGGTGTTTCTAGAAACCCTTTAATTAGAATTCATGAGTCAACAAAATTTGAAATTGAATCTGTAATTGCTCGTTGTGCTATGCATAAGGAAGATCGTAATGAATCTTGAAAAATATAACGCATTCATTAACGAACAAAAAAAATACTTTAATCAAAACCTACAGGCGAACTTCAAGTGGAGTTGGAATGACACATCATGGTATGGCGGTACGATAGGATCTGGTTGGTTGTTAACCAGAAGTGGAAAATCATATTTTACTTTTGGCTCAATTAGGAGATTAAATGGGGTTGATAACAATACTATCAATCCAGTATTCCAAGAGTTTATTAAATCAGTACTAATTCTTAGTTACCGTAAATCTAACTCTAAAGCATCTCCTCAGAAGCTTTATTCAGAATTTTTAATACTCAAGCGCTGGTACAGTGCTCTTTATACTGAAAGTACTGAGGATGTACATCCATGTCAATTATCTACATCAATCTTAAATAAATCTTTTGAGATTCTTGTAGAAAACTCAAGTAAAACGAATCTTCCTGACCACGCTGGTACTTATCTCAGATTACAGGAAATGTTAAATCACTATGGTTTAACTGAACAACCTTTAGAATTTTCTCAAAAATACCTATATATAAACCGCCAGAATAGAACTCCAAACGCCAAGAAAACAAAAGCTTTAATAGATCAATTGGAACTTGATGAAGATGATCTGGATAAAGAGAAGCTAATTTCTGTTCGCACATTTATCAATATTGTGTCCTTAATTAGTTTGTGTGAGACGAATGGTGAAAAGATTGTTCTAAATCTTTTATTATTGCTTATTGTCACTGGTTTACGTTCAACAGAAGCAATCCTTCTAAAAACAGATACATTGATCAAACAACCTATTCTTGATCCAGCAACAAAGGAGCATCTAACTTTAGATGGCAAAAAGCAATACACTTTGGGAATTCAATATCATGGTGCAAAAGGTGCTGGATTTAGAATACATTGGGTTGAACCCTTGTCTGCAAATTTAGTTGAGACAATATTTCAATCTGTGTTAGAACTCACCAAAGAATATAGAGAACATCTTCATTATATTAGGTCAAAAAATTGCTCAGATTTTTTACCAAAAACAATTGACAATATTCCTGAAAATTACGTTGAAATTGATGATCTTATAGATACAGTTTTTGGAGTAAAAGATACCTATAGAGGTCGAGCTGGACAGCGTGAAGTTGTTATTAAAACTCTTAAAAATGTACCTGTTTGCAAGGAGGTTAAATCTGGTCAAAGAGTGGAAAGATATTATTTAAAACATGATATCAATACTTTCATTAAAGGATTAGCTAATTATGACTCTGAATACCCTATAGATCATGTTTTTAATTATGAAGGTAAGACAGAAAAAATTCCTTTTGAAGACTTACTTTTTATTCATGAGTTTCGGTCTGCAACCCTACAAAGAGCTTTCATCAATAAAACAAACGTCATTCCTCTCAATGGAATGTTAATAAATAGTTTTTTTGGAAATTCCTTAAGTAAGTCTGTTTTTGAAAAATATAATTTACTTGAGAATGAAACAGAACACTCAAAGCTTACCAGTCATATTCCACGGCACAACATCAATACTTTTCTCGCTCTCAGTGGTTTAGCTGAACACCTTCAAGCAATGCTCATGGGGCGTGTAGATATTAAGCAAAACCAGTATTATCAACACTTGGCTTTAAAACAACGTAAAGTCACAGCAAGTTTGCTAGAAAAACATGAATTGGCACTTTACGAAAATGATAAACAAGAACTAAAGCCAAACTATCCAATTGACTCTATCAAAAATGATGGATTAATGTATTTTTCAGACCAATTGGATCTAGAAAATAATCTAAAGAAGAATTTACAGACATTTGATTCCAAAAATGAAGTGGCGAGTTATGTAAAGGAATCTTTCTTTGATGAATATTTTCAAGATATCGCAGAGTCATTTAATGAATTGGTTAAAGAAGATCAATCATTAGCCAACTCATTAGTTCAACGCCATGCTTGTTTACACCCCTTGCCTTTTGGTGGATGTATGCGTGAAGTCGCTGTGCATGATTGCCCTAAACGTCTTGCCTGCCAATCAGGTGATCAATGTGGAAACTTTGCTTTAACTGGCCGTAAAGGTGAATTACAAGCCCTACAACATACTTTGAATAAGTTGCTAGATGAGTTTGAACATATAGAGCAAATCGTAGTTCATGATTTATCTTATAGAGAAATGCTTGAAGATTTACGTCAAAAAATACTTAATTTAAGTGACTTAAAGACAAAAGCACTTGATAGACAAAATAGTTTAACTCCTATTCCTGTTTTTCCTTATGGAGATGCGATCGCTAAATTACCAACAACCTTAAGTGAGCTGTTCGCAATCGAACAACAAAAAATTGAGATTAAGGAAGCCTGATATGTTACGTGGTAAACAATTGGATGAAGTCATCGAACAAGAATTGCAAATGATGTTGATTGAAGGTTTTGAAAAATCCCCTATTTCGCACAAAGCTCTTCATAGTCGTCTAACAGCTAAGGGCTATATATCAGGTGGGTTAAGTACTTTGAGTTCGGCTGAAAGGAAGAAGCTCATATCTCTGTATGTATCTGAGCAGATTTCGCCACTAAGCCTAAAGACGAAGGAACAACAACTTTATTTGAATAAAAAGACAAGGCAGGCTCTTACGGACACCAATAAAAATCTACGTACACAAATTGATAATTTGGAGTCACAGCTTCATCAGAATACAGAAACACTTATAGATATCATTGAAGAGGTAAAACTAAGAACCAACTTGAAAGTTGATCATCTATTAGCTCCACATCTCCTCAAAAAGTATCTTTCAAGGGAGTAATATTTTAGGATCAACATTAAGCGTTTGTGAGATTTGATAGAGTTTTTCGATAGTAATACTGACTTCTCCCCTTTCAATTCGCCCCAAATAGCTACGATCAATTGTTGTTAATAAGGCTAATTGTTCTTGGCTAATAAATTTATTTTTCCGAGTTTCTCTAATTTTTGAGCCAATCGACAGCGCTAGTTCTTGATTCATAGGTGATAACCATAAATACAAGAACTATCAGGAATTGAAGTGTTTTAATCCACGGATTATAATCCTCATTATTTGGGTAATGAATATGGATATTCATAACTTACCAATGTTTAAAGATCTATTCCTTGTAGTCTGTAGTCATCAAATTGAGTCATGGCAAGCTGCAGATTTTTGGGATCAGGTTAAGCTTCTCAAAATAGTTGAGAATAATATTAACTACCAAAGTGTATATCGGTTAATACTTCGGTTGGTTAAAGATGGCTACTTACTTATTGATATCGAAAGCAGATATGGAAAAACAGTTTATACAGAAACTGAAAAATTAAGAGCTCTCCGCTCAGAGTTTTGCGTAGAGTCAGCTATAACTGTAGAGGTTTTAGAGATAAAAAAAGGTGAACTGGAAAAAGATTTAATTGAGAAAATAGACGAGATAGATGCCTTAAATGAGTTAAAAAAAATTCTCCCAAGACTTCAATTTAAAATTGAACAAGTTAGATGTATAAAGCTCAAAGATATTAAACGTTTGAAAGAAAAAGTGAATGCACTTAAATCATTAATTTATTTTTTGAAAAATGAAAGTATAATATTAAATGATTGTTTATTAATAAAAAAGTAATTTCTTATTAATAGGCTACTAAAATTTTATAATTTATTAAACTGAATAATATTTAAAAATGACATTAATTAAAATTATTCCGATACACCTAACAATAACTTCATATCCTTCTTTCTTACACCAAAACTCAATAGCTTAAGTGATTTCTATTTTATTAATAAATTATGATATGTTTACCTTAAAAATCCTATTAACAAATAGAATATTATTGTTTCTTAAGATTTAAAAGCTCTTCTTCTAGTTCAAGAACTGACTGATTAAATCTCATTCTTTTATTTTCACAAGTATTTTTTCTTTCAATAATAGCATCAGATGTAAAAAATGCCTCTTGAATTTGCATTTTATGTTTATCGCTTAGCTCTACCATATCATTCATACCAAAAGCATAAAATGGATAAATATCAGAGTCTTCCTTATTATAAACTAACCCACTAAGTTTATAAAAATCAATTAATTTAACAAACTCGTCATCAAAGCTACATAATGCAGGAAAGAAATAATCCGCATTTTCACTAAGAGAAAATGTAGATGCTTTCTCTAAATATCTAAAATGAAAAATATCCCATGCCATAGCTTTCATCTTTCTAACCAATTCATCAGAATTCTTTTGAATTTTTCCAAAGAAATTAGATTTATTTGAAAAAATAGCATATGCAAGATTTGCATCACGGACAGACATCAAACCAAGATAGCTTTGATTCATCTCAAAGTACGTGTAGATCTTTGTATAAATTGATTTTTTATTATATTTCCATCGAATAATAGCAATTATTAAAATAATTATATATTGCTCATGAAACATTCTTTCATACTCAGCATTAAACTGTTCATTAGTTAACCTAAATATTTCTTGAGACATTTGCTGTTGGGCTATTTGTTGAATCTCAAAATCAGTTTTATGAAATTTTAGTTTATTCTCATTCTTAAATGCCTCAACATCCAAATTTCTAAACATCTCATAAGCAAGCTTAACATTGTAGATTTCATCTAAATTAGCACCAGATTTTAAGTTATATGTGTTCTCCGTCAAGTGAGGGATAGGATCAACATTTACATCTGGCTCTATAATAAACCTAAAAAGTTCATCCAGATCTCCTGGCAATCTATTATTATTTCTATCAAAAAAATATGAATATAAATAACTTACAGCTTGTGTATCCAAAGATATAGAATAGTCAATTGGAATCTCCTCCTTCTTCCCAGATAATAAGGAATCAACAGTTTTTCCACTTAAAACGAATACATTATTATATTTATATAAACCTCTTATGGCACCTGTATTTGAAAAATTTTTATCTACTGCAAGACCTGGAATAGCAGCTGAAGATTTGTCAAAACTTAAGATAAAAACATAGTCTTTTAATATACCCTCAAATATTTTGTATAATTCTGCTGCTTCTTTTATTGATGAGGAAAGAGCAATTTCAGCTATAAGTTCTTTTAAGCCTAAATTCATATTAAATTATCTCTAACAAAGATTTTAATAATAAAGCGCATGCGTAATTAAACAAGGCATGGACGACACAAACTGTCGCAAAACCTCAACCCAATTTAATAAGTAGTATTGACGATAACGTATATGAAAATTAAAGCTTCTGCTGAAAATCTAGAATTACGTACTCCTATAGCCATTGAAGAAAAAACTCCCTACTTACGCCCAATTTACCATTTTGGCCAGTTAGGCATATAGCGGCTCAAAGCTGAAATCATTCAGGAACTCATATCAGTTAAAAACGTGGTAAAGTCATCTTGTCGTCGGCAGATGGCACAACAAGCCATTGCTTATCATACTATTAGCATTGGCTTACAAGGCATATTCTGCGTATTTAGAAAAATTTCATATTTTTTTAAAGCTTTGACTTGTATTACTTTGTAGAGAACTCCATAAATACAAAAAGACTACAGGAATATACAAAATATGGCGAATCCACAGAAACACTATGCTAAGTTCCACAAAAATATTAGATTAGGACGTTATGATGAAGAAAGTACCTTACGTGAAAAACGTGACCTTTTGATTAGCACCTTAAAAGATGAACTCAAGAAAGATCCTAATGGCCCTCAATTTGTAGAATACTTTAATCAAGGTAGTTATGCCTTGGGTACAGGGATTAAGCCGAGGAATGGAGATTATGATATTGATGTTGGGATTTTATTAGATTGTGACACAGAAGAATATGATTCAGTAGAAATTAAAAAAAATGTTAGAGATGCTTTAACTCATACAAATCGAACTGTAACAATTAAACGACCTTGTGTAACTGTCACTTATCTCAAAAATGGTACACCTGATTATCATGTAGATTTGCCCATTTACACTGAAGATGACAAAGGCAATATGTATCTAGCTCGAGGTAAGGAATTCTCATCAGAAGACCTTAAGACTTGGGATATTTCAAATCCTAATGAACTTACCAATACAATTTTGGGCAAATTTGAAGATGATTCAGATTTACGTCATCAATTTCGACGATGTACTCGTTACTTGAAAAAATGGCGAAATGAGAAAGGTCTAGATTTCTTCAAGAGTATTGCCATTACTTCAGCTGTATATGAACATATAACAGATGAAGATTATGACAATGATAATAAGGTGTTACTTTCTATAGTAAATAAATTACTAAATGAATTCATTCACTTTAGTATTGATCCAGAAACTAGTGAACACTACTTTAGACTCGTAATCAATTTACCTGCTCATGACGGGGTAAACTTACTTGAAAATTTAACTAGAAACCAAATGGAAAACTTAAAAACAAAACTTGAAAACTTAAAGTCATCTTTAGAAGCAGTGAATGAAGAAACTGACACAGTAGAAGCTTGCAAAATTTTAAATAAGACTTTTGGCAGTCAATTCCCTATTCCAGAATTAGAAGAAGTTTCCGAAAATGTAATACAAACTCTGTACATTCAGGAAGGCAAGTCTGCATAGGAAAAGTCAATGTTTTATACTAACTCAAAGTTAGAAAATATTAATAAGTTATTAAGTGAACTTGGAGCTCAAGATATCCATGTCACAGCAATTACTAACAATTGGGTTACTTTAAAATTTGATTTTTTCATTGATATAACAAAAGTTTGTCTTAGTCTAGACTTTCAAAATAGAGCTAATTGGACAATACCTCCAATTTTCACCTTATTGACACGACCAATGCCTGCTTTAGATCATGTAGGTCACAGTGGGCAAATTTGCACAACTGATCATCAGGGTGAAAATTTTCAAGGCTATAAACATGGGGAACTGATTTCTTTATTTTTAAGAAAAACTGTAAATATATTAGATCAGTCCTTTAATAATCTGAATCTCAATAATAGATCAAGCCTTTATAACGAGCTAGAAGGATATTTAGGTAATATTCAAAATATAGATGATAATTTAATATTACACTGTAATCCTCTTACAGCAACACAATTATATGGTTGGTTAAAAAAATCACCAAAAGGAAATCATCAAGTATTAGAGCAAATTGATGATGGTAATAATACTTATACAAACCACTCACAACTGACAAAGGTAAAAGTACATAAGGTATTATTAGATGATGCTTATATATTTCCTATTCCAAACCTAGGAGATCACTTTACCGAATATAATTTTCTAAAAATCATTAATAGCCTTTCAGATGAAAATAAACAATCTTTGTTAAAACAAGGCAACCATTATGTCTTATTAGGTATCCCCAATGAACACGGATTTGCTTATTTGGTCCTTTCTTATGCCATTTGGTATTCCTTCAAAGGCAAAGTTTCATTCAATGGTTTTAAAGCATCTTTAACTCAACGAGCTTGGGTCGATTATTTATTAAATAGAACTGGGCAAGAGCAAAAAACCAGACATGTAGCCGTTATCGGATGCGGAGCTTTAGGTTCAAAAATTACAGAAATATTAGCGCAAACTGGTATTAATCAATTTTCACTAATTGATCCAGAACTTTTAAAAACTGATAATATTTATCGCCATTCTTTAGGTTTACAGTATGTTAATACTTATAAATCAATTTCTTTAGCCAAAAAACTTTTAACCGAAAGACCTGGTTTAATCATTTCACCGTTCATAACCTGTGGAGAGCAATGGATAAACTCGAAAAATTATAGGGACGTAGATACTATAATTTTAGCAGTCGGTCATACTCCGACTGAAATTTCTATCATAAAAACTATTTATGAATTAAATAGGACTATTCAAATAATTACAGGTTGGCTAGAGCCTTATGATCTAGGTGGGCACTTTATCTCTTTTAATAATAAAAACTTAGGTTGCCTAAATTGCCTATATTTTGATGAAGAATCAAATAAAATTCTGACACCTAAGTATAAGTTTACAAAGTCTGGCCAGCTGATTGCTAAAAATATTACAGGATGTGCTGGTGCATTTACTCCCTTCTCCTCTTTGAATTGTACGAAACTAGCGAGCTATATTTCTGACTATGTCGTGAATCAACAACTAGGTTTTGTTTCTATTTCTGGTAACCATCAAAATGCAGGTAAAAATGGGGTAATTACTACTCCTTATTATGATGCTGTACATAGCTCAAATGGCATCAAGGCATTGCATATAAAAGAGATTTATGAAGAAGTATGTCCATGCTGCAATACATAACCCAAGGGAGGCTAAAATGTGAAGCTCCTACAGATCAAATTTTTGTTTTTCAAACAACTGTTTTAAATGCTTTAAAGCAATTTATACAATCAGAATCAGATTCTCAAGAATCTGGAGGGCTTTTAATCGGAAGAACTGATATTGAAACTAAGGCTAAAATCATTGAAAGCTTAACCTCCCCTATGGCAGGAGATCGCCAAACACGTACCTCTTTCTTTAGGTCAAAATCCCATCAAAAAGCTTTAATAAAAGCTTGGAACGATTCTGAAAAAATTTATAATTTTTGGGGTTTATGGCATACACATCCTGAAGATATACCAAGCCCTTCACCAACCGATTTAAAAGACATAAATACTGTACTAGATGGTATTACGAACCTTAATGAATCAGTTTTATATTTAATAATTGGAAGAGAAAAAACTGGAATTTGGATTACTACAAAAAATTCTGAAATTAAATTTTTAGGCCATATTGAGTTAAATTAAAAAATGCAATTAGATCAATCCCTAAGTACACAGACTGCTTTACAAGAAATCGAAGATTTATCAAATGCAAATGCATATGTGGAAGAAGTACTACAACATCTTTCTATAGATTCGCTAGGTATAATGATTGATGAAAAATGTAAAAACATTATTTTTATCTTGTTAAAAAGTAAAGAGCCAAAAACATTTTTCCGTATTAACCTCAGTTTCGATGAAACTCTAACTTTTATTAGGAATTTATTAGCTAAAGATCTAACCCTATATGGGAGAGCCCTTCAGGGTGAAGTTATTAGTTTAGATATTCTCAATGACTTTGATAAGTTAATGCAACGATGGAATTCAGCACCTGAGCAAGAACAACAAATCAATGATGAACTTATTAAACTTAGAAAAGAAGACGATCTAGTTAATGAATTAGAAAATTTTATAGAAAGAATTTTTGATTTCAAATTACTTAAAGGTCGGGGCGATGATCTAGATACCAAAAGTAAAAATAACGTTATTTTCACTAGCCGAGGACGATGCATGTTCGCTGGCTGTGGAGCTAAATTAAATTTGGATGAAATAACAGGAGTTGATGGAACATTTGGTGTTCTTGCACATAACGTCGCCGCATCAGAAAACTCTACTCGAGGTATACCCTTTTTTTCATATAAACTCTCAGATGATCCAACAAACATTCTTATGTTATGTGAAAAACACCATCGATTAATAGATAAAGTTGCAGGTGCCGAATATACAGCAGCAAAACTCTCTCAAATGAGAAGAAATTTTATAGCGGAATGCGAAGATCTACTAGATTCTTTAAGCTTCACCCCTATGCCAGTATATATATTCTTTTGGCCTGTTAATCAATTCGTTCCTATATCTCCTTCTCGACTTGATATAGCCAGTTGTCTTCGTCCATTAAAAGCTATTATGCATCGAGATAAAGATACTATTTATGAACCTTCAGCAGCTCATTTAAGAGCAACAGCTGACGAGTTCTATCAAAAACATTTTTTAGATGATTTTCAACATGAAACATCCACACTTCTTAGAGCAGCCAATACCCACGACAGAAAAGTTGCTTTATTTGCATTTGGACCAATGCCCTGCTTAATCGCACTTGGAAGTAAATTAGGCAATAAAGGTAAATTTCTGCCTATGTTGATGCATAGGAATGAAAGTGGTTGGATGTGGCCAAACACTACATGCTCAAATAAAGCATATGAAATTAATAATCTTGAGGAAATTAGAGATAGTACTGAGGTTACTATCAGATTGAATTTAACTGCTGATCCAGAGTCTTCTAAGAGTAAAGCTCAAGAATTGGGACATCCAATTATCAATATTACCGCAAAACCTGACTATATGGGGAATGGTGCAATAAGAAACCCTGAACGGGGTCTGAGCTTCATGCAAGATATACATGCTTTATTACATAGGCTAAAAGATCAAGGTGTTTCTAAGATTCATGTCTTACCTTGTGCATCAAATGCTGCATGTATATGGTTTGGGCAAGCATTTGATTTACACCATCCAGAGATGATTGTTTATGATTATGCGAGTAATTCAATGATCCCTAGACTTCAGATTCACAATAATGGCAATAAGAATGAAGTTTCTATAATCTAAATGGATTGCTCCCAGTATCCTAGACACGAGACAGCCTCATTTTTAGGCTGCCTCAAGTGTTTCTGAGCTCATCCCATGAAGATACGAATGACATCTGATTCGATTGAAAAACATCTCGATATAATCAAACACATCTGCATGTGCCATTTCTCGTATTTTATAGATCCTCTTTTAATTCTTTCCATGTTCAAGCTACTAAAAAAGTATTCATCAACAGCATTATCCCAACAGTTTCTTCTACGAGACATACTTTGAATACAGTTATTCATCAATAATAGTGAACTAAAATCACGGCTACAGTACTAACTGCCTTTGTCTGCATGAACCATAATTCCTGATGGATATAAGAATACTTAATGTTTTTTTTCTTCAATATATGTTTGCCATCTTCTATTTAAACTTACATGTATAAACTTATATACAAATGGTAAAGTTGATGGTGCTTTTTCAATAATTGCATTGTAATCAGACATAAGTAATAAAGCATCGGATTTCGAATACCCTTTAATAGATGCTACTTCTACTCTTTTAAATATATCATCAATCGCACTAGCAGAGTTTTTATAACCAATTAACAATCCAAGTGCATCTGATGAAATAACAAATAACATTATAGCAATAATCGCTCGTGACAATGTAATTAAACTATCACTCTGAAATGAAACTATAGCTGCGCCAAAAATGCAAAAAGTAATAGCTGCCAAAATAGTTATGATGAAAATCATCACTTTTGATGATACTTTCTGCAAATAACTAGTCCAATAAGATGATTCTTCAATCATTTCAATTAGTCGTTTATAACTCGGCTCTTCTCTACTTAAAAAGTGCTCTTCTTCCCTTCTTGAATTTATCGATGTAATTTCCACCTTAAATAAACTCGTAATCTGGAGAAGTTGGCTCGGAGAAGGCTTAAGATCCAATCCACTTATAAGTAGAACTGCACGACGAGCATGATCGCCTGCAGAGCGATGCTTTTGCTGAGATTGATTTATATAAAACCATAAAATTATTAATATAAAACCGAGTATTGCTAATCCAAATAAAGTCTTATTTTCATTTATATATGCAGAAGTAGCTGCCACGGCAGCTATCAAAAACTGTATGATCATCAAATAAATCTGTAAATTTTCTGCTTTATTTGATTCTGCTTTTTGGTGACTTAAAAGTTTATCAACACCAAATTCATTTTCGGATTTTCTCAATCTTTCTTCAATAAATAATTTTTTACCTTTCATATACTCGTATTTATTTTCACTATGTTTCTCAGCAAGAATTTTTTTTAAGCTCGCATAATCTTTACATAATTTTTTGTCTAAAAGCAGTTCATCTTTGAAGATTTTCATATCTCGTGCCCAACGACTTTGAGGTTGACAGACATGAATATGAAAGCTTGTCGAATAATATTTTGTTAGAAAAAAACGTGGAACTTCAGGGCAATTATCCTCTACTCTGTAACCTAACTGTGTAAGTTTTTCCACGACCTCATCAATATCGTCCCAATTGTTGAGTGAAATTAAAATATCTATAATAGGTTTAGCTGCTAGCCCAGCAACAGCAGTTGAGCCAACATGATCAATATAGACTTTGGAGCATTTCAGAGTTGATTTTATCTTTTCTGATTCAGCAATGAAGAGTTTACCCCAATCAGACTGATACTCAGAAATTGTAATTTTTTCCACGTCAATTCCATTATTTAAAGTTTAATAAAATTCCTATAAGTATATATAAATATTAAACTTTTATAGGAAAAAATATTAGTTATTATAATTTTTATAGACTTATTGAATTTTAAGTTCTTTACTTAGAGTTAAGAATTTAAATATATTGGACTATGCTTACCTAGTCATGAATGAATTCAATCCTGGGAGTTTAAAAACTCACAATTGAGTCCAGAGGTCCAAACGATATCTCCTGAATGCTCCATGGTCGTCAGCCATACTGAGATTACAACTAAAGGCCAGACTAGATAGACTTGGAGTTGTATGGCTCCCCAAATGATGGTCGAAACAGAAATTAAAAAAGGAAAATTTGTCAGAGTATTAGAAAATTGGGATATGAACTATTCTGGTTACTACATGTATTATCCAAGCCGTCGCGAATCTTCCCCCTTATTTCGACTACTGGTTGATGCTTTACGTTTAGGTAATTAAGGAAATTATATTTTTTAAAAATAAAACAAAGGTTTATATCTTATTTAAGTTTAAAGTTTATGATTCAAAATTATGCTTTGAGCAATGATGAATCTTTTAGTTCATGAACTTCGCTTTTAGTTTTTTTAACGTCATGACTCTAAGTTATTTAATTTAATCAATATAAATGCATTGATTCTTATCAATCAAATTTTAGGTGAACATAAGTTAATTAGAATATCCAAGACTGTAGCCTACGCAACCTCAGTTGGTGCTACAGCTCAGCAACGTGAATCTGCACAATTATATTCACGTTGCTGAGTATCCTAATGAACATAATATACGTTATGCCGAAATCTACGCGCGTAGCCTATCGATGTGATGATCTAACTTTATAAAAAACTGTTTGAGCTGATCTATTTCTTTATCGTTGTCTAATTCTGAATTTTGCAGTTGTTCTAGCACAGTCTCCAGTAGATCGCGCATGTACACATAGTCAGCCTTGGTTAAAACACCCTTTGATCTGTCATAGCTTCCAGTTTTGTACAGATGTCGGTTTACACGCATAAATCTTTACTAGCATCTTATTTATGCCTGATCTTTAGAATACCAACTTCGGTACTTATCTAAGAAGAAATAAGTTGTTCAGGTGATTTAAAACTACAATAAACCTTTGGATTTTCAATAGCTAATGTTTCTAAAGTCTCAGCAAACGAAACGTAGAAATGCACTTTTATGAATGTCTCCTGCTATTTCAGCACACATCAATGTTAATTATGTTTAAATTCCAATCCTCTCATTTTTCAACTAGCTCAGGTTATAATGATGGTCTCCCAAAATATGGTTGATCTATTATGAACGCCTCCAATGACCCTCTACACGGCAAAAAACTTGCTGACATTTTGGATGAATTATTGGATTACTACGGTGGCTTTGAAGGCTTAAGTCGTAAAATTGAAATTAGATGTTTTTGCATAGATCCAAGTGTTAAGTCATCATTACGATTTTTACGTACCACACCATGGGCACGTGAAAAAGTAGAAAGCTTATATTTGTATGCCTTACGCCAAAAAGCCAAACAGAAATCGTAGCTTTCAAAACCCCAACCTTAGCATAATATTTTTTACCAAATAGTAAACTAAACTTATTGAATAGACACTGATTTTGTAGGCATCTTTTAATTAGTGGTGGACTAACACCACTCTCCTAGAAAAATCTAGTCTATACCCCTATGGTTTATTTAAAAACTTATTTTCTATCTTTACTAGGCTGTATGATCAAAATCATACTGGCACTCAACACTGTAAATTTAAGAATGAATCTGTACTTACAGACTCACTCCCTATTGCTAAAGATATTAGAAATAGCTACATAGAGTTTATTTCTAACTTATTCACATTTGTCGTTAAAATTAGGCTTTACTACGGATGAACAATAATTTTTACTGCAGACTCATTATTATGAATCAGCGTTTCAAAGCCTTTAGAAACAAGATCATCTAATGCAATACGTTGGGTAATAAAAGGTTCTAGATTAATCTTACCTTGCTCTACTAAACGGATGGTTTCCTGATGGTCATTGACATAAGCAATCGTTCCACGAATATCTAGCTCTTTCATCACCACACTATGTACATTAATTGTGGCAGGATGGCTCCAAATAGAAACGATAACGACTACGCCAGTTGGTTTCATTGCTGCAACGAGTGTATCCATGACTTTATTGACACTACTACATTCAAAAGCGACATCTACACCATGGCCTTCAGTAATTTTCATTACTTCAGCAACCACATCAACCTGTGATGGGTCTAATACATAATCTGCAACACCCGCTTCTATCGCTTTTTCTTTACGTTTTGCACTCAACTCCGTAATGATGACCGTGAGACCTTTGGCCTTTAAAATGGCTGATAAAAGTAAGCCTATTGGGCCTGCTCCACCAACCAGTGCTATATCGCCAGCTTTTGCACCACTTCTGACATAGGCATGATGACCGACAGATAAAGGTTCTATCAATGCGGCCTGATCTAAGGGAATATCATTTGAAATAGGATGTACCCAACGTCGTTGAACTGCAATTTTTTCAGAAAGACCGCCGCCACGTCCGCCTAAACCAATAAAGTTCATATTTTTTGATAAATGATACTTATCATTCGGGCCAGTCGGGACATCATCCGCAATAATATAGGGTTCAACTACGACATGTTGTCCAATTTGGATATCGTCTACACCCTCACCAACTGCATAAACTACGCCTGAAAATTCATGTCCCATTGTTACAGGTGCAGATTCTCCCGAAATTGGATGTGGATGACCACAAGGTGGAATAAAAATAGGGCCTTCCATGAATTCATGTAAATCTGTACCGCAAATACCGCACCATGCAACTTGAATTCCAACTGTGCCTGGAAGTACTTTCGGTTCAGGGATATCTTCAATTCGAATATCCCCTCGATCATAAAAACGAGCTGCTTTCATTGTGTATTCCTTATGTTGATATTAACGGTAAACCATTCCACCATCTGTCAAAATAGACTGACCTGTAATATAGTTTGCATCCTCGCTGGCTAAAAATGCAACTAATGCAGCCACGTCATCTGGTGTTTCAGCACGTCCTAAAGCAATACCATCTACATATTTTTTATACGTTTGACCAATTGGTGCACCTGTAATTTCAGAGAACCGCTGATCTATTTCGACCCACATGTCTGTACCAACAACACCCGGACAATAACTATTTACAGTAATTTCAACACTGGCATATTCTTTAGCCGCAGCTTGCGTCAATGCACGAACTGCAAATTTAGTTGCCGAATAAACACCGAGTAAAGCAAAGCCTTCATGACCTGCTATTGAGCATGCATTAATAATTTTTCCAGCCTGTTGGCGTTGTTTAAATTTATTTGCTGCGGCTTGAATCCCCCAAAGTACACCACCGACATTGATGTTCATAATTTGGTTAAATTCACTCGGCGTTACTTCTGCCAAAGCTTTGACTTGTGCAATACCTGCATTATTAATCATGATATCAAAACCATTAAGTGTCGATTCTGCATGATTAATAGCGTCACTGATTTGTATTGGATCTGAAATATCCGCAATAAATGTGGTGGCTTTTACGCCAAAGGCTTCAACCTCTTGTTGAACAGTATTTAACTTTTCTTGGTGAAGATCGACCAATCCAATATGAACACCTTCTTGTGCTAAACGTAAGGCAATACCGCGTCCAATACCTTGTGCCGCACCCGTAATTAATGCAACTTTATTGTTTAAACCTCTAGGCATGTTGCGACTCCTTAAATATGGATTGCACGTTGCATCGCCGACAAGACCGACTCATGCATCGCCTCAGACAAAGTAGGATGAGGGAAAATGACCTGCGCTAAGCTTTCATCTGTAGCTTCTAGGTATTTCGCGATGGCAAACCCTTGAATGTGTTCGGTGACTTCATGTCCAACCATGTGAGCACCCAACAATTCACCTGTTTCCTGACTAAAAATGGTTTTAACAAATCCTGCGCTATCGCCCAAAGCCAATGCTTTACCATTCGCTTGTAAAGGAAACTTACCCACATTGATATTCAAGCCCGCAGCTTTCGCTTTCTGTTCTGTCAAACCAATACTGGCCACTTGCGGATGGGTAAAGATACAGCCCGGAATTTGTGTACGATCTAAAGCATGTACATGACTTAGGCCTGCAATTTTCTCCACACAAAGAATGGCTTCATGACTGGCTTTGTGTGCCAAACACGGTGCGCCTGCGACATCACCAATTGCATAAATGCCCACTACATTGGTTTTACACCATGAGTCGACTTTAATAAAACCATTCTCAAATTCAATTCCCAAAGCTTCTAGGCCAAGATTTTCAGCATTCGGTTTCACGCCAATAGCTGAAAGCACCTTTTCAACAGTAATTATTTGCACACCTGTGGCAGTTTCAATATGACAATGTACTTGAGCCTGATCAGTTTCTATTTTTTTTACAGTCGCTTCGGTTAAAACCTGCATACCCTGCTGTTCAAATTGCTTTTGTACATACTTCGCAACTTCAATGTCTTCGCTAGGGAGAATCTGCTTTGCAATATCAACCAAGGTGACTTGGCAGCCTAAGTCTTGGTATAGGCTTGCAAACTCACTGCCTATAGCACCCGAACCAATGACCAGTAAAGATTTTGGTAATTGGTCTGGAACTAAAGCCTCTTTATAACTCCAGACCTGATGGCCATCTACAGGAATATGAGGCAAATTGGCCGCACGTGCACCTGTTGCGACAATAATATGCAGTGCAGAAATCTGCTGTTTTTGACCATTCGCATCTGTAAGCTCTAAATGCTCTTTGGCAATAAATTGGGCTGCTGCATTAAAAACAGTGATTTGATTCTTTTTCAATAATTGACCGATACCTTGTACCAGTTGCTCAGAAACCTGTCTGCTATGATGGACCAGTTTTTGAATGTCAAAATCAACCGCGTTAAGAGTAAAGCCAAACTGCTCTGCATGTTTGAACTGCTGCGCAAGCGCAGCCCCGCTCAATAATGCCTTGGTTGGAATGCATCCCCAATTAAGACACACTCCGCCTAAGTGTTGTTTTTCAACAATTGCTGTTTTTAATCCCAGTTGCGCTGCGCGAATCGCAGCGACATATCCTCCAGGACCAGCACCAATAACCACAAGATCAAATTGTGTATCTGACATGGCTATTCCTCCTACACCAAAATTAATGCAGGGTTTTCGACAAACTGCTTCAATGCCGATAAGAATTGAGCACCCAACGCACCATCAATGACACGATGATCACAAGACAATGTTGCAGTCACCATTTCACGAACAACAATCTCATCATTTTCGATGACAGCACGTTTCTCTGCTGCACCTAAGGCCAGAATTGCACCTTGAGGTGGGTTAATAATGGCATCAAACTGTTGAATACCCAGCATTCCCAAATTGGAAATACTGAAACTGCCACCTTGAAACTCATCAGGTGCTAGTTTTCCAGTTTTGGCACGTGTCGCCAGATCGCGCATATCATTGGAAATTTGCGCCAAAGATTTACGGTTCGCTGATTTAATAATTGGCGTGATCAGTCCATTTTCGATGGCCACAGCAACCGAAATATCAGCCTGTTCAAACTGTAAAATCTGCTGATTTTCTTCATCAAACTGAACATTGACCTGTGGAACTTTGATCAGTGCGGCAGCAGCAGCTTTAATCAGCATATCGTTAATGGACAGCTTGACTTGCGGTACGGTACTGTTAATTTGCTGACGCAAAGCCTGAACCGACTCAACATTTAAGTCTATCGTTAAGCGAAAATGTGGTGCATTGCGTTTCGCAGCCTGTAAGCGCGAAGCAATTGCTTTACGCATACCATTCATAGCTACAGTAGTGAATTTTGCGGACTCTGCTGGATGCGCATGATCAGCATGTTGAGCTTGTACAGGGTTTTCACGTTGATATACAGCTTCAACATCTTCCTTACAGACTCGTCCACGTGAACCCGATGCACGACAATCATGCAAATTAATGCCCCATTGTCTTGCCAAACGGCGGGCAACAGGTGTCGCTAGAACATCACTATCATCTGCTTTAGATTTCGCGGCTTTGGTATTGGCTTGATGACGCACATCTGGCCAAGAACCACCAGCAGCTTGAACTGTGGTCTGAATATCTTGAACACTAATACGACCTTCACGTCCAGAACCCGTAATCTGAGACAAGTTTACATTATGCTTTTCAGCCAATTTCAAGGCATGTGGCGTTGCAAAAATATCATCGCTTTGTTGGTAGCCTTGTAACGCAGCAGGAATAGAATATCCGCCCTGAGTCACCGCTTTTGATCCATTACCAACACTGTTCTGTTTAGGAGCAGCTTGCACTTTGGTTTCAACTTGAGCTACAGCTACTTTTTCAGGAACCGCTGCTACCGCTTTATTTTCTGTTACAGCAGGTGTTCCACCTAAGGACTGTGCAAATGCTTCAACTTCTGTATCTGAAACTTGAGCGTCTGCACAAATTGCAATAACTCCACCTACGACCAGAGTGTCACCATCTTTAGCAATAATTTTGCGTAGCAAGCCATCAAAAGGTGCTTCAAGAACATTGACGATTTTTGTGGTTTCAATTTCACAAATTTCCTGTCCTTTACTAAATTGCGTACCTTCCTCAATCAGCCATTGGGCAATCGTACCCTCTTCCATGGACAAACCCCATTTTGGGATTTCTAAAGTTTTAATTTCGCTCATCCTAAGCCTCCAACGTCTTACGTACAGCCTGTTCGATGCGTTCTACACTGGGTAGCCATTCTTTTTCTAATACTGGTGAAAATGGTACGGGTGAATGTGGTGGAGTGACTAACTCGATTGGTGCTTTAAGATAATGAAAGCCTTTCTGTGCAATGAGTGCAGCCACATCATGTCCGAAACCGCAACGCGCCGCAGATTCATCTACAATCACTACGCGACCTGTTGACGCCACTGATTCTAAAATGCCATCTGCGTCTAATGGAGAAATGGTTCGAGGGTCAACCACTTCAACCGAAATGCCTTCTTTTGCGAGCTTATCCGCAACTTCATTGGCACGATGCACCATCAAGCTTAAGGCAATAATGGTAATATCAGTGCCTTCACGGGTGTAATTTGCGACACCAAAAGGAATAGTGTAGGCTTCATCTGGCACTTCGCCCTTAATGTCATACAACAATTTGTGTTCACAAAATACTACTGGGTCATCATCTCGAATGGCTTGAATCAACAACCCTTTCACATCATAGGCACTTGAAGGCACCACCACTTTTAAACCAGGCACTGAGGCAAACACGTTATATGGCGACTGAGAATGCTGCGCTGCTGCGGAAAAACCTGCACCGATCATGCCTCGTACAACGAGTGGCGCTTTGGCTTTGCCACCAAACATATAGCGGAATTTAGCCGCTTGGTTATACAGCATGTCATAACACACGCCGTAAAAATCCATGAACATTAAATCTGCCACAGGTCTTAAACCCGTTGCAGCAGCACCTGCCGCCATACCAATAATCGCCGATTCTGTAATCGGGGTGTCAATGACTCGCTCAGAACCAAATTCAGTCCATAAGCCTTTGGTTACACCAAGTACACCGCCAAAACCTTCCAGTTTATTGTCATCGGTATTTTTGCCACCATGCCCACCACGAACATCTTCACCGACCACAATGACACTCGGATCTCGGCGCATTTCTAATTCAATTGCTTCTTTAATCGCGTTTCGATAACTTTTATTTGGCATTTTTCTACTATTCCTTTAGTAAGAGACGTAAACATCAGTAAGTAACTGAGAGACTTCTGGGTACTTAGCTGCGCGTGCTTTTGCAACGGCATCGTCTACATTGGCTTTAGACTGGGCATCAATCGCATCCAGTTTGGCTTCGTCAATTTTATCCTTGACTTTTTCACGGAATATTTTCAATGGGTCTTTATGTTCTTTGACATAATCCAGTTCTTCTTTGGAACGAATAAGCCCCGGATCACCTTCAAAATGTCCATAAAAACGGTTGGTTACCGTTTCAATCACACTCGGACCTTCACCACAGCGGGCACGTTCAATGGCTTTTTGTGCAACTTCATACACAGCAAAAAAGTCTGTTCCATCTACTTTTTCAGCAGGTAAGCCAAAACCTGCCGCTCGACCTGCAATGTCTTTACTGCCTACGGCATAGTCATGTGCAGTACCTTCACCAAAACCGTTATTTTCAAAAACAAAAATGACAGGGAGCTTTAACACGACAGCCATATTAATGGCTTCAAAAGTTAAGCCCTGATTTGACCCGCCATCACCGGTAAATGATAGACCAATCCCACCATTTTTCAGTGTTTTAGCACTTAAAGCTGCCCCAATAGCCAAAGGTGGACCACCACCCACAATACCGTTTGCACCGAGCATGCCTTTATCTAAGTCCGCAATGTGCATTGAGCCGCCTTTACCACGACACAAACCATCATCTTTGCCAAAAATTTCTAACATCATGGCGTGAATGTCACAGCCCTTAGCAATACAATGTCCATGACCACGATGCGTTGATGTAATGAAGTCATTGTCTGTTAAATTTTCACAGATCCCTACGGCAATAGCTTCCTCACCGCTATATAAATGGATGAAACCGGGAATATCACCTGTATTATTTTCATCGTGAAGTCGATCCTCAAATTCACGAATGTCGCGCATTCTTTTGTATGCTGCTAGCAATTGCTCTTCCGTTAATTGCATATCTTTGTTCCTTATTAACTACGCTTAAAAGAAAATCCAAAAATTAATGGTTGGATTTTTAAACCGTATATTTATATAAATATATTTTTATTTAATTTCATATTAGACTAAAAAAATATAATGCATTAAGAGATGGGAAAAATATTAAAAACAGAAGGTTATGAACTTAAAAATTTTTTAAAATTTTACAATAGTTCAATCACATATGAAAACAAACCTTTAACCAACCTTTATTTTATATGATAAGTTTTTTGCACTGTTTTAATATTATTAAAGCACCTAAAAGAGCTTATTTAATATCGGGATCTATATTAATTATTTTAAACGATGGAGTGTTTGTAATGGATTTAAATAACACAGTATTAACTGGAAAAAAGCTACGTGGCGCTGAAAAAATGGCGCGTATTCCAATTAAAGTTGTTCCAACAGAAACGACACCGAAAAAGCCAGAATGGATTCGTACTAAAATTAGTCAACCTGAGGAAGTTCAAATCATTAAGGATTTATTACGACAACAGAAACTACATACGGTTTGTGAAGAAGCGGCCTGCCCTAATTTGCCACAATGCTTTAGCGGAGGGACTGCAACGTTTATGATCATGGGAGATATTTGTACTCGCCGCTGTCCATTCTGTGATGTCGCACATGGTCGTCCTAATATCCTAGATCCTAATGAGCCAAAGCATCTGGCTGAAACAGTCAAGAATCTAAACTTAAAGTATGTCGTGATTACTTCTGTTGATCGAGACGACTTAAAAGATGGTGGCGCACAGCATTTTGCAGATTGCATTCGAGAAATTCGTCAAACCAGTCCAGAAACTCTGATAGAAATTTTGGTTCCTGATTTTCGTGGTCGTGCAGATATTGCCCTGAAGATTCTGAGCCAAAACCCACCCGATGTTTTTAATCATAATATTGAAACCGTTCCACGTCTGTATAAAGCCATGCGACCAGGCGCTGACTATAAGCACTCATTGGATTTACTCAAAAAATTTAAACACTACTGTTCTGAAATTCCAACGAAATGTGGTTTGATGGTCGGTTTAGGAGAAGTCGAGGCTGAGGTTATTGTGTTATTAAATGATTTGAAAGATTATCAAGTGGACTATGTCACAATCGGTCAATACTTACAGCCATCTAAATCTCATGCGCCAATTCATCGTTTTGTTACGTTGCAAGAGTTTAAGCATTATCAAATACATGGGGAGCGCTTAGCGTTTAAAAATATTTGGAGTGCGCCATTAGTACGATCAAGTTATTTTGCAGACCGTCAGTATCATGGTGAAGCTGTGCCTAGCCCTTACATGAGCGAATGAATTTTCATCCTATTTACGTTTATTAACATTTCAGATGGAAATAGTCATTTTCAGCTCATAAGAACACTTTTAAAGTAACTCAAGGACTGGTAAAGCCAAAAGATATGATTTAACCAAGCAAAGATAAAAGCATTTAAAATTGAAGCAAGAAGAAATGACTATAAATTTGGAAACTCATTTCTAAAATTTAAAAATATTACAGTCTCATCATAAAGGAATATGATATGAACCTGTTCAATACCGCATCTGCAAAAAATCTGCAAACAACCCATTTAATTAATCAACATACTGTGCATGCCGCCCCTGTTTTAGCCTTACCTCCAGAAGATAAAACGTCTTTATTTCGCCGCTCTATCCAACATAATTATGCTGACTTACTCAAAATAGCGGAAGATTCAGATATGGCGATTGGTCTTACAGACCATCACGGGACTCTCTTATGGACATGGAGTAGTTCTGCAATGCTTTCTTCTGCCGAACAGGTTCATTTTATTGAGGGTGGGCATTGGTCTACACAGGCTGTTGGGACCAATGCGATTGGTATGACGTTGAACAGCCAAATATCAAGTTGTGTCTATTCTCATGAAAACCAAATGGACAGTGTTCGAGATTGGGTCTGTTATGCCGCGCCGATCTGGGATCCGACATCAGGGCAATTTCATGGCATTATTAACCTTTCCACAAAATATAAAAAACATACTCCTTTGGGGCTGCTTGCAGTTGAGCGCTGTGCGGATTTAATACAACGAGCCATAAAGTTTGAACAGCAAAATTTTTTATACATTAAGGCGCTAGGCTCGCCTTGGGTTCAATTTAATGGGCATACCTTGAACTTGAGTCACCGTCAAATTGAAATACTTTGCATTTTAGCTTTGCATCCCCATGGCATTGGCTTAGAAGAGTTACACTATGCCCTTTATGGTGAGCGTAGTGTCAGCCTAAAAACCCTAAAGGCTGAGCTTTCACAACTTCGTAGCCTATTACCTCATTCAATTGATGCTCGGATTTATAGGCTTAGCTGTGAAGTCCAGTGTGATTTTTTACGTGCTGAACAATCATTAAATGCAAATCTTATTTCCAGTACATTCTCGCTATATAAAGGGAGCTTTTTATCTAAATCAGATAGCCCTTTACTAAGTACTTGGAGACATTGTTTTGATGCCCGTTTAAGCCAGTTGATCTATCAAATAAAGGATATCGATCAATTATTACGAATTATTGGGCAAACACATGATCGAATTGATGCGGTACAGCGTTTATTAGAGTTATTACCACAGGACAGCACCCACCGTACTTATTTTTCAAATCTGATTTAGATTTGATCTATTGCCTCAACTCTAAAGTTTTATTGTGTAGCCGATTGAAAAGGAAGTATGACTTTCATACTTCCTTTAATAAAATTTAAAATTGAGAACTAACTACAGTGAAGTCTAGTAATTCACTTACCTAGCTTTGACACCTAGTTTGTCGCTGCAAGGTGTACCCATGCCATTACGACAACTTTAATAGTTAAAGCCACCAAATCTTCTAGGTCTAAGTTGTGTAAGTGTGACTTACCATAAGCGCACGCCTGTGCCGTGATGGTGACGATAAATATCTGAGAATGCTGACTAGAGCCTCACCCACCTTTGCAGGTATAAACGATAGGCATCCCCTTTCTTAAAGAGGTTTCAATGAGGTGATAGAACAGGGTTTCGTTGATGTCTTGAATGTTACGCAAGTAAAACTGTTTGTTGATCGCATCATTAAAAACACAGTATTGTTAGGATTAGTGACTTTATTCTTCAATAATTTCTTCAACGTGTGTAATTAAACCATGCAAGTTGAAGAGAGCGCTCTCTTTTTCCGTAACGCGGGTCCTTTATTTAACAGCGCCAACTCAAGTAAGGTATTGCACGCATAAGGGTTGTTTTGTCTTTAAAAACTCTTTTGTTATTACCTATCTCGTTATATATAGATTTAGGTCATCTTATGAGTAGAATCTATGGATCTAATTTATTTTTTAGCTTAGTGTAATTTTACGTCTTTTGGTATTTATAATCGTGATGTAATTGTAAAAGTAATTTAGTTTGAAAATAAAATAAAAAATGAAGATATTTTTCTTAGTGAAAATGAGTTTCAAGATGGTGCTTACTTCAGTTCTAAATTTTAACTTACTTTCTAATTAACACTATTTCTATTTGTTAATATAATAAAATTATTAAATGGTGATTATATGTAATAAAATATTTATTAAATTTAAGTAAAAATAAACAAAAAATAAAATAAATTTAAATTTTGTAGTATTCATTTTTCATTGAGATAATTATAAATATCATAAAAATTAATAAGATATAAATATGCAAGAATTTACAAATATGGAAATGCACCATATTGGATCTATATTAACTTATTTTTGATTCATTTTGGTGCAGAAGATGTTTATTAACTAGCTCTACTTTGGTGCATTAATAATTAATTGTTAAGCATGTCTTTAATATATGGATTCCATATTAACATTTCGAAATCTTATGACCTGATTGTTGTTTTTTTCTATAAACTGCCTGCTCTTCTCAAACAGAGTGGTTTCATGCTTCAAATGTTGCATGGTTGCGTAATTTAAAATTTGATCTAAAAAGGTATATAGATAATGGAATTCAGTACCCTTGAACCAGAAGTTATAAAAAAGAAACAGAAGTTTCATCAAATATTATATGTCCAGGTAATATTTGCAATTATCTTAGGTATATTATTAGGTCATTTTTACCCTGAGTTTGGTGAAAGCCTAAAACCTTTAGGCGATGCATTTATTAAAATTGTTAAAATGATTATTGCTCCGGTAATTTTTCTAACAGTTGTTACGGGTATTGCTGGCATGACTAATATGAGTCGTGTTGGTCGTGTGACTGGTAAAGCGATGTTGTACTTTTTTACCTTCTCATCATTAGCTCTTATTGTAGGCATGGTAGTGGCAAATATCATTCAACCCGGTAAAGGTTTGAATATTGATCCAACTACATTAGCAAATGATAAAGTAGCTGATTATGTAGAAAAAGCACATGATGCGACTTTAGTCGACTTTTTCATGAATATTATTCCTAAGACACTAATAAGCCCTTTAGCTGAAGGAAGCATTCTACAAGTCTTATTTGTCGCAGTTCTATTCGGTATTGCTTTAGCTGCAATTGGTGACCGTGGTCGCCCAATTGTTGATATTCTAAATAATTTGACAGCTCCTGTATTTTATTTAGTCGGAATGTTAATGAAGTTAGCTCCAATTGGTGCTTTTGGAGCAATGGCATTTACAATTGGCGCATACGGTATTGAAGCTATAGGTAATTTGCTATTACTGATAATGACTTTCTACATAACATCGTTGTTGTTTATACTTATTATTTTAGGTGCGGTAGCTCGCTACAATGGTTTTTCAATTTTAGCTCTTATTCGATATATTAAAGATGAATTATGGCTTGTATTAGGTACAAGTTCATCAGAAGCGGCCCTACCCACTTTAATGCAAAAAATGGAAAAAGCTGGTTGTGAAAAGTCTGTAGTGGGCCTAGTAATCCCGACAGGATATTCATTTAATCTTGATGGTACTAATATTTATATGACCATGGCAGCGTTATTTATTGCTCAAGCATGTAATGTAGACTTATCAATTGGTGAACAAATAGCTCTTTTACTGGTAGCAATGGTTAGCTCTAAAGGGGCAGCTGGAGTAACTGGTGCAGGATTTATTACCCTAGCGGCTACATTGTCTGTGGTACCAGCAGTACCTGTTGCAGGAATGGCATTAATTTTAGGTATTGATCGCTTTATGTCAGAATGCCGTGCATTAACCAATCTTGTAGGAAATGCTTGCGCAACAATCGTTGTTGCTCGTTGGGATAATGCTTTGGAGAAAGATGTACTAGATGAAGTTTTAAATAAACCAAAATCATCTTAATCTCTAGTTTATTCAAACCCTTGAATAAATATATATTCAAGGGTTTTTTTACATCTATTAATCTTCTAAAATACTTCTTAACATCCATGCAGTTTTTTCATGTACTTCAAGTCTTTGTGTAACTAAATCTGCTGATGGCTGATCGTTTACCTCATCGACAATTGGAAAAATTCCTCTTGCTGTTTTTGCAACAGTTTCGTGAGCATTCACTAATAAACCAACCATTTCTTGTGCTTTTGGAACACCCTCTACTTCCTTAATTGCGGTCAATTTAGCAAACTGTTTGTATGTACCAGGGGCAGGAAAACCTAATGCTCTAATACGTTCTGCTATAGTATCTAAAGCATTCCATTGTTCAGTATACTGATCCATAAACATGTTATGTAAACTATTAAACTGGGGCCCTGTAACATTCCAGTGAAAATTATGCGTCATTAAATATAAGGTATAACTATCTGCAAGTAATTTTGACAGGCCAGAGACAATCTTTTCTCGATCATTATGCGAAATACCGATATCAATCTTTATTGCTTTTACTTCTTTTTTAGGACTAGCCATGAATCTCTTCCTTTTGTAATAAGTACATGATTTTAAAAAATGAGAACCAAATGAATGTAGAGCTTAACTATTAAGACTCTATATCAACCTACTCAGAAAGCAATTGCGAGTAAAAAGTTACCATTTTAAAAATAGTCTATATCATTCCTAATGACTGTTAATTTCGATCTTAGTTATTATGCATATAAAAATTGTATATTTAACATCCAACTAAAAATAATTTTAGAAAACTTGTCAAATCTAAAATTAGAAGTAACTCATTGATTTTTTATTGGAATTTACTTCACACGCTAAAAACTCTTGTGTTTTCACATAAATTTCACTATCTGAGAACTATTTTAGTTGGAAAGTAATAGTTGCAAGTTTCTAAATTCTTAAAATACAGGGGTATAGTTAAATGGCTATAGAATTTGTTTCCAAATCAAAGTTACCTACTGCATTTGGCTATTTTGAAATTATAGCATTTCAAGATCAAAAGACTGGTGAAGAACATATCGCTCTTGCTAAAGGGATAAATGCTGCTCCCAATCAACCTGTATTGGTCAGAATACATTCAGAGTGCTTAACAGGTGATGCTTTTGGATCACTCAAATGTGATTGTGGTCCACAATTACACTCAACCATGAAGATGATTCATGATGCAGGTCAAGGTGTCATTTTATACCTTCGCCAAGAAGGCCGTGGCATAGGACTAACCAATAAAATTCGGGCCTACGCACTTCAAGACCAAGGACATGATACCCTTGATGCAAATTTATTATTAAACCTGCCAGCAGATGCTCGTAAATATGACATGTGTACCATTATGCTTGATTATTTACAAATAAAAGACGTCAAGTTGATTACAAATAATCCATTTAAAATCAAATCTTTGACTGATTTAGGAATTAATATTGTTGAACGTATTCCTTTAAAAGTTGGTTTAAATATCTTTAACAAAGCTTATTTAGAAACAAAGCAAAAACGTATGTCACATATGTATGATAATAGTGACTTTTAAAATATTTAATAATAGAAAAAATGTTTGAATAGTCATAAAAATTCTATTATATGAACTACATTTAACTTTCATCTTCACATTCTATTCACCTTAACTCACCTAAAGTATAAAAATAAACTGTGAAGATGGACAGTGAACATGAATCAAGTCAAAACGTTAATGGCAATCGCCTTATCCTTACCAGTGCTTTTCCTGTCAGGATGTACAAGTGTTCCTCGTTATTCCTCTGATTACGCAAATGCCAGAGCGAGTTTTCAGGGAATACCCTTAGATGATGCAAAAGCACTAGAAATCGGTAACCGCTTCACTTCGGCATTTAATACCTTGGGCACACCTAAATTCGTTGAAAATGCTGGAGCACTGTATGCAGATCAGCTTTTTATTAACGATACTCTGTCGCAATTTTCATCGCGTAAAAAACTGCTTGAACATTTTCACGGTATGAACCAGCGGGTGAGTAATGTAACTGTCAGTCTATTAAATACTTCATATCATCAAGACTCAGCCTATGTGCATTGGCATATGGTTTATGATTTTAAAATGTTCGGGAAGACACGAACAATGGATTCATTTGGAATCAGTGAAATAAAGGTCAACCCAAATCATCAGATTATTTTCCAACAAGACTTCTGGGATCCGGCCAATGGTCTGTATCGTTCTTTACCTTATGTAGGAGGAACCTATTCATGGGTACTGCCTTTCAAAAAGTAGCCATAACCACTGTACTGGTGCTTGGGAGTTTCGGTTCGTGGGCGCATGCACAGACCTTAAATAAATGTGGTAATGGCCCACTAATGGTGGGACAAAAACAGGTCGGTGTGGCTGGTTACTTTGCGCAAAACTGTAATCAGCCTTGGCAAGGCCAAAACATGCAGATGGATTTTACCTATACGCAGAATATTCCAGAATGGGCATTCAAACGTGCAGCCAGACATCTACTCCAACGTAATATCAAAGATCAAAAGATTCAGGCTGTTTTCAATCCAATCACCTATATGTATCGTCCAGTGAACTCAGGAGATCTATACCAACTAAAATATAGCCATGCCACACACACATTAAGCCTATACTTAAACCAGAAACTGCAGGGACAACTCCAGAACCCATTAGCCCAGCAATATTTTAATATATGGCTAGGTCCTCAGCCATTTAGTGCTAAATTAAAACAGCAATTAATAAAGTAGTCTCTACAGTTATGTCTAAACATTTTATTTTGATGGTTGAAGATCATTACGAACTGGCATCTACCTTATGCGAGTTTCTAGAAGAGCATGGTTTTGTGGTCGATCATGCTCGAAACCTAAATGCTGCGCGCCAATTGCTCAAGCAGCAACGCTATCATATTTTACTTTTAGATATTAACTTACCTGATGGTTCGGGTTATGAACTATGTGAATGGCTACGAAATAAAGAAGGTATGGACCTCCCTGTGCTGATGCTCACCGCACGCGATACGTTGAATGACAAACTCAAAGGTTTCAATTCAGGCACGGATGATTATCTAGTCAAGCCATTTGACTTTAATGAGCTGGTGGTTCGAGTCAAAGCTCTGATCAAGCGTTCACAGGGTGAAGTCTCCTCTAGCCGTCTTCAAATTCATGATCTTGTTCTGGACCCTGCAACACAGCAACTGACTCGTGGAGGACAAACCATTGAACTGCCCCCCATTCAATTCAAACTGCTCAAACTACTGATGCGTCATTCGCCTAAAGTTCTGACTAAACAGGAAATTATGATAGAGCTTTGGGGGGATCAAGAGCCTGAAAGCGATGCCCTGCGTAGTCATATTTATAATTTGCGTAAAATGGTCGATAAGCCTTTTGAGCAAAAACTAATTCACACCATATCTGGTGTAGGGTTAAAGATCACTTTAGAAGCTTAAGCTCTAGAAGCCCAGCCTTAATTTAAATACACGACGACAATCAGTCCAGTCGTCATCGCCAGATCAACATCCTGATGGGTATTGAGATAATACTGCCGATCAAACAATTCCACTCGCCAGCCAAGCTGCTTGCACAACTTCTGTACCAATTGCAGTCCAATGCCATGACCTTTGATCTCTAATTGCAATTGCTGCCCCGACAGTTCTTGCACCTTTGAGTTATTCGGTAAAGGAATGCCGACACCATTATCTGCAATCAATACTGTATTTTTTTGCAAAATGACATCAATTTCTGTGCCTTGTGAATAATTCAGTGCATTCCGCAAAATATTGCCAAATACCATTTTGGTCATCGACGGGTAAAGTTTACGTGGCTGTTCGTTTAGATCTTTTTGAAAATTTATCCGCATGCCTTTGTTATGGCTAACACTATCCAGATCCTGAACTAGATTTTCCAGACATTCTGAAAGCATAGTCGATTCAGCGGTTAAAGTATTGGTGGTATTGCGGGCGATAGCCAGTAGTGTGTCAACTAATAGTTGCATGTCTTCAATGGTGTTGTTCAAGCGAGTAAATGATTTATTGTCCCCATAGCGTGCCTGACACAACTGCACATTGCCTTTTAAGATGGTAAGTGGTGTGCGAAGCTCATGACTGACATCACCAGTAAATTCACGTTCACGCTGAATAAACTCGCTTAATACCTGATGATATTTTTCTAGCGCCTGCTTCAGATATTCCGCTTCCAGATTTGAATCAGTCCGTATGTCATGAAACGGTGAAGCCTGATTTTTATAATCTTCCCAATCGATATGTTCCAGTGCGTTGGCAAGCCTTGTAATGGGAGAAAAATAGCGCCGGGCACGACGGTTCCACCACCATAACATACTATAAAGTACAAACAAGCTGACCATCAGTGGTGCCAGACCAAACAGCCAGACCAGTTTATTGACATTGCTTTCGCCAAAAACCAATAGCACATGCTGCCCGTCTTTTTCACCATAAACGGTCATGCGTTCCTTGCCATCGACAAAATGCCGATTCACCCCTTGCTCAAGTGACATATTCTTAAATTGGGAGGGTGGCACAGTGTTCCAGCGGTAACCATACAGGTTTTTGGTATCGGGCAATTCTGCGGCAGGATTACGTTCTAATCGCTGCCAGTAGTGTGACATCTCCTGTTCTAGCGCCGTTCTGAGCAAAGAACCTTTAATCACCCAGGCACTGAAGCCAATCCCAATCACCACAGACAGGGCAATGAATCCAATTTGCAGCCAGTAGTAGCGGTTAAACACCTCACCCAGAGGATGATCACGTTTGTCCCTAAACAGCTTTAACATTGATGCATTCCCCGCTGGCCAATCCCATTGTTCAATTATACGGCTTTCTTCTTTAACAGAAAGTGGCCAATGACCCACTCGCGTCCATGGTCATAACCAAATAGCTCGGCACAGGCCATAAAGAAAATCCGCCAGCGCTGCCACCAGATTGCGGCATCTGCGCCATAAGTTTTTTCAAATAAGGGCTTTAGCTCGGCCTGTTTACCATCCATATTTTCTAGCCAAGCATTTGCGGTACGTTCATACTGCGTACCCGCCCATTGCCAGTGCTGTTCTAGCTGTAAATGCTGCTGAAAATGTAGGAAAGTTGAGGCTGCTGGCATCAAACCACCACTAAAGAAATATTGCGACATCCAGTCAAACTCATTTTTGACTTCAAACGGGTAATGCAAGAAACGATGACAGAAAATATGACACCACAATAAGCCATCTGGTTTGAGCCAAATACTAATATTTTCAAACAGTTTTTGATAGTTGCGTACATGCTCAAACATCTCCACCGATACCACACGGTCAAATGACGCAGGTTCAAGTTGCAACACATTGACATCACAAGTGATCACATTAAGGTTATCCAGTTTTTTTAAACGGGCTTGTTCCTGAATATACTCGCGCTGCGTTGAAGAATTTGACACGACTGTAATACGGGCCGTTGGATAATGCTCGGCCATATATAGACTTAAAGAACCCCAACCGCAGCCAATTTCCAAAATATCCTGCCCGTCTTTCAGTTGTGCTCGCTGGCAATAGCATGCAAGGGCAGCTTCTTCGGCTTGGTCTAGCGTCATATCGGCATGTTTAAATAGACTCGCGCTATATTTCAAACGCTTACCGAGTACTGCCTGAAAAAATGCGGTCGGCAGTTCATAATGCTGCTCATTGGCTTTGTCTGTCTCAATGGCAATTTCGCTGTTTTTCAGCATGGTCAGCACATCCATATAGCGCTGCGCTGCCAATGCGGGGTTAAACCGACCTTCTTGTGCCAAACGTTTTTTGCTCAAGATTTTAATACCAGCACGAATCACTGGGTCTGGCACCTTACCATTTTCGATCAGTTCTAAGGTTTTTTGAATCATAAAGTCCATGTATTTACCTACTCTTTGGGTGGCCACGGAATAAACATTGAAGTTCGTCGTTGATAGTCTTTATAGTTGTCACCACGGTGGGCGAGCGCCTGTTTTTCACTAAATGGAATACCTGTAAAGTAGTACAGGAATAGCCACATCAGCAGTGGATAAATCCATAATTCATAGCATCCTACTGCCAGACCGAGCACTGGATAGGCAAACCAATGCACCCATTCAAAAAAATAATTCGGATGGCGCGAATATTTCCACAAGCCCTGATCCATGGTTTTACCTTGATTCTGTGGATCTAGCTTAAAACGGTAAAGTTGCTGATCTGCAGTGCTTTCACCTATCAAAGCCGAGAGCATGATCATGCCCGCCACAATCACAGTGACCAAAGTCCAGTCATTCCATTGCTCGGTCGAGATACTTAACAACTTCAGCATTGGGTAAGAAAACAGTAGAGCCAAACCTGCCTGGAATATAAAAAACACCAGAAAACCAAGATGCTGATAATCCCCCATCGCTCGGCGCATGTTGGCATAACGCGTGTCTTCTTGGGTTTCATTGGCATAGCGCCGTAACAGATGCCAAGTCAGCCGTGAAAACCAGATCCCACTCGCCAGTCCCAGAAATAACCGAACCAACATAGGTGCAGTGTCAATCGCCCAAGCGGCAATAATCACATTAAGGACAATACTGAAACTCCAAGCGACATCGACCAGCCCTGCTCTGCGGTTATAGGTCACCAACACCCAGCTACAGAGCATGATGAAGACATTGAGCAAAAATAAATCTAGCAGCATGTCGCCCTCCTGTTTTATTTCTGCTTAGTAAGCACTGGCTTCAAACAGCAAATGAACATCACTGATCACACCTTCCCTAAAACCACCTTCGCAATAACACAGATAAAAATCCCACATACGTATAAAACGCTCATCAAAATCAAGTTGCAGCACCTGATCACGCTGCTCCAGAAAACGCTGGCGCCAACACTTCAGGGTTTGTGCATAGCTTTGACCAATATCTTCCAGATGTTTGAGACGAAGTTTTTGCTCAGAAGCCGTTTGCGTCATCACACTGATACATGGAATAAAACTACCGGGGAAAATATAACGCTTAATGTAATCTACCGTATTTAAAGCTTTAACATAGCGTGCATCTTCAATCGTAATCGCCTGTATCAAGGCTAGACCATTCGGCTTGAGGAGCTCGCGGCATTTTCGGAAATAAGTTGGTAAATATTGCTCACCAACTGCTTCAATCATTTCAATGGACACCAATTTGTCGTATTTACCCTCGAGTAAACGGTAGTCCTGAAGCTGTACAGACACCCGATGAGATAGCCCTGCTTCAGCAACTCGGGCGAGTGCTTCATCGTACTGAGCTTTGGAAATGGTAATGGTGGTCACCTTACAGCCATAATGCTGAGCCGCATAAATGGCAAAGCCTCCCCAGCCGCTGCCAATTTCAACCAAATGGTCCATCGGTTGCAATTGAAGTTTTTGGCAGATCAGTTCTTTTTTATAATTTGAAGCTTGTTCCAAGCTCATACATGGTTCTTTAAACACCGCACTGGAATACATCATGCTAGAATCTAAGAACAATTTAAAAAAATCATTGCTCAAGTCATAATGCTCAGCAATATTCTGACGACTACCATCAATCGAATTCTTGCGGGATTTATACCAAGTCTTGAGTACCAACTGGCTGGCTTTTGCCACTACATTTTGATTCATCCGATCAAGCACATCACGATTACGTGCTAGAATACGAATTACGTTGACCAGATCTTCACTGCTCCAGTAACCACGAATAAAGCCTTCTGCTGCCCCCAGTACACCATTACGGAACAGCAAATCGATAAGGCGTTGGTCGTGAACTTGAATTACTGCATGCAAGTCACTGTAATTTTCCCCGACCAGACCATTCCAGATACCTTTAAATATTAGCTGACCATGACGCAATTTCAGCATATGGCGTAGGACTATCGGCAGTTCGGTATGCTCTCCCATTAACAGTGTTTTCATAGTCATGTCTTTCCTTTTTCTTTTTTAGGATGCCGATAAAACGGAATTTTCTTTTTCCATAAGCGCAAAGCATGTAGATAAATCCCGCTCACCATCCTAAAGGGCTCAAGAACTTTTAATACAGCATATCGATGTTGCTGTGAAGGAAGTGTGATGGCTTGCAGCTTAAATTTCATCGTGGCATCAAATTGCAATATTTCTTGTTCAAACAGCTGCATGTGAATCACATTTTGCTGTTCTGAAAAGCTAAAACGCCAACGATAATCCAGTGACATCGGCATGAATGGTGACACATGAAAGGCCTTTTTAAAGTCAAACTGGTGGCTCTGGTAAGGCGTATGTTTAGTTACATTGTGCCGACAATCGTGAATGTACACCTGACGTTCATTCCACGGTGTATTGGTAATTTCACTCAGTATAAAAATCAGTTGATCGGTCGTATCAAAGATCAAATAAAACACCACAGAATTAAAACGAAAACCCAGTGTGCGTGGTAAAGCCAGTACACGAATAGATGCAGCATGTGGTAAATGATAGTTTTCGTGCTTGATCAGTAACCGTGCAACTTTCTGCCGAATCGAGCCATATTCCATGTTTAGAAAGTCACGTTCATCCAAGGTCAATAAATTCCAGCGACTAGAAGACCAGAACCAAGATTTTTGGGTAAAATTTGCCAGTTGATCCGGATCAAAGCATAAATAGCTAAGCTTCACCTCAAAAGCATGTGCTTTGGGCAAATAGCGACGATGGCGAATTTCGGTAGAAGCGATAGCCAGTGGATACATTTGCATTCTGTACTCCTAAGCCGCTTGCTCAGTGTGTTGCAGCAAGTGATTTACAACCCATGAAGCACTACGCGCTCCATCTTCATGAAAGCCCCAGCCCCAGTAGGCACCACAGTATGACGTCCGGTTCTGACCATTAACCTCAGCCCAACGTTGTTGTGCCTCAATTGCGGCAGCATCAAATACAGGATGACGGTAATATCGTTCTACCCATATTTTTTTCGGATCGAGGTTAAAGTTAGGATTGAGTGTGGCAAAGATTTGGGTTTTACAATTCAGGTTTTGCAACTGGTTCATCCAGTAACTGAAACCATAATGCATGCCACTATGCTGTAATGGAGTTGATTCGGTTGCACGACTAGGTGTCACATGTACATGCCAGCTGGCCCATTGGCGTCTGGATTTGGGCATGATATGAGTATCGGAATGCACCACCATATGGTTATCCTGATAACGAAACTTGCCAAGTACTTCCCGCTCTTGCGCTGACGGGTCTGTAAGTAAATTCAAGCTATCATCAGCATGGCTGGCAAAAATGACCCAGTCAAAACGTTCACTGCCCTGTCCAGTTTCAATCACTACATCATTGGCACTACGGGATACATGAAGCACACCTGTCTTGCGGAAAGTCATATTCGATTGGGCCTGAATGGCACGAACATAACGAGCTGATCCACCCTTGACCGTAAGCCACGAAGGTCGCTCTTTCAGCTGCAACATACGATGGTGCTGAAAAAAGCTCACCACAAATTTATACGGAATCTGTCCAGCTTGCTCTACTGGACAGGACCATAGCGCCCCGCACATCGGATAGAGATGTTCCTGACGAAAGGCTTCGGAATAGTCATGTCGATTGAGATATGCATCAATACTGAGCTGTGCATCGACCTGTTCAATATCAATATCTTTATTCGCCGCATAGAAACGGAACAGATCCGACAACATCACGCGAAAATCAGCGTTAAAGAAGTTTTGCGGTCGGAACAACAGCGAGAATTTTTTTGAAGGATTGTACTGCAAGCCAGTGACTTGATTGTTGACCGAAAAGCCCATGTCACTGCTTTGCGATTGAATCCCGAGTTCTTTGAGCATTGCACAGAACAGTGGATAGTTATGCTCATTAAATACAATAAAGCCACTGTCCACCGCGACCTGTTCGCCATCTATATTCAACTGATGGGTATCGGTATGGCCGCCAAAGTAATTATTCTTTTCAAAGACCGTGACCTCATGTGCTTTGCTTAATTTCCAAGCCGCATACAAACCGGAAATACCTGAACCAATAATCGCAATTTTCATGGTGATTCCTTAGAATGAATAGTAGGAGCGCCTGTTTTGGCTACTTTTCTCTGTTTTCGAGCTTGTGCAATTTTACTGACGTCATAGACCCGCGCTGGAATTGGCTTTAAACCCCAGACTATCCCGAGCCAAGACATAATTTTTAGGAGGTAATAGGTCACATCAATCTGCCACCAGTAAAAGCCCTGTCGGGTACTGCCTGCATAATAATGGTGATTGTTGTGCCAGCCTTCGCCCAAGGTAATGATAGACAAGAATAAATTGTTGCGGCTTTGATCATCAGTGTCAAAATCACGGCTACCGTAATGATGCGCCAGTGAATTGATACATAAGGTCGCATGGATCAGCAACACGGTGGACACCACAAATCCCCAGACTAGTAATTGCAAGCCGGAAGTCCCCAGTTGCGGCCAAGCTATTGCCAGCCATTCTCCTAGCACATAAATCCCACCCGAGGTCAGCAGTACTACAATTAAACTAAACCGGTCTAGCCAGATTAATTCCGGATATTTCAGCCAGTCTTTGATGACTTCTTTACGCGTGGCAAAGTTATATTCATTCAGAAACCAACCCACATGGCTATACCAAAAACCGTGGGTAGATGAATGCGGGTCTTGTGAAGAATCTGTATATCGGTGGTGATAACGATGATGGGCTGCCCACCATAAGGGGCCACGCTGTGCACTCATGGTGCCTAGTAATACAAATAGGAACTGCACTGAACGCGAGGTCTGAAAGGTTTTATGCGATAAATAGCGATGAAAAAAAGCCGTAATGGAAAACATACGAATCAGGTAGAATAGCAGCATAAAGCCAAGTGCAAACCACGACACTCCCACCCAGAACACTGCTAGACAAGCCAGATGCAACAGAATAAAGGGAAAAATCCTCAACCACTGAATCTTTCTGTTTTCAGCCCTCTGTGTTTCGGGCGCTGTGGGTGTAGACCAGCTGTCTATCCATCGCATCAGACTTTTCAACATGGACTCATCCTACTTTCGAGCGATTGTATTTATTCTATTTGATGAGTGTAATCAGTCAGGTATGAATTTTATGTGAAGTAAATAAAAAAACCGAACTGTTGAGAGATTTATCAGTTCGGCAAAAGGTTAGCAGATTAATGAGGCAATTTGATAAGTTTTGTCACGTCATAGCCATAATCTTTCGCAGTGTCTATATATGACTGATAAGTTGCTTCATCTAGTTGCGGTTCACGTGACAAAATCCATAGGTATTTATTACTTGGGCCACCCACAAGTGCCACTTTATATTCCGGGTCTACTCGTAATACCCAGTAATGACCTTTAGTAAAGGGTATCCATCTTAAACCTTTAGGCAAAAAGCTGACCTTTAATTTGCTATTTCCCCTATTTTGCGGATATGCAACTCCTTCAGAACTTATCATCTCACCATTGGCAGTTCGACAACTATTCAATACATTCACTGTCTGATCTTCATTAACACTATATTCTGCGTTGATATTAGCTATACATTTACGCTGAAAATACATCGGTAAATGAGAAATTTCATACCATTTTCCAGCGTATTGTTGAATATCAACTTCATCTACAGCCTGAGGTGTAACAGTTTCTGCTTGAGCAGTCATAGACAAACTGATCATAGCCAGCGTCGCAGCTGTAAAAAATGACTTGAATAGAGTATTCATTTTTAAGCCTTATTTTTGATTTCATCATTAAGATAAACCAAGTAGATGTGAACAAAGCGTGAATATTAGATATCGAAATTTATTAATGTATGCTTCAGAAAATATAATTTTTTAACTTTAGGTGCTCCATTCATCACATGGCTTGAAATTTTTATAGATAAATAGGGCTTTATTCTAATCATGATGGTTTCTGTACAATCGTTGATCCGTATCTGACAAGATAGCTTTTTGGGAATCTGTATTTTCACAAAAATTGAACTGTCTAGATTTACACTGCTCTCTCTTTCATCGGGTCTGGAATGGCTATGCGTTATAAGCTTGCTACGCTTAAAGCACTGGACCGTACCCGTGATGTGATCCTGATGGCCGAAGTTGTTGAGTAAGCCACTTATCTAGCTCATCATCCTCAAAAATTGCCCTGATTTTACCGCCATACGCCCTTTTACTTGGCTCAAGAAATGGTACCGCTGCTGGGAGGAAGTACGATATCGTTCTGAACGATGTAAACGTGAGTCAAGACGGTAGTCAAAATCAAATACTTAGAAACGCTTGTATTGCCGTGAACAATAGGCCCGTATCACATCGGGTGAACGCAGCTGCAGATGCTTGGTTTTTCGGCCGGTAACGCGTTCACGCCACATTTTAAAACTAGATGCTTTCAAGTTTTTTCGCATGAAACGAATCACAGTTGCTTCATTTAAACCATACTCACGTTGAATAGCTTCAAAAGGAGTTCGATCTTCCCAAGCCATTTCGATAATTCTGGATATGTCTTCTTCAGAAAATTGATTCATACCATTCTCGTTTTTAATCATCATGAAGCGTCAATAAGCTTTATCAACTCTAATCTGACTAAAATCATAACAATACAATCATGAATTTTTTGTGATTTTTCTCTAATTTAAGGACTAAACACAAATAATAGGGCTAGTTAGACTAGCCTTTTTAAATCTTAGTTGCCTCTATAAGTCGAATATCCATAAGGGCTTAAAAGTAGAGGAATATGATAATGGCTGACACTTCCATCCACTTTAAAAATGACAGGGATTTCAGGAAAGAAAGTATTTTGATTGTTCTTTTTAAACCAGTTTTCTGTTTTAAATGTGACTTTATAAGTGCCTGCTTCAAACTTCTGATTTTCAGGAAAAAGTGCAGTAATACGGCCATTGGAACCCGTATATTGCTGATTTAACTTTACCCATTTATTCCCAGTACTTTTTTCGAGTACCACCTCGACTTGAGCCGAAGGCAGCCCATTTTCCAGATTCAACACATGCACACTTAAGGGGTTAGTTTGTGCAAAAGTCATTGAGGTCAATAATAGCGTTGAGAGTGGCAATAATTTTTTAAACATGATGGATTCCTTAAGGATTGAAAATAGACTGAACAGCTGTTTCAGCGCAGTAATGGTCATTTTTTGCGCCCCCTGCTCCCGCAACGCCGATGGCACCGACCACTTTGTTTTCATAGCGCACAGGGAAACCGCCGCCTAACAACAGTAAATTTGATAAGGTCGTTAAATTTTTTGTATCCTTGTTTTCATGAGCATTTTGGCTCAATAACAAGGTAGTTGTTTTAGTCGATAAAGCGGTAAAAGCTTTTTTCTCGGCAGCCCCCAAATTATGTGGTCCTACATTTTCATTCCTGCTCGCGAGCAAGGTATTTCCGCCCTGATCAACCACCACTACAGCAATGTTATGTTGTATTTTTTGACACGCAGTCATCGCAGCATCAACAAGAGTTTGTGCTGCTTTAAAATCAAGTGAATAAACTTGATTCAATTGAATCGTTTGTGCAAAAGTACTGCTACTCATCAGCATTACTGTTGCAATAAGCCCTTTGAGTTTGTTCATCATGATTGCCCTGAATTAATTTTTAAAAAATCTTATACAACCTGAATGATTTGAAGCATGACAATTACATTACAAAGTTGTCATCTTCAAAATGAGTCTGAATAAAATGTGTATTCTTATTATCGAAGATGAAGTGAAGATCGCCTCATATCTGGTTAAGGGTTTAAGTGAATCTGGCTATGCAGCTGAATGTGTTCATTCAGGACTAGAAGGCTTGGAAAAATTAAAAATGCATTCATATAGTTTGGTCATATTAGATGTAATGCTGCCCGATATCGATGGCTGGGCGGTATTGAAAATATTGCGACAATTTTCCAATATTCCTGTGATTTTTTTAACTGCAAAAGACCAGATTATCGATAGGGTTAAAGGTCTAGAACTGGGTGCTGATGACTACTTAGCCAAACCTTTTTCTTATATTGAATTACTGGCTCGAATTAAAAGTTTGCTTAGGCGGCAACTGTATTTGCAGGAAAATGAATTAGAGATTGGTAACTTAAGAATGGACCCGATTCATCACAAAGTTTGGCGTAATGATCAGCTGATAGAACTTAGCAAAAAAGAATTTAATCTTTTGCGCTTTCTACTCCTTCATCAAAATGAAATTATTACGCGCAGGCAAATAGCTTCTGAAGTTTGGCATATTAATTTTGATACCGATACGAACTTTATAGATGTAGCGGTGCGGCGCTTGCGCAGTAAAATTGATGAAGGGCATGAAATAAAATTAATTCATACTGTTCGTGGTCTCGGCTATAGAGTTTCGGTAGAAAAATAATGTTGAAACCAATTCGCTCGCTAGAACTACGATTAACGCTATTGGTCACAAGTTGCGCTGCAATAGTCTTGTGTACTGTAGCATTTATGACCTATCTAGGCATCAACCAGATTTTAATTACCCAACAAGATCGGGCTTTGGTTGAGCGAATTGAGCGCTTGGAAATTTTGCTTCAAGATAGTAGCAATATCGAACAGATTATCGCTCGTCCGAAGCTGTATCAAAATATGTTGGGAAATAAGGATAATTTGTTTCTATTGATTCGGGGCGATCATATTCTCATTAATATCAACCCGCTTTCTATTCCGCTGCCTCAATTCACTCATGAACCCCAAATTCAATTTCGTGATTTATCTGCTCATGCCTACCCAACCCGTATTGCTTGGAAAACCATCCAAATCAATCAACAACCTTATGTTTTAATTGCTGGAAAACAGTGGTCTGAAAGGCTAGCGATTCTTTCGCCATTTCAAAAAAAACTTTTCATTTATGTTTTTACAGGTCTGTTAGCTATATTTATTCTCTGTGCGATTGCAAGTCGTGTGGGATTAAACTCTTTAACATCTCTACGAAAGCAGACTCATGCGATTAATATTCACAAACTTGAGCAAAGATTAAATGTGACAAGTCCTCCACAAGAAATTGAACAGCTTGCATCAGATATCAATGCCATGCTCGAGCGAATTGAAATGGGGTATGAACAAATAAATCGTTTCTCTGAAGACATTGCACATGAATTTAGAACCCCATTGAACAATTTAATCGGTCAAACCGAAATTTTAATTATGAGTGAACGCAATCCCGCACAGTATCAAGAACTCTTGATTTCAAACTTAGAAGACTATCAACGTTTAAAAAGAATGGTTGATAGTATGTTATTTTTAGCCCGCGCAGATACTCATAGCGTTCTCATACACAAGCAACAGATTCAAGTTCAATCATTACTAGAAAATGTTTGCAATATTTTGCAATATCAAGCAGAAGAACAATCATGTAAATTTGTTTTCAGGCTAGAGGCATCTGAGTTGTGGGCTGATCTAGAACTAGTGCAACAAGCACTTTATAATCTTATTTCAAATGCACTGATTCATGGAGGCAACCACAAAACTATTTATATCAACAGCAATAAAAAACTAATCAACAACACCATTATGCTCGTATTATCAGTTACCACTAGTCAATTAGAAATTCCCTCTGAGTATTTGGATCATCTTTTTGAAAGATTTTATCAGTGTAATACCAGTAGAAATACTTATCATAGAACTGGTGGATTAGGTCTATCTATTGTAGCTTCAATCATGACTCTTCATCAGGGAACATATCATGCATTCAATAGCTCCGAAGGTATATGCTTTGAATTGTGTTTTCCTAAAGCGCTATAATTTAGTTTTTATCTTTTAATAATTATTTATCTCACCACTATGAATATAGTGTAAATATTTGATTGTTATATAGATAACACTTGCAATTTAGTTTATTAATACTGATATGGTGGGTTTTATTCCTTTTTATATCAAGTTTTACATAATAAAATTTATGAGAACTTATAAAGCAAAAACAGAAGTTATTGATGAATAACTTTTCTTTAAAAAGTAAAGCATCGTTGAATAAGTCAGAGTATGTTACTATTGTTTTAGTAGTAACTTTCAAATTTATTAATTTATATGAGTAAAAATACCAATCTTGAAGTCTGTCCAATCGCAAGAAGTCTTTCAGTTCTTGGCGATGCTTGGAGCATGTTAATTTTGCGTGATGCACATGCTGGTTTTGCTCGATTTGATCAATTTCGTAAAAGCTTAGGTATTGCGCCTACAATGCTGACTAAACGCTTATCCGTTTTGGTTGATGAAGGATTGCTTGAAAAAAGACAATATTCAGAACATCCTCCACGTGAAGAATATGTACTCACTCAAGCAGGCCAAGATTTTCTCCCAGTCCTATTTGTAATTGGAGCATGGGGACGTAAACACAAACCTTATGAGCATCCTGAAGAAATGGTTAAGTTTCTTGATGCTGAAAATGGTACTGAAATTGAACCAATCGTAATTGATCAGGTAACTGGTGCGGAAATTGGTACACGACTTATTCGCCAACAAGGTGAATAAAGCTAACAAGTACCCTTTCTGGGTGCTTTTTTATAGGTTCAACGAGTGGTTTATGATTTTATCCGGGTCCGTTGTGTCGCATACGTTCCCCAACCACTACGTAAAACAGATTTAATAAATGCCCATAAACCGCTTTCTTTAGGTTTTGGTGCTTTACCTTGAGCAATACGGCTAAGTTGTTGGGTATACCACAGCACCTCCATAATCCCAAGACTATCGATTTTTTTAATGCCAGTCTTAATCGGTTGAACCGCTTGTTTGCTATTGGTTCCTGCTAACAAATATTTGGGAGCATCAGGGTCTATCGCCATGAGTCTTGCAATTCCAACAACATCAAATGCATGTGACTGCAAAGCTTGATCCATACCTTCTACAGTTCGGAATCCACCTGTTACCATCAATGGCGTTTTTACGAGTGTTCTCACTTTTTCAGCAAAATCAATAAAAAATGCTTCGCGTATAATCGTTGAAGATTTTTGTGGTGCTTTAGCTACACCAGACTCATACGTTCCACCTGAAATTTCAATCAGGTCAATCCCTGCGGCTGCTAAAGCTTTAATGACTTCTAATGAATCTTCTTCAGTAAATCCACCTTTTTGAAAATCAGCTGAATTAAGTTTTATGGCGATTGGAAAATTTGCGCCTACCTGTTTTCGTATTTCTGTATAAACGTCCATTAGAAACTTACGACGTTTTTCGGGTGTACCACCCCACTCGTCATTTCTTAAATTGTGTAATGGCGACAAAAACTGGTTAATTAGATAACCATGCGCAGCGTGAATCTCGACTCCACTAAATCCAGCTTTTTTACATATCAGTGCACTATGGCCAAAGCGTTGAATGATCTCTATGATCTCCTCATGAGTTGCTTCATCTGGAGTCGCAAATAAAGATTGCATTTCAGCTCCAAATGGCACTGCCGATGCAGAAATGTTACGTACATTTAAGCCTTTCGGGGATTGTTTTCCCGGATGGTTGAGTTGCGCCCACAATTGAGAACCTTGCTCGGTAACGCTTTTCGCCCATTTCTGTAAAATTTCAAAATCACGCTCATCTTCAATGACAACATTCCCTGGTTCACCTAAGGCACGTCGATCAATCATAATATTACCCGTGATAATCATGCCAATTCCTGATGAAGCCCAACGCTGATATAACCGTATATGCTTTTCAGTTGGATTATTGGAATAGGTCGCTAGGGTTTCACTGGTCGCTGCTTTAGCCAACCGATTTGGAATCACCACACCATTCGGTAACGTTAAAGGCTGATTCAGGAGGTTTGTTTTTAATTGCAAATGAGTCATGCACTTCGCTCACACAGTGGAAGATGATTGAGAATGCGGTTGAATAAAGTCCACTAAACTTTGAAACCACATTACATCTACAAAGTTTCCAGTAATCACAAGATCCTCTGTTCTAAGAGCAGTTAGAAACGTATTGATACTATCTTTGGCTGATAGCACAGCAAAACCTGTACTGCCATTCTTAAAAGTGAATGTAAAACTTGGCGATTTGATTCGTCCTGCGTGAGAGCTTATCTTGCCATTTTTAACTTCAAAATAACGCCCTTCACCACTTGCCGTCTGGATTTGGAATGTGACATTTTTATCTTCCACGTATGAAGCACATTTCGGATTGGTTTTCACAGCCCGTTGTAACAGCTTAGTCAGCATCCACAGTAATAATTTAAATTTCATCATTTTAGCTCTCAGTTCATCAATATATAAAAAACACTAAGGAAATTCTGATCAATTACTCATCTAGAAACTGTATTGCATGCTTAACGAAGCGTTCTGGATACTGAAACTGTGCGCCATGCCCTGCATCGGGATAAATAAACAGCTGTGCATTTGGAATATTCAGTGCCATCTGATAGGCATTGATGGTCGGGATCATCACATCATCTACACCATTGAGAATAAAAGTAGGCTGTTTAATCTCACGTAAATGTGCAAATGGATCTTGTTCATCAAGCTTCGGTAAAAAGTGCATATTGGCTTCAATCTGAGCCTGCATTACTTCGATTGAACTTGCTGGATCTTGATCTTTACGCTGATGGCGACGTTGCCAAAACTCACGACCTGCTTGAATCGCTGCTTTTGATCGACCAAAGAATAAAAACAGAAAGTCCTCTTCGGAAGGTACGGCACTGGTTGCATGCTTCAAGACCAAAGCTGGTACATTTGGATCATCACCACGTGGTTTTCCACCTCGTGGGCCTGTGCCCAAAAGCAATAATTTTCGGACCAACTCGGGATGACGACGCACTAAATCCTGTGCCTGAAATCCTCCCAGCGAAAATCCGAGTAGATCTACTTGTGTTAAATTTAATGCACGAATCACTGCAGCAGCATCATCAGCCATATCTTCAATACGAGTGCGTGGCTGACCTGTAGATGAAGCGACGCCGCGACCATTGAACAAAATGACTTCTCGTCCTGCTGCTAACCCATCAGTAATTAACGGATCCCAATTGTCCAAACCACCACGGAAATGTTGCAGAAAAAATAAAGGTGGTTGTTGAGTATCTGGATTCCCCCAGCGACGATATGCAAAAGTTGCTCCATCGACTTCAATGAATTGAGTCTCGGCTGTTTGGTGTGTAATCGTAGTCATCGTCTTTATCCTTTTTTATACATGGTTAAGTTGGAATCTATTTCGCTAAGAAAGTGAGCGATTGCTTGACGAAATCTTGATGAAACTGAAAGATTCCACCATGTCCTGCATCTGGATAAATGATGAGCGAGCTATTTGGAAGGCGTTTTGCCAAGTCATAGGTATTCACCGTTGGAACCATCCGATCATGATCACCATTCGCCACTAAGACGGGTTGTTGAATAACTGAAAGGTCAGCAGGTTTTTTACTTCCCCATTTTTTTAAGGCTTTAAGCTGGGCACGATAGGCAGAAAGCGTTATTTCTTTATCACGATTTTCAGTACGTTTATTTATACGTTGCACAAATGCTTTTGCAGCAGCTTTACCATTTTCTGTCCGAGTAAAAAATAAATAGACTTTAGGGTCTTGGCGAGTCACCATACCACGAACTAAATCCCAATTAGAAACTCGCCCGACTGTACTGATTCCTGTTCCACCAGCGGGGCCAGTTCCCGATAGGATCATTTTTCGGATCAATTGCGGCTGTTTTAAAACAATCTCTTGCGAAATCATACCGCCCATTGAAAAACCAAATAAATCGACTTTTTTGAATCCTTTCACTTGAATAAAAGTAATCGCATCATCTGCCATTTGTTCAATGGACTTTGCGGGTTCACCCGTAGAAGCACCAACACCACGATTATCAAAAACCACCACGTGATGTTTCGCGGCAATTCCATCAATGATTCTTGGATCCCAATTGTCTAAGACAGCAGCTAAATGATTGAGAAAAATTATAGGCGTTCCACCATTTTGTTGACCATATTCTCGGTAAGCGAAGTTAACACCATCAGCTGAAATAAATTGAGCTGGGACAGTTGTCCATTGATATTGCTTTTCCGTGATTACAATCGCTCCTGAATTCGGGGTCATAGCTGGATTTACATCGGCATAGATTGAACTTGATACAGCCAAAGCCATGGAAATTAGACTCTTTTTGAGTAAGCCACGCATGATGATTTTCCTAAAGTAAGATTAATACCTAAACCGCTACCCTAAGAATAAGAACCTCATACTTTTGAAATCATTCATATCCTAAGCTGGTCTATGCACTCTTCAATAGGAAAAAACATTGTCACTATCGAATTAATACTAACAATACAGGATTAATTTTGGATAGTCACTATCTTTTTAGTATCAACTATTCATTTTTTAGATTATGATAAAAAAATAAATATTGTTGATGAATCAATTCAAGTTTTAATCGAAGAGTCTGATATGCACCCTAATCTGAAAATTTAATGTAGATTTACATACGTAAAACATTAAAACAAAAAGCAAACCAATTGAGGTATTATATGAAAGCAGCCTATATTAACCGCTACGGCAATATTGATGATGTTCAACTCGATGAACAATCTAAACCACCGATTACAGAGAATGATGTACTTGTTAAAATACATGCAGCAAGTATTAATCCTCTGGACTTAAGGGTTTTAGAAGGTGAATTTAAGGCCATTCAGCCTGTTAAGTTTCCTTTTATTTTAGGCAATGATTTTGCAGGTACAGTTGTCCAAGTTGGCGCAAATGTTAAACAGTTTAAAGCTGGTGATGAGGTGTATGCCAAAACTGATCAAAATGGTGCTTTTGCTGAATATACTGTCGTTAATCAATCTTCGTTGGCACTAAAACCTCAAAATATTTCGATGGAACTCGCAGCTTCTCTTCCACTTGTTTCATTGACTGCATGGCAGGCCTTAGTTGAAATTGCGAAAGTTCAAGCAGCACAAAAAGTGCTTATTCATGCAGGTTCTGGCGGTGTTGGCTCAATTGCTATTCAGCTTGCGAAACACTTAGGTGCGACTGTTGCGACGACCACGAGTGGTAAAAATGCACAATGGGTCAAAGCATTAGGTGCAGACATTATCATTGATTACAAAACGACTGATTTTGAACAAGAACTCAAAGACTATGACGTAGTCTTAGACACGCAAGGTGGAAAAATTTTAGAGAAATCTCTAAATGTTCTTAAACGTGGTGGTCGAATTATCAGTATCTCTGGTCCACCTGATCGTGATTTCGCAGAAGCAATTCATGCAAATTGGTTATTAAAATGTATTATTCCTCTTTTAAGTTGGTCGATCCGAAATAAAGCCAAAAAGAAAGGAATTACTTACTCATTTTTGTTTATGCAGCCGAATGGACAACAGTTATCTGAAATTTCAAAGTTAGTTGAGTCTGGAAATATAAATCCAATCGTTGATAAGACATATGCATTTACAGAGATTAAAAATGCTTTCCAATATGTAAATACTGGACGAGCAAAAGGTAAAGTTGTCTTAAAAATTGCAGAATAAATTCAGGGAAAAGAGAAAAAAGCATCTTTTGATGCCTTTTCCTCAATAAACGAGAGTAGGCCTCAATCGAATGAAAGAACTTATGGTTTTAAGCTTATTTTAAATAAAAATCTTAGGTTCATGAATCATCTTCTTTTAAGTAAATTAATTTATCCAAATAAACAATTGAAACTAAAATATAAATTTTAATAATTTATTATGAACTAGAACTCAGGTGAACATAAGCTAAATAAATAACACCTGTTATTTTATTCATTATTTCTGATATAGAGTAGATTCTATTCTATTTTTTCTCAAGTTTTATTTGAGAAAGCTTGTACTAACAAATGGATATAGAGAGCATTTTCTTTATGATAGTATGGAACTCCTGTTGCAAAAGGCGCTCTTTATGAACATTGCAGTTGCAATACCAGCCTTCTCTTTCCGCTCAACATTATCTGCTTTTCCATTTGTGTCTAAAATTTTAGTAGCTATTTAAGCCTGTAAAATTTTAGACACATATTACTTGTTTTAAATGGGTCTTTTCAGAATTAGCTAGTGAATGTTAACCATTAAAGATCTATATAACGTAGCCATTCTTACCTAACCTAGCTATTTAAATACATATCTACAATCTTTTTAGAGCTTTAAGTCCGAAGTAATTCCATTTGTGTGATCGTTGGTAAACTCGCATAGCCATCATCACTAACTATCAAGTGCAACACTTGGCTTTTGACAGAATCACCACTGTTACAACTCACTAGAACTTGATAAGCACGACTAGCCTCACTAGCGTTTGTATGTACAACTATTTGCCGTACTTTTTCTCCCAAGATAGTGCGTAGCTGACCGTCAGATCCTGTTATACCTGCGAGTTCAGCATGAACTCGTGCAAGTACCCTGTTAGCAGCCCATGAGGTTTCATATTCAAGCCTAGTATTTGCAAGAATGGGGGTTTTATCAAGTGAGATAAAACGTGCTCCTTTAGTGCTAAACTCGATGCGAGTTTCTTAGCTAATGATTGAGCCATGCACCCCTGAGTTTGCTGGCGATTGATAAGCTACAACCATATTCAATAGCCCTTCTCCATTCTCAGCTGTGAGATAGTTTGAATGCACAATATGGTGAGAACTAATCACATCAGATATGCCCGAAAACCAAGCTTCTAGACTTTGGTGGTCATGAGCAAACAAGTGTAGACCTCTGTGACCTGAAAGTTGAATTTTGGGATGAAATATTGACAGATGCGTTGCCATGTTACCCACTGGTGCCTCAAGAAAGGCAAACCAGCGGTGGGCCAAATGTAAAGCATTGTGATGACGATGATCTAGTTCTTGCATAATCGTGTGTTTAACTTTCATGATTTTAGGCTCAAACAGGGATTAAATAGTGCTTGATGGTGCTGATATCTCTAATGCTGTGCTAAGAGTATCAAGCGCAGTCAGTCGTGCTTCTTCATTAGGCATCATCAAGTTGATCATAACTTCATCTGTGCCATAGGCATTTGCTAAGTCACGAAGTTGCATAGCCACCTCCTCCGGAGTACCTGAAATTAGTCGCCCTTTATTGCGGTCACGTATAGCTAATTCATTAGGTGTCCAAGAATGAGTACGTGTTGTTTCCAATGAGGGTATACGCTTGAATGGATTTGCACTTTCTGCATAAGTTAGCCATAGATGAAAGGCATCCGCATAATCCTTTGCTTCAGATTCAGTATTACCAACCGCAACAAACACACATACCACCACTGTCGGCTGTGTAGAAAAATCTTTAGCCTGAAAAGCAGCGCGATAGTCATCTGCTGCATTTGGACCATCACTACTAGGGTTAATAAAATGAGCAAAAGTAAAACCTAATCCCATCTCAGCAGCAAATTCTGCTGTAGAACCAGATGCGCCAAGTACGAAAGGTTGTAATTTGCTTTCAGTTTCTGGATGGGCACGCATACCGTTATAACGTGAGTTTGCTGAATGTTTCCCTGTGATAAAACCCATCAAATCATTGACTTTCTGTGAATAAGGAACTGATCTACCCTTTTCATCATTGAGTGCTGCACCCGTGCGTGGGTCCGCGCCTGGGGCACGACCAAAGCCAAGATCAACTCTGTTTGGAAATAGTGATTCCAGTAGCTGATAATTTTCTGCAATCTTTAAGCTACTATAGTTGGGTAGTAATACAGCACCAGAACCAACCCGAATTTTCTGAGTCGCTGAAGCAATGCGAGACATAAGAATTTCAGGTGAATTACTGGCTGCAGCAGGCATTCCGTGGTGCTCAGATACCCAGTATCGGTGAATTCCATTTTTTTCCGCAGATTGTGCCAGGCGCACACTCGCTGATAAAGCATCGCTAGCCATTAACCCTTCATCTACAGGGGAATAATCTAAAATGCTCAGTTGTAAGCGTTGCTTAGACATAATTCAAAACTCCAGTTATTGAGGTAATAATTTACTAGTCGACTTCATTGCTTTGTGGCCAAACGACTTTCAGCGATGTATGTGTGATGCGCCACTGACCATCGATACGTATGTACTTGTCGTGATATAGTCCGAGAAGCAACAAAGGATTTGGATCAGGTTTAGACGCAGTTTCAAAATCAACTAAGTAGCATCGTCCCTCGGCACTATCTGGACCAGTAAGTTTGATCCAGTGATTCGCAATAACGTGCATAAACGGATAGTTACTTTTGTTATCACGGTCGAATAAGGTATATGCTTCTTTTAAACCAGCTTGAATAGCCGCGATACCTTCCATTTTTCCAACCGTGACTTCTACTACAGCATCTGGAGAAAAAACTTGATCAAGCTCAGCAATATTATTGCTGTCTAGGTGGTGTGCGTAGAGAGTACGAAGATTACGAATTTCTTCGTGATCAAGTAGGGCTTGAATTTTTGAGTCCATAATAATCAACCTTTTTCAATATCATCATTTATTTGGGGGTTAGATGCCTTCTTAGGCATGAGTCACACCAATATCAAATTTGGGAACTTGTTTAGCGCTAAACCAACCTGGGCGATAGTCAAACCAACAAATGCGCCATTGGTTGTCACTTTCTAGTCTTGCGCGCAGCTGATAGTGCGCGCCATACAGCATATTTGTAGATTCATCCATAGGACGTTCTGGAATAATCCGCCCGACAATCATTTGAGCATGCTGACCATCACCTTCGATTTCTATCCGTAAAACATCAGCGAAGTGCTGCATCCATGGCCAATGTCTTCGGAAGCTCTTTTGCTGCCCAATAATTTCATGACGCCCTTGTAACTTACCCATGGGGGTAAATCCACCGGCGGCATCCTCAGTGTAGCTATCACTTAAAAGTGCAATATCGCCTTGATCGATAGCCCATGCATATTTACTGTATAACTGTCGTACTGCACCTTCTGCGTCGGTTTGCAGCTCTTCATTACGGACCAATGCCCAAGGTGAGTTTAATTCACTAACAATTACTGGTGTCACGTCACCTAATTGCCAACCCGCATCACTTGGTGGTAAGCGCCAGTGAGCTGCCAAGGATAATTTCCCTTTGCACCAGTTAACTTGAATACGTGCGTCATACAGCAACCACCCTGTTGATTCGTCAAATTGAAAGCGGAATATCACGCTTGCACCAAACAAAAACTGTTGTTGCTCTCGCTCAAACAAACCTATGACATAAGAACTAGCAACTGCATTTCCATCTTTCCCAATTACGATGGCATGATTACTAGTGCGCATCCATGCCAATAATGCTGCATCGTTGGCCAGTAAATGCCCCCACTCTGCCTTACCTTGTCCGTCACCATGTTGGCTGCTACTCAGTTTTGCATCTATACTCAAATGAGGTACTAAACTATGCCAGTCCCCCTGTGACCATGCAGTAAAGAAGTTTTCTCGTAAGGTGGACAATGTTATACGTGTATCATTGTCCATCATTGTGTTTCCACTTCAGGGCTATAAATTGGATAATCGATGTAACCTCGTGCACCATGTAAACCATATAATGTTTCACGTTGAGCCTGAGCTACTGGCCAACCATTTGCTATACGTTCCACTAAATCTGGGTTGGCGATGTAAGGTTGACCAAAACCAATCAAGTCCGCTTTACCAGCCATCAGCGCTGCTTCTGCGCTTTCTTGATCAAATCCGCCTGCTACAATTAGTGTCCCCGAATAAGCTTGACGGAAATCTGTAAAAAATTCGGTCTCACAATCAGCGCCGATCGTACGCTGATCACTCAGATGAACATAAGCAAGTTTACGATGTCCCAATTCAGCAGCGAGCGTTAACCAAGTCTGTTTTTCATCATCATAAGGGTGCATGTCATATAGGCGACCAAATGGTGAAATTCGGACACCCACCTGTTCCGCGCCAATCGCTTTGCTCAGCGCATCAATCGTTTCTAATAAGAGACGTAGACGATTATCAATATTGCCGCCATATTGGTCTTGACGAGTATTCAGCTCCCCATTAATGAATTGCTCGAACAAATATCCATTTGCGCCATGGACCTCTACACCATCGAAACCAGCGTGCATCGCTCGTTGACCCGCAGCCACAAATTCAGCAATGATCGCGGGGATTTCGTCAGTTCGGAGTGCACGTGGTTGACTTGTTTCAACATTACCTGGCACTCCTGGCATAGCCCACGCATAGGCATTCACATTGATTGGGCGACGATCGACTGACGATACTGGTGCAGCACCATCTGGCTGAAGAGAAACGTGAGAATTCCGACCAACATGCCACAGTTGAGCAAAAATACGACCACCCTCTGCATGGACTGCATTCGTGACTCTTTTCCAAGCCTCAACTTGATCTTCAGTGTATAAGCCAGGTGTAAATAGGTAGCCAGTGGCTTGTTGTGAGACGTTAATTCCTTCAGTGATGATCAAGCCAGCTGAGGCACGCTGGCTATAATAGCGTTCTGTTAAAATATCTGGGACGCCGTTAGCGCTGCGTGAGCGAGTCATTGGAGCCATAACAAAACGATTAGGTAAGCTTAGCCCTTCTAATTCGTAAGATTTGAATAGATATTTCATGATAACTTTCTCTCCAATATAAGTGTGTATCTTGAATAGCAATTGAGCTTTACTGATCTAGATAACTAATTGAAGAACACTTTACTATTAAATTAATCGAAGATAATCTAGTGTTAATTCCAATCATTTAGGAATTTTAGGACATAATGGAACAACAGTTAGATCGCTTCTCTGGTATTGATGCATTCGTAGCTACAGCAAAAGTAGGCAGTTTTACGATAGCAGCTCAAGAGCTCAACATGACCCCTTCTGGTGTAGCCAAAAGTGTGACTCGATTGGAAGCTAGGGTCGGTTTGAAATTGCTACACCGAACTACCCGCAGACTTACTCTGACGCCAGAGGGAGAAGCTTACTTAGCAGCCTGCGTACGTGCTATTGAAGAGCTTGAGGCTGCTGAGAATGGTCTTGCTCCCAAAGATTGGGTACCTCAAGGGCGCATTCATATTGGACTACCTGGTGCTTTTGGTCGTCGTCATGTTCTTCCAGGTTTATTAAAGATGGTGACACAATTCGACAAACTGGATTTAACAGTCTCATTTACTGAACGAACTGTGGACTTAGTTCAAGAAGGATATGATCTTTCTGTTCGCATTGGCGAACTGGCTGATGACAGTAATCTGGTAGCTAAAAGAATAGGCACCCAGCGTTTAGTAATTTGTGCCGCACCAAACTATTTGGAACGATATGGAACAATACATAAGCCAGAAGAACTTCGTAAGCGAGATTGCATCATCGGATCGCGACGCCAGCAAAAACAAACGTGGCTCCTACGCACTCTAGAAGGCAAACTGATGCAGCAAGAAATACATGCTCGTCATGAGTTTAGTGATGGGGAAGCAATGCTCACTGCAGGATTAGCTGGTTGCGGTATTATGCAGATGCCCACTTGGTTGGTTGCAGATGAGCTAAACCGCGGCACATTAGTATCACTATTAGAAGACTACGCAGGTGGTGAAATGCCTATTCACGTAGTGTGGCCAAAGTCAAATTATTTACAACCTAAGGTACGCGCAGTTATAGAGATGCTTAAGGTCTTAGCTAATCAGACAGGTTCAGGATTCAATCCGTAAAGCTCTTGTAGATCAATTAAAATGATCTTAAACTTTCTAAGTTCATGAGCAAATCTTTTATTTTTCTAAAATTATACTTTCTAACTAGATGAATTTAAAATATAAAGTTCAATTTTTATTGAATCTCCCAAGTGAATGTCTCCTGCTATTTCAACACACATCAATAGGAAGATAAGCTGTAATTTTATATGTTAATTACGTTTAAATTCCAACTCTCTCATTTTCTAACTAGCTCAGGTTATAATAATGGCCTCCAAAAATATGGTTGATCTATTATGAACAGCTCCAATGACCCTTTACACGGCAAAAAACTTGCTGACATATTGGATGAGCTATTGGATTACTACGGTGGCTTTGAAGGCTTAAATCGTAAAATTGAAATTAAATGTTTTTGTATAGATCCAAGTGTTAAATCATCATTGCGATTCTTACGTACCACACCATGGGCACGTGAAAAAGCAGAAAACTTATATTTGTATGTCTTACGCCAAAAAGCTAAACAGAAACCGTATCTATCAAAACCCTAGCCTCAGTATTTTAATTGGTGGTGGACTGCCACCACTCTCCTAGACAAATTTAGTCTATTTTTAAGACCTTTTTAGTAGGAAAATAGGCATTCATAGCTAGGTTCATGAACCAAATATTTTATGAGTTATCACTTTAGTTATTTAAGTAACTAAATTCATTTAGTATTAAACATAAATTTAATTATGAACTAGATTTTATATAAACATAAGTTAAATAAATAACATATGCTATTATGTTCATTATTATTGATAAAGATTAGACTTAACACCCCCGTTAGTCAAGTTACATAATGAGTAAGTCTACATAGCCATGACAATGGTTTAAGTAGAGAGCATTTGTGCTGCTTGAGTTCGCGCATATAAGTCCAGAATCATTGCACGAACAAGCATTTGTGCAGTTTGATTATGTAAGCAAATCAATCCATATATATCTTTGGCACTTATCTACCATAACACTGTCACTTAAATACCAAATCTAAATCACGTCAAAAGTTACATTAAATCTAACAAAACTAGCCCAAGCCAAGGACGCCAAAATGTTAGATCAAAAATTAATGAATTTTCGTGAAAAATTGGTTCTCGATCATTTTGCAGATGAAGTGAGACAGGATTTTGATGCAGTACTCAGCACATTTCCACACCCACATTATGAGTTGATTGCAACAGGTGCTGTGCATGATGGTCATGACGATGTGCTTAATTATCATCGCAATGCACGTAAAGCCTTTCCAGATCAACGCCATGAATTGATTGCACTCCGTCATACCGATGACGCGGTCATTTGTGAATTTTGGCTTTTAGGTACCCATAAAGGCTATTTAGGGTCAGTTCCTCCAACAGGTAACGCTTTCCGAGTACGTATGTGTGCTTTCTTCATTTTTGAAGGTGAGGAACTGGTCTGTGAACGTATCTATTTCGACACTTTAAGCATTATTAAACAGCTCTTTAAAGGTTTTAATCTCAAATCACCGAAAGGCATGCTCCAGTTTTATAAAGCAGCATCAGGATTGTTACGGGATATGAAAGACCTCAGTAAAATCACTAAAGCCAAATGATCTACATGGAGAAACCCTTATGAATACTTCATTTAAAGCTTTAGGTATGCAAGAAATTCTGGATTTTGACGGTGCTCGTGATGCACCCTCTCCTGTTGAGCGTCTAGAAAATGTCAGAGCTGCTGCGCATCAATTTCGACAGAAATTAATGCAGCAAAAGGATGTTGGCTTTTATCAATCGATTGATCTTGTTCGTGCGCCTTATCCAACTTGGTATGGTTATACAGGTGTTTTTGCTCAAAAATCATTAACATTTCCATTTTTACATTTATTAAATCGACTTTTTATTATTCAATATCAAGACTTTAATGGGCAACTGAAGGTTTTATTATTTTCTCCAACGGATGTAGTGAATAATCGCAAAACGCCATTCTTTGAGCGCCTAGCAGGTGCTTTGCCTGAGAGTACGTTTAAGGTTTTTGCACCGCAATACAGTTGAACAAAGCCTAGAAAAGCTAAAAATTAAACCAGAGCAAGTCGATTATATTAGCTATGATCATTTACATACACAGGAATTGAGAAAATGGTTAGGTACAGCCGATCAGCCTGCATATTTTCCAAATGCAAAACTACTGGTACATGAAAAAGAATGGAACAGTGTACAAGGTTTATTGCCTGTGCAATCTGACTGGTACTGTCCACATGCAACTGAAGGTATTGATCCGAAAAAAATTATCACCTTTAAGAAAAGTTTGGCTTTAGGTTCAGGTTTGGCATTGGTTCATACACCTGGGCATACCGAAGGCAATCATTCTTTAGTGGTGAAAGTGGATGATCAAATTTTTGTGAGTTCTGAAAATGGCATTAGTCTAGATGCTTATGAGCCGAAAAGCTCAAAAATCAAAGCCATTCGTGACTATGCAGAAAAGACTGGCGTGGAAGTCATTTTAAATGGCAATACCCAAGAAGGCAGTAATGATCAGTATATTTCAATGGTGATGGAAAAGACCATTGCAGGCCCATTAAAAAGTAATCCAAACTTTCCTGCCTGTGCTTGTAGTAGTGAAACAACACCTTATTGGTTATTTCCAGGCTTAAAGCAAACTGAATTACTCGGTGCATTACAATTTGGTCAGTTGTCCACTTAACATTAGAGTTTAGCTTTTTATATCGCTTGAGAACCCTTGAGTTTCAAGCGATTTTTTTCATTTTCGTCATTCAAGCCCCAAAGCTACGATATTCTTTCGGCGTTTTTCCTGTCCAACGTTTAAATGCTCGCTGAAAAGCACTTTGTTCGGAGAATCCCAGTAAAAAAGCGATTTCGACTAAACTTAATTGTGGGTTACGTACATAGCTAATGGCGAGGCTTTGTCGTATCTCATCAACAAAAGTTCTAAAGTTTAAATTGTGTCGTAGCATTTCTGTTTTTAATTCATCAACACTAAAGCTTGTCTGACCTGCCAACTCCTCAAAAGTTAAACCGCCCAGTTGAAAAGATTCCACAATGGCTTTACGTGCATTCGCCAACCAAGAAGGTTCTAAGTGATTCCCTAACTGTTTTAAGAGTTGTTGTCTTAAATCACTCATTACCACATGAACCGACTCATTTGAACTGGGCAATGACAACTCTAAAAAGCTTTCATGAAAACCAATTGCAGTATCTTTGGCATTAAAAATCAGTGGGCAACGAAATAAAGCCGTATATTCACTGATATCTTCAGGTTGTTCATGTTGGAAAGAGACCCATAAGGGGCTTAAATCCTGCCGATTAAACAACTGCCGAGATAAAGTCACATAAGATGCTTGATGCAACTCATCCTGTAATTTTCCTAAAGGTCGATTTCCTTCCAAGTTACTTTTCCAATAACGAATGAATTCATGGCCTTTACGTTCAAACACATTACTCCCTGCATCAATGGTTAAAGCAGAATAATGCATATTTTGCTGCATAAGTTCACGTGCATTTGAACTGGTCATCAAAGCAAAACCATGTGGTCCTAAATGCCCCGTTGTCACTAATTGCCCGAGATAAATACCTAAATTAGGATGTTGGAATTTGTCTTCTAATACATGGCAAACCTGATTAAAAACCTGAAAATCAATCCGTTCATTGGGTTGATCAAAAATAGATTTATCTAAATGAATTTCTAATAAAAATTGATCTATTGAATAATTTTTTCTTTGTAGGTAGTCAAATATTAGACGCATATAATGCACTGCAACTGTATGTTTTTTCAATGTATTACTAGAATCATACATGAACTTATTCTATCCCTAACTTCATCTATATTTTGACTTTATCAAATGATGTCAATGAATCCTAACTTGGGTCAATATCATTTTTTCCATGTGTCTTATAGTCACCTTAGCACTCAAATTTGAATGCAAAATCTCATCTATCTAAAGACTATATTAATTAAAGGAATAAGCCATGAATATCAATGATTTTATTTTAAATAAATTACCGACAGCTTTGAATGAAGAAGCAACAGACGGTGTTGAATGTGTATTGCAACTCAATTTATCTGAACCTTTTACCATTCAAATCAATGACAGTACCTGTGATATCCAAAAAGGTGAAAATACTGAGGCGGATGTCGTACTGACCACTTCAGATGATGTTTTTGTTGAAATCATCACCGGGCAACTTGCTGGTGCAATGGCCTTTATGAGTGGAAAACTAAAAATTGATGGTGACATTATGCTCGCAAAAGAGATCAGTGAGTATTTTGATGCATCTAAACTTGCCTAAACCTTCATTCTAAAACCACTACTCAGGGGAAAATGAAATTCCCCTTCTAACAAATATTAAGCAAAGGAAGTCGCCATGAGTAAAGATTTAGGCCCTATTTGCCAGAACGGTTATATTGTCAAAGATATTGAAAAAGCCATGAATGAATGGATTGCATTGGGTGTCGGCCCTTGGTTTTACGTTGAAAACGCAATTCTGGATAATTTTAAATACAAAGGTCAGCCACATAACATCGAAATGAAAGTTGCCCTTGCCAATTCAGGGGATGTACAAATTGAATTGATACAGCAAACCAATGATGTGCCTTCGATGTATCAGGATTTCCTAAATTCTGGTCGTGAAGGTTTTCAGCATATTGCCTATTGGACAGAAGATTACGATGCCATGTATCAGCATCTGCAAGATAAAGGCTATGACGTCGTTCATGAAGGCCAGATTGGTGGGCCACAAGGCCGCATGGCTTATTTTGATTCAGAACATGCAGTTGGCATCGCCATCGAAATCTCAGAATTAGCAGGCAGTAAAAAACAAATTTTTGACTATATCAAAAAGGCATCCATTGGTTGGAATGGTTCAAAACCCATCCGCAAACTCTAATCTGAGGTCACTCATTCATGAAAAGTATTTTATCAGGTGAGCATGGTGCTGTTTTAGGTGAGTTAGAGATGCCTAAAGTCATGCCCAATCATGTTCTAGTTAAAATCAAAGCCTGCGCATTAAATCGAGCTGATTTGAATATGCTTACAGGTGCAACACATGGTTTTGTTGGTGGTTTAGGCTTTCCAGTCGGGATGGAATGGGCTGGAGAAATTATCGAAGTGGGTGAAGATGTTCAGCAATGGCAAGTGGGAAACCGTGTCATGGGCGCGGGTCCTGGCGCATTTTCTGAATATACATTAGGTAAAGCCGACTGGATTTATCCAATTCCAGATAGTTTAAGCTTTGAACAGGCCGCAACCTTACCTGTTGCCCTGCAAACCACGCATGATGCAATTGCAACGAATGGGCAATTACAAGCTGAGCAAAGTGTTTTAGTGGTGGGTGCAAGCTCTGCGGTTGGTTTGATGGCGATGCAAGTTGCAAAACACTTAGGCGCCAAACAAGTCATTGGAACGTCCACCAGTGCGGAAAAATTGGCAAAGTTGCATGAGTATGGAGCAGATCATACCGTCAATAGTACTAATGAAGATTGGACCAAACAGGTTTTAAAACTCACCAAACGTAAAGGTGTTGATTTGGCTATCGACTTCCTCGCTGGGCCTTTATTTAATCAGACCATGTCCGTGACTAAAATTGCTGGAACTATTGTTAATGTCGGACGTATGGCAGGCGAAACGGGTGAAATTGATTTTGATCAACATTCCATGCGTCGTATTAACTATAAAGGTGTGAGCTTTCGTACCCGCAATCCAGATGAAATTGCGGCAGTCATTCAAAATGCCAAACATGCGTTAATACCAGCATTAGCTGAAGGAAAAATTCATTTGCCTATTGATGCAATTTATCCATTCGATCAATTCAATGCTGCTTTTGACAAAATGAAAGCCAATCAGCATTTTGGCAAAATCGTCCTCTCGCTTTAATTACATATGCCTTACACGCTGTATTTATAAAGCGTGTAAGGCTGTTTGTATGAGACAACTTTATGAAAGTACATCATTTAAATTGTGGGACATTGTGTCCACTGTGCTCTAAATTGATCAATGGCCACGGCTCTTTGACTGAACCAGGCAAACTAGTATGTCATTGTCTATTAATTGAAGATAACAATCGGCTGATGATGGTGGATACAGGTCTCGGATTACAAGACATAAAACAACCGAATCACCGTTTAGGCAAATTTTTCCAAAAAACCTTTAAACCGAAATTGTTGGTTGAAGAAACAGCGCATCATCAAATTCAGGCTTTAGGCTATTCACCCAATGATGTCACAGACATCTTTCCCACCCATCTTGATCTTGATCACATCGGCGGCGTTTCTGACTTTCCCAATGCAACAGTACATGTCTATCAGCCAGAATTGGAACAAATTCTCAAACCTGATTTCAAAGACAAATTACGCTTTCGTCAAAATCAATTTAAGCCGGAACCAACTTGGCAAGTCTATAAGCAAACAGATAGTGAATGGTTTGGTTTACCCGCCTTTTCTTTAAAAGCAAAACTGGAATTGGATATTTTTATTATTCCCCTGATTGGACACACTAAAGGTCATGTTGGCGTTGCTATTCATCAAGATAATGGTCGATGGGTCCTCCATTGTGGCGATGCATATTATCACCACAGTCAACTTGATGAAGTAAAGCGCATGCCCATCGGTCTAAAAGCGTTTGAAGCAAGTGTGCAGGCGATTCGTCACGAAAGAATAAACAGTCTAAATCAGTTAAAACGGCTCAAAGCTACTCATTCCAATGAAATCGAGTTTTTCTGCGCACATGATCCTGTCGAACTTGATCGATACCAAAATACGTGATTCATTTTAATTTATATTCATATAGGACGATGAATATGGCAAAGCTTTATCTTTTTTTTATATGTATTGGGTGTAGTTTTTCACTTTATGCTCAGGATATTAGCGGCATCTGGAAAACCATAGATGATAAATCAGGAAACCCCAAAGGATTGATTGAAATCAAGAAAAATAAAAATAATCACTATACAGGCACCATTATTAAGTTATTTCCACCTATCGGTTTTAAAGGTGTTGATATATGTCAAAACTGTCCAGAACCTTATAGTCATCAACCCATGCTTGGTATGGAAGTTTTAAAAGGTCTGGAATACAACGCCAAAACAGACAGTTATGAGGGCGGTAAAATTTTAGATCCACGTCAAGGCAGGTTATATAACGTTCGAGCGAAACTTCGTAGTGACCAAAAGCGTTTACATCTGCGTGGCTACGTGGGCGTAAGTGCGTTGGGGCGAAATCAGGTTTGGATTCGACAGTAACTCGAGTAATTACCTGATGAAATTGACACGTTATAACCATAACAGTGGCACGAAATAACCAATTTGAAATAAAAATACACGTTAAAAATAACGATAGAAGTAGAAATTAGTCTACATGACAGATGGCGCATTATTCCAGGAAGGAATCAAATATGAAAAAACTTACATTAGTAATTGCACTCACGAGTATTTACGCAGGCCCGTTGCAAGCGGCAGCAATTGATCGTTCGGGTCAGTCTATTGCAGCATTTTTACAACCGGGGAATTATTTCGAAGCTGGTATCTCTGTTTTGGATGCTTCTTTGAGTGGGAAAATGAATGATAATTTTAGTAAAGGTGGATTAACTGCTGCAGCGAATATGCCATCGGGTGATATTGCCAATAGCTATTATTCACCGTCTGTAGCGTTAAAACTTCAACTGACGGATCAATTTTCAATTGGTTTTTTATACGATCATCCCTTTGGCGCAGATGCGGGGTATCCAATTAAAGAATATCCAGCTTATACAGAAGGCGATGAGAAATCTGAATCAGAAGTTGTTTCTCAAAATTTAACCACCCTGATCTGGTTTCAACCAAACCAGCACTGGAATATTTATGCAGGGCCTGCTTTACAAACAGTTAAGGGAACAAGTCGTTTACGTGGAGCTGGCTATTCTTGGGCCCGCTATGACCTTGATGCCCCTGAAACTACGGGTGTTGGCTGGCTAGCTGGTATTGCATATAGCATCCCTGAAATTGCTTTAAAAGCATCTCTAACCTATCGCTCTGAAATTGATCATGACATGGAAATGACAGAATCACTGAGTATTTTACACCCGCTTGCTGGACGTGTTGACTTAGGGACATCCACCGAAAACTCAACGATTACCACACCGCAATCGGTCAATCTCGACTTACAAACAGGGATTATGGAAAATACTGTGGCCTTTGCTAATGTGCGCTGGGTGGATTGGTCAAATTTCAAAATTTCACCACCAAAACTTTATAATTTCACGCAACAAGCAACGGGCAACGGTGTACATTTAGCCGCTTATTACGATGATCAGATTGCAGCCAATATAGGTCTAGGCAGAAAGTTTAATGAGAAACTTTCAGGCACAATTTCTGTTGGCTGGGACAGCGGTAGCGGAGAGCTTGTAACGACACTTGGACCAACTGAAGGCTATTGGAATGTCGGGCTTGGCGCTCAATACAGCCCTGCTGAAAATTATTTTATTGCTGCGGGTCTGAAATATTTTTGGTTAGGTGATGCAAAGGCACAATCCGGTTTTGACTTTGGTACAGATAAATATGATGCCGTATATGAAGATAACTATGCATGGGGCTACGGTTTAAAAATAGGCTACCGTTTTTAAAATGATGGTATTTATTTAGGCGATCATCTGATCGCCTTTTTTATTGCTTTTAAAATAGAATAATTAATCCACGGACTGCATGAGTTGTGACTGCTGCCACTGTTTCGGTGGTAAACCATACCAGCGCTTAAAAGCTTTGGTAAAGTTTGAAACATCGTTATAACCTAAATGATCAGCTAGTTCGATCAATGAGGTCTTCTTATACAACAAATAATCTTTGGCGACTTCAGCACGAGAAGCAGATAAAAGTGCATCATAGCTTGTTGAGTGTTCAGCTAATTTTCTAAAAAATGTTCGTCTAGACAGGTGTAACCGTTCTGCCATTTCTTCTGCGGTCAAAGGTTGGTGCAGATTTTGTAAAACCATTAATTTAAGCTTAATTAACCAATTTTCACCTTGCTGAGTAAATAGCCCCAGTTCAGCTTCACACATTTTGATTGCTTTTTGAAATGCAGGAAAATCTGCACCTGGTAATTTTTCATCCAAAACATTTGCATTAAAATAAATGGCACAATGCTTTTGATTCCAACGGATTGGTGCGTTCAAATAATTAAATTTTTCAGCATGACTCGGCTTCTCATAATCAAGCTCCATTTTCAACTGTGGTAATTCATGCTCGAGTAAATCACTTAAAATACGGATAATAGAGAGACATAAAGCCTCTTGCGTATAGTAATAATTTAGCCCCAAAGGGATTTTCTTCCCAAATTTGATACAAACAATATTGCCTTTAATCTCACTTTCAAAACAGATGGTTGGGTCAATCAATACACTATATTGACGGCAAATCGCAAAAACATCATTCAACGTGGGTGCTGACATGAGTGCAATACCGAAAGATCCAAAATGCGATAATCGAATATGTTGACTAAATGCGATTGAAATGGATGGATCTTGGGTTAAATACAGCGCATTTTGAACAATTTTTGCAATTTGATTGAGGGTGAAATAGGTATCAATCGAATCAAGGTCATCAATTTTCACACCTGAATGTTCCAATACAGATGTCGTGGAATATCCTCGAGCCGCACACATCCTGACAAAAGCAGCAGGTAAATGTACAGGTATAATTGGAGCAGACATGCTCTTATCATCAAAATCCATTTTTGACTCCTATAGACTTATTTTTTCAATATTTATCTCATCTATCTATTGAATAAACTACTAAACCATAGGTCATTTTTTATTCTAGCAAAATTGTCACGCTTGTACATTTTTTTGGCACTTTTTTACCAAATTATTTTTCCTCCATACTGGATAGTTAACCTATAAATTAACAATTTAGGATCTTCAGCATGATGCGGCAAAAACAAGCCATTTTTATTACAGGTGCAGGTTCAGGGATCGGCCTTGCCTGCACACAACGATTTATAGATGAGGGTTATTTTGTTTTTGGTTCGGTGGTTAATGTACAAGAACAACAACGGGTAAATAGTCAGTTTCATCATGATTTTATGCCGATTGTTATGGATATTACCCAAGAACAAGACATTCAAAAAGCTTTCGACTTCGTTACAACCCATGCAAGCAATATGAAATTTAGAGCCTTAATTAATATTGCAGGTGTGATTTATAATGGCCCACTCATGGATGTTACCAAACAACAGTTTGAGCATATCTTGGCCGTCAATACGATTGCTGTCCACATGATGACAAAGGCCTTTTTACCTCTCTTAGAAACACATGACAAGGTGCGTAATAAGGTCATCAATATTAGCTCGCAAAGTGGCTTACGCACCTTACCGTTTACAGGGATTTATTCTGCTAGCAAATTTGCACTAGAAGCACTGTCCAATGCAATGCGTTATGAGTATTCAGTCTTGGGCATTGATACCTGTTTGATTGAACCAGGGCAAATCCAAACGCCAATGGCTAAAAAAATTCTGGAAAATGTTCAAGCAACTCCCAGCCATCCGCGCTATATCGAACCTATGCGTCTTTTCTCTAAACGGACTCAAAATTCATTTTCTACGGGTATTCCAATGCAAAAGATCGTCAATACGATCTATACCGCACTTACTTCCGAAAATGCTAAGTACCGATATGAAATACATAGTGACTTCATTCGAGATGCGATTATTTTCAGAAAAATGCCAATCAAATTACAGAAAATACTGCTTAAAAATTCACTCAAACTTTAATCATTTTTAAACTTATAAAAGGAAATTTGCTATGGATTCAGCATTTATCACGATTGGTATGCCAATCGCATTGGTCATTATTATGATGGGACTTGGGTTTGAAGTCACACTCAGTGATTTTAAACGCGTGAAAGAAAACCCTAGAAATGTTTTGATTGCTTTATTTTGTCAACTTGTTTTATTAATCACAATTGCATTTTGCTTAGCTAAACTCTTTAAACTTGAGCCATTGCTTGCAGTTGGTTTGATGATTCTTGCAGCATCCCCTGGCGGTAGTACAGCCAACTTATTTAGTTATTTATTTAAGGGGGACATTGCCCTTAATATTACCCTTACAGCTTTTAATTCGGTTATTGCCGCTTTTACTTTACCTTTAGTAGCAACACTTTCACTCACCTATTTTATGCAGGACAGTACAGTAGTTGGGGTTCAACTAGATAAATTAATTCAGGTTTTTTTACTCATCCTCGTGCCATTAACTGTTGGTATGATTATTCGAGCAAAAAAGCCAAACTTTGCAAGAAGTATGGAACGATTTGTAAAATATTTTTCGGTGACGTTCCTAGTACTAATTTGTATTGGTGCATTATTCAAAGAACGTGAACATCTGGTTGATTATTTCGCTTCTGTTGGAGCGGTGTGCGCATTATTTTGTGCAATAAGTTTAGCCATTGGCTATTTTATTCCACGTTTATTTAAAATGAATGAGGCGCAATCAAGGGCTTGTGCATTTGAAATCGGCATTCATAACAGTGCAGTTGCTTTAACAATTGCAATTTCAGTCTTGGGGAATACAACCATTGCAATCCCCGCAGCCGTCTACTCGGTTATTATGATTTTCTTTGCTTTTGCTGTTGGTTTGATTTTTAAATATAAGGATAAGTGCCAGAAGCGTCTTAACTACTCTACATCTACAAAATCATCTTAACTAAATTATAGCTTTATGAATTTATAGAAATACCTATTCATAGAGCTAGATTCATCACTTCTGGTTTAAGACGAATTGCCACTATTCTCCGAGATAAATTTTGCGTGCTTTAAAAATGAAAAATTTCCTTAGGTTCATGAATCATGATTATTTAATTAAATTAATTTATCAAAGTAAGTAATTGAAAATAAATTATAAAACTTAATATTTTTTTATGAACTAGATTTTAGGTAAACATAAGTTAAATAGCATATCCAAGACTGTGGCCTACGCAACTCAGTTGGTGCCACAGCTCGACATCGTGAATCCCAGTAAAATTATATTCACGATGCCGAGTACGCTAATGAACATAATATACGTTATGCCGAAATCTACGCGCGCAGCTTATGGATGTGATGATCTAACTTTATAAAAAACTGTTTGAGCTGATCTATTTCTTTATCGTTGTCTAATTCTGAATTTTGCAGTTGTTCTAGCACGGTCTCCAGTAGATCGCGCATGTACTCATAGTCAGCCTTGGTTAAAACGCCCTTTGATCTGTCATAGCTTCCAGTTTTGTAATGTCTCTGTTTATCAATCTTTATTGGCATCTTATCTATGAACTATGGCTCGCGGTAAATCTAGTTTTTTTTATTTAATATTTTCCTTAATGATCTTAATCGCGAATTGGAATTATAAAAAATAGTCTGTATCACTCTGAATTTTAGGCGAAATATGCTGTTCAACCCATGTTAACCATGCTCTTGTTTTAGCATCAATAAAATGACGCGATGGTAGTAAGGTATAAACACCAATATCAGGTGATCTCCAATCTGCTAAAACACGGCGCAATCGCCCAGTACGTATAGCCTCAATCACAGCAAAGGTTGGAAGCAATGCGATGCCCATGTCTTGCTGTACCATGTCCAGTAATAGTTCTGGTGTGTCGGCAATCAATTGCCCTGTAATATCGATTTGATACGAACAACTATTTTCACTTACAAGATGCCATTGCGGTGTAATAGATGGGTTCACCAATCTTAAACAGGCGTGTTTTTGTAGGTCATCTAATGATTTGGGTTCGCCATATTTTTCTAAATAGGCTGGTGATGCGCAAAGTAATGAAAATATTGTTCCAATTCGGCGAGCAACAAATCTTGAGTCGGCCAAAGATTCAGTGAGATATAAACTGACATCAATTCCTTTGGCTAAAAGGTCTGGTACATTCTGCGAAGTACGGTATTCAACCGTAAGCTCTGGATAGGTTTGACAGAACTCGGCCAGCATCGGAGACACATAATGATGACCAAAACTGGCCATACTCAAAACACGTAACCTGCCCTGCGGTTTGCTTGCCATTCCCATGGCTTGAGCTTCGGCTTCTTCCACCATTGCAAGCACTTGACGGCATTGCTCTGCATAAGCTGCACCAATATCGGTCAATGCATGCTGTCTGGTAGATCGTTGTAGTAATTTTGTACCTAAACGCCCTTCTAACTCGCTAATGAGTCGGGATACTTGCGCTGTTGTCAGTTCCATTTGCTCTGCGGCCGCAGTAAAGCTTCCACTATCAATGACTTTTAGAAAAGCATGCATTGCATGCAGTAATCCACCCTCAAGATTTTTGCGCATAACGTAAATATGTTTTTCTAAATTACGCATTGTTGCACCAGTCTGGATCACCCACAATGACATTAATGTACATACATTGAACAGTTTCATTGTCTTAAGTTGAACTGATTAATCTTTTTCCGAGTATGTCATTTACTCCAAATATTCAACGGGATGTTGAGAAAAGAAAGTAGCTCGATCTACAAAATTCAAAGGAGATATAAATGAATATAGCGACAAAATTTACTCCAAATAAAATTCCAACCAAGGATGTATCACTTGAAGATAAATATTTAAGTGATGACGGTACTGCTTATATGACAGGTATTCAGGCCATGGTGCGTTTACCCCTCGCACAAACACGGCGGGATACTTTAAATGGTTATCATACTGCTGGTTTTATTTCTGGTTATCGTGGTTCCCCTGTCGGAAATTATGATAATTTTCTCTGGCAAGTTGAAGGCATACTTAAAGACCATCATGTTGTTTTTCAACCTGGCGTAAATGAAGATCTCGCTGCTACTGCAATTTGGGGTACCCAACAAGCCAACCTTGCAGGTCAAGGTAAATATGATGGTGTAACCGCTTGGTGGTATGGCAAAGGCCCTGGGGTAGATCGTTCAGGAGATGTTCTCCGTCATGCCAATCTTGCAGGAACATCCGAACGAGGCGGTGTGGTTGCCTTCTTTGGTGATGATCATTCTTGTAAATCTTCGAGTATTCCACACCAGTCAGAACATGTCATGATCGGTTGTGGCATTCCAATTTTTTACCCGACTTCAATACAGCAAATTCTTGATTTAGGTGTACATGCGGTCGCTATGTCACGCCTTTCGGGTGTATGGACGTCGATGAAGTTGGTCAGTGAAATTGTCGAAACCTCTGCTTCTGTTCATGTGGATTTAGATCGAGTTACTCCTGTTTTACCCCAAAATATTCAAATGCCTGAAGATGGTGTCAATATACGTTGGCCTGATCACGGCATTCAACAAGAAGAACGTCTTTATAAATATCGCTTACCCGCTGTATTGGCTTATGCACGTGAAAATCAACTAAATCAGGTGACATGGCATTGTGCTGATGCGCGTATTGGCATTGCAGCAAGTGGTAAAGGTTATTTAGATACGATTGAAGCGTTACGTATTCTCGGAATTGAAGATGAAACAGCCCAACAGCTCGGACTAAGGGTGTATCAAGTTGCTTTAATATGGCCCTTAGAACCGCAAGGTCTGCATGAATTTGCCGAGGGTTTAGAAGAACTGATCGTTGTAGAAGAAAAACGTCCGATTCTTGAAGCACAAATTAAAGATGAACTCTATGCACTTCCAGATGGCAAACGCCCTCGTATCATCGGTAAGGCCTGTGATGGAAAAGGTGAATGGAGTACATCGATTGATGAAGCGCCCTTGATTGGTCACTATGAGTTCCAACCTGAACCTATTGCAAAAATGTTGGCCGCTCGATTCTTAAAATTAGATCTTCCAAAAAGCTTAAAAACACAAATTCAAAATAGAGTTGAGTTGTTACAAAAAGCAGAGCAAGCATCACGGCGTGTTCTGGATATTGCAGAACGTAAACCTTTCTTTTGTAGCGGCTGCCCTCACAACTCATCAACTAAGTTACCCGAAGGCAGTCGTGCACTGGGCGGGATCGGTTGTCATTATATTGCCGTGTTACAGAATCATGGCACAGAAACGTTCACGCAAATGGGTGGCGAAGGCGTAAGTTGGGCGGGCGCCTCTCATTTCACCAATGAAAAGCATATTTTTGCCAATCTAGGCGATGGAACCTATTTCCATTCAGGTTATCTGGCTATCCGCCAAGCGATTGCTGCAAAACTCAATATGACCTACAAAATTCTCTATAACGACGCAGTTGCAATGACGGGTGGACAACATGTCGATGGTCATCTGAGTGTGGCACAGTTAACCCGACAATTGGATGCTGAAGGAATCACAAAACAAGTGATCGTTACGGATGAACCTGAGTTGATTCATACCGAAGAAGGTATTGCTGCTCATGTCGAAATTTACCATAGAAATGAGCTAGACGATGTCCAACGCAAATTACGTGAGATTTCTGGCGTTACGGCGTTAATTTATGTTCAAACCTGTGCCAGCGAAAAACGTCGTCGTCGTAAACGCAATGCTTATCCAGATGTCGCTGAACGCGTTTTTATCAATAGTGAGATTTGTGAAGGTTGCGGTGACTGTTCTAAACAATCGAACTGTTTGTCGATCGAACCTGTTGAAACAGCATTAGGAACGAAACGTCAAATCAATCAAAGCAGTTGTAACAAAGACTTCTCTTGTGTCGAAGGTTTCTGTCCAAGTTTTGTGACAGTTCATACTCGTGATATGAAACGTCCAGAAATATTCAAAGGTATAGAAGCTGGCTGGCCGGAAAAGCCAATCCTTCCTGAATTGGATCAACAACCCATCCGCATCATGGTTGGTGGTGTTGGTGGTACAGGTGTGGTGACAGCGGGCGCTTTACTGGGAATGGCTGCTCATTTGGAAGGTAAAGCTGCACGTATCATGGATATGGCTGGATTGGCTCAAAAAGGTGGTACGGTTTATTCCTACATACAACTCGCTACAGAAGATGAGCAAATCTCCGCAACCAAAATCCCTGCGGGTCAATGTGATGTTTTAATTGGTGCAGATGCGATTGTTGCAGGCAGCAATGCAGCACTTTCTCGTTTAAAAGCTGATGCTGTTGTCATCGTCAATGAAGATGCTTCCCCTACTTCTGCTTTCCTGGAGTCTCGTGATTGGTATGCGCCAATTACGGATTTAATTCATCGACTTCGTGGTCGAACCACACAAGGAAAACTTACATCCTTACCTGCAACATGTATTGCTACACAAGTGCTGGGTGATGCGATCTTTACAAATCAAATCTTACTTGGTATGGCTTGGCAAGCAGGTCAAATTCCGTTGAAGCGTGAAAGTATTGAGCAGGCCATCCATTTGAATGGTACGGCTACTGAAAAAAACCTTGAAGCTTTCCGCATCGGTTGTCATCTCATAAGTGAGCCTGACTTAGCCAAACGTATTATTGCAACGATACCTACAACGCGTAAACCGACCACGTTGGCTGAATTAGTGGATGATCGTTCTGCGCGTCTGGTTGAGTATTGGAATCAAGATTATGCAACGCAGTATCGAACTCTGGTGGAACAAGCTGCCAAAGTTTTACCCGAAGAACTCGCTGGAACCATTGCGACACAGTTATATAGAGTCATGGCGTATAAAGATGAATACGAAGTTGCGCGCTTACTCACAGGAAAAAGCTTTAAACAATCGATTGAAACGCAGTTTGGTCAAGGTCTACGTTTAACTTATCACTTAGCACCGCCTGCTTTGGGTGCTCATGGCACCATACGCAAACGTGCTTTCGGATATTGGATGCGAATTTCGATGATGATTCTTGCTCGTCTACAATGGCTTAGAGAAACTTTTTTTGATCCATTTGCTTTGCAGCAAGAGCGTCAAAAAGAACAGGCTTGGCGTGATCGTTATATCGCATTTGTGAAAGCCATCAGTTCTACACCTGAAAGTTATGACTTATCTATTGCTGAGCAAATCGCTCAATTACCAGCAGATGTACGTGGTTTCGGTCATGTCAAAATGCAAGCAATGGATGCAGCGATACAACGTTGGGATGAGCTTTCATTGAGTCTTCGTAAAGAACAGGAATAAAAGAAATAGATTTATTTAAATAAGTAGCTGATACAGGATCAAACTGAAGTTGTATTGATACTCAGGTTATAAATCAGGTTCAGCTACTTAATTATTTAATGGATGAAAGATAAAAACATGAATTAATTGAAGTTGTTGCTAATGGCGCTAATAATCCATCGGGTAGTCATAAAAAATCCTCTATTCAATATGGGAAGTTACAGTTTCTTGTACTGTAAAACTTAGAATCATCGCCTTAACACTTTGTTGAATTTTTTTCCAGTCCTTTAAATGTTTTTTACTAAAACTCGCATCAACATGCACTTTCAACTCAGGTTCTAAAATAAATCTGAGTGTACATTTTTGTAGCAAAGGATGATTCGTGCAATTGATCATTGATATGTCTTCATTCTTATTTTTTTCCACAGATACGTATAAATCATCAGTTTCCTCATATCCATATTGAGATATCCACTTTGGATCTGGAATATATTTTTCCAAGCCATAATTCAACTGATCTGTTTTTTTATATACTTCTCTGTAACTTAAACGTCCTGAAGAACTAGTGAATGGTTTATTATTTACCGTTCTATCAAGCAGGGCCCTCATATCGCCATCCTTTAGATATCTATTGCCAGCATAAGCAAATACATCTACCCAAGGTGTGTCTGGTGATGCATCCTGTATTCTATATTCCTTATCTAAGGTCTTAGCTTGTGGCGCTTTTACATATGTAACAAGCAATGTCTCATCGGTATAACGTATCTCGAAAGCAATAAAATTTATAACTGAGTCATAATTACGTTTTGGTCGTGGTTTACATTCAGGCTCAGCTTTACTCCACTCCCATACAGGGCACAATTCATAATCGGCACTCACGCCTTCACTCAAATTTACGGGTTTACCTCCCAAATTTCCTACGCGGTAAGGTAATCCATAAGGTCCCATAGGCGGAGTAAAATCAGAAGACTTTTCTTCAATTTCTACTTTTTGCGTTTTATTTGTAGATAGATCGCAAGCCTGAAGAAGTATTCCATTTAGTACCATTAAAATCAAAATTTTATGATTTATTCTCAATTTATTTTCCCCAATTTTTTTACATTACCAGTAACTTTCGGTACAGATACCACTAATCTTTTTATAAAATTTTTTTAGGTTTAACTGTCTTTAGCTTATTAAACAATAAAAATCTCTGTTTCACATCATTCATTACACCTGAAATTTGGTTTCTTTAAACCACTTAATAGTATTGGTAGACAATATTCTAATAAAGCTGGGTTATTATTAGGTCATAGTTTATGATTTATTAAATTCTAAGATGAAAAATTCGTTTTCTGACATCCCTCAAATTGAAGTGATTTCTAGTTTTTCTGAGCTTATCAATTCAAATTTTCAAGGAAAAATGAATGCACTTTGCTGGCATAGAGATTTGATTGGTGATTTTAAAGAAATTGTGACTAAACTTGAGTTAAAAGAGAATATTACAGAAGTTTCTATTGAAGATCTTTTAGCACTAAAACTTTCAGAAAAGGGAAATTTAGCAAGGGAAATCATTTTAAAAGATATACACCTCTTAACTGATTTTGGAGCATCCCCTACGCTTAATTTACTAAAATATTATGAGCGTGATGACGAGCTAGACTTTATTTCAACAGATGTATATTCGTTTCATATTGATCGTTCACCCATAGAAACAGATACTTTCTTATGTACCTACCACGGCGCTGCAAGTGATATCGTGCCTAATGATCAAGTAGAGCAAAAGGTTTTGATTCCCGAGATCAGGGAAAAACTCAAAGAACTACATGACGGTCCAGAGGCTGAATTTGAAAACTTCCTAGAAGAATATTTTTTTGATTTACATTATCAGCCTAAACCGAATGCAAAACCTGTGAATTTAGGCTTAGGCCATCTTTGGCGTTTGGCGGTAGATCACCCTACACAAAAGGTCTTGCCTTGTGTGCATAGAGCGCCCGTTGAAAAGGATGGCGAGTATAGGTTGCTATTGATTTGTTAAATATTTATTCGGTATAGAGTCGATGAATTTGATCTATTTTTAGAGGGTAAATAAGCACCTTAAAAATTTAAGGTGCTTAGCTGAAAAGCATTACTATGCAAGTTCACAGTTATTGATTTTAGTAATCCCAAAAAATGCGTTGAATTTCTTTGGCATCTTTTGTTTTTGTTAAAGCAAGTGCAGCAAGTAATTTGGCTTTTTGCGGGTTAAGATCATGTGCCACCACCCAACCATATTTATCATCTGGTTGTTCTGCATTTCTTAGAACAAAACCTTGAGGTACGCGAGATGAGCGAATAATTTGCACACCTTGTTTTTGTAAGTCTGTTAAGGTTGGGACAATATAATTGGCTACTGAGCCATTCCCTGTACCTGCATGAATAATAGCTTTTGCCCCTGCTTTAGCATAAGCCGTGTATGCATCTGGCAACATATTGCCTGAACCATAAACAATTTGTACCAGCGGTAGGCTATCGCCTTTAATATTTTCAATATTAAATTCTGAGCTCTTATTATGACGTTTCGCTGTATTTCTAAACCAGTATGGTTTTCCTTCGACTAAGGTTCCAAGCGCACCCCATTGGCTCATAAATGCATTGGTATGGATATTAATTGTTTTTGAAACATCTCGTGCTGCAAAAATGTCGTCATTCATGAGCACAAAAGTTCCTTTACCTTTTGCACTATCATCGGCAGCAAGTGCAACCGCACTATAAAGATTCAACGGGCCATCAGCAGAAAGTGCAGTCCCCGGACGCATTGACCCGACCAATACAATCGGCTTGTCTGAATGAATCACTAAGTTTAAAAAGAAAGCTGTTTCTTCTAGGGTGTCTGTTCCATGTGTAATCACGACACCATTCACATCGGACTTTTTAAGTAAGTCATTGACTTGACGTGCAAGGGATAATAATTCTTTATCCGTAATACTTTCTGATGCAACTTGCATTGCCTGTACACCAGTCACATTGGCAAGGTTTTGAATCTGAGGAACCGCATTTAATAATGCATCTACAGGAACTTTCGCCGCAGTATAGGTTGCACTGTTGGTCGAGCTTGCTCCAGCACCTGCAATCGTTCCGCCAGTAGCGACAACAACAACATTATTTTTGGCAAATGCTGCACATGGGAGTAATAGGCTTAAACTGAGTGTCAAAGCTGAAATCGTTTTTTTCATAGGTCATCCTTTTCGAGTCATTTTATTCTTAGCATTTTTCATACCATAGTAAAATTACTGGAAAAAGATCGGATTGTATAGATCTAGAACTTGTATTTTGTGTCGATCACATTTCTTAAATACAAACAGTATGAATGATCCGACCTATGCGGGCTGATATTTTAGCTGTGAGCGATATAAAAATTGATATTAAAGGGATTTGAACAACTCTTGGAGTTGGTTGATAAACCAAGTTCGAGCGTCTAAGTCATCACGATGATATCGGCAGCTGAGTAAAGCACAGACTTTAATCTACAAAATTTAAGGTTTTATCTTTTAATAAATCGTTGCTTGTCTTAAGGTTTTAATCAATAGCTCATAAAGATGATCGACGGCCTTTGAACCCTGTGAGGCACGACTACGAAAGATAGCAACTTCCATTGGTTCTAAAGGACCTAAACCATGTTCAGCGCCTAAAATGTCCAAATGAGCAGGTACACTACATTTGGCCAGTACAGCCACAGCGAGGCCGCTTTCAACAGCCGCAATTTGCCCGACTAAACTTGAACTATGGTACACAACTTTGTAACGGCGTCCTTGTAAAGCCAGAGAGTGAATCGCACTACGTTTTGCCAAACTGGTACTTTCATAAACGGCTACAGGCAAAGGGTCATTTTTCCAAATATCAAACTGGGCTGAACCCACCCAAACCATTGGCTCATGGAACAATAATGTGCCCTGCCGTGAATCATCACGTGAAATAAGCGCTAAATCTAAGTCACCTCTTTCTATACGTGGAATCAAAGACGTAGATTGCTCGCAATAGAGTTCAATTTCAACGCCACCATAGCGTGGAGCGAAACGTTTCAAAACTGGTGTGAGGTATTGAGCAGCATACTCATCGGGTACACCAAGTCGAATTCGGCCCACCAGTTCATCTTTATGAAAAGCTTGTTGCGTTTCATGATGTAAATCTAAAATTCGTCTGGCATAACCTAAAAGAAGTTGCCCTTCTGCGGTTAACTCAATTTGTCTATGTGATCGAATTAAAAGTTGGCACTGTAGCGCTTCTTCTAATTTTTTGAGTTGCATGCTGACTGCAGACTGTGAGCGATAAAGTTCAGGAGCTGCCTGCGACAAAGTTCCCATGTCTACCACAGTCACAAAGCATTTTAACCAATCTATTTGGAGGTCTTTGAGGTTCAAGTCAGGCTACTTGTATTCGTTTTTCGAATAGTATACTTGAGTTTTATGCGTTTTTCATTTTTTGTCATTGAGCGCATAATTTATATCTTACATATGCTGCAACGTATTTATTTTACTTTGCAAATAATAATTTCGTGTGAATACTCAACCAATAATGAAAGGGAAATTCTTTTGAGTAATACAACTCAAGCGCTTTATAGCCTCAATTCTTCAGATATTTGGTCTGGTTTTAAAAGCCTACTACCAATTTCACTTTTCGTTGTTATTTTTGGTGCTGCCTTTGGACTTGCTTCGACGCATACAGGCCTAAGTAATGACTCTAGTCTGTTAATGAGTACTTTGGTCTTTGCGGGAGCATCTCAGTTTGCCACTTTAGAGTTATGGGGAGAAAGAATTTCTCTATTTCCTCTCATTATTACCGTCTTTTTTATTAATGCACGTCACTTATTAATGGGCGCTTCGCTTTACCCTTGGTTGCGCCATCTTTCCCCAATGAAAAGATATAGCATCCTTCTGGTGATTTCCGATGCAAACTGGGCGTTATCTTTGCAAGCCTTTAACCGTGGTCAATCTGGCTTTGGGTTGTTATTCGGCGGCGGTTTGGCCCTTTGGGTGGCATGGATTATTGGCACATGGCTTGGGTTGTATTTTGGCAATACCATTCAAAATCCGAATGCTTTTGGCCTCGATATGGTTATGTCTTGCTTTTTATTGGCGATGGTGATTGGTGGGAAAAAGGATATTCGTATTGTTTTAATTTGGACGGCATCGGCCTGTATTTCATTATTGGCGTATTGGTATCTACCCAAAAATAGCCATGTTGTTATCGGTGCACTTGCTGGGGGCGTGATTGGCCTACTTTGGAAAGAGAAAAAAATATGAATATCGAGTTAAGTACCGCATATCCACTGACCATTATTCTAATTATGACCATAGTCACTCTTATGACCCGCTGGGGCGGCGTGTTTATTATGTCGTATGTCCCTATCAGTGATACGGTTCAACGGTTTATTACAGCTATGTCTGGCTCCGTATTGGTTGCACTTTTAGCACCTATTGCAGTTGAGGGAGATAACGGTGCACGTTTGGCTTTAGGGACCACCTTATTGGCCATGTTATTTGTGAAAAAGCCTTTAGTTGCAATTGCTGCTGGTATTATTTCAGCTGCGTTATTTCGTCACTATTTTTCATAACAAGTAGTGAAAATAAAAAAGGCATATTCTTCAATATGCCTTTTTTATTTAAACCTATTTATTAGAAGTTCACAGTCCATGAAAATTGTGCTGTACGCGGTGTACCCAGAAATAAGTAATCATCCCCGAAGAAGCTTCCTGCATCTCGCCAGTATTTTTTATTGAACAGGTTGTCCACATTCAGGCGAAGCACATTGTCATAACCATAAGCACGGAAGTTATAAGCTGCACCTGCATCGAATACGGTATAGCCTGAAACTTTAACCGTCCCCGTTTTGTTGGCGTATTTACTGCTGCTGTATTGCATACCTGCGAGTAAACGTAAACCTTCTACTTGCGGCATTTGATAAGACATATGACTGGCAAAACGAACCTTTGGTACATTTTGAGTTTGATGTCCTTTATAAGCATCTACCTGTATATCTTCCAAACGTGAACGAGTCAGAGCCAAAGTCGATGTCATATCTAGATTTTCAGCAACGCGACCTTGCAAGCCCAATTCCAAACCTAGATTATGCTGTTCACCATCGGTGACATAGTAATTGTCTAAGTTGGTATATTGATGGTCTTGTGTTAAGTCAAACAAAGCGGCAGTAAATAGTAGCTCTTGCCATTGCTGTTTAAGACCTAACTCATATTGAGTTGAGCGTCTTGGTGCTAAAGTTTCAAAGGCATTTCCTACGATGCCTTTATCCTCATTACCATAGGCAGACCACGGCGCTTGACTGCCGTCACTTATCCCTTTGGCATAAGAAGCATACAGATGAGTGTTCTGCCAAGGCTGATACATCAACGCAAGCTGCGGCAAGAAGCGATTGAAGTCGGTGTCACGAAGACTGTTGCCATCCGCAGCATAGGCACTTTCATTTAAATGTAAAAGCTTACCGCCCAGCAAAACTGACCAAGTATCATTAAATTCAATTTGATCCAAGAGGTTGAGGGCTGTTTGTTGACTATCTAAAGATTTGTAATGGTTACCTAAGGCTTTGTCCGTAGGCGTATAGCTAATAGGATCATTATAAATATTTCCTGAACCTATCCATTCATTGATTGCATCATACTGAGTATGGCGTTTGTAGGCATGTGACAACTCTAAACTCAGGTTATGTTGCCATGCACCAGTGTTGAACTTTCCGTTTAAGCCCGTTTTAAATTGATTGGTCAGATAGCTATCATCTGGGCTGCGGAAATCATAAATGTCATAGTTACCATCAGTGTCAAAGGTGTAGGCAAAGGCTGAGTAATCATCTACGACCACACGACTTTGTGAAGCAGACAGATTGCTGCTCCAGTTATCATTGATTTGATAGCTATATTTCAGACTCGTATTTAGACTTTCATTGGTGATTGGTTTGCTCCAGCTTTGATAGCCCAGTAAACGATCCCATTCCACTCCTGTCGGTACAGTTTCACCACCAAGTAGCTGATAACCGGGTACCGAACGCTGTTTTTGATGCTGTGATTCAAGATCAAATTCAAGCTTTGAACGATCTGAAATTTTCCAGTCTAAAGCCAAGGAACCAAACAAACGTTTTCCATCGGCATGTTCAAAATACGGGTGAATGTCTTCATAAGCTGCATTCACGCGATAACCAAACTGTTGATTGTCCCCAAACCATCCACCAAGGTCAGTAGCCACACGACTACCGCCATGACTATTTGCTTCAAGGGTTAAAGATTGGACATCCTTGGGACGTTTGCTCACATAGTTCACGACTCCGCCCGGCGTTGACATCCCACTTTGAATCGCACTCATGCCTTTTAGGATTTCAACTTGTTCTTTATTTTCAAGCGCTACATTTTGCTCACCGCGTAGCAAATTACCGTTTAGTAAATAACTTGATCCCGCATTTAAGCTAAATCCACGCATCACAAAGTTGGCATAGTAACCAATGGGTGCATAGCCATCCCCAACGGACGCATCGTTCTTTACCACATCGCCCAGTGTTTTCGCATGTTGATCTGCGATCAGTTCAGCAGTAACGGTGTGAATAGATGCAGGAATTGCTGCAAGGTTTTGCTGACCAAACCCAGACAAATTAACCTTAGGTTGATAATAAGCCAATTGTTCAGTTTGAGCAGTGGTTGTAATGGTTGCAAGTTGTTCCACATCACTCTCTTCTGCCGCATGTACCCATACCGAGTTCAGCCCTAGACATGAAAATGAACCAACCGCCAATAATGCTTTTTGTAAACGAGAAAATGGATACGTTTTCACTGTCGTTGCTAACCCCAAAAGATAAATTTACAGCCTGAATTTTGCGGCATGAGTATTCACAATTTTTGTAGAATGAACAAGCACATTATTCAACATATCTCAGCTTTTTTTAAATTATTGGGAGATAGCTTTGAGCGTTCATATTTCGAAATTGAGTTTATAGTTTAACCACCTGCTTTTAAATTATAACTTAGATCTGCGTTCCATACCTTCAGTCGTATTTAATACAGCATATGGTATTGGGACTTTAGCTGACTTGAAACAGTGTATTGTGAATTGGAACCTAAAAGCTTGGGTGATTTATTTCATTTTTTTAAGCCATTTTTCAACTTTAGAGTGATTTTTTAACTACAAACTCATTAAAATGTTATAACATAACAATACAAAATCTAAACTACTCTCCTTCATGATGAATAAATTCTCTCTTTTTTCCTCAAGCATATATTTAAGCCTGCTGAGTTCTTTCACTTGGGCCGAAACTTCAACAGAAGTACTCCAGACCATCCAATTACAAGCCGAAACTGAGGGTGAAAACCTTCAACAAAGCACCGCAATGACTAAGTTTTCACATGACATTTTAGACGTGCCATTTAGTCGAAGTGTGTTATCCAAAGCTTTAATTCAGCAACAAGATGTGCAACGTATTGTCGATGCACTCACGCAAGTGAGCGGGGTCTATAATCAAACCAATTATGGTGGCGGCTTTTGGGATAACTTTTCATTTAGAGGTTTTAGTACAGACCCCAATATTGGGGCACAAATCATCAGAAATGGCCTCAGTGTCAACCGCGGACTCAGTGCTCCGCGAGATATGGTGAATATTGAATCTCTCGACTTTTTAAAAGGCCCAATGGCTGCGCTCTATGGCCGTGGGGAAGCTGGCGGTCTACTGAATATCAACACTAAAAAGCCTGAATGGGAAAGTTCTTCAGAAGTGAATTTACGTGCCAATAGTTTAGAGAAATACCGTGCTAGTTTTGAACATACTGCCCCAATCAGTGATACTGTGGCTTATCGTATTGCGGTCGCACATGAAGATAACCAAAGTTTTCGTGATTATGTGCAGAGTGAGCGTTGGTTTTTCTCCCCTCAGCTCACATGGAAAATTTCAGATTCAACCCAGTTGGATTTTGACAGTGAATTTACCCGACAAGATGGAACCTTCGACCGTGGTGTAAGTAGTTATCAAAAACAATTTGTGATGGACCCTAAAACATTTACAGGCGAACCTGATGATGGTGATCATATTCAAAAAGATCATTTCTATCAGCTTCGACTTGCACATCAGTTTAATGATGACTGGAAAATGAATAATGCTCTCAGTGTGAAAGATACTCAGCTCAAAGGCTTTTCCAGTGAACCTCGTCGTATTCAAAATGATGGACGGACATTAGAGCGTCAGCGTCGCTACCGTGATAATAAAAGTGATGACATTCTCTTTCAAACGGAACTACTTGGGACCATACAACAAGACTGGGCCCGTCATGAAGTACTTTTGAGCACTGAACTTGGGCAGATGAAGTACCGTCAATTACAACTGCGTCGAAACCACAGCAGTAGCCTGCCAAATAGTATTGATATCTATGATCCTATTTATGGGCAATACTTACCAGAGCTTCCTCTTTTCATTAATACAGAAGAACAGCAACGCTATTTTGCACTGAATCTACAAGATCAAATTTTCCTCAATGATCAATGGAGTGTGCTGTTTGGAGCGCGCTTTGATCACATCACTCAAGACTTTCAAAATAAACTTACAGATACATCCAGTAAAAAGGATTTACAACAAACCAGTCCACGCTTGGGTTTAAACTACCGACTGAATGATCGCTGGTCATGGTACGCCAACTATGGAGAATCCTTTGCACTCAACAGTGGCATGAACCGAAACGGTGATGTGTTTAACCCTGAAAAAGGCAAAAGCTATGAAATTGGTGGGAAATATCGGATTACCTCACAGAGTTTGCTGAGTTTAGCCCTCTTTAAAATGGTTAAAGAAAATGTCTTAACCACAGATCCAGCAGATAGTAACTATCAAATCACCGCTGGAGAAGTCTCAAGTAAGGGGCTAGAGCTCGATCTAGAAACACAGCTCAATGATCAATTCTCTATACGTGCCAATTATAGCTATACAGACGCTCAAGTGGAAAAAGACCAGAGTCTTGCTAAAGGTTCACGACTCAGCAATGTACCAAAACATAGTGGTTCTGTTAGCAGCAACTATGAATGGACCCTTGCCAATGCAGACAAAGTTGGACTCGGTGCAACGGCGATCTATGTGGGCAAACGTAGTGGACACAGTACAGATAATGGCTTCAACTTACCTGAGTACACGTTGTTGAATCTAAATGCTTATTATGCGCCAACAGATCAGCTACGTTATCAGTTCAATGTACACAATCTCTTAGACGAAACGTACTATGTTGCAAGCTATAGCGATATGTGGATTCAACCCGGCGACCCTTTAAATGCATCTGTCTCGTTGCAATGGAAGTTTTAAGGTTATAAAAACCAGACTTGTCTCGTTATGAGTTGAGTCTGGTAGTCAGAAAATTAAGATTCTGATTAGTTTTTGAAGTATTAGCTACCTTAGTTTTCTTTAGCGTTACTATGTACTTACTTCAAAAAGTATTCCCAAATGATAAATCCAAGAAAAAATCCAAGAAACGAATATAAAGTAATGATAAAGAATACAAACCAAGCTCTATTTTTCTTCAGTAAAAAGTTCATTTCCAATACCTCAACGCTCTATCTATATTCATTATTCTAAGGTTTCCTATACGAAAGGACAGATACAGTTCTTTGTGAAAAAAATATAACAGACTATAACAGATTTTCCATTTTTAACTCCCCAAAGTGATCAGACTGATATCAAGTAGTATAAAAAAGCATGAGGAGACTATTTTGCTTCCTCATGCTTCAGCAGATTAAAGGATTAAATTTTCGTTTCTTTCTTTGCATTCATCCAACGATATAACACTGGCAATAGCACCAAGGTCAATAACGTCGAAGAAATAATTCCACCAATCACAACGGTTGCCAGTGGACGTTGAACCTCTGCACCTGTGCCCGTGGCAAGCGCCATTGGGACAAAACCTAAAGACGCTACACAAGCGGTCATTAAAACAGGCCTTAATCGCAAAATCGCTCCCTGCCAAACGGCTTCATGTAATCGGTATTGCTCTCTTAGCTCTTTAATGAAGGTCAACATGACCAAACCATTTAAGACGGCAACCCCAGACAAGGCAATAAAACCAATACCCGCCGACATCGATAAAGGAATGTCTCTTAGCCACAAGAAAAGCACACCACCAGTTAGGGCAAATGGAACGCCAGTGAACACAAGCAAGCTTTCTTTGATGTTATGGAAAACGGCCATCAGCAAAATAAAGATCGTCAATAATGCCAGTGGAATCACAATCTGCATTCGAGCCTGTGCCGAGGCCAGATTTTCAAACTGACCACCATATTCAATCCAGTAACCACTTGGTAGAGGATACTGCTTAAGTTGACTTTGTACTTCTGTGACAAAAGAGCCCAAATCACGCCCTTCGACATTCGCCGTGACAATTACACGACGTTTACCATTTTCGCGGCTGACTTGGTTGATGCCATCCATCATTTTTACAGTGGCAATATCGGTGAGTAAAATGCTTCCACCATTTGGAAGCTGTATTGGCAGTTGCGCAATCCCATTGACACTACGGTCTTGTTCACTAAGTCGAATCACAAAGTCAAAACGGCGGTCACCCTGTAAAATTTCACCAACATTTTGTCCGCCAATGCTTGCTGATACATAGTCTTGTATGGTTTTGACACTTAGGCCGTATTGCGCCGCCAAGCTTTTATCAATTTCAACATTTAGCAAAGGTAAACCCGACGTTTGTTCAACTTTAACGGAGGTACTGCCTGAAACCTGTAGAATTAATTTACTGATTTTTTCAGCTTCGGCATTTAATACTTGCATGTCATCGCCAAAGATTTTGACACCGACATCACTACGGACACCCGATATTAACTCATTGAAACGCAGTTCAATTGGCTGAGAAAACTCACTGTTGTTACCGGGTAATGTTGCTAAATAGGCCTGCATACGGCTACGCAGTTCATCCAGTGTTTCTTTTGGATTTGGCCATGCATTACGGGGTTTCAGCATGACGTAACCATCTGAAATATTTGGAGGCATTACATCGGTCGCCACTTCAGCCGTGCCTGTTCGCGCAAAAATAGCATGTATTTCAGGGAATTTCTTCAGAAGTAGCTTTTCAGTATTTTCCTGAATACGAAGCGATTCCTCTAAGCCTGTACTCGGGGAACGTAGTTGCTGTACAGCAAAGTCACCTTCACTCAGTTGTGGTGCAAACTCACTGCCGATTCGCGTTGCAAGCAAACCTGTTAACACTAACAAGCATAGTGCAAAGGTTAAAACCACCGCTTTATATTGATAAGCACAGTCCAATACCCGTTGATAACAATCCTTTAGCCACAGCATCCAACGGGTTTCGGTTTCTTTGATGTCACCTTTAACAAAAAGTGCGACAGCCGCAGGTACAAAGCTGATCGACAAAATAATGGCTGCAACGAGTGCAAGTACAACAGTCAAAGCCATTGGGTGGAACATTTTTGCCTCTACACCAGTCAGTGCAAAAATCGGTAAATACACCACTAAAATAATCAATTGACCAAAAATGAGTGGACGGCGGGCTTGGCGCGCTGCCAAAAACACTTCTTTAAAGCGCTCAGACTGAGTTAACGGCCGTTTGAGTAACTGCTGGGCATGGGCTAAACGGCGAATACAGTTTTCAACAATCACCACTGCGCCATCAACAATAATACCGAAATCCAATGCACCTAAACTCATTAGGTTGGCACTGATGTTCTGCTGTGCCATACCTGTTAAAGTGAACAGCATAGACAGCGGAATCACACAGGCAGTGATTAATGCAGCACGAATATTACCTAAGAATAAAAAGAGGATCACAATCACCAAGATTGCGCCTTCAACCAAGTTCTTTTGCACCGTTTTAATGGCTTTTTCCACCAAAGTGGTCCGGTCATAAACTGTTTCTATTGTGACACCTTGCGGTAAACTGTTTTGCACCTCTTGAATTTTGGTATCTACAGCTTTAGACACCGTTCGGCTGTTTTCACCCATCATCATCATAGCGATGCCGAGTACAGTTTCTTCGCCGTTATAGGTTGCTCCTCCAGTTCGGAGGTCATGGTCAATGGAAACCTGCGCGATATCCCCCACACGAATGGGGTTCCCATTTGGGCTGGAAACCGTTGTATTTTCAATGTCTACGAGACTATTGAGTGTCCCCGGAACACGCACTGTGAGTTGCTGACCATTTTCCTCAATATAACCAGCACCACGGTTTTCATTATTTTCCTGTAAAGCGGTTTGCAGTTGGCTTAAGGAAATATTTAACTGTTGCATACGGTTTAAGTCGGGAGCAACCACATAGGTTTTATTGAACCCGCCAATACTGTTGACCTCGGCAACCCCCGCAACACGTTGCAATTGTGGACGAACGATCCAATCTTGGATCTCCCGCAAGTCCATCGCGCTATAAGCGGTACCATCGGCTTTTTTGGCATTCGGTTCGGCTTTAATGACCCATTGATAAATTTCACCTAAACCCGTCGAAACTGGTGACATGGTTGGGGAAACATCGCTAGGTAAGTCCGCTTTGACCTCTTGAACCCGCTGATTAATCTGCTGACGTGCCCAATAGATGTCTGTGCCATCCTCAAATACGATGGTGACTTGCGACAAACCATAACGTGAAATCGAACGAGTCAACTGTAAATCTGGAATACCCGCCATTGCAGTTTCAATCGGATAGGTAATCCGCTGTTCAATCTCCAGTGCGGTAAAACCATTGGCTTGAGTATTAATTTGTACTTGCGTATTGGTAATATCAGGCACTGCATCGATGGGCAGTTTTTGATAGCTATAAACTCCGACCGCGATCCATGTACATACAAATAGCATGACCCAAATTGCATTTTGAATAGAGAACTGAATAATTCGTTCAAACAAACCCTCAGGCTTGGGTAAATCATGATTAGTGCGCATGATCAGCCTCGCCTTTTTCTAGTTCAGACTTAAGAACAAAGCTGCCTTGACTGACATAGCGTTGTCCTGTTGTTAGGCCTGAAATCACTTCCACCCATTGAGCGTCATTTGAAGCTTGCCCAAGTTGAATGGGCTGCGCTTTCAAATGCACTTGTCCTTTTTGTTCAGCGTCGACCACAAATACCGAAGTTTGACCTTCAATGTTTTGAATGGCACTTTTCTGGACGCGAAGTGCTGTTTTTGAACTGGTATTGTCTAAAAAGATATTCACCAAAACATTTGGACGTAGTTCAGCCGCTTGGCTTTTTAATTTAGCACGTACCACCAAGCGTCCTGTTTGCGCATCGGCTTGAGAAGTTAAGCTTTGAATGACGGCTTCATATTTTTGCTCAGAAGCATTCGGCTTAAATGTTAGACTCTGATTGGCTTGTAACTGACCTGAGTACTGAGCAGGCAGATTAAACTCAAGCCATAACTCTTTAAATTGTTCAATCACAAAAAGCTGATCGGCCAACTGTACGTTTTCACCCACTACGATATCTTTTTGGCTAATCACACCTGAAATGGGTGCTTTAATGGCAAAACGACCATTTACCCCACCTGTTGCACCCAATGCATTTAAACGGCTTTGCACCGATTGCACAGTAATCTTCGCTTGTCGGTAAGCATTTTCTGCTCGTTGGTAGTCTTGCTTGGCAGAAATGCCCTGTGACCATAACTGCTGTTCACGTTGATAATCTTGACGTGCCAAATCCAAACTGGCTTGAGCCATCCGCAAATTGGCTTGTTGATCAATCAGTTCTGGGACAGACAGCACAGCCAAAGTTTGTCCTTTTTGTACGTTTTGACCAAGCTCAACATTCACCTGTTCCACATGCCCACCAAAGTTTGGCGAAATATGAGCTTGCTGATCGGTATTGACCACAAGCTTTCCGGGTAGAACGGTGACTTGAGATACCACGCCTTGTTGAGCTGAAGCGATTTGAATGCCTTGCTCTGTCAGTTGCTGCGCTGTCAGTTGAATTTCACCTTCCTCGGCATGTCCTTTTTCTGCCTCGGGCTCATCCGTATGTTCAGATTCTTCATGTTCGGCATGCGCATGCTCATCAGTTGTTTTATCTTTTGAGCTAAACCAGATCCCTAAAGCGATGAGAAATGTAATGAGGAGCAAAAGCCCAATCATCAATGGCTGTGATATTTTTCCAAATTGGTTTTTTAGTTGCATATTATTGTGCTCCGCCAAGGATGAGGTCTTGTATTTGTGCGATTGAATTTTTGCTGATTTGACTATAAGCATCTGAACTACTGATCTGTTCATAGCTGGTACCGAGGCTGAGTGCTTCTGCGCTCAATGCAGTCTGCCAAGCTTGACGTAATAACTGCAACTGCCCAAGGCGTATGCTTTGCAGTTGTGAGTTAGCTTGTTGGATGTCGGTAATGGACAGCTTTCCCGCTTTAAAACCTTGCAGCGTGCGGACTTGCACTTGTTCTGCCAAAGTGGTTTGTTGACTGATCGCACTGAACTGCTGTTTTAGTCCTTTGAGCTCATGCATGGCATTGGCGATATCTAAAATCTGCTGTTTTAACTCGCGCTGTTGCTGCTGATTCAACAAGCTTTGCTGGCGCTGGGCCATCGGAATGCTGTATTGCTGACGGTTAAAAATATTCAGTGGAATATCCACGCCGACACCTAATGTGGTATCGCTATTTTCATTCGGTGCTTGGCTCCGTTTCATGCCGACATTTAAGGTCGGATTGGGACGTGCCTGCACTTTTAAACTTTCAATGTTTAAATTGGATTGTTGAATGTTCAGTGCATACAGCTTTTCCAACCAACCTTCAGCAATATAGCGCTGTACTGTGGCATCGCTTTGATCTGGCCATGGCATTGAGGTCGCATTGAGTTGAATATCGGCTTTGGTTTCGCCCCAAAGGTTTGAGAGTTGACGCTGTGCTACTTGTTCTGCCAATACCGCTTGTTGGTATAAGCGCTGCATATCCAAACTTTCGATTTGCGCACGTTCATAGTCAACCAAAGCAATACTGCCCGCCTGATAGCGTTTTTTGGCACTGTCTAAATTGTTTTGACTCACTTTGAGTTGTGCGGCATACAGCGATTTTTCAACTTGTGCCAAAGCCAACTGCGACCATGCAAATTTCACCACCAATTGACTTTGTGCTGTCCACAGTTGTTGCTGTAACTGCCCTTGTTGCTGCGCTGTTTCTGCGAGTTTTTGATTGAGCTTACGCTGTCCAAAAACATCTAAGGGCTGACTAATGGCAATACTGAGCTCACGATCAGTATCTGAACCAAAACCATCTTGATTGATATTTAAGCTAGGGTTTTGCCATAGACCACTGTTTTTGATGTTCAGCTCTGTAATGCTTTGACGCTGTTGCCCAATGTCACTTTGGTTTTGATAACGCTCTACTTTTGCCAAAGCCTCATCCAAAGTCTTGATCGGTTCGGCAAAACTCCATTGCATCGCAGCTGTTGTTATACCCACAGCAAGGGCTTGACGTATAAACGCCTTAAATTGATTCGACATGCTTTTTCCCACTAATTTTTAGAAGAAGTGGTGGGAAATGTTTTAGGCTACCCCACCATTAGCGGGACATGTTCAGGAGGAGGATGTTGCCCCAATAAATCAGGGGCTTGATAGGCATTTTGCCAAAAAAACTGCGGGCGCTCTCGAACTTCAAGCGCGAGTGGCAGTTGATAATTTTTTTCTTTCGGAACAATCAAATGTGCCATTGAGGGCAAGTGATCTTGATGGTCTTCACCCAATTCAAACTGATCATTTGCCGTTTGAGTATGGTCATCAACACTGCTTTCCTGGTGTGCCTTATCATTAGACACACACAAGGTGGTTTGATGATGGCCAAAATGAAAACTTTGTTGTGTCACGACTTGAGCTTTTTGTTCTTCATGGACGCAAAAAGCTGCCGCCACGTTCCAAAGACTTTGGAACATGAATAAAGCAACTAAGACGGTAATCCATGTGGTAGAACGCATAATGTCGTACTGAAATAAAGTGACGCTATTGTAAAGCCTAGACTAAGTCTAAGGTCAAGTCTTTTTAATGACTATGTTCATGTTGGTGTGAATGGCATTCATCTTCTTCAATCTGCAAAGTCACTTGCGTAATCCCATGCTCATGTCCCAATAACTCTACAGCTTGGTGGTATAAAGCTCTTTGATCTACATCAGGGGCAATCAAATGCGCTGTTAAATGCACATTCTTAGAAGTAATGGCCCAAACTTTAAGCTGATGAATGCCTTGCACTCCATCTAAAGCCAGCAAGTCATTCCGTAGAGATTCGATATCAATTTCACTTGGCACACCTTCGAGCAAAATATTGATACTTTGTTTCAGTAGCACCCAAGTTCGAGGTAAGACCCAAAAGCCAATCAACACCGCAATAACGGTATCTACCCACATCCAACCTGTGAAATAAATCACCAGCGCGCCAATGATCACGCCCACAGAGCCCAAGGCATCACTGAGCACTTCAAGATAAGCCCCTTTCACGTTTAAGCTGTCTTGGCTGCTCGATACCAAAATCTTCATTGAAATTAGGTTGATGATTAAACCCAAAACCGCAACAACCAACATGCCCAAGCTTTGGATTTCAGGTGGCTGACTAAAACGCTGATAGGCTTCATATAAAATGTAAATCGCCACCACAAACAACATCATGGCATTAAACAACGCTGCCAAAATTTCAAACCGTTGATAACCAAAAGTACGTTTATCGTCGGCAGGTTTTTGCCCAATTTTGATGGCTGCTAAAGCAATCGCTAAAGCAGCGGCATCGGTAAACATATGCGCTGCATCGGACAATAAGGCCAAGCTTTGCGTGATAAATCCTGCAACCACTTCCACAATTAAGAAGGTAAACGTCAGAGCAAGTGCAATGGTTAATTTTTTGGCATTTTTTGCAGTCACTTCAACATGGCTGTGATCATGGTTATGAGAACCACTCATGTAGGACTCCTTATCATTCTATTTAACGGAATGCTTCAGCATTGAAATCGAAGTTTTTTTTAATTTAAAAATTATCCGATTTAGCATACTCGGTTAAAACGATAAAATCATCTTTCATGTGAATACGTCTTTATTTACGGCGTTTTTTTCCTGTCAAAAAGTTCATGGCCTGTATATAGCCTGTTGGTGTAATACGCTGTACGAGATCGATGATTTTGGCATCTGTTCCAATTAAGACACGGCGCTGGTCTTTTTTTACAGCCTTTAAAATGGCCTGTGCTGCCACATCTGGCGGAGTTTTAAGCATTTTATTGAAAGAACGGCTGGCACGCTCAGGGTTCATACCTAATGCACGAATACTGTCACTCATTCGTGCACTATTGGCGATATTGGTACGTATCCCACCCGGATGAACACAAGTTGTGCTTACGCCACAGTCTTGCAAATCTAACTCTTGACGCAGTGCCTCGGTAAAACCACGGACAGCAAACTTTGTCGCATTATAGGCACTCTGAGTAGGTTGAGCAGTAAGTCCAAATAAACTTGAAATATTCACAATATGCCCAGAGCCACTTTGTTTTAAATAGGGTAAAAAAGCTTTGGTTCCATACACCACACCCCAAAAGTTGATGTTGAAAATCCACTCGGCATCTTCATAGCTCAAGCCTTCAACAGTACTCGCTAACGCGACCCCTGCATTATTAAAAACTAAATTGACCTGCCCAAAGTCTTGCTGACACTGCTTTGCCCAATCCTCTACAGCCTTACGGTCTGAAACATCAAGTTTTGTGAGCGTGACTGAAACAGGATAATCTTTAACGTGGTTTAAGGTTTCCGCCAAACCTTGTTCATTGACATCACTGAGTGCTAAATGTGCACCTTGCTTTGCCAGTTGAATCGCTAACTGCTGACCAATGCCTGAACCTGCGCCTGTGATCGCAGCCACTTTATTTTCAAAATTTCTCATAATGCTCTCTAAATATCGTTTTAACTTAAACGCCTAGTGAAGGTTCAAGTGCTCTAGTCTACGCAGACAAGGTGCTATTTTAGTTAATGTACAAAAATTACAGTCATGAATGAAATGATCATTTCTAATGATTCAGTATGTATAAAATTCATGAGTGGTATTTTAAATATAAGATCATTTTTAATTTTCTTGTATTTTCAAGTGATAGGACTCTGAAAACAAGTTACTGATATCTACATAGTGTGTCACACAGGCTTTAGACTATAACAGCCCTAAGCAATTCTGCTTCATCTGTTATATTTTTTTAATATTGTTTTTGTATCTGTTTGATCAGCCTTTTACTTTGCATAATGTACTCATCACCTCAGTTGAGTGCAGTAACCATGAAAGATCTAGACTCAAAAAAACCAGCAAAATATGCAGATAGTTCAATTTCAGATAAAGCTTTTAAAAACATGATTATCTGGTTTGCGATTTACTGTGGGCTTTTTTGTATAGGTGTGATTTTCTTTGTCGGTGCAGATCAAAACTACCTACTTCAGTAAGAATCTGAAGCTTGTTACATTGATATAAACATCTAAATTTTGGCCTCAAAATTGAATTTTACGAGAAGTACAGACTTTGGAGATTAAACCTAGACATGGGTTTAATCTCTATTTTTTGAGTTGAATACTAGTAAAACGGCAGTTAAATTATATTTTGAATGGTTAACGTCATTACAAATGAATGACAAGGACTGTGTAAAGATCAGACTTCAAGCCCAAATCACTAAAAACGCTGCAATCACCACCAATACAATACCGAGATGTTCAGCACGTGCTAGCTTTTCTTTAAAGAAGTAGGCTGAAATCAACATACTAAAAATAATCTCAACCTGCCCCAAGGTTTTTACAATGGGCACGGACTGCATACTCATGGCACTAAACCAACCCAGTGACGCCAAAAAACTACATAAGCTGACACGAAATGTAAGTCCAATACGCTGCCACATGGCCCATAACGTTGCACGGCGAAATATACCCAAATACATTAAAAGTAAAAAGCACTGTGTTCCAATCACCATTAAGAGCACCCAAGCTGCACGGTGAATAAACGGTAAATTATCTAGTTCTAAACTGGCCTCACGTACCAAGAGCGAGGTAATGGCAAAACATAAACCACTACCGATACCTATACATAAGGTTTGTACGGAAAAATCAGAAAAGTCCCGCCCTTTGGACAGTAAAAATACCGCGAAGCCTCCCACGGCAACTCCAAACCAGCCTAAAAGGCTTAAATGATCGGATAAAAAGACCGCAGCAATAATCGCAGCAAGTACCGCCTCACTTTTAGCAAGACCCACCCCAATCGCATAATTTTTTTGCTTAAAAAGTTGCACCATCAATGCTGTTGCAGCAATTTGGCTCAACGCTGCAATAAGCACATAAATAGCAAAACGGAGATTGAAATGGACGGACTCTGTCACAGGTTGGAAATGGTAAAGGCAACTGATGTAAATCAGTGCTAAAGGTAAAGCAAAGATGAACCGCGCTAGAGTCACGCCATAAACATCTACAGTAGTACTGAGTTGTTTTTGAAAAGCGTTGCGCCAAGCCTGCATGAAAGCGGCCATAAGCGTAAAAAGAATCCATGTTATTGTCATCAATTACTCTATATACAGTTACTTACCTCACCTAATGTAACTCGTTGATGGCAACACATGTGCTTTATTTTCATGACTTATTCTTATGTGACAAATAACTTAAGTTCTGATGAAACTTCGACTATTGCATTACATGTGTAACATCTTCTCAAAACTGAGTATGGAGTAAATTAAACGGCAATATATAAAAAGCCGAAGGGGTTATCCTTCGGCTTCTATGTGAAATTTCATTTCGATCTATACATATCAAAGTGAAAACGGGTTATCACTTCAAGTATTAGAAGTTATAAATCGCAACCAAGTTCACACGGTTGTCTTCACCTTTTTTACTACCATTTGCCGCAGGTGCAAACGCTTCACGCTCACCGTAGACATACTCGACGCCAAGGCTAACAGGCTGAACTGGGCTATAGAATAAATTCCCCCATGCTTGCCATAAGTTTTTATTGATTTTGGTATCATCAGCTACAGCATCAAGGTAGTCCTGATTTTTATCAAAAGTCATATAACCATAAGCCAATGTGCCGCGTAATTTGTCATTAAACTTTTGTGTTAAACCGACAGTAATTGAGTCAAATTCACTTTGTTCAATACTTGTGCCTGTTGCAACTACACCAGGGTTAGTAAAGGAAACAAAGCTGCTATCGCCTTTAACATGGTAGTAGTCAGCTTTCACGGAAGTCACAGGGGTGATGTCAAATTTGGCACCAACACCTACACCATATGCCCACTCTTCCTGATTTTGAATGCGTTTTTCATGCGCCATTGCACGTCCACTGACTGAAAGAGCATCATTAAACTTATGATTTAGTCGTCCTGTAAATGCTGGCATACGTTGACTCATGCTGGCATCTTTCGGGTCTTCCACTGCCGCGACTAAGTTAGTATTTGGCGTGAATTTATGGGTATAACGCACTTGAGGTGTACGTTTAATTGAAGCACCCACATAAGCCAAAGCATCAATCGTTTCAGGGATGTAGTCTGGAGTCGCAAAGTTTGACCACGTTTGACCAATTAACCAGTTACCATAGTTTAAATACGCATGACGAATACGTAAATTATCAAGGTTTGCACCGCCTAAAAAGTCGACCTCAATTTTTGCATTTAAGTTCTGATCGGCGACTGGCGCTTTAAAGTCCAAACCTAATCGCGTTGCTGAAAGGGTTGATCTTAAACGATCGCTATTTTCAGCATTTCCTTCTAAAGGCACGCTATTGATTTGGTTATAGGGCATATCACGAGCACCACCTTCAGCCTGATACGATGCGTCCGCGCGGATATTACCGTATAAGTTGAACTCTGCCCCACCTTTGGTCAAACCTAAACCCGTTTTTTCAACCGTTTTTGGCGTCGTCAACACTTGACGTTCAACAGCGCTCAATTGAACAGCTTGCTGCTGTTGTTGCTGAGTATTCTGTTGAAGCATTTGTTTTAACGCATTAATTTCATTTCTAAGTTGCTCAATCTCTGTCGTCGTATTGGTTTGTGCGTGTAATGCTGCACTACTTAACATAGATAAGGTGACAACTAAAGCATTCTTCTTAAATTGTTTCATTTAACACGGGTCCTGTGTATTTAAGTCTGTCCTGACTTTTACTCTTTAATATTTAGCTCTCTTTTTCATCGCTGTTTTCTAACGCAATGCATTTCTTTTAATACTTTAAAATGAAACTTTTTATCGCATTAAAAATCGCGTTAAAAAACAACTTATAAAAAGCAAATTGATTTTAACAGTTCATACAGTTTTTGAAATGAGCCTACTACTAATGCACTAGACTCATGGGTTCAGTATTATTTAATTGGCTGTGGATTTAACTGCATCAAACACTTGTTTTGATTTGGTTTTTTCACCATCTACAGACACTTTCAAGTTGACCATAAACACTGCCAAAGCCGCAATCACACCAGGTATCGCAATCACGAGAAAATTCATTTGATGTGGCAACTCAAAAGTTAACAATGCACCTGTCAGTACAGGTCCAACAATTGCTCCAATGCGTCCAATGCCTGAAGCCCAGCCCATACCTGTAGAGCGCACCGCAGTTGGATAGAACTGTGCAACAAAGGTATATAGTAGAATTTGTGAGCCAATAGTTGCTGCGCCCGCAATTGCAATTAAACCGTACAGCACCATTTGTGGACTGTTGAAACCAAGTAAAATCAGTGCAATCGCTCCCACAGTGAACATTGTCGTCAAAACTGGTTTTAAGTGGAAACGGTCTGCGAGCGCACCACCGCCAATCGCTCCAACCATACCGCCAATATTTAAAGCAAATAAGAAAATCATACTTGCACCAAGCGAATAGCCTGCTTGAATCATCAGTTTTGGTAACCAACTTCCAAGTGCATAGACCATAAGTAGGCACATAAAGAATGCCACCCAAAACATCATGGTGCTAAAGGTACGACCTTGTTGGAACAATGCTTTTAATGGAGCGTCATCACCAGCAACAGGTTCATTAAGCTTAAATGTCGTTTCAGGCTGAATCGCTTGCTCAGGTGCAATTTTTTGCACAATTTCACGGACTTTTTCAGTTTCACCCTTTTTAGTCAGGAACATTAAAGACTCTGGTAAAAACTTCCAAAGAATCGGTAAAGCCAGAAATGGAATGATGGCAATATAGAACATGATTTTCCAACCATAGTCTGTTACCAACCATGCACCCAGTAAAGCTGACGTCATGCCACCAATGGCATAACCACTGAACATAACCGCCACGAGTGTGCTACGAATACGCTTCGGAGCATATTCAGTCATGAGTGCGACCACGTTTGGCATCACCCCACCAATGCCAAGTCCCGCAAGAAAACGTAAAATACCAAACTCGATAGGATTGCTTGCAAATGCGCCTAGAAAGGTGAAGCCACTAAAAATAGCCACACAAATCATAATGGTCTTTTTACGGCCCAATTTGTCAGACAATGTACCAAAACTCATCGCACCGAACATCATGCCAAACAAGGCTGTACTCGCAAGTAAGCCAGCTTGTACTGCACTGAGTCCCCACTCTTGCATCAGAAGTGGCAACGCCACGCCATAGATGACTAAATCATAACCGTCAAAAATAATAATCAGTAGACACCAAATGAGTACACTCCAATGAAAGGGCGTAAATTTGGCTTCATCGACCACCGTGTTGATGTTAACTGGATTTGTATTCACTTTAAGCCTCCTGCTTGCGAATGTTTGTTGCTGTGCACATTGCAGCAAAAGTAGCTTTCTTGTCCAAAACCGAATAACTCTATATTTATACCTTTAAGGTCGGTTAAGGTTTTTATTGTTTTAAATAAATAGCTTATATCAGCCATAATTTCAGTAAGAGACAGAAAATAAGCAAAACCAAGCGAAAATGACTATAAAAAAGCCATCCCCAAGGATGGCTGTAATGGCTCATTTTAAAATGTAGACTTTAAAAGTATCGTGGAATTTAAATCTCCAAGTTTATATAAACGCACGGTCATATTTGATCGCTTCAAGGTCATAGACCTGATAAATACAATCAAATAACGAACGAATATCTTCACTTTCATCCATGGAACGAATCGCCAGAAAAATGGGGCTGGTTGCTGCATCATCTAAGATTGGAATATAGTTCAAATGCGGGAGTTGAATGGTTCGTGCACTTTCTGGAACCACACAAATTCCTTCCCCAGCGGCAACCAACCCTAGTGCCAACTGTATTTCACGGACTTCTTTTAAATGTTTAGGTTCGAGTCCATATTCTGAAAATAGCCCTTGGACTTGGGTAGAAAAGTTTGGCTTGGGATGACTTGGATAAAGAAATAAGTTTTGATCGACCAAATCCGACAGGTACACACCTTGTTTTTGTGCCGTCAAAGGATGGCTAGAATGTGCCGCCAACATCAACGGCTCTTCACGCAGTAAAACCCGACGCACAGCAGGATCCGAAATACGTAAACGTCCAAAACCAACATCAATCCGCCCTTCTTTTAAGGCCTGAATTTGGTCTTTGGTACTCATTTCAATCAATTCTATTTTTAAATGCGGCTGCTGTTGGCGAAATAAATACACAATTTTAGGCAATAACCCATATAACAACGAACCCACAAAGCCCATGGTCACCGTTTTTTCAACCAAGCCTACACGCTGTGTCATGGCTTTGACTTCTTCGGCATTAGACAAAAGTTTAACAGCGTGTTGATAGAAGAATTGTCCTGCTTCCGTGGTCTTGAGTGGACGGCTGCCACGTTCAAATAATTGCACCCCCAACTCAGCCTCTAGATTTTGTATCTGGCGGCTTAGAGGAGGCTGCGCAATGAATAATTTTTCAGCAGCTTTGGTAAAACTCTGCTCTTCTACAACAGCTACGTAGTAGCGGAGGTGTCTCAATTCCATGACTATTTATACCTTTAAGATATATTAAAATGCTAATTTGATCTTCGACAGTTTATATTTATTCTTTTAAGGTATATCAAATCAGGTACACAACGCAAGGCTGCGCAGAGTTAAGATGTATAAATCTATAGAAACCTTACTCGTCGAAATCCCCACTATCCGCCCACACAAAATGGCGGTAGCGACTATGCAAACGCAAACGCTTGTTTTGGTGAAAATCAGCACTGAAGATGGCTTTGTCGGTTGGGGTGAAGCGACAACAATTGGCGGACTGGGCTACGGTGAAGAGAGTCCAGAAAGCATTAAGATCAATATTGAAACTTATTTTGCACCTTTGTTGAAGTCCCTTCAAGCTCAAAATATCGCACAAACCATGCGTGCTTTGAAAAAGAATATTAATGGTAACCGTTTTGCCAAATGTGCAATTCAAACCGCTTTACTCGACATCCAAGCGCAACGTTTAGATTTACCTCTTTCTGAAGTATTGGGTGGCCGTTTACGTGACAGCTTACCTGTACTTTGGGTATTGGCATCTGGTGACACTGAAAAAGATATTGCTGAAGGCCGAAAAATGATTGAGGCGAAACGCCACAATATTTTCAAACTTAAAATCGGTTCACGCCGTGTAGAAGAAGATGTTGAACATGTTCTTGCGATTAAACAAGCGCTGGGTTCAGACATTTCCATCCGTGTCGATGTGAACCGTGCATGGTCTGAGCTAGATGCGATTAAAGGTATTCAACTCCTACAAAATGGTGGTGTTGATCTGATTGAACAGCCGTGTGCGATCGAGAACATTGATGCGATGCAACGTTTAACGCGACGTTTTGATCTTGCCATTATGGCGGATGAATCGCTTATGGGGCCGAGCTCAGCCTACCGTTTAGCCAAAACCAATGCGGCCTCTGTTTTTGCAGTCAAAGTGGCTCAGTCTGGTGGGCTAATCGAAGGTCATGAAGTCGCGAAGATTGCCAACTTAGCAGGCATAGATTTGTATGGCGGAACCATGCTTGAAGGTGCAGTCGGCACGATTGCTTCGGCACATTTGTTCTCGACCTTTGAAAATTTAGCCTATGGCACCGAGCTATTCGGCCCTCTGCTGTTAACCCAAGATATTTTAAAAACCCCACTTCAATATACGGACTTCGCCTTGCATTTACCCCAAGGCAAAGGACTCGGTATTGAATTGGACGAAAACAAGATTGATCAGCTGCGCCGCGCTTAAGCGACGTCTTAAACGTTTAGGAGTTACACATGCTTTTTCACGTACGTATGGATGTAAATATTCCACTGGATATGCCGGCTGAAACTGCCAGTGAAATTAAAGCAGTCGAAAAGGCATATTCGCAAGAGCTACAAGCTCAAGGCAAATGGCGACATATTTGGCGCATTACAGGTCAGTACTCAAACATCAGTATTTTTGATGTAGACAGCAATGAAGAGCTACACAACATTTTGCAAGGTTTACCCCTGTATCCGTATATGAACATTGAAGTGATGCCGTTAAACCGACATCCCTCTTCTATTCGCGAAGATGATCGTTAATTGAAAAAACAAGGTAATGCAATTTAATCACTGGAACGTAATAAATAATCCAGTGAAAGAAATTAACAAGGAACGTGGCAGCTAAGCTTTTCAATCGATCCATAAAGCTAGCCACCACACAGCAAACATACTTAAGGAGCAATAGTATGAATCGTCAACAGATTGATGCATTAGTCAAAACAATGAATGTGGATACAGCAACAGGTTCTGTAGACGCGCGTACTCAACAAATTGTGGTTCGCCTATTGGGTGACTTATTCCAAGCGATTGAAGACTTAGATTTGAGCCAAACTGAAGTTTGGAAAGGTCTTGAATACTTTACGGATGCAGGCCAAGCCAACGAACTTGGTTTACTTGCGGCTGGTCTTGGTCTTGAGCACTATCTTGACTTACGTGCAGATGAAGCTGATGCCAAAGCAGGCATTACAGGCGGAACACCACGTACCATCGAGGGTCCTTTATACGTAACTGGCGCACCTGAATCGGTTGGATTTGCGCGTATGGATGATGGTTCTGAAGAAGGCAAAATTCCGACTTTAATTATTGAAGGGACAGTGACTGACACTGATGGTCAGGTTATTGAAGGTGCAAAAGTTGAAGTGTGGCATGCCAATAGCTTAGGCAACTACTCTTTCTTCGATAAGTCACAATCAGACTTCAATCTACGTCGTTCAATCATTAGCGACCAAGATGGTAAATACGTTGCTCTCACCACGATGCCTGTCGGTTATGGTTGCCCACCAGAAGGGACAACTCAATTTGTATTGAACAAGTTAGGCCGCCATGGTAACCGTCCTTCGCACGTACATTACTTCGTATCTGCACCAGGCTATCGTAAGTTAACCACCCAATTCAACATTGAGGGTGACCAATACCTGTGGGATGACTTTGCATTTGCAACACGTGAAGGCTTAGTGGCTACCGCTGCAGATATCACCGATGAGGCTGAAATTGCACGCCATGGTTTAACAGGTCCATTCAAACACATTCAATTCAATGTTGAACTGGTGAAAGACCAAGCGGCTGCACCATCAACTGAAGTTGAGCGTCGTCGCGCTAGCGCTTAATTACCCTTGGAACCGAAATAGCCACTGCAAAGTCGCATTTCGGGGACTTCCTCACTTTTGGAAAGTCGGAGAACGGACATGCCACGTATCCCAGTTATTAATACTAGCCATCTCGATCGTATCGATGAATTACTTGTCGACAACTTTGAAACAGGCGAATTCAAACTTCATCGTTCAGTGTTTACTGATCAAGCCCTTTTTGACCTAGAAATGAAGTATATCTTCGAGGGTAACTGGGTTTACTTGGCACATGAAAGCCAAATTCCAAATAACAATGACTATTACACTACGTATATTGGCCGTCAGCCTATTCTGATTGCACGTAACCGTAATGGTGAACTCAATGCCATGATCAATGCCTGTTCACACCGTGGTGCACAGCTTTGTCGTAATAAACGTGGCAATAAAGCAACCTATACATGCCCTTTCCACGGTTGGACATTTAACAACTCTGGCAAACTTTTAAAAGTGAAAGACCCAGCGGACGCAGGTTATTCAGACTGTTTTAACCACGAAGGTTCACACGATCTGAAAAAAGTTGCACGTTTTGGTAACTACAAAGGTTTCTTGTTCGGTAGCTTAAATCCAGATGTTCCCTCTTTAGAAGAGTACTTAGGCGAAACCAGCAAAATCATTGACATGATTGTGGATCAGTCTGAACAAGGGCTTGAAGTTTTACGTGGCGCGTCTACCTACACTTATGAAGGCAACTGGAAACTCACTGCAGAAAATGGCGCAGATGGTTATCACGTTTCTGCGGTGCACTGGAACTATGCAGCGACCACGCAACAGCGTAAAGAAAAACAAGCGGGTGACAACATCCGTGCCATGAGTGCAGGCGCTTGGGGCAAACAAGGCGGTGGTTCATACGGTTTTGACAATGGTCACATGCTGCTTTGGACACAGTGGGCGAATCCAGAAGACCGTCCAAACTTTCCGAAAGCCGACGAATATTCTGAAAAATTTGGCGAAGCAATGTCGAAGTGGATGATTGAGCGTTCGCGTAACCTTTGCCTCTATCCAAACGTCTATTTGATGGATCAGTTCGGTTCACAAATTCGCGTACTTCGCCCAATTTCAGTTAATAAAACTGAAGTCACGATTTACTGTATCGCACCTGTAGGTGAAGACACAGAAGCACGTACGCGCCGTATTCGCCAGTACGAAGACTTCTTTAATGCCTCAGGCATGGCAACACCAGATGATTTAGAAGAATTCCGTGCATGCCAAGCGGGCTACGCAGGCATTGAACTGGAATGGAATGATATGTGCCGCGGTTCAAAACATTGGATTCATGGTGCAGATGATGCTGCCAATGAAATTGGTCTAAAACCAAAACTTTCAGGTGTAAAAACTGAAGATGAAGGCCTCTACCTTGCACAGCACCAACACTGGTTAGACATGATGAAAATTGCAATTGCTAATGAAAAAGCATTGGCTGTTGAAACTGCAAATGAACAAGGAGAAGTGGCATGAATGCTCCTACAACACTCAACACCGTTAGCATCGAAAAAGTCAGTCAGTTTCTGTATCAAGAAGCGCGCTTTTTAGATGATGAACAATGGGACGATTGGCTTGCATGTTATGCCCTTTCAGCATCGTTTTGGATGCCTGCATGGGATGACGACGATACCCTGACTACGGATCCGCAGTCTGAAATTTCACTGATTTACTACCCAGACCGCCAAGGTTTAGAAGACCGTGTGTTCCGCATTAAAACTGAACGCTCTTCTGCGACCATGCCAGACACACGTACTTGTCACAATGTGAACAATATCGAAGTGATTGAGCGTGATGGCGATAAAGTCACCGTCCGTTTTAACTGGAATACGCTGAGCTTCCGCTACAAAACCAGTTATAGCTACTTTGGTATGTCGCGTTATGAAATCGATTTTTCAGGTGAAAAACCACAAATTTTAAGCAAATACGTAGTACTGAAAAACGATTACATCAACCAAGTGATTGATGTTTATCACCTCTAAGTTAGCCACACATCCTTAGTATGCTTTCAGCCAAATGGAGTTTTGGCTGAAAGTTCCAAGTTTCAACGTTTTTAAAGGATATTCAGCCATGTCAAACCACAATGTTGCACTTCAATTTGAAGATGGCGTAACGCGTTTTATTACAGTGACTCAAGGTGAGTCTTTATCAGATGCCGCTTACCGCCAAAAAATTAACATTCCGCTAGATTGCCGTGATGGTGCATGTGGGACTTGCCGCGCTTTTTGCGAATCTGGTAGTTATGACATGCCTGAAGAGACGTATATTGAAGATGCGTTAACACCAGAAGAAGCGGCACAAGGCTATATTTTGGCTTGCCAATGCCGTCCAAGCTCGGATGCCATATTCCAAATTCAAGCTTCATCTGAAGTCTGCAAAACAGAAATTCACCAGTACCAAGGCACTTTAGTCGCTGTTGAAAACTTATCAGAATCGACCATTACTTTTGATATTCAGTTGGATGAAGGTCAACCTGACATTCACTTCCTTGCTGGTCAATATGTCAACGTCGGCATCCCAGATACAGCAGAAACTCGTTCCTATTCATTCAGCTCAAAACCAGGCAACCGTTTAACGGGCTTTGTGGTCCGTAATGTGCCGAATGGCAAAATGAGTAGCTTTTTAAGTAGTGCTGCCAAAGCGGGCGACAAAATGACCTTTACTGGTCCCTTTGGTAGCTTCTACCTGCGTAATGTGGTTCGTCCTGTTGTCATGCTTGCAGGCGGTACAGGTATTGCCCCTTTTATGTCTATGCTACAGATTTTAGAAGAAAAAGGCGCTGAACACCCTGTTCGTTTGGTGTTTGGTGTTACCAATGACTTCGACTTAGTTGCTCTAGAAGAGCTAAATGCCCTCCAAGCTAAACTTCCATGGTTTGAATATCGTACCGTGGTTGCAAGCCCAGACTCTGCACATGAGCGTAAAGGTTATGTGACTGGGCACATTGACAATGAATGGCTCAATGGCGGTGATGTTGATGTTTACCTTTGTGGTCCTGTCCCTATGGTTGATGCTGTTCGTGGTTGGTTAGATAGCGAAGGCGTAAAGCCTGCAAACTTCCTGTTTGAAAAATTCTCTGCAAACTGATTGGAGCCACTTATCATGTCTGATCGTCAAAGATTTTTAAACAAAGTCGTGATTGTGACTGGTGCCGCTCAAGGCATTGGTCGCGGTGTTGCCCTCCAAGTGGCTGATGAAGGTGCGCAAGTTGTCTTAGCCGACTTATCTGACTATGTCGATGAAACATTAGCAGAAATTGAAGCGAAACAAGGTGATGCAATAATAGTCAAAGCCAACCTTGAAACCTTCGCAGGTGCACAAAGTGTTGTTGAAAAAGCACTTGAAGTCTATGGCCGTGTCGATGTACTCATCAACAACGTCGGCGGTGCAATTTGGATGAAACCCTTTGAAGAGTTTTCTGAAGAAGAAATCATCAAAGAAGTGAATCGCTCATTATTTCCAACGCTGTGGTGTTGTCGCGCAGTTTTACCTGAAATGATTAAAAATCAGAAAGGTACGATTGTAAATGTATCTTCTATTGCGACTCGTGGCATTAACCGCGTGCCCTATTCGGCATCCAAAGGCGGAGTGAATGCCCTTACTGCATCACTGGCTTTTGAGCATGCCAAAGATGGTATCCGAGTGAATGCCGTAGCTACGGGTGGAACCGAAGCACCGCCGCGTAAAGTGCCACGTAATGCAAATCCACTGTCTGAAAATGAAAAAGCGTGGATGCAACAAGTGGTCGATCAAACCATTGAGCGTAGTTTTATGAACCGTTATGGCACGATTCAGGAACAAGTGAATGCGATTGTATTCCTTGCTTCAGATGATTCGTCATATATAACAGGTACAGTTGTTCCTGTCGGCGGTGGCGATCAAGGCTAATTGATCGTTACATTACTTTTATATACAGGATCATGTCTGCATGGAGGCAAATGAATGGCTACTCTGTTTAAAACTTTGAAAGAAGATTGGTCTATTTCAGCCACTGTCGCAGGATTTTTGGCGGTGCTGATTTCCTATTCAGGACCACTCATTATCTTTTTTCAGGCTGCGCAGCAAACTCAGGTTTCCCCGACCATGATGATTTCGTGGATTTGGGGTATTTCTATTGGTGCAGCCGTGGCAGGGATCTTCCTTTCCATTAAATTTAAAGTCCCTGTGATTACGGCATGGTCTGCACCGGGTACGGCTTTATTGGTCACCCTGTTCCCGAATATTAGTCTGAATGAAGCTGTAGCCGCTTACATCACCTCTGCTGTGGTAATTTTTCTTATTGGTATTAGTGGTTATTTCGATAAATTGTTGAAATGGATTCCGCAGTCGGTAGCCGCCGGGATGATGGCAGGTATTCTTTTTCAGTTTGGTTTAGGTCTGTTTAGTGCAACTAACAGTATGCCGATTATTGTATTTAGCATGTTGTTTGTCTTTTTAGTCGCAAAACGAATTGCACCACGCTATAGCATGCTTTGGGTACTGCTTTCAGGTGTAGCCTTGAGCTTTGGGCTTGGTGAAATGAATGCGGTGAGTTTAGATTTCCAACTTGCTATTCCTCAGTTCATCAGCCCTGAATGGACTTGGCACTCCACCTTAAACCTTGCCCTGCCTCTGATTTTAGTCAGTCTGACGGGACAGTTTTTACCGGGCATGGCCATCATGAAACTGAGTGGTTATGACATGCCTGCTAAGCCAATTATTACGACCACCAGTATTGCGTCTTTAGCTGTTGCATGTGTCGGCGGTATAACCATCGTTTTGGCGTCAATTACGGCTGCACTGTGTATGGGCAAAGATGCGCATGAGTTAAAAGAAAAGCGTTATATCGCAGGCGTTGCTAACGGCATTTTCTATATTTTAGGTGGTTTGTTTGCAGGCAGTATCGTTCTGCTCTTTAGCTTGCTGCCGAAAGAGCTTGTTGCCGCTTTGGCTGGCTTAGCCTTATTGGGTGCAATTTCAACCAATATCGCTGTAGCCATGAAAGATGAATCTCAACGAGATTCTGCACTCATTACTTTTTTAGCTACAGCTTCAGGTATGCACTTTTTAGGTCTAAGTTCCGTTTTTTGGGGCATCGTCATTGGTTTAACTGCGCATCTAATTTTAACCAAACGCAGCCCTGACGTTTCAGCTTTAGCTTCAACACCAAGCTCCAATCCAAGTTCTAAAAGTTAATAGGTACGTTGTGCCTAGGACAATATTATGATTGATAAAAGTTCAGCTTCTTTAACAGAAGCACTTTCGCAAATAAAGGATGGCTCCACCATCATGATTGGTGGTTTTGGTACAGCAGGACAGCCTGCTGAACTGA
>RCUQ01000050.1_pt1 | contig 160873 bp, 154 predicted proteins | sample 2166351 | NCBI WGS metagenome assembly RCUQ01 (sample SAMN09932597, study PRJNA488358) | compost metagenome | feature: garden; material: soil; isolation source: compost soil in acetonitrile-enriched culture | place: Germany: Experimental Botanical Garden Goettingen | collected 2016-01-27 | reverse complement strand
AAAATATCGTGCGTTATAATAAGCGATTGACTTGTTCAAATCATCACATTTAGTTAAAGTTGCCACCTTGCGTCCACATAAAGTTTAATCGAGAACGTCTCCGTGATTCTAAAAAGACTAATTGGCTTGTTTTCGCCCGATCTAGCCATTGATTTAGGTACAGCAAATACACTTATTTATGCACCAGGACGAGGCATTATATTAAATGAACCGACAGTTGTGGCAATTCGTCACAGTGGTTCACAAAAAATCGTTGCCGCGGTAGGTCTTGATGCAAAGCAAATGCTGGGCCGTACACCTGCAAATATCTCTGCCATTCGTCCAATGAAGGATGGTGTGATTGCCGATTTTGAAGTGACCGAAACTATGCTGAACCAATTTATTGGTAAAGTACATGAAAAACGTCTGTTCCCACCTGCACCTCGTGTTGTGGTGTGTGTGCCTTGCAAATCAACTTTGGTTGAGCGTCGTGCTATTCGTGAAGCTGTATTTAATGCAGGCGCGCGTGATGTTCGTTTGATTGAAGAACCAATGGCTGCTGCAATTGGTGCGGGTATGCCCGTTGAACAAGCATGCGGCTCTATGGTGGTAGATGTTGGTGGTGGTACAACTGAAATTGCGATTATTTCGCTTCAAGGTTGTGTCTATGCTGACTCACTACGTATTGGTGGTGATGTATTTGATGAACAAATCATTAACTACGTACGTAAAGCACATGGTTGTGTGATTGGTGAAACCACCGCTGAAATTATCAAGAAAGAAGTGGGTATGGCTTTACCAGAAGCCGATGCCAAAGCACTTGAAATTGAAGTTCGCGGCCGTAACCTTGCTGAAGGTGTGCCACGTGCGATCACTGTGACTTCGGACGAAATTACTCAAGCGATTTCTGATCCATTACAAAGTATTGTTTCAGCAGTGAAATCTGCACTTGAGCAAACGCCTCCTGAGTTGTCTTCAGACATCGCTGAGCGCGGTATAGTGTTGACAGGTGGTGGTGCATTACTACGTAACCTCGATAAACTTCTTGCACAAGAAACAGGCTTACCTGTGGTGGTTGCAGAAGATCCTCTAACGTGTGTCACTCGTGGTGGTGGTAAAGTTTTAGAATTCTTCGATAATCCAAATCACGACATGTTATTTGTAGGCTAATAAAGGAATCGGCGGGTGCAAACAAATCTGTTTTCCAGACAACCGCCATCTTTTCGCTCATTTATCATTGCAGTGATCACATGCTTAGTCGTGCTGTTTTTTAACTGGCGCATGCCGCATGTGATTCAACCTGCAAGAGATGTCTTGTACGCCGCTTATAATCCAATTTATGCCGTAGCAAGTTATCCCGTGTTATCGCGAGAGTGGCTGAACCAACAAACCAAGTCTGAAGCTCAATTGCGCCGTGAAAATACCGCGATGCAGGCTGAGTTATTGCAGGCGCAGGTGCGTTTACAAAAATTATCTGAATTATCTGCGGAAAATACGCGTTTACGCGGTCTGTTAGATACCCCGTTGATTATTGATGGTCGTATGGAGATTGCAGAAGTCATTGGTACAGATGCCGATCCATTGCGTCATATTATTGTGGTAAACCGTGGTGCCAACAGCCAGCTAAAAGTTGGGCAAACCGTGCTCGATGACAAAGGAATTATGGGACAGATTATCAATGTCTATCCGCATAGTAGTCGCGTCATGTTGCTTTCAGATAAAGAACATTCTCTTTCGGTTCGCTTAGAACGATCTGGAATGCGTGCCATTGTTTCAGGGACTGGAGATTTGGGTCATTTGAAAATGGAATACGTGCCGACCAGTGCCGAAATCAAAGTGGGTGAAAAAGTGTATAGCTCTGGTTTAGGTGAGCATTTTCCAGCAGGTTATCTGGTGGGCACCATTTCAAAAATCAGTCGTCATAATTCAGGCGAGTTTGCTCAAATTGATGTTGTTCCTGCTGCGCAGTTAGCGGGTGGGCATCATGTCGTTGTGTTATTTTCCGATTCTTTAGCGATGGAGCAACCGCATGCCGATCGCTAAACTTCGTGCTGCCAAACAGCGTGACCCTTTATTTCCGATCATTTTTTCGGTGATCATTGCTTCAGTGTTGATGGTCTATCCCTTATCTTATGCGCTCTCTGGCTGGCGGCCACTTTTTATGATGATGGTGATGCTGTTTTGGGTGCTATGCCAGCCGACATGGAGCGGGATTTGGTTTGCCTTTGCAGTCGGGATTTTCACCGATTTACTGCTCGATACACCTTTGGGCTTAAACGCGCTTAGTTTTGTTCTGATTACTTTTGTGTCCCGTTTTTTAACGCGTGAACGTCGGATTATGACCTTTGCCAATATTTGGGTCATCGCCACCTTGGCTGTGGTCGCGCATTTGTTTATTACGTGGATCGCACAAATTATGATTGGGGCACAGTTTTCCCTTGCACGTCATTGGCAACCGCTGTTGAGTAGTGTGCTGACTTTCCCGATGGTCTATTTCATGTTGAAGAAATGGCGCGTTTAATTTTAGCGTCCAGTTCACCCCGTCGCCGTGAGCTGCTTGAGCAGCTCGGTCTAGTCTTTGATATCTATAGTCCAGATATTGATGAATCTGTACAAGCAGGCGAGTCGGTAGCTCATTATGTGGAGCGACTGGCATGTGCCAAAGCTGAGGCAGTACAGCTTCAATATCCTGATGCAATTGTGATTGCTGCCGATACCAGTTTAGGGGTCGATCAAGAGATTTTAGGAAAACCTGAATCTAAGCAGCATGCATTTGAAATGTGGGAAAAAATTTCTGGCCGTAAGCATGATGTATATACTGCGGTTTGTGTCCGTACAAATAAGCAAATTTCAAGTATAGTAGTTCGTACTGAAGTCGAATTTCAGAATTTGAGCCTGAATGATATGGAAGCATATTGGGCTACATCCGAACCCATTGGCAAGGCGGGAGCCTACGCCATACAAGGCATTGCAGCACGTTATATTCCACGTATAGAGGGAAGTTATAGCAATGTCGTGGGGCTACCGTTGTATGAAACGGTACAGTTATTACAGGCAGTTAAGGCACTAAATTAACTGTCTCAAAAGATTTTTTATAATGTTTTGAGTTTGTTATGTCTGACGAGTTATTAATTAACGTCACGCCTATGGAATGTCGCGTCGCGTTAATTGAAAACGGCACGGTCAATGAATTATTTATTGAACGTACGGTGAAACGTGGTTTAGTGGGCAATATTTATAAAGGTAAAGTGGTGCGTGTTCTTCCGGGAATGCAGGCTGCTTTTGTCGATATTGGACTGTCACGAACTGCTTTTTTACATATTAATGATATGGTTTGGTCACGTAATCAACCCACCCCCAATGTTTTTGAACTCTTACAGCCGGGACAAATTCTTACTGTTCAAGTCATGAAAGACATGCTGGGAACCAAAGGAGCTAGGCTTTCAACTGATCTTTCCATTCCTTCGCGCTATTTAGTGATGATGCCTTATGGCAATCATACGGGTGTGTCTCAACGCATTGAGTCTGAAGCTGAACGTGATCGCTTACGTTCGATGATTGAGCGTATTCAAGCGGAACATAAGCTTCCGGGTTCAGTGATTGTTCGTACCGCCGCTGATGGGATTGCGGAAGCTGCCATTGCGCAAGACATGGCTTACTTAGCAAAGCTTTGGGAATTTATTCAGCGTAAACAGATCAGTATTGTTGCACCATCACTTATCTTTGAAGAACTGCCTTTACCCCAGCGCATTATTCGCGATCTTGCGAGTGAAAAGACCGCTAAAATTTCAGTCGACTCGCGTGAAATTCATGGCAAGCTCCAAGAGTTCGTAGAAGAATTTGTCCCTAATATCAAAGAACGTCTCATTCATTATCCAGGTGAGCGTCCAATTTTTGACTTGTATAATGTCGAAGAAGACATTCAAAGAGCTCTACAGACACGTGTTGCATTGAAGTCTGGCGGTTATTTGATGATAGACCAGACTGAAGCTATGACGACTATTGATGTCAATACAGGATCATATGTGGGTGGCCGCTCATTAGAAGACACCGTGTTTAAAACCAATATGGAAGCGACACAGGTTATTGCGCGTCAGCTGAGACTACGCAATTTAGGCGGTATTATTATTATCGACTTTATTGACATGCAAGAGCAGGAGCATCGAACTGAGGTCATGACTCAGTTTGAACGGATGCTTGAGCAAGACCATGCAAAAACCAAAATTACACAGGTTTCTGAGTTAGGTTTGGTCGAGATGACGCGTAAACGTACGCGTGAATCATTAGAGCACTTATTATGTGAATCTTGTCCGACCTGTCAGGGACGGGGTTATGTGAAAACAGCTGAGTCTGTATGTTACGAAATCTTTCGAGAAATCATGAGATATACACGTGCGTATCAATCTCAGACTGGCTTTACTGTCGTTGCGCATCCATCAGTGATTGACCGCTTGTTAACCGCAGAAGCGCCAGCAGTCGCGGATTTAGAGCATTTCATTGGTCGTGTGATTAAATTTCAGGTGGAAAATTTATATACGCAAGAGCAATACGATATCATTCTGAGCTGAAATTGTAACAATATATGGTTAAATAGTTGTTACAACTGAAATTTTACTTTCGATCTTAGATTTTTAATACTAGAAACACGGAAATAGCCAAAGCTTATTCTCCCAAATAGGTTTAGCAAATGAGGTGTGATATGGGTGTTAGAGAAGCAATTATTCAACCTAGTTTGAAACATTTATTAGATACGAAAGTAACGCATAATGCGTATATTTTGGATGATCAGGGTAAAGAAGTACAAATTACAACTGCCATGATTCGTACTGCGTGTCATCAATTATTAAAACAATGTCGTAGCATTAAAAACTAAGGGGCTTATCGAAGCCCCTTAGTTTTATTGATTATTCTTGTGTTTCTGATTTGTTTTGCGGCATCAACTGACCGCTTGCAACTTTGGGCCTTCGACCCCTACAATCGCTTCAAAGCGTTGAATTTCTTCTTCTAAATGTGTAAGTAAATTCTGCATCTTCGGTAGTGCATTTCGACAAGCAGTTAAACCCACTTCAAGTTTATCTAAATAACTGGTCATGGTGATGTTGAGTGCTTGGCCATCCAAAATGATTGAGGCAGGGTATAGTGCATCGAGTCGTGCCCCATTCCAATACAATGGTTCACGGGGACCAGGGACATTTGAAATTACCAGATTAAACGCTTGGCGCTTAGGCAGTAAGCCTGAGGCAATGTTGAGACCAGCAGCACTGTAAACAAACGCACTATAGTTTAGAATTTGGTTCGAGTTCATGCGTTTAAACTTTTCTTTGGCATTTTGCACACTACGACGAACAATTGCGAGGCGCTCTAAAGGATCCTCTTTATGCGTACCTAAATTTGCCAGAATCATGGTGATACGGTTCGACATAGATGAATCATCATCGCGAACCGATGCAGGTACCATGGCAATTAAAGGTTTTTTAGGAAGTGCGTCTTGGGATAAAAGATATTCACGCAAGGCACCTGAACAAATCGCCAGTACGATGTCATTAATCGTGACACCCAAACTTTTAGAAATATGACGTAAACGGTCAAACTCAAAAGACTGTGCTGCAAAACGGCGCGAAGAGCTGACTCTCTGGTTCAGAATAGAGCTGGGTGCTTGGAAGCTTGAAACATAATCAGGATTACGTCCCATATCTTTCATGACTGTTTGTGACAACTCATACATGACACGTGGTGTCGACTCAAGTTGCCCCATTACGCCATTCATAATTTTCTTAAAGCGACTGACGTTGGGTTCTTTTAAGCGTTTTGCACGAGGACCTTCAACACACCATGGTGGCACAATACTCTTTGCATTTGGATCTTGTGATAATGATTTTTCCACCAAACGCATCCCTGCAATACCATCCACCATCGCATGGTGAATTTTAAAGTACATGGCAAAACGATTCCCTTCAATCCCTTCAATGATATGACACGTCCATAACGGTTTAGCGCGGTCAATTAAACTACTGTGTTCTTGTGAAATATAGGTGAGCAGTTCAAGAATACGCCCCGGTTGTGGGAGTGCGATATGACGAAAATGGTGATCAAGATCAAATTCTTCATCTTCATCCCAAAATAAGCCGTTGAGTTTGTTGTTAAATGGAGGAATAGGAATAGATTTGGAGTTACGAATATCTGCAACTAAATTTTGAATGAAGCTGGCAGGTGCATTTTCAGGAATTTGGAATAAGAATAATCCACCGACATGCATGGGTTGCTGGCGTTTTTCAAGCGATAAAAAAATAAAGTCAATCGGATGTAATGGACGCATAGTCTGGATTGCCTCACTGCAATATCTGACCGCTCCTATATGAGCAATCTTGTTAGAATTATAGAACTTAAACCTAGTATATCGATTTTTTTTAACAATGGGAGCGCTTTGTGTGTATCCATTGGTTGCGAAAAACCACTGCTTTGCAGTGGTTTTAGTCTTTACTTTTTCAAATTACCTGCATGCAAGCCACATTCTTTATGTGTCGCTTCCTCCCACCACCAACGTCCTTCACGTTCATGTTGGTTTGGTAACACTGGACGTGTACATGGTTCACAGCCAATAGAAATAAAACCGCGCTCATGCAATGGATTATAAGGTACTTCCATCATGCGGATGTAACTCCAAACGTCGGCACTTGACCAGTTGGCAAGGGGATTGTATTTAATTAACTGTTTTCCTTCGCCTGAAAACCCCACATCTGCTTGAACAACTGGAATTTCAGTTCGTGTGCCTGGACTTTGGTCTTTACGCTGACCGGTAATCCAACCATCTAAAGTCGCTAATTTTTTACGTAAAGGCTGAACTTTACGGATACCACAACACTCTTTATGATCATCTTGATAAAAACTAAAGAAGCCTTTTTCATTGACCAGTTGTTGAACGGCATCTGCTTCTGGGAAACAAATTTCGATATTGATATTGTAGTGTTTACGCACAGTTTCGATAAATTGATAGGTTTCGGCATGTAAACGCCCAGTATCTAAACTGAAAACACGAAAAGGTTTCCCCAAGTTCGCGGCCATATCAATAAGTACGACATCTTCAGCACCTGAAAATGAAATAGCGATTTCACCAGTTTGATTCAGTGCGAGTGCTAAAATTTCACTTGGCGATTTGTCTGCATATTCAGCTGCGAGAGCATCAACAAGATCAATAGTTGGAATGGTTGTCATGAGTATCCTGGCAATAGGCTTGGAATCTAACAAGACCTATATTACGTTATTTGCTGCGTATTTTAATAGAGTTGAAATAAGCCACTTATCACTAAAAAATAAATGCTTATGAAAAAAATAGATTTAAAAAACAGCAATGCATTAGACAAATATTAAGCTATGATAGTTCAAAATTTTTCCACGTAAATAAAAGGGAGTATTCATGGAAGTTGTTTGCCTTGATCTAGAAGGGGTGTTAGTTCCAGAGATTTGGATTAACTTTGCTAAAAAAACAGGCATTAAAGCGCTTGAAGCAACCACACGTGATATTCCTGATTATGATGTGCTCATGACGCAGCGTTTGAATATATTAAAAGAACATGGTTTAGGCTTAAATGATATTCAAGAAGTGATTGCTGAAATGGGACCATTTCCAGGCGCAAAAGAATTTGTTGAATGGTTACGTACACACTTTCAGCTGATTATTTTATCAGACACTTTCTATGAGTTTGCGCATCCTTTAATGAAACAACTAGGTTGGCCAACGATTTTTTGCCATAAGTTAGAAACTGATGAAAAGGGTATGATTACAGCGTATAAGCTGCGCCAACCTGACCAAAAACGTGAAGCAGTTAAAGGATTGCATGGACTAAATTACCGTGTGATCGCCGCAGGTGATTCTTATAATGACACCACTATGCTGGGTGAGGCAGATAAAGGCTTTTTGTTTGATGCACCAGAAAATGTGATTAAAGAATTCCCACAATTCCCTGCAATTCATGGTTATGAAGCTTTAAAAGAGGCAATTCGTAATGCCTCAGTTCGTGATATTCCGGCTTAAAACAAACAGCTATATCTACGAAAACAAAAAGGCGTATCCCTTAACCTCTTTCTAGTTGAAAGTGTATAAAACAAAATAAAAAGTAGAAAAACAATTTACTATCAAGTAATTGTGTTTTTCTACTTTTTTATTGGATATTATGCTACGGTTTAGAATTTATAACCGATATTTAAACCATAAGCGATCGCATCGTTATTAGTGAATTTTCCAGCATTTGAGTGAGCACCTGTTACCGCATCAGCATCGCCTAACCAGAAGTATTTCACGCCAGCACCAATGAAGTAGTTTTCTGCTGGAGAAAAACGAACACCCGTACCCACACTCCAAAAACCTTCTGTTGGACCAAGTGTTGTCACAGGGTTACCTGCACCAGAATCCCAACCTACTGATACATTGCCACCCCAACGCTCGTTCAATTTGCGGCCGACACCAACGGTTGCAGAAATTTGATCTTCTTTATAGTCAATGAGGTTAAAGCCATTTGGTTTATTAATCGTTGGGTTTTGGCCAACGACTTTTGAAAGCTTAGCAAAGTTATACGGCTGTACTTTGAAGTTTGACCAATCGACCCAACGTATATTTGCGAAAGCAACGGTATTGGCCATAATACCTGTTTGGAAATCAATATTGACAGATTGTGGCGTGGTTAACTTAGTTTCACCAGAAGATGCATTTAAGGCTGTCATTAATTGATTGAGTTGAGTAGATTGGCCAGGTGCGCCAGGGATTGAAATATATCCAGCTGCGCCAAAATTTTCTGAAGCATTCATTTTGTGCTCGATTTCTGAGCGATAAGTTACTGATGCTTTAAGCGCGATTTCTGGAATTTGATACGCAACACCTGCTAACCAACCTACAGATTCATCTTCGCCAGTTCTAAAGTCGTAACCATTGAATACGCTATAAGTTGTACCGCGAAGTAAAACTGTACCATCTACAGTTTGGTATACCGCACCAGCATAGAGGTTCCAGTTTTCGTTCGGTTGATATCCAAAAAGTAAATTTAAGTTTTGAGTATCGACAGTAACCGATGTCCCACCTTGAAATGGAACTGGGCGGTTTTCTACAAAAGTGCTATTACCCGAGTATTCTGCATCTGCACCGAAAGGTTGATCGTAAATCAGACCAACAGAGAAATGATCCGTTGCTTGAATTTTTAGAGCAGCGTGAGGGAAGTAGTAGTCACTTGCCATGTCACCCGTTTGGTTGCCACTTGTATCTTTTCCTTTTACTTCAGGGTCAAGGACTGAAATACCTGCTTCAAAATAATTGCCGGGTTGAAGGAAAGCAGCAATAGATTGGCCTGAGCGATCAAGACCTGCAGCAAATACTGAAGTTGTTGGGATTAAGCTGAGCAAAATAGCCGAGCGAAGAGCTGTAAGCTTCATAGGGAACATTCCTTGTTGTAGCTTTATGTAAGTGATTGGCACGAAAAGTAACATAAATACAAAAAGAGTAAATGCTCAACTACGGTTGTAAAATGAACTGAAAAGTTAAAAAATGTACTTGTGTAGAGTAAAAACACTAAAAAAAAATATTAATTTTATGATTTATATAGATTTATTTTTAGATGCTGAGTGGCTGATTGAATATTATGCAAAATGTTTAAGTGTTTATTTGTTGCTCAAATGAATCACAAGTGTATAAAAAAGAGCGTAGATGTCATTGTTGAAAAAGAAAAAACCATCTGTACAGATGGTTTTTTCAGTATTAATAATTAGAACTTGTAACCGATTTTTAAGCCATAAGCTAAAGCATCGTTGCCTTCGAATTCTGCGACATAGTTTGCGGTATCGAATTGAGCACCAGACTGAGCTTTAGCATCGCCTAACCAGAAGTATTTTACACCACCAGCAATAAAGGTTGCAGGTGTTGGGCTATATTGAACACCTAGGCCAACGTTCCAGTAACCTTCGGTTGGTCCTAGTGTAGTTACAGGGTTACCAGCACCAGAATCCCAACCTACAGAAACGTTACCCGCCCATTGGTCATTTAATTTACGACCTACACCTGCTGTCACAGAATATTGATCGTCTGTATAAGCAACAAGATCAAAACCAGCAGGCTTACCTGTTGAACCCACAACAACAGGATGTTGGCTTAATTGTCCAAACTTGTTTGGACGAATTGAGAAGTCTTTCCAATTCACCCAACGAAGGTTTGCGAAAGCAACAGTGTTAGCCATGATACCTGTCTGGAAGTCTAAGTTCACAGATTGTGGTGTGGTAATTTCTGTTTGGGCATCAGTATAATTAATGATACCTACACCTGGAACACCACTAAGAATAGTTTCATTAACATCAATTTTGTGATCAACTTCAGAACGATATGTAACAGATGCTTTTAATGCAATCTCTGGAATTTGATACGCAAAACCAGCTAACCAACCTACAGCTGAGTCTTCTTTAATACTTGCATCATATCCTGGAACTGCACTAGCAGGCAAAGGACCAACGCCAGGGTAATAGCCGCCATATACGCTATATGCTGCGCCACGTAAAGCAACATTACCTTTGATAGTTTGGTAAACTGGACCGCCATAAATGTTGAAGTTTTCAGTTGGTTGGAAACCAAAAATCATTGATAAACTTTGAGTATCTACTTCAACAGAAGTATTCCCTTGCGTTGGATGGGTGAATGCAGCAGATTGGGTATACTCAGCATCAGCACCAAATGGTTGATCGTAAAGTAAACCAAAAGAAAAATGATCAGTCAGTTGTAATTTTAGTGCAGCGCTCGGGAAATAATAATCTCCGGCCATATCACCTGTTTTTTGACTGCCTAAGGCTGCGATCGTTTTACCAGACACATCTGGATCTAATATAGAAATACCTGCTTCAAAGTAATTACCAGGTTGCAAGAATGCAGAGATTGACTGACCTGAACGATCTAGAGCAGCGGCAAATGCCCCGGTCATTGGTACAGTTGCTAAAATCATTGCTGTCGTTAATGTCTTTAATTTCATTCTACGTCTTTCCTTGAGGTGCAAATGCAAATGTTTGTTGCTCATTTTGTGTTTATGTTTTTTGGCTTTTGGAGAAGTCGGTTAACCGAAATCATTTGTTACTCCGTGTCACAAAAATAGCACAATTAAAATAAGAGTAAATGCTCTAGATATAACTAATCAGTTCAAAAAGTAGTCGTAATAGAGTTTTTATACTAAAAAAACACATTTTTATAACTTAAGTTAATGAAAAATATAGATATATAATTTGAAATATAAAATTTATTTTTTGGTTAAAAATTACTCAATTAGGCGTGAATATAAATCTTTTTTGTGATGTTTATCACTGTTTTTCTTTGCTGTTTTATAATACAAAATTGTATTCTGTAGATCATTTATCGATTATTTTTATATATAAGGTCAAGTAATTGTTTTTTACACGATTAATATCGTCCGCAGCCGAAGTAATAATTGTTGCGGTTATATTGCGTTGTGTTATAAAAAATATATAAAAGCTGAATCAAGTGTTTAGAACAAAAATCCTTAGTTTTAAATACGGATGAACGAGGTGCGATAGGCATTAAGCTGTGCAATCAGCTCCCAATCTTGACTTAAATACACTGTAGTTTGTTATACCGTTAAAAGTACAATTTATTAAAAAAAATTAGAGTTTTAGTTCGCTATCGCTCTAGTCCGAACCACAAAAGATTAGAAGGATGAGATAAGTATATGAATAATTTTTCTTTCAAGCATCGACCAATAAAAAGCTTACTTTCTCTGAGTATTTTAGGGCTTTTAGGGATATCTCCGGCTTATGCGGACGATGGCGCTGATTTGGCCCAACAGCTATCAAATCCTGTCGCGAACTTGGTCAGTGTGCCATTCCAATTAAATTATGATGAAAACATTGGTGCGGATGAGAATATAGAACGTTATCAACTCAATATTCAGCCCGTTATCCCGATTGAGTTAAATGAAAATTGGAATCTGATCTCCCGTACTGTATTACCCGTAAATTATCAAATTTATAATGAAGGGGGGCGTGATGACGATTGGGGCGTGGGTGACATTGTACAAAGTCTATTCTTTTCTCCCTCAAAAACTCGGACAATGGGGTTACATGGGGTGTAGGCCCTGCCTTGCTCTTTCCAACCGCTTCGGAAAAGGCCTTGGGTGCGGATCAATATGGTGCTGGCCCGACTTTTGTCGTTTTAAAACAAAGTCATAGTTGGACATTTGGTGCATTGGCAAACCATATTTGGGGAGTAGAGCATGAAGATGATGCTGAGGCGATCAGTAGTACCTTTGTGCAACCTTTTATTAGTTACACTTATCCAAATAGTACGACGGTGGCATTGAATACTGAAACGACATATGACTGGAATGCAGAAGAAGCCACAGTTCCTGTCAATTTGACTGTGACCAAAGTGATTCGTCTAAATGGTCAGGCGATTAGTGTGGGGGGTGGTGCTCGATATTGGGTTGATGATACCGAAGGCAGCCCGAAAGGTTGGGGTGCACGCTTGGTCGCATCCTTTGTTTTCCCGAAATAATCAATTGAGTATGCATTGAATAGTGCGACATGCAACGGATTTAAACTAGATGCTTGAATCCTTTGGGCACTTTTGATTTAACAACGTAGCAAAACCAGAAGTCACAGAATATGGCTTCTAGTTTTGGCTTTTAACTCGGTTGGGGGAATGCCAAACCAGCTTTTAAAGTTGCGACTGAAAATAGATAACTCTGCATAGCCCAACTGTAGAGCAATATCTGTCAAATTCACATTGCCTGCATCAAGCATACGAAGCGCTTCTTTTTTTCGGACATTTTCGAGTATATCTCGATAGCTTGTCCCTTGCATTTTTAAAGCGCGCTGAAGCTTTTTCGGATGCATGCCCATACATAGTGCGATATTTTCAATACTACAGTCTCCTGTCGCCATCAGCATGCGGACTGAACTTTCTATCAGTGCTGTATTGTCTTCAGTTTTGGTGCTGCTCTGTGTTTCAAGCTGCTGTACGATCAGTTGATTGATGGCATCTTCATTAAATTTATAGGGTTTATAGCTTAAAAAGCTTGCGGGAAAATAAAGCGCATCTTCATCGGTTTCAAACTCTACCTGACATGAAAAATGAGCTTGGAAAGTTTGGACACTTTTTTGTGGTGCTTTTTGCTTGAAGCAAATTTTTTCAGCATGCCACTGTGGGCCAATCAAATCTTTGAGAATATTCGCGACAAGGCAAATGGCCAGTTGTGATTTTTGTGGTACATCGGTGTTGTATTCACTTAAACGCACAAAGTTCAGCTTACAGAGCAGAGCATTATGTTGCGAAACGTGAAAGACAACGCCTTCAGCATGTAAATAGACATACTTTTGCGCCACGCTTAAAGCTTCAAGTATGCTCGTTTGTCGGGACATGTAGACGCCAATCAAACCGATTGTGCTAATATTTTGTAGTGCGCCGAGTTTTAAACCGAAGCAATCATCCTGACAGGCTAAGGCCGCTTTTTCCAATAAGTTTAAATAATGATCATAATGAATAAATGAATCTGGATCACGGAGTAAAGCAGGTAAAATCCCGATCTCTTTCAAGATTTCTATAGGGTTTATGCCATAACTACGGACTAAGTCTTCAAAACCGCCGAGGCTGGCTGCACGAATATAACTTCCCATTACAACATTCCGTGTTGTCCTAAAAGATCAATTTAGTGTCCTAAAAAGTCAAGCGTAATTCAAGTCATTTGTTAAAGTAGGATAAGAGATTATCTCAACCAACATAGAAAAGAAGTATTGAATCACCATTTTTAGCCGTGAAAGGAAAAGCATATGCAACTTACGGTTCAGTCTCATATCGAGCAAACAGTGATAGAACAGACATTACACGATTGTTTTCAATTACAGCGCAAAAGCTTTCATCAACAAGGTATTGAAACGATTGCGCAACGTAAGCAACATTTACTGAATTTAAAAGCATTGATTAACGATCACCGTGAAGCAATTATTGAAGCCCTGAATCGTGATTATGGCAATCGTTCACGTCATGAAACATTATTGGCAGAAATTATTACTGTCACAGATGATATTAACGGCAGCATCAAACATTTGAAGCAGTGGACCAAAGTACAAAAACGACATGTCGATCATAGCCTGTATTTTGGTGCAAAAAACCGTGTGATTCCGCAGCCGCTGGGGGTGATTGGAATTATTGTGCCGTGGAATTTTCCCATCAATTTGATGTTTTCACAGTTGTCAGCCGTGTTTGCTGCGGGAAATACCGCTATGGTTAAAATGTCTGAAAATTCAAGACATTTGGCTGAATTGCTGATTGAGTTAAGCCCCAAATACTTTAAAGCGGAAAAATTACAGATTTTCGATGAGACTGGTGAAGTGGGCATCGCATTTTCAAAACTGCCGTTTGATCACCTGATGTTTACTGGTTCTGGTGCGACAGGGCGTAAAGTAATGGCTGCTGCTGCACAAAACTTGACGCCAGTGACTTTGGAGCTGGGTGGTAAATCTCCTGCGGTGATTGACCCTGAATACCCTATTGAGAAAGCTGTAGAACGCATTATGTTTGTGAAACAGTTTAATGCGGGACAAATTTGTACCAATGTCGATTATTTATTTGTACATGAGTTGAAGTTACAAGCTTTTATTCAAGCCGCGGCAGCGTGGGTTCAGGAACATGTGCCTGATATTCATAGCAAAGATTATACTTCTGTGATTGATGAGCGCGCATTTCAGCGCTTAGTACATAGCTTGGCAGATGCTGAAGCCAAAGGGGCTAGTTTAATTAATTTAAATCAGCAAGAGCCAGATGCTACGACACGGAAATTTCCACTGACTTTGGTGTTGAACAGCAATGACGCGATGGAAATTGATACGCGTGAAACCTTTGGCCCGATCTTGATGGTCAAAACCTACCAAAAGCCTGAAGAGGTGGTGGACTATATTGTGCAGCGTGATCGTCCATTGGCCTTTTATCCATTTAGCAATAACAAAAGCCTAGTCGAATTTTATATCAGCCGAGTTATGTCGGGTGGTGTTTCAGTCAATGATGCCTTATTTCATGTCGGGCAACATGACTTACCCTTTGGTGGGGTCGGTGCCAGCGGGATGGGGCACTATCATGGCTATGAAGGCTTTTTGACTTTTTCTAAAATGCGCCCTGTATTTTATCAGGCGGGTTTTTCGAGTTTGAAGTTTCTCGCGCCACCGTATGGAAAATTTGCTAATTGGCTGCTGAATTTATTGATTCGGATGAAGTCATAAGCGCTTAAATTTTAAAACCTCAACATCACTTTTCACTTCAAGATGGATATTTTGAAGTGAAGGAATTAGTGTATTTAAAAACAGAAAAATAAAACTATTAAAGGAGTTAATAGGATGAATAATAAAGATTTTGATTTTGATCAAATCGTGATTGGCTCAGGCTTTGGTGGATCGGTCAGTGCTTTACGCCTTAGTGAAAAAGGCTATAAAGTCTTGATTTTGGAGAAAGGCTTACGCCGTGAAGACAAGGATTTTCCAACCACCAATTTAGACACCAAAAACTATTTGTGGCGACCTGAACTGGGATTCAAAGGCACGATGCAATTTACTTTCACCAGTAAAACCACTATTTTGCATGGGGTGGGTGTTGGTGGGGGCTCACAAATTTATGCCAATGTACACTTAATTCCACCTGATGCAGTTTTTGAGTCCGAGGCGTGGACCAAGATTCGTAACGACTGGAAAGAAACCTTAAAACCGTTTTATGGTCTCGCTCAACGCATGTTAGGTACAGCGAATAATACTTATACCAATATTGCAGACGACACGTTAAAAGAAGTTGCGAGTGAAATTGGATATGCAAACTCCTTTAAAACGGTGAATACGGGGGTCTTCTTTTCGCAAGTAGCTGGTCAGGAAGGACAAGTAGCGAAAGATCCGTATTTCAATGGAGATGGACCAGATCGTAACTCCTGTATTTATTGTGGCAGTTGTATGTTGGGCTGTCGTAATAATGCCAAAAACACCCTCATGAAAAATTACCTGTATTTTGCTGAGCGTAATGGCGTTGAAATTCGTCCAAGCTCTGAAGTCATTAAAATTATACCCTTGAGTGAGGATGGTGGTGAAGGCTATGAAATCATCGTCAAAGAAACTTTAGGCAAGAATGTTCGTCAGTATAGTTTACGCAGTCGTGGGGTAGTGTTATCTGCAGGGGTGATGGGTACGGTACCGATGTTGTTAAAAATGCGTGATCAGCATAAGACTTTACCCAATATTTCTTCATTGCTGGGACAGGAAGTTCGGACGAATTCGGAAACCCTGACCACAGTAAACAACACAGGAAAAAAACTGGATGATGGGGTGGCAATCAGTTCCTTTATTTCAGTCGATGCGGATACCAATATTGAGGTCACACGTTTTCCTGAAGGTGCAGATGCTTCATGGATTTATATTCCATATGTGCCGATGGTGACTGGTCAGGGCTTTATGCGCTTTATAAAGTTTGTGTTCACTACACTGTTGCATCCCTTAAAAACCTTTAAAGTACTACGCTATAAGGGTAAAGCCAAAGACTCTATTATTTTATTGGTGATGCAAAAGTCTGAAGCGTTTATTCATTTTGAATGGCGTAGAAAGTGGTATCGACTGTTCCAGAATAGTATTACTGCCGTGCAAAAAGAAGGGGACACGCCACTCACCGTTTCATTCCCTGCGGCCGAAGAAGCCACTAAAATGATTGCACAAAAGTTAGGTGGAGAACCGGGTTCTGCTCTTACTGAAATTCTACTGGGAACGCCAACGACAGCACATGTTATGAGTGGTGTCGCGATGGGCAATGACAAGTCGAATGGCGTTGTGGACTTCACTGGTCAAGTCTTTGGTTATCAAAATTTACGCGTATTAGATGGTTCGATTGTACCTGGAAATTTAGGTGTGAATCCCTCACTGACCATTACCGCACTGTCTGAATTTGCGATGAGTCAAATTCCAGTGTTCTCCGCAGAGCGGGCAGCAAAGATTCAGCGTATTGAATTTAGTCAGCCTTTGGAGGGACAGGTGTCTGATTTGAAGGGTAGTGGGGATTTAGCCAGTGCATTAAGTAATGCTTAAAAAAGTGGATATGGTTTGGGCTGGTGATGGTGCCTAATAAGGCAAATTTGACATCCGAAGCAATACAATCTTGAGATCATTATCCCTCTAACGCTGTATGACAGCGTTAGAGGGCGTTGCTGATTTTATGGGCTATAATTCAGAAATTCCTAAGCTAAGAAGAGAGCGAAAAGCTATCTTACCTTTTGACCGATTAATTGGGGGGGGGGCATTACTGAGTCTATCCGTAAACCCAAAAGCCATAGTTTATTTTTTCTTGTTATAAAATATGACTAGTAAAATCAAAATAATCACTAAGATCAAAGTAATCATGACTGTTTCCATAGCTTGACCTCTAAATCTTGTATTTTATCTAATTTTAACATGCTCATTCGATCACTATATATTCCAAAAAGATCATTTTTCATTCTTTAAATATGGATTTGAATATATATGATTATTCATATATAAATATATATAAAGATTCAATTGAGTTTGAGTAAATGTCTGCTACTCCAAAAGTTAAGATTTATCACAACCCTGAATGTGGTACATCACGTAATACATTAGCATTAATTCGTAATGCCAATATTAAACCTGAAATCATTGAATATCTTGTCAATCCTCCATCTAAAAATGAACTGATTCAAATGATCGCGGATGCAGGTTTAACGGTGAGAGAAGCGATTCGTAAGAATGTTGATCCTTATCGTGATCTCGAGTTGGGCCGTGAGGACTGGACGGATGAACAGCTTTTAGATTTTATGCTGCAGCATCCAATTTTGATTAACCGCCCATTCGTAGTGACTGAATTAGGAACTCGTTTAAGTCGTCCGTCAGAATTGGTTTTAGAAATTTTGCCACTCCTACAAAAGGGTGCTTTTAGCAAAGAAGACGGTGAACAAGTGCTTGATGAAAATGGGCAGCGATTAAAATAAATATGTCATGGGTATCTGTAAGTATTGTTATATCCAGAAGTATGAGTAGGTGAAAGTATGGATCAAATCAATTTCTTTAAATGTTTAGCTGATGAAACGCGATTCAACATTGTCATGTTGGTTGTGGTTAATCATGAGCAGTGTGTCTGTGATTTGACTGAAAAATTGCAACTTAGCCAACCTAAGATTTCACGGCACTTAGCTTTACTGCGCTCTTCAGGTCTTTTACAAGATCGGCGCCAAGGGCAATGGGTGTATTACAGTCTCAATCCCAATTTACCCATTTGGTGCTTAGACGTACTTAATACCCTTAAAAATGCCAATTTACAGCCCCAAATTGAACGCCCTTTTTCGCAAATAAAGAGTTATTGCGAGTAGATCAATATGAAATTCCTTTTTTTATGCACAGGAAATAGCTGTCGCAGCATTTTGTCCGAAGTGCTGTTTAATCGTCGTGCCCCAGAGGGTTGGAAAGCCTATAGTGCAGGCAGTCAGCCATCAGGACAGGTGCATCCACTGACCATTGAAACCTTGGAAAACTTAGGTCTTTCAACTGAGGGTTTGTGGAGTAAAACGATTGATGACTGTGAACAATATCAAGCGGATGTGGTAATTACGGTTTGTGATTCAGCCGCTCAGGAAACTTGCCCACTTTATTTAGGTGGTGCAATCAAAGCACATTGGGGTTTGGCTGATCCATCACACTTGGATTTATCGAAAGAAGAAAAACTCAAAGCATTCCAAGTCACTGTGGATCATATCAATCGCCGCTTAGATGCTTTATGGGCATTCGATACAACACATACGTCTCGCCTAGATTTGATTGCGGCAATCCATCAAATTTCGCAGATTAAATGAGATCATCATGGCTCAACAAAAATTATCTTTTTTAGATCGTAACCTCACGCTATGGATTTTTATTGCGATGGGGTTCGGAATAGCGATAGGCGTGTTCTTTCCACAAGCCTCAGTGGCATTGGATAAAATGAGTGTGGATTCCGTTAATATTCCAATTGCGATTGGTTTGATTCTGATGATGTATCCACCATTAGCAAAAGTGGACTATGCAGCTTTGCCACAGGTGTTTAAAGATAAGAAAACGCTGACGCTATCCTTAGTACAAAACTGGCTCATTGCACCTGTTCTGATGTTTGCCTTAGCCATCATTTTTCTACACAGCTATCCTGAATACATGACAGGCTTAATCTTGATTGGATTGGCGCGCTGTATCGCCATGGTCTTGGTGTGGAACGGTTTGGCCTGTGGTGATAATCAATACGTCGCTGCATTGGTGGCCTTTAACAGTATCTTCCAGATTTTATTCTTCAGTACCTATGCTTGGCTATTCTTAACCTTCTTGCCACCTTATTTTGGCGTTGCAGGACAAGTGATCAATGTGGATTTTTGGACCATTACTCATGCGGTATTGGTGTACTTAGGGATTCCATTTTTCCTTGGCTTTATGACGCGATTCATACTGGTTCGAGCTAAAGGTTTGGATTGGTATCAACATGTCTTTTTACCGAAGATCAGTCCGCTGAGTCTACTGGCTTTATTGTTCACGATTGTGGCGATGTTTAGCCTTAAAGGGAACGATGTGGTGAGCTTACCACTCGATGTCTTGCGTATTGCGACTCCATTGACGATTTACTTTATCGTGATGTTCTTCATCAGCTTCTTTATGAGCAAGTGGATGGGGAATGACTATCCTAAAACCACAGCCATTTCTTTTACTGCTGCGGGGAATAACTTTGAATTGGCGCTGGCCGTAGCGATTGCGACCTTTGGTTTAGCTTCACCTGTGGCGTTTACTACTGTAATTGGTCCACTGGTTGAAGTACCAGTGTTGATTGCTTTAGTCAGTGTGTCTTTGTGGCTTAGAAAAAAGTTTTTTAAAGTAGAGGTGTAATTTCTATGACTCTCCCAAATGTAGATATAAATCTTTTGGATCAACCGACTTTAGAAAAGGTACAGGCCAAAGCGCTAGATCATCCATCCCGTATTTTACTGCTGTATGGTTCTAACCGTGAGCGTTCATACAGCCGATTGGCGGTGATGGAAGCAGGGCGTATCTTGGAGCAGTTTGGTGCCGAAGTAAAAATCTTTCATCCTAAAGGCTTGCCTTTACCTGAAGATGCGGACACTGAACATCCAAAGGTTAAAGAATTGCATGATTTACTCGCTTGGGCAGAAGGGATGGTATGGTGTTCGCCGGAACGCCATGGCTCAATGAGTTCAATTTTCAAATCGCAAATTGACTGGATTCCACTGGCAGGTGGTGCGATTCGTGCAACACAAGGCAAGACTTTGGCGCTCATGCAAGTCAGTGGTGGATCGCAGTCCTTTAACAGCTTAAACCAGATGCGTATTTTAGGCCGTTGGATGCGCATGATCACCATCCCAAACCAATCGTCTATTCCCAAAGCTTTTTTAGAGTTTGAAGAAGACGGCAGGATGAAACCTTCAGCCTTTTATGATCGAATTGTCGATGTCATGGAGGAGCTGTATAAATTCACGCTACTGACGCGTGGGAAAAGTCAGTACCTCACAGACCGTTATTCAGAGCGAAAAGAGTCGGCAGAAGAATTATCTAAGCGTGTCAATCAACGGAGTTTATAAACTCTAGATGATCAAAGATGTTGAAAAGTAGCTTGTGCAATTGAAAAGCCCAATTACAGATTTGATCAATTTTTAAAAGTTGCTTAGTTTGTTGAATAGACTGGGCTTTTTAAATTATGAATATGGCTTCACTATAGCAAATGGGAGAATTGCTTTGGCACAACTACAAGCAGAAGTCGATGTGATTATTATTGGTGGTGGTCAGTCGGCACTTGCTACAGCTTATTTCCTCAAACGTAAAAAAATTCCATTTGTGATTTTAGATGATCAAACGCGGGCGGGTGGAGCATGGCTGCATGCTTGGCAGTCGCTACGCCTTTTTTCACCGCATACATGGAGTTCGTTGTCAGGTTGGATGATGCCCACAACAGAACACACTTACCCAATGCGAAATGAAGTGATCGAATATTTGTCGGCATACGAGAAACGCTATCAATTTCCGATCATTCGGCCAGTCCATGTCGATCATATTGAACAAGAAGATGGTTATTTAGATGTATATGCTAGAGATCAATATTGGCGGGCAAAGGCTGTGGTCAGTGCAACAGGTACATGGAGCCAGCCTCATATTCCTAATGATATTGGACGTGAGAAATTTAAAGGAATACAGCTTCATTCAGCAGACTATGTCAATGCAACACCTTTTAAAAACAAGAAAGTCATCGTTGTAGGTGGAGGAAACTCAGGCGCACAAATTCTTGCTGAAGTTTCAAAAGTGGCAGAAACGATTTGGGTCACGACGACAGCACCGGCATTTTTATCAGATGATGTTGATGGGCGAGTCTTGTTTATTCGTGCAACGGAGCGTTTAAAAGCACAACAGGAAGGTCGGAGTTTGGAACAGCTCGCAGGTGGGTTGGGAGATATTGTCATGATTGACAGTGTTAAAGAGGCAAGAACACGAGGAGTTTTGCACAGTCGAGAGCCTTTTGTAGCATTTGCTGAGCATTCAGTTGTTTGGGCTGATGGTTTAACTCAAGCGGTAGATGTTGTCATTTGGTGTACAGGATTTAACCCTGCACTTAATCATTTAAGAGGTCTTGGTGTGGTCCAGCCTGATCAAACGGTTGCTGTTCATAATGGGCGTTCAATGAAACTAAATAATTTATGGTTGGTTGGCTATGGTGAGTGGACAGGCATGGCATCGGCGACTTTAATTGGAGTGTCCAGAACAGCAAGAGCTGCGGCAGATGAAATTGCTGCCTATTTGACTGGTGCTTAAACCTATAAGTTTAAAGGGATGCATAGAAAGGTGCCATGCATGAACAATTCGATTTGATTTGATTTGATTTGATACGGATGAGGACTGAGATAGGATTCGCCGTGCAATTAAGTTATTTTAAGTTTCTAATTAAAATAAGAAAACCTATCTATTTACATCAGAAAAGCAGCCGAGGCTGCTTTGAGTTTTTTATATCATGGTTGAAGTTGCTTCTAAAGGCACTCCCCATCAGCGCAACTTCCGCCAGACTTAAGCGTCTATTTTGGCGGTACGAGAGTTATGGCTTAATTCATCTGCATGTAGGAAATGCGTATGCTGCGGTGCGCGTTTGGTTTTGCTCCATTCTTCCAGCATGTCATATTTCATTTGTTCAGTAATCATGGCAATTTTTTGTGGTGCTTTTTCATCGTCATAGGCCAGTTCCAAACGATGGCCATTTGGATCAAAGAAATAAATTGAGTGGAAAATACCATGATTGGTAATGCCCAAGACCTCTATGCCATTGGCTTCTAGGTGTTCTTTAGCATCAATCAGTGCCTGCCGGTCTTTGACTTTGAGTGCAATGTGCTGCACCCATTTTGGGGTGTTTTCATCGCGGCCCATTTCAGGCTGTGTTGGCAGTTCAAAGAAAGCCAGAACATTGCCGTTTCCTGCATCTAGGAAGAGGTGCATATAGGGATCAAAGGCTTTGGTTGAAGGGACATGGTCTTCAGCAAAGGCAAGAATGAAATCCATATTTAGATTTTTTTTGTACCATTCCACCGTTTCTTTGGCATCTTTACAACGGTAGGCCACATGGTGGATTTTTTCAATTTGAATGGTCATTTTTATATCCTTATAAAAAACTTAAGCAGCTTCAGGTTGCATTTCAGGTGCAGCGTGTTGAAAGGCCTCTAAACTGTTGCAATAGCTGTAGATCGAACAAATTTTTGGATAGTCGGATAAATCAAGATTAAAACGTAGCGCATTATAGACTTGTGGAATCAGGCAGCAGTCCGCTAGGGTAGGCTGATTGCCAAAACAGAATTTGCCATTTGACTGTTCCAGTTGTGCTTCAAGGGCTTTAAAGCCTGTTAAAACCCAGTGTTTATACCAAGCTGTTTTCTGCGCATCACTTACTTCCAATGTACCCGTCAGATATTGAAGTACCCGTAGGTTGTTGAGCGGATGGATATCGCAGGCAATACTTAAACTAAATGCACGGATTAAAGCACGCTGCTGCAAGTCTTGAGGAAGCAGGGCCGTGTCTGGGAATTTTTCTTCTAAATATTCAAGAATACTTAGCGATTGGGTCAGAACAAACTCCTGCTCTGCCCATGTGGGCACCAGCTCACTCGCATTGATTTGACGATAGCTTTCACTATGCTGCTCGCCGCCATTATTGACTAAGTGTACAGGTACATGTTCAGCAGCCAGACCTTTTAAATTCAAGGCAATACGAACTCGGTAAGCCGCAGAACTACGAAAATAGGTATACAGTTTCATGGGCAACATCCTAGGCTGCAATTATTGGGTAAAACCAAAATCCACTGCTGGCAGAATTTTGCCGCTGACTTCACCAAAACCAATCCGCAAATCATCTTTTTCGCAATAGCCTTTCATAATGACAGTATCGCCGTCTTGAATGAAGTTACGCTGATCGCCATTTGATAGCGTTAAAGGTTTGGTGGCATTCCATGTGATTTCGAGCAATGAACCATAAGAATCTGGGGTTGGTCCTGAAATGGTCCCTGAACCCATCAAATCACCGACCTGCAAGTTACAGCCCGCAATCGTATGATGTGTGAGCTGCTGAGCCATGGACCAGTACATATATTTAAAGTTGGTTTTGCAGATCACATCACTTTTTTCGTCATTCTCAGGCTGAATTTCAACCGAAAGATGAATGTCATAACTATTGCTGCTGTTGTCTTCACGCAGATAAGCCAAAGGTTTCGGTTCTTGTTCAGGTGAACTGGTTTTAAATGGCTCAAGTGCTTCCAGCGTCACAATCCAAGGTGAAATAGACGACGCAAAAGTTTTGGCATTAAACGGACCAAGTGGCACATATTCCCATTGCTGCAAGTCACGTGCAGACCAGTCATTAAACAGCACCATACCGAAAATATGATCCCAAGCGTTTTCAATTGGAACAGGTTGACCCAGCTGACTTGATTTGCCTACGATAAAGCCAGTTTCCAGTTCAAAGTCGAGTTTACGACAAGCAGAAAATACAGGACGTTCTGAATCTGGCAGCTTGATTTGTCCTGATGGACGGACAATGTCAGTGCCGCTCACAATGACTGAGCTGGCACGACCGTTATAACCAACAGGGAGTTCTGACCAGTTGGGCAGCAGCGCATTTTTCGGGTCACGGAACATGCAACCGACATTGGTGGCATGTTCTTTAGATGAATAGAAATCGGTATAGCCTGGGATGTGTACAGGCATATGCATTTTGACATCTGATTGTTTGAAGAAAACCTGATCACGCAGAGCCTGATTGTCACGAAGTTCAGGATTATCTGCGGACAACAAAGCTTGTAATTCTGCGCGGACCTTAGACCAATTGGCTTGACCTGATTCAATAAACAAATTCAGTGTCGGCTGATTAAAGAGCAGTTTGCCATCTGCCACTTTGCAATAACCATGCGCTTCCAGTACCGCCAGATCAATTACCCATTCTCCCAGTGCTACGCCAGCACGAGGCTGAGAATTTTGTTTTTCACTAAAAATGCCATAAGGCAGGTTTTCTAGCGGGAAATCTGAATGTGCTGCGATTTCAACAAATGACTTCAAGCGTTTGCTCATGGATATTGATCCTTTCCGTGGAAAATTTAAGTTCTAGATAGAATCATACTTATATTTTAAAATTACGCAATAAATAATTTATTTATGAATGGTGTAAATTGTTGAGCTATACTACTCTGAATGAGAGAGTCAGGTTTAGATGGCTCACATTTTTGATTTAAGTAGTACAATTCACCAATGGAGTTATGACAACTAATGCAGCTATGCAGGGTAAAGCGATGAGTGTTGAGGAAGAAAAAATACAGGGAGGGGTTCAGTCTCTGGAAGTTGGATTAACCGTATTAGATGCATTAACCGCACATAATGCACCGATGATGTTAAAAGAGCTGTCCGAAGTTTTATCCATGCATCCGGCCAAAGTACACCGTTATGTGGTGAGTTTGATTCGTAAAGGCTATGCTCAGCAATTAACGGATGGGCGTTATAGTTTAGGTGAGCGCGCACATGCTTTTGGGGTGAATGCACTCAAACGAACAGATATGCTGGAATTAAGCCAGCGTTATATTCAGGACATTCAACAACGTCTGAATTGCAGTATTCATGTGAGTAAATGGTTCGCTGATGGCGCGGTCGTGGTTCAGTCTCTAGAATCCAATCATGTCTTTAATATTATTACCCGAGTCGGTTCACGCATGCCGCTGTTGAAATCTGCGACAGGGCGCTTGCATGCCTGCTTCCAGCCTGAGCACATCATCAAGCCATTATTGGAAAAAGAATGGGAAAGTAGCGTTAAACCAGAGCAGTATCCTGCAAATTGGGAAGATTTTTTAGAGCTGAAAGTGAAAATCCTGAGTCAAGGTTATGCTTCAGTCGCAGGAGATATGATGGCTGGGATCAATGCGATTAGTATTCCAGTCTTTAATTTCACACAGCAACTGGATCATGTCATTACTTGTATTGGCACAGAAGATCAGTTACCCGAAGGACAAATGCAGCAAGCAATTGATTATGTACTTGGCGTACAGCGACAGATCGATGCTTTATTTCATCCAGCTGCTGCCATATAAAAGCGTCGATTACATTGAAAAGATGAATTAAGTTTTAAATCCACCCTTTGGTGGATTTTTTTATGGGATGCGGTCGTGCTAGACAGTATCAATATTTCATCTTCTGACACCTTGTCTAAAGGAAAAGGGAAAATTAGGAACTAGATAGTGACGCTGAAACCCGTAGACTTAGGTTGCCTTGATTCAAATTCTGAAAAATAACTATAAAAAAGGCTTCTAACCCTAGAGTGAGAAGCCTAAGTAAACATGATATATCTTAAGCAAGCACAGACTCAGCGGAACTTGCCGTTTTAAGCACAGTCGCCATCGACTCAGCCACATAATCAATATTGTTTAAATTCAGGCCAGCAGTACACATACGGCCGCTGCGGACTAAATAAATACCATAATCTTGTTTCAGCAAATCGACCTGTTCTGCACTTAAGCCCGTATAACTAAACATGCCTTGTTGCTGGGTCAGATAGCTAAAGTCCATATCTGGTAAAGCTTGACTGAGTTTGTCTTCAAGTAAGCGACGCATCAGTAGAATACGCTGACGCATTTCTTCTAATTCAGACTGCCATAGCTGAGACAATGCTGTGTCATTTAATACCTGACTCACCAATAACGCACCGTTAGCTGCTGGGCTAGAATAAATGCGACGGACTGTCGCTTTAAGCTGGCCCAATACATTTTGGGCAATGTTTGCGTCATCGCAGACAAAGCTCAAGCTACCAACGCGTTCGCCATATAAGGAAAAGATCTTGGAAAAAGAATGGCTGACAATAAAGTTCATACCAGATCGATCTAGCGCGTGTATCGCATAAGCATCTTGCTCCAATCCTTGACCAAAACCTTGATAGGCCATGTCCAAGAAAGGAATCAAGTCATTTGCTTTTAGAACCTCAATTACTTGATCCCATTCATGGGGGGCTAAATCTGCACCTGTCGGGTTATGACAGCAAGGATGCAGTAGTACGATACTTTGAGCAGGCAGCTGCTTTAAGGTATCTAGCATCGCAGTTAGATTCACGGCATTGGTATTTGCATCATAATAAGGGTAGAAGTGGGTCTGAACACCGGCGCCATTAAAGATCGCAATATGGTTTTCCCAAGTCGGTTGACTGACCCAGATCTCGGACTGCGGAAAATATTTGTTTAAGAAGTCTGCACCTACTTTGAGTGCACCAGAACCACCCAACGTCTGAATGGTGACGACACGTCCTTGCTGACGAGCAGGGCTAGCCTGACCGAAAATGAGTTCTTGTGCAGCCTGATTAAAGCTCTTGAGCCCATCCATCGGCAAATAGACTCGGACTTTGTCATAGTCAGGGATTAAATGAGTATAGGCTTTTTGAACCGACTGTAGCTGCGGCACGATATTATCTTCATTATAATAAAGTCCGATACTGAGATTGACCTTATTCTGGCGTGCATCTTTGCTGAATTCCTCCATCAGAGAAAGAATCGGGTCACCTGCATAGGCATCAATATGTTGAAACATGACTACATCCTAATATGATAAATACGATATTACGCTTCTGGTAAGGAAGTGATTTTACTTTTTTCAAGCAACGCAACATGATCTTCTTGCTTCCGTTTAAAGAGGTAAGCCGTCAGTAAAATCGCGATCCAGACTGGAATCATGAGAACTGCGATTTGCATATCTGGGCTACGACTCATAATGAGCAGAATACTCGCCATGAAGGCAATACATAAATAATTGGTAAATGGATAGGCCACACTTGGAAAGTGAGTTTTTACCTGCATGCGATTCATGGCTTTTTTAAACTTTAAATGTGTATAAGAAATCACGACCCAGTTAATCACAATAGCCGCTACGACCAGCATCATGAGTAAGTTAAATGCTTTTTCAGGAAATAAATAGTTAATCAGAACACATATTAAAGTAAAGAAAGCTGAAACCATAATGGCATTTACAGGAATACCACGCGGATTAATTTTGCTTAAAAATTTTGGGGCATTGCCTTGTTGTGCCAGACCAAGCAGCATTCGGCTGGTACAGTAATTGGTGCTGTTATAGACAGAAACCGCTGCAGTCAAAACCACAAAGTTCAAAACAGCGGCCACGGTCTGGCTGCCTAAAGAGTCGAAAATCAATACAAAAGGACTACCGCCTTCAGCCATCATATTCCATGGGTAAAGTGACAAAATTACGACTAGGCTTAAGATATAAAATAACAAGACGCGGTAAACAATTTGATTGACGGCTTTTGGGAGGGTTTTCTGAGGATTATCTGTTTCTGCTGCTGCAATACCTACCAGCTCAATTCCACCGAAAGCAAACATAATCATGGCCATAGCCATCACTAAGCCTGTAATACCATTTGGGAAGAAGCCACCGAGCTGCCATAAATTTTGTAAGCTAGACTGGCTATGACCACTACCGCTAGCCAGCAAGTAACTACCAAAAGCAATCATGGCAATAATTGCCACGACCTTAATAATGGCTAACCAGAATTCCATTTCACCAAATAATTTCACGTGCAGTAAATTAATGACATTAATGAAAATAAAGAAACCCAAAGCAGAAACCCACGTTGGAATATCAGGCCACCAGTAATGGATATAGAGGCCGACAGCACTGAGTTCAGCCATACACACTAAAATATTCAGTACCCAATAATTCCAGCCAGACATAAATCCCGCAAATTTGCCCCAGTATTTATAAGCAAAATGACTAAAAGAACCACTCACGGGTTCATGCACAATCATTTCACCAAGCTGGCGCATCATGAGGAAGGCTATAAGGCCTGCGATTGCATAGCCTAAAATAACAGAAGGTCCTGCGAGTTTGATGGTTTGTGAAATGCCGAGGAAGAGCCCTGTGCCGATAGAACCACCGAGGGCGATGAGCTGAATATGACGATTACTTAAACCTTTTTTCAGGTTTCCTTGTTCAATATGCTGCATTTTTATTCTTCATCCATGTGAGATAAAGCCCTGAACCATGATGATGTGTGTACTTATTTTTATATTGTCATCGGAGCAGACTTTAATTTTACGAGTATAATTTTTGCGCAAAAGTTAAATTTCCCTGTACATAAAACTATATGTACAGGGAAATTCTAGAAATCGTTTAAGCTTTAGACACATCTAAAACGCCACGTTTAATTTGGTCGCGTTCAATCGACTCAAATAGCGCTTTAAAGTTGCCTTCACCAAAACCGTCGTCATCTTTACGCTGAATAAATTCAAAGAAGACTGGGCCTAGCATATTTTGAGAGAAAATTTGCAAGAGCAGACGCTTATTACCGTCTTTAGTATTGCCATCCAGCAAGATGCCACGTTTTTGTAGCTCATCGGCAGGTTCACCGTGGTTAGGCAAACGTTCATCTAGCATTTCATAATAGGTATTTGGTGGAGGTGTCATGAACTTGGCACCTAACGCTTTTAATTTGTCCCAAGTGCTAATCAGATCATCACAAATGAAAGCAATATGCTGAATGCCTTCACCGTTAAATTCATTCAGGAATTCGGCAATCTGGCCATTTCCTTTATCCGAATCTTCATTGAGCGGAATACGGATTTTGCCATCTGGTGCCGTCAGTGCCTTGGACGTTAGGCCAGTATATTCACCTTTAATATCGAAATAGCGAATTTCTTGGAAGTTAAAAATCTTTTCATAGAAATCAGCCCAATACTGCATACGGCCTTTATACACATTATGGGTCAAATGGTCGATTTCATATAAACCTGTGCCGACAGGATGAGAGGGTACATCATCAAAGAAGATGAAGTCATTTTGGTAAATGTCACAATCGACAAGGAAAATGGGAGAGCCGCCAATCCCTTTAATTGCTGGGATATTCAGCTCCATCGGACCAACTTGGTTGTAAATTGGTTCAGCACCAATTTCTATCGCCTTTTTAAATGCCTTTGCCGCATTCTTTGTGCGAAAACCCATTGCACAGGCAGAAGGGCCATGTTCTTTATAGAAATAAGCTGCATACGATTCAGGCTGATAATTTAGAATGATATTAATTTTGCCCTGACGCCATAAATACGCATTTTTAGACTTATGCTTTGCCACTTTGCTGAACCCAATGGTTTCAAACACCGCATCTAGCTGACCATCTTCAGAAACAAATTCAATAAATTCGAATCCACACAGTTCTAATGGGTTGGCTAATTCATTCATACAACGTCCTCATTTCTTTTTTAAGCAATCCTATTGCTTATCTTTTTAACGATTCCTTTTCAGAGCCAACGGACTGGTCGCTACAATTATAGAGCGAGAGAGACAAATCCGTTTGTCTGAAATGGGGCACCTGTTCAGCAGCATTCTTAATGTTGAGTGAACAAGTGTAGAAGTTTTAATTCATCATACTTGATCTAAATTATTATTCAATACGTAATTTAATTACGCAATAAATAAAATTGGTAAATGATTGACCTATAAATTAAATTAATATTATTCATAAAAATATATTTTAAAATAGAGGCGCTTTGTTATACCAAGATTTCAGGATGAAATATGTGCTATAGGACTAAAATAGAAGGGAAAAATTGGGTATGAAATTTGGCTCATTCAGTGCATCTATTGAGAACAGCTATTTGAAAATGAAACAGCCAAGCAACTGATTTGAGCACGAAAATTAATTGTAAAGTGTCTAGAACAGTTTGACTTAGTTAGACCTGATTTGAAAACCCAGATGTAGGTGTCGCCGCGAGCGAGTTTGAGCGGCTGTTGAATCAGCGTCCAAGTTTGAAGGGGATTATTAGTATCACAGTGTGATAAATCGAATTTTTAGTGTTTATGATTAAGCTTAGAGAGGTTAAAACAACCATAAAATGGTGCGCTCTGCGGGACTCGAATTATTTGTTTATATGTTTGAAATATAATAAAAATGATTTAATGAGTGGTTGGTTTTACCGCAAAAAATACCGTAAAAAAGAAATTTGCTTTTTGCTGATTTCGGTAAAAGAGTAAGGAGTGTGTGTTTGACTATTTCTCACTTATCAGCAATCACTTAATTAACAAAAGTTATTGGGCTGCTGAAATGAAAGGGGGAATATGACTCTTACTTAATTAAACTAATGTTCTCGTAGTTGACTTTTTAACTTATAAATTATTATTACTAAATTATTCTTCGTCACTACTAGAAGTCTTTAATAGTTCAGATCCTAGTGGTAGCAGATCAATTGCCAAGTTTCTTGTTTTCGGATGTAGTAATAAGCCGATGTTTATTGCAGCTAATAAGCTAAAATTTCTAAAGCGTTCTCTTTCAGACTGTTTTTTTATCAAATTGGCTTGCTCAGCTACTTTTTCATTTAGCTGAGTAATTTCATCTCTTAAATGTTGTATTTCAACATCTGTCTTATTGCAATTGGTTAGTAGTTCTAATTGATTTTGAACTTGAGCTAGCTGCTCTTTTAATTGTTGAATTTCTACATTTGGCGGATTGTCGATATTTAGAAGTTGCAACATCTTCTGCTCATCAAATTTTTTGTCTTCATCTTTTTCAATGCTTTTGAGTTTGAATTGATAATTCAGTTTGTGACGCTCAATATCGTATTTTGTACAAAACTCAGCAACAGTTATTTTGCACTCCATGGATCAAATCTCATTTGCTCTAGTGTGTAAAATTCTACACTGAATAGCGATTAGCCACCAACTCAAGCATAAAAGTTATGAGTTTATATTGCTTGGATTTATGATTAAAAAGTTCATGAATATTAATAAATTAGGACTGGAATAATATGCTTATTTTTTAACTTTGTATTATCATGAAAGCCATATTTAAAGGGAGTTTTAGAGTATTTTCATGTTTGACAACAAAAAAATTACTGATGAAGAAATGTTTTTACTTTTTAAACACAAGTATCAGTATGAAATATGCGCTGGAAAGGATGATGAAATCTCCATTTTTAAAGATTGGTTTTGCTTATTTGATGCGTTGAATGAATTGAAGCAGATGTCTACTGACAATGCATTTCTTGAAGAATTTTTTTTTCAAAACTCAGAGAAATTGCGTGAATTATTTTTTACCCTTTGCCGTGCTAGTCAAACTATTTTTAATTACAAGCATGAAATTCATTTTGATTTATTCAACATTTTTAAAAGTAGTCTAGATGAATACGATAAGGAAAATGTCGCAACTTCAGAGAATGCGTTTCTTCATTCGCTTCAACGTTCTTTAGACACTGGAGTGCGACTTCCAGTCGAACAATACCTACACTTTTATTCTATTTTCAAGAATCAGTTGGCTATACGTCCAATAACTAACGGTATGTATTCATTAAGGGATCAGACACTTTTTTCTGCTCAACAAAATATAGGAGAGCTTTTTAAGAGATATGGTGGCTTGTATGTATTGAATGTCAGTTATCAATTTAGACATGCTTCAACAATCACATCAAAAGATGAAATTTTGGAGCTATTTAAAGATGTACAACTTATAGAGCAGAAGATTGTTTCAGATCGCGGATTACTTAATGTTCTATTCAATTTTGAGGATGATGGTGTTCATGGTTGTCTGTTAAATTGCATTGTGATTTATCCCTTACAGCTCTATAAAAATACGAGTGGAGCTCTAGTACGATTACAAAGGATGGCAGAAAATTGCGCAGAAAGTAGTGATGTGCGGTTTCAAGACCTAGGTCCATTGTTTAAAAAAAATTGTGGCAAAGACATTGTTGGTGTCATTGACGATAATGAAAAACTTGAAAATTTTTTGTATTGGTCGATTGGTTCATTTTATCGATATGAAGATTTCTTTCATTACTGTATCCCATCAACACACAATGATTATATTCATAAACGAGTCATGACACCTTGGACGATTATGTCTCAAGTTTCGCGAATTGGAGTAAAGCCTAAGCCTTTACTCCTCACTCAAGATAAGTTGATGAATTTCATTAATGATAAAAATAAGGTGTGGTCTATAAGTGTTTTACCAAAAGTCGAAAGGCAGCAACTAATAGTTGATGAGGTCCTTTTGGTTGAGATGTCTTATGAGTTTGGGCATGGTAAAAATTTAATTGGAGAGATTCTTTATTTCTTAGATGTTTTTTATACGTACCTCAAAATAAATTCTGAAGCATTTTTCTATGTTGATGTATTGGACGATGTCATTGTTGACATGAAGCCTAGTAGGATGGGGAGGCAATTAATCTATCTTATAAGCTTATTCAGCCAGCAATCAAATCTTATAAATGAAATTGAAGACTTTGAGTACAAGTTAAATATCCAATTTCACGTGCTTTTTAAAACTGCATTATGGGCAACAATCAAAGAACTAGCACATAGGGGAAGCGCCGTTCTAACTCAAATAGAGATTTTAGAACGTTTAAATCTATTTAGTAAATACTATAAAGCAGGTGAATTAGGCCCTATGCTATTACAAATGCCTACTACTTACCTTTCTATAGACCCTGATAAAGAGCTTGATAAAAATTTGATTTCGTTCCGACGCAGATATAAAGATGCGCAGGTGAGCTTTGGGAAATTGCTTGAGTCTGATCAATTAATATGCCGATTTAAGTTTTATGCAGATGTTAGCGGAGAGTCTTTTTTAGATAAAAAAGAAGTCTTTGCCAAGAACTTTACTGAGTTTTTAAGGAAATACAGACGAAATAGCGTCTTAAGAAACTTGAAAGGATATTTTTTAGTTTGGTTGAATAATCCGCATCGTGAAGTTTTCGGAGATAAATCAATTGAACCTTATGTAGATGTAATCTTTGTCATGGAGTGTGAGTATGGATTCGATATCCAATCTTTTTCGCAGGAGCTTAGTGATAAATGGATAAATTTCAAAGGAAAGAGTTCTTGTACAGATGAAGATGGAAAGCTTTTTAGAACACTTAATTTAAAGTGTGAACCTTTAATGTATTCTGATGAGTCTTTGAATTCAAGACCCATACTTTTTGAAAAAAAGAATAGGAAATTAAAGAAAGCATTGTTAGAAAAATTGCTCCTCTATTTTACTTATAGGCATTTTTATTTACCTAAAGTTTATGATGATCTAAGGTATAAAAGGACCAAAATGTTCAGTAAAGGGCATTGATTGGAAACTCATGGCTGAATGCTCTACTGAGATAGTTTAACTTTAGCTTTACTCAGTTTCTTAAAAATAGCTGCATTACAGGTAGGTTTGAAATAGTTCTTATCCATAAAGGGTTCGAACTGTTTCAACAAGTTAGTCGGTTATTAATACAATGATAATTATATAAATAACTATAAATACAATAGCCTAAACACTATCTAACATATGATCTAAGTATTGGTAAAAGATGAATTCAATCCGAGTGATATGAACTAAACCATCACTTATGAGATCATCATGAATTTAGACCCTTGTCATACCAATGAATCAGAAGTACTGATTGCTATCGACTCATTCATACAGTCTGTTTGTAGATATGATGTATTTAATCCGAATGACTTTAGATCAAGGTTGAAAGAGCTGATACCTCTATTTAAATTGATTTATCGCCCGAATTTTAAATACAGCCATAGTGTTCTTATCTTCCAGAAAATGGTCTATGACTTAGATTACATAACTGACATCAATGATATTGATCAATTATCTAATGCTCAGACTCTCACCCTATCAGATAAAGCTCAATATCATGGTTTTGATGTAGAGTACGAGTTACAGTTTTTACGGGCACAAGAACATAAGAATAAAAATAGTCTGAAAGAATATCTAAAAGATCTGATTTGGCATTATTCCAAGTTGTTGTTTGTCAGAGTTGATTTGTCCATCCACAAAGATTTCCAACATGAGGTTAACATTGAAACCTTTAATCAATACCTTAGAACCTTTATCAATAGAATGCAGAACAAGGATACGTGCTTTAAGGATCTACAAGGTTATGCATGGGCTGTTGAGCAAGGGGAAAGGAAGGGCTACCACTGTCATGTACTATTAATCTACGATGGGCATAAACATCAGTCTGACTATGGATTAGGTATGCAAGTCGGTAAGTGTTGGGAAAAGATAACAGATCAGAAAGGCTATTTCTTTTTATCCAATACCTCTGAATATAAAAAGAAATTTGAACGAAAGGGGATGTTAGGCATAGGAATGATTCACCGTAAAGATTTTCTGCAAGTTGATAATGCAATCAATGCAGCAATGTATTTGGTGAACCCTGAAAAAGAAAATCAGTACTTAAGAGTGAAGGTCAAAGGCATGCGTACTTTTGGTAAAGGTGTTTTTGAGGTAGATTGGAGACGTCCACGAAAACAAGTCGCTTCAGTTGAAGATTAGCCTAACAAATAAAGTGCTCAACTTATGCAGAGCCTTTGGGAGCTCTGCATAACTTTTAGTTAAAATTATAAGTGTAAGTGCCTGAATTGGTATTCACGCTTACTTCCCGAATATGTGCTGCGTTACAACGCGGATAGGCTAGAGCAACTGAACCATAGTGCATGTTGTGATGATCGTACAAACTAATTACGCGGCAATTGCCTCGATTGACCACGATACTTTTAATGGTCGTTGGGTGATCATTGAGCGAGAGAATATCAATCTTATCAATATAGCCTGTCATGGTTGATTCAGTCATTTCTCGATAGGCTTTGAGTTCAAACTCTTCCTTAGGCTGAGGCGCTGCTTCGACTAAGTCCTCATCCACGGTTTCAGTTTCTTCAGTCATCCAATGTGCAACACTTGCCGGATCTATTTCACTGACTGGAGTGTTACGGACTGCTTCTAACTCGGGGTCAGAGGCAGTAGTGGAGTTGTTTGCTGGGTTCGGTTCAGCAGGTTTATCCTGACAAGCGCATAATGTGAATATGAGGCTTGCCAGTAAACATGTTTTAAAAAGATGCATCGGACTGTCCATTATTCAAAAGTGAAGCTTGAAGCCCCAGACCTTTAATCAAGCTGTTTGGTCAGAGGCCAAACTCGGGTTATTTACATGCGCCTTTCTTGACGGCATCGACCATTTGAGGTGCATTTGAATAACTGTCCAGTTCTAAACAAATCTTCTGTTTAGATTTTGCTGACTGTTGGATTAAAGCTTCACCTTTGATCGGGCTTGCACCACCTGCGTTGTACACCATATAGCGCTTGCCTGATTTGGCTTTAAAAGTAAAGGCGTCGCCTGATTCCCCAAAGCCTTCAATCTTTTGCACGACAACGGTGACTTGGGCTGTTTTAGCTAAAGTGAGTGGGGCGAAGGCCATAAGGCTCAGTGCAAGAATGATTTTTTTCATGTCATGGTCCTGTTATTTTTTATTTTCTAGATAAAGTAAAACCGCTAAGCCTTGGGCAAAGATACGCTCATCGGCTGCGGAACTACTTCCACCACTATAAAACACAGCATCACCTGCATCGGATAAGGCTACAGCACGAGTGCTATTCAGGGTGAAGCCTTTCCAAAGGCCATAACCATCACCTGACTTCGCATATGGCTTTAGCTTCATTCCGCTGATTTTGAAATTCTCAGGAATGGACTGCCATTGTTTAGAGAGGGCATAAAAGGCATTGCAATTCTGATTGCCTTTGCAGCGCTGAACTTTAGGCGCACTTTTCGGGTTGTTATAAATTTGCGTCATGCTTTTTACATCAGCATGACTGATGCTTGCGGTGAATAAACAGGCCAACAAGGCACTGCTGGGTAAAACTGTTTTTATCAAAGTATTCATATTAAAAAAATCCCCAGATTGTTTTAAAAATAGTGGGTGGTGGGTGCCAACTTAAACTCAGTTGAACATCGAGACTGGCCAAACCACAGCTTTACCTAAGTTATAGGCATAGCTTTGATGGGCAGTATCACTACATCCCTTTAAGTAGAAAGAAAACAACAGGGCAATCGCGATATAGCCGCCAATCACATAATGTTTAATTTGCATATTCTTTCCTTTAGCGAGATTGGCAGTACTGCGCAGCAAGCGCCATGTTCTCAACGAAGTCCTGTGGCAGGTCAAAGTTGCTGAGATTTTGATCCCCGAGCTTTTCCATGACCGCAGGTGAGTATTGAGCTTCGAGTTGGTCATAGACACAGGAACAAGTTGAGCGATCTGTGCCACCAGATTGGCAGCCTGCATTGAACTCACGTTTGGATTTGCTTTCACAGCCTGCCAAGGAAACAGCAAGCAGCATGACACTGCCCAGAATAGGCATTGCAGATAAAATAGACATGATGATTCTCGTCTGAGTAGAGGAAGATCAGTGCCTGATTCACAATAAAAATTGGAGTGATGTGATTTTTAGCGACGCGGTGGATTGTCCCAACCTGCGAATGAAACCAGTAGCCAAAAGATCATCATGAGCAAGACAAAGCCAATCACAGCAGGGCCTAGCCAGATCACTACCCCAACAATAAGAATCAGACGTGCAAGAATCTTCATTGCCTAGGCAAAGAAGGGTATTCCTTTAGCTCAGAGAGAGGTGATGTGATGGGGATATGGTTTTTTAGAATCGAATGAAAAGCAGTCATGATTGACTCCTTAGGTATTTAAGAAGTTCTACCGCATCACTGCTAAATAATGGTGGCAGAACGAAAAGGGGTTAGCAGACTGAACCTAAGAATCAGCACACCCGAAGGTGTCCCCCTCCCGTTCTACCGCAGAGGGGAGCACGAGGGCACACACCAAAAGAAGGGATCTTTTAGTGTACTTAGGAAACGGTCTGCTAAAACCGACTGGCAATGTAGGCCAGCACGCTCATCATAATGCGAAGTATGGATGGGGTCAATTTGATTTCAGCTTGGCAGAAGCTCAAAACTCTAAAAATTAATCAGCCATCAGATTGCAAATAATTTCAGATACATAACACCTGAATGAAGCAGAAACAGAGCATCCGTTTAAGCAAGCGGATGCTCTGTGTATGCACTTATATCATTTCAGGAGTTTATTTATGCCATTTCGAGATTTTGATCAAGACGAAGATTTGATGTTCAGCCGTCCTGAAACAGTCAAGCCGATGATGCAGGGCTTAGGTTTAAGCAATTCACCGACCACTTTAGCGGTATTGGGCATGTCACTGGCTAAGTCATTGGGCTATTCACCGTTTATTGGTGGGGTCGCAGGGGCTATGTTGGGTGGTGTGATTCTGGTGATTGCCGATCAAACCCGTGCACCAGTCCAACCACCTTTTAGTAAGTCGTAAAGACAGCTTTTACATCACTTTGTATATCAAAAACATATTCATAATTTAAATGAGGACGTCTTTTATGGCACATCAACTTGAACAAATGGCTTATGTCGGTCAAACCCCTTGGCATGGCTTAGGCAACCCACTGACTCAAAACCAACCCATTGAAGTGTGGGCACAGCAGGCAGGCATGGATTGGTGCATTGAATCTTCAGATGTCAGCTACATGGCTAAAAATGATCGAGGGCAAAACATCATCATGCCCTATGAGGAACAGCGGGTACTATACCGTTCCGATACGCATGCCCCTTTATCTGTGGTCAGTCAGCGTTATCAGGAAGTCCAACCGAAACAGATCTTAGAGTTTTATCGTGACCTGACGGAGCAATCAGGTTTTGAGTTAGAAACCGCTGGGGTACTCAAAGGCGGGAAGAAATTCTGGGCATTGGCACGAACAGGGCAGACTTCTGCTTTAAAGGGCAAAGATGTCAGCAATGGTTACATCCTCTTAGCCACTGCCTGCGATGGCACCTTGGCAACCACAGCACAATTCACCTCAATCCGTGTGGTGTGTAATAACACCTTAGCCATTGCTTTGAAAGGTCAGAACTCAAGTGCTGGTGTAGTCAAAGTCCCGCATAGCACCAGATTCGATGCGCAGAAAATTAAACAGCAACTCGGCATTTCAGTCCGTACATGGGAGGATCACATGTATGAAATGAAACAACTCAGTCAACGTAAAGTCACCCAGACAGAAGCAGCAGCTTACTTTGATGCTGTGTTTAACAACACTAGCCTAAGCAATGCGGACCAAGACGAGGGCATTATTCAGTTCTACCGTAATGTCGCATCACAAGGAAGCCAATCAAATAAAGCTGACAACAAAACTGAACCGAATGGTCGTGCCATGTCTAAAGTCATGACCATGTTTAATGGACATGGCCGTGGGGCAGAACTGAGCTCAGCTAAAGACACGGCCTATGGTTTGCTGTGCTCAATTACCGAATTTGCAGACCACGAACGTCGAGCGATGAGTCAGGATCACCGTTTGGATTCTGCATGGTTTGGCGCAGGGGCAGGCCTCAAACAACGTGGACTCGAACAAGCTTTACGCATGTTGGCTTAATCGATTCATCAGACGGAAAGTATTGAGCGGAAATAGGGTGGAGAAGAGAGGCTGAATGACCAGAAGTTAATACACTATTGTAATTGTTTATACACTATAGTAAATTTATCGACTGGTAATTATTCATTCTAGAGGAATTCTTCACCATAATTTTAATTTAAGAATGCGAGAAACAAAATGTTAAAGATTCGAATGTCACGTCCAGATGAGGGTGATCAAGTGGTTGCCATCTGGAAAAGTTCTGTTGATGCAACACATGATTTTCTTAGTGCAGATGATCGTATAGAAATTGAAAAAGAAGTCGTTGGCTTTTTTTCAGAGACTCCAGTATGGGTTGCGACCAATGCGGAGGATCAAGCCCTAGGTTTTATGTTTTTACATGATGGGCATCTGGAAGCATTATTCATTGATGCTGCTGCAAGAGGTTTAGGTGTAGGAAAGGCACTACTATTGCATGCGTTAAGTCTATATCCAAATTTAACTGTTGATGTAAATGAACAAAATCAGCAAGCAGTTGGTTTTTACCAACATATGGGATTTGAGGTTTCGGGTCGTTCACCCGTTGATAGTCAAGGTCGAGCTTATCCATTGTTGCACTTAAGCATAGCCCCTTCAGTTTAAGCAGTTTTACCCCATTCGGTAGTAAATGTGTTTAGACCTAAGACTTCTTTTGACTAAATGCAACGACATAAACACAAGGTAACTGATGATCAGGGTTTTGTAGTTTGCAGTCGGCTGGAGCCGTCAGCGCAATACAGTCTCCCGATTCTAAATGAAATAATTGTGTGTCAATTTGAATATCAAGCTGTCCGCTTAAAAGCCATATGGTTTGACCCTTTAGATGTTCATATGCACTTGCAGGCATTAAGAGCTCACCTGATGCCGGAATCTCAATTTTAATCAACTCTGGATTTGCTCCAGCAGGAGAGATTGACCATCGTGTAATACCAAATTGGTTGTCTGTCCAATGCTGTTGCGTTTGTTTCTTAGAGAACAAGACATGGGTGTTTTGGCTTAGTTCAGCTTCAGCAAAAAGTTTAGATAGGGTAATACCGAGCGCATTTGCTAAGCGGCCAAGTATTGCAGCACTTGGACTAGAGGCACCACGTTCGACTTTACTGATCATAGCTTGGCTCACGCCTGAGTATTCTGCTAACTCAGCGACAGTCCAACCTTTGCTCTTTCTCTGCTTTAGCAATAATCGAGCAATTTCAGTATCAAGTACTTGCGTGTCAGCTTTGTCAGCCATTATACGACCCTGTGATTTCAAACCTTTGTATTATGCGATAGAAACTAAATATTGTTGTATAAAATCAGCATTGTATTTTCTATCCAATATTGTCAATTCATCTCAGTAATATTTTACATCGATATACAGCACCCTAATTAACTACATAAGCCACATCTCCGGATGTGGCTTTTTTATGCCCAAAATTTAACAATGACAGGAAAACATTATGAACTCTGCCGTAATTCATCCAAACAACGTAACACTGAATATCAACACCAATCGCCCAAAACTGTTTACCGCAAAACGCTTCGTAGAGACTAAAAATATGACTCAAGCCGAATGGCTAGAAGTACGACGTAAAGGTATTGGCAGCAGTGACTGTGCCGCAGCCTGTGGTCTCAATCCGTATATGTCAATGCTAGAGCTATGGATGATCAAGACAGGTCGGATTCAACAAAACATTGAAGAGGAAAGCGAAGATCATGCACCTTTATATTGGGGCAAGCAGTTAGAACCTTTAGTGGCTGAATACTACAGCATGCATACCCAGCATAAAGTCCGTCGCGTCAATGCAGTCCTGCAACATCCTGATCCAGATAAACACTTTATGTTAGCCAACTTGGATTACTCCGTGGTGGGTAGCGATGAGGTACAAATCCTAGAATGCAAAACTGCAGGAGAGTACGGGGCTAAGCTCTGGCGAGAGGGTGTGCCGCTCTATGTCCTTTGTCAAGTACAACACCAACTGGCCGTTACAGGCAAGAAAGCCGCGCATATCTGTGTCTTAATTTGTGGACATGAAACCCGAATCTTTAAAGTCACCCGTTCAGAATCGGTGATTCAACATATTGTGAATGCAGAGCGTTACTTCTGGGAATGTGTGGAAAAGGATATCCCACCTGAAGCCGATGCCAGTGAATCGGCAGCCAAAGCCTTACAGCTGCTTTATCCCGAACATGTACCCTTAAGCACAGCTGACCTTTCCGAAAATGAAGATGCCAATCAACAGTTTGAACAACTGATTCGAACACGCAACCAAGTTGAAAAGTATCAACAGCAATTTGACCTACTTAAACACCAGCTTCAAGCCAAGATGCAAGAGGCTGAACGTGCCACCTTTAAAGCGGGTTCTGTGACGTGGAAGAAGTCGAAGGACTCGATCTGTTTAGACAGTAAAGCTTTACTCAAATCACATCCTGAGTATTTAAATCAGTTTCCACAAGCCAAGCAAGGGACACGGCGTTTTCAGATTTATGCCAATGGTGGATAAGTTAAATTTTATCCACATCAACATCACGCAGAGATGCAAACAAGCAAACTCATATCTGCCCATGCCCATAGCATGGGCTTTTTTATGCTTATTCAATTTACATAAAAAGGAAATCAATATGATCAAAGGTTTAGCGATTACACCACCGATACTCGGGCGAATTAGTATCGGGAAGATGGTGGAGAAGAATGGTAAACGCATCCCTGAAAAGGATGATCAATTTACCTTAACTTCCCAAATCCAAAACAAAGACGGATGGGTGAAGCATCCACTGGATGAGCAACTTCGTACCAAGGCTCCGAATCAAAAACTCCGTAGTATTCCAGTCCGTATGATCTTTAATGATCCTGAGTTGAACTTACGTGCAGAGTATAGCTTATTTGACCGACAAACAGGCCGACCAGTCTGTATTGGCAACGGTGAAACTTGCCAACGGCTGACCAATCAGGGGGTTGAGCAACATCCCTGTCCATCACCTGACTTATGCTCATTAGCACATGGTGGACTCTGTAAACCGTATGGGCGTTTGTATGTGAATTTGGATGAGTCAGATGAACTCGGCACATTCATTTTTAGAACCACGGGTTTTAATAGTATTCGCACCTTAGCTGCACGACTCAGTTACTACCATGCTGCATCCAATGGCTTACTTTCATGCCTACCTCTGCAACTCACACTTCGAGGTAAGTCCACCACACAAAGCTATCGAACTCCTGTCTATTACGTGGATCTGACTTTACGTGAAGGCATTCATTTACAAGAGGCGATTCACACAGCCAAGGAGATTGATCAGAAAAGTAAGTTGAGTGGTTTTAATCAACATGCTTTAGATCAGGCAGCTTTACAGGGCTATGGGAATGCGAAATTTGAAGTGGATGAGGAGGAGGGTGTTGAAATCGCTGATGAGTTTTATGCTGAAAGTTCATTACAACAAGGCCAGAAACAAGTTCATGACTTCAAGCAAGTGCAAGATGTTCAGAAAGGGTTGCAGCAATCTGTCAGCACAGTCAGTTGAGCCTTCAGCACAATGCGAAAGTTAATTTTTACGAATCGCTCAATCATTTGAGCGAATTGCCGCTCGCATTAAAGATCAGGAGTAAACAACATGAATGCGATTACAGGCCAAACTTTTACAATGAACCAAATTATTAATTTGAAAGATGTCATACAGATTACAGGTTTAAGCCGTGCAACAATTTACAACATTACAAATAAAAGACATAAGCAATATGATCCAACTTTTCCCAAGCAAGTTAGTTTAACCGTTGGACGGGTTGGGTGGTCAGCTTTGGAAATCCATATGTGGATCGAAAGTAAGTTGGCAAGCAGGAAATAATTAAGGGCATTCTTCTACTTTTTTGTTGAAAAGGAATGTATTTTAGGTTGATTAGCACTAGTGATTGTGTTTGAAAAATAAGTAGTTTCTACATTTGAAGCCCTCTAATAATTCAAATGTGTGTCTATCCATTAACCTTGAACAAACGTATTTGGAGTTTCTTAAATAGTAATTGTGATAGCATAAAATATATAAATCCCGTTCTAGATCAATGATTACTGGAACGGGATTTATAAAGTCATTAGATAACTTAAACTATTAATTTAAGTACTCTGCAGTTGATATAACTTGAGCATATGCAAATTCAAAAGCGGCCATTAATGTTGCATGGACGTAGTCAGCAGGTACTTTGATGCCATTAAATTCTAGGTCTAGCGTTGCACAAGCATCATGAATAACTTTTACCTTATAACCAAAATCAGAAGCAGCACGAACAGCAGCATCAACACACATATGGCTCATAGCGCCAATAACGACTAGTTCAGTCACTTTATTGGTATCTAAAATTTCTTTGAGAGTAGTGTTTAAGAACGCGTTGATCTGATTTTTAATGACCACAGCTTCATCTGCTTGAGGCTTAACTGTGTCCTGAAATTCAATACCATTTGAATTGGGTTCAAATATAGGAGATTCAGCATTAGCAATATGCTGGATATGAATCACTTGAGTACCCTGTTGACGGGCCTTGGCAATTACTTTTGCTGCATTTGTAGCAGTTTGTTGAATATTTACTAATGGCAATTTACCTGTAGGTAGATATTCATTTTGTAAGTCGATAACTAATAAAGCTGATTTTGGCATATCTGTTCCTTTACTTAACTAATATTTGTTTTGTTCTGCTTATGATTTTAAAGAAGTGGAAGAACTCTGCTTCTTTAAGTTACTTTAGAAAGAAAGCGTTTCACCATCGATAGGAATTAAAATCTTATCTTGGATTCCTTTGTCTTTTACATATTCTGCAAGCTGAGCACGTGTTACCGACATATGATTAATGGCATCCATGTGAACAGCAATAACTTTGGCATTTGGCGCTTTCTGCGTTGCTCGGTAAGTATCTTCTTTACCCATAATTATGGATTCTTTAAAGCCATTAACCAAAGCATTACCTGTATTTAATACAATCACATCCGGTTTAAAAGATTGAATTGCTTGATCAACTTCAGGACGCCAAATGGTATCACCAGCGACATAAACCGTTTCATGGCCATTAGCTTCAAATACTATACCCATTGCTTCACCCAACCCAGCTTTGAGCTTAGGAATACGGTACATAGCATTAGTACCGTGTTGACCACCGATTTTAGTGAGTTTAATACCTTCAAACGTTGTTTGTGTTAATACACGAACATCTTTAAAACCCTGTGACTGGATGACTTTTTGGTCTTCTTTATTCTGTACAAACAAAGGCATATTTTTTGGAATAGTCGCTTGTGCTGCATCATCCCAATGATCTAAATGTGTATGGGTCACGATTACCGCATCTACACCTTCTAAAATCGTTTCAGGCTTGATGGGCAAATCGACTAGTGGGTTACGTAAATAACTACGATGAGTATCAGGGAAACCTTCATAGAACCCTTTTTTAGCAAACATTGGGTCAATTAAAAAAGTTGTATCAGCATAGGTTACTTTAATCGTTGCATTGCGAATTTCTTGTATATGCGTAACTTTAGTTGTATCTCGCTGAACCACATTATCATTCGCATATAAATGGACCGAAGCAATTGCCAGAGAGAGTGTAATAAGAGAACTACTTAAAATTTTTTTCATGTTTCATATCCAATCATTTAGTCATACTTGGATCATGATAGAAATCATCAAACAAAAAAATTGTCCTTAAGGACAATCATCGAAACTATTGGGACAACATGCTATATTCATTATTTTAGAGAGGTAGGTTTAATGGCTATACCAGTGATTGGATTGTTCGTCTATCCCAATATAAATCCATTTCACTTCTCTATCCCCTATATTATCTTCAATATCAAAATTGAAGATAAGCCCTTATTTGACCTTAAAATTTTTTCTATAGATGGTCAACCTGTAAATACTGAACAATCTATGATAATTATCCCTGATGGCGGGATCGAAATTATTAAAGAGTCAGATCTTATTATTATTCCTGGGTGGGATGATTTTAATCATGAGCCTGAACAAGAACTTATCGATGCCCTAAATTGCTCGTATCAGACTGGAATTAGAATTGTAGGATTGTGCTATGGAACGTATGCATTGGCATATGCTGGTTTACTTGACCATAAAAAAGCAGCTACTCACTGGATGGCTGAACAAGATTTCAGCGAGCGATTCCCACAGGTTCAGCTTGATCATGATGCCTTGTATGTAGAAGACCAAAGGATTGTAACCTCTGCTGGAACAGGTGCAGCACTAGACTGCTGTTTGTACTTGGTGCGTGAAATCTATAATGCACAGATTGCGAATAAAGTCTCTAGAGTTATGGTCATTCCGCCTCACCGTGAAGGTGGGCAAGCTCAGTTTATTGAACAGCCAGTAGCAGAATCGAGTCAAGATGCACAAATTAACCTATTACTTGATTTTTTAAGAACTAATTTAGCTGTACAACATAATATTGAAAGCCTTGCTGAACGGACACATATGACACGTAGGACGTTCACACGGCATTTTAAGAAAGCGACAGGTATGACCTTAGTCGATTGGCTGAATACTGAAAGAATCAGATTAAGTTGTGAACTTTTAGAAACGACAAACTTGTCTATCGAAAAGATAACCGAGCTTTCAGGCTTTAATAATACCGTGTCATTTAGGAAAAATTTTCGTGAAAAATATGGCACCAGCCCACTAGCATGGAGAAAAGCTTTTGGAATTGAAAGTAAGGAAGTAGACACACATTAAAACGAATAGACGATATTTTTCGAGGAGAGTGGTGGCAGTCCAAAGTAAATAAATTAAAAATAGATTATTCAAATGATAAAAAATCATGAATTAATTAGTTTTTCTCACTTTTTATTAAAGCTTTTATATGACATTTTAGTGCGAAAAGCTCATATGGGAAAACTAGACTAAATTTGAGAAGGATGAATGGAAGTAAGAACTAAGAGTTGAAGAGAGTGATAGCTCATCTTGGACTCTATGTTAAAAATGGAAATATAGGACAAATTAGGAGTGTCCATGAAAATCAAACCATTGCCACCAATGAATAGCCTTATTGTATTCGAGGCAGCTGCCCGCCACCTTAGTTTTACAAAAGCCGCTGATGAGTTAACTGTCACACAAGGAGCGATTAGTCGACAAATACGACAGTTAGAAGAGTATTTAGGAAAAGAGCTATTCATACGCTCGAATCGCAATATTTCTTTAACTCCTACAGGATTGCAATATTATCAAACCATATATAGCTCTTTATTGAATGTTGCACAAGCTACAGCTGAAATCAAGAAATGGCAGGGTGAGCACCAAATTACAGTTGCTACCACAAATGCGATGGCAGCGCTTTGGTTATTACCTAAAGTTGCTTCTTTTCAGCAAAATAATGAAGGTGTTGATTTAAGAATATTGACTACAGAAAATATCTTAGACTTACATAAAATGGATTTTGATTTAGCCTTGTTCTATTGCCGAACACCACCTGAAAGGATGAATGTTACAACATTATTTCCTGAAGAAGTTTTTCCTGTATGTAGTCCCAGTTACCTTGCACAATTTAATACCCATAGTACCCCTGAAGAGATATTTGGTAAGACTTTGTTATATCTGGATGATTCTCAAAAAGACTGGATTACATGGGCGGAATGGTTCGAAGCTGTTAACTATCCTGTTGTAAAGCCCAAAAATAGAGTGAATATTAATAATTACCCAATGTTATTGCAGGCTGCGATTAACGGGCAGGGGGTGGCTTTGGCCTGGGGGTCTTTGATTGATGATTATCTTCAAGCAGGAACATTAATTCGTCCTGTCGAGACTGTATTACGAACGCAAGCAAATTTCTGTATGTTAGAGCCCTCGGATCGCGGGATGATTCCTTCGAGTGTGAAACACTTTCGAAATTGGTTATTGGACCAACTACCAGGACAGGTTGGACAAAAGGGCCTAAATTAGCCTGATATAGACATACGTATCACAAAGAGCCGCTCTCTGTGATAGGTAAGTACCTTGTATTAAGTTGAGTAAGCCTTAAATAGATGATTGGCTCCGCGAGGTTGAAAGCGGAAGTATTGTGGTGCAATAGCAATGCTTTCATTTAAATCAGCAGCTGCATGCCAAGGCCAACGCGGATCATAGAGCATTCCACGCCCGATACCGATCGCATCCGCTTGCAGGATTCTCTCAGCTTGTTGCGAATCAGTGATTAAACCAACAGCAATAACAGGGGTGTTGATTGCTTTTTTTATCTCGTGTGCAAAAGGTACTTGGTACTCAGGATTTACTTCAATTTTTTGATCGATATGTAACCCACCGCTGGTGACATGAATATAAGCTATACCTAGCTCTTCTAGAGTTTGAGATAATGTAATACTTGATTCAAGATCCCAGCCGCCATCTACCCAGTCGGTTGCAGAAATTCTAATACCGATAGGATAGTTTTCTGGTGTTACTTTTTTGATAGTATCAAAAACCTCTAAGGTCAGACGAATACGATTGTCAAAACTTCCTCCATATTCATCATTACGATGATTCGAAAGCGGTGATAAAAATTGGTGTAATAGATAGCCATGCGCTGCATGCATTTCAATGAGTTCAAAACCAGCTTCAACGGCGCGCTGAGCCGCAAGTGAGAAATCTTGAATCACCTTTTTAATTTCAGTTTTAGATAATGCAGTAGGATAATTTTCTGAAGGTTCAAAGGGTAATGCGCTTGGTGCAACAGTTTGTCAGCCATTAGCTTCGTCAGGTTTATATTGTCCATTTCTTTTTCCCCATGGTGTATCACAGGATGGTTTTCGACCAGCATGGGCTAATTGGATTGCAAAAGGTGTTGGCGCAATGGTTTTGATTTTTGAGAGAAGAGCCTTAATTTGAGTACACTGTCTGTCGTTCCAGAGCCCTAGGTCGGCGAAACTAATACGTCCTTCAGGTTGAATGGCCGTGGCTTCAATAATACATAGACCAGCTCCAGATAATGCATAACTTGCCCACTGTTGTTCATGCCAATAGCTTAATTCACCATCGGTAGAAGAATACTGACACATCGGTGCAATAATAATTCTATTGTGCAGTTTTAGACGACCAAATTGAATTGGTTGAAATAAAAGTGACATAGGGATGTTCCTAATAGAGGTGAAAAAAAGGAGAGAGGGATGTTGCCATCCCTAGCTGAAAGTCGATTTAATGGGGTATTAACTTGATAAAAGGTGCGACTCAAAAGGATACAATGTCAGGACTTCTGGGCCATTTTCGGTAATTAGAACTTGATTTTCGAGTTTAACCCCCGACCCACCTTGTTTATGACCTACGTAGCTTTCAACACACATAACCATGCCGGGTTCTAAAATACCATCGTATCCATAACTGTCCCATGCTTCTTTAAAGTAGATTCCTGGTGCTTCATCACATAGTCCTACACCGTGATAAAGAAAAGAGTAATGGTTATACTCGAGAGGGTCGTACTGTAAAGCCTTATGAGTTAACTCTTTAAAAGTTACACCTGCACGCAATAATTCGGTGTTTATTTGAATTTGGTCGTATGCCATTTGATAAATACGTTTTTGTTCCTCCGTTGCTGCTTTATCGCCACATAGCCATGTCCGTGAAGTATCAACACAAATGCCATATGCACCAATCATATCTGTATCAAAACCGACTAAATCACCATTTTGGATAATCCTTCCACTACATTCTTGATACCACGGATTACAGCGAGGACCAGAGGATAATAGGCGAGTTTCAATCCATTCTCCTCCACGAGCAATATTTTCAGCATGTAAATATGACCATAAGCGTTGTTCAGAAACACCTGGTTCAAGATGGCTATGCATGACGGCTATGGCTGAATCTGTTGCATGTACAGCGCAGCGCATGGCATTAATTTCATCTTCACCTTTAATGGCACGTGCAAGCTCCATAATGACTTCACCATTTTCAATACTGAGGCCAAGATGTTGTAATTCTCTAATCCCTTCATCATTACATTTATCGACAGCAATTTTTTTGTTGCCTTGACCTAGTTCTAAAACGACATCATAAATTTCATGTGCCCATTTTTTTACTTGTTCATCAATACGAGATCCTGCGCAGAAATAAAACCATGAGATACATGGGCGAATTTGACTCACCACTTTAGAGTGATCAGCTAAGAAATCACAGTGATCAAATTCCCACAACACAACTTTCCCTTCTGTGGAAACATAGGTATAGCGTCCTGCATTATGTAATAGCCACACCTGCATATTCGTCGTACCTGTTGCATAACGAATATTAATGGGGTCATACAGCAAAATACCAGCTAATCCTTGCTGTTTTAATAATGCACAAATTCGATCTAAACGGTATTGGTGCATGCGATCTAAATTAGGAAGTGTAAGACCAGTTTGTTGCCATTCCGATGTGGCTAAGTCGCCAGGACCAATTTGATGCATATTCAAATGTTCAGGATGACGATTGCCAATACGATTTTGAAAGAGTTGCTTACTATTCATTTGATGTCCTTATTCCGTCTTTGTTCTTGTCCATGAAATATTAGTTTTATTACGCAATTTATGGTTTGAATAGTGATTTTTTTGGTGGGTGATCATGAGTTAAAATCATGTTTTTTCTTTCTTTTTTAATTGAGTTAAGGAGAATAGTTTTAAATTATTCTCCTTAACTTAGATCCGAACCTGAGCTGAGATTATGTTTGTGTTTTAGCTTGGACTTCACTCTCTAAAAGTTTAGGGATTGAAGATTCTTCTTTGGTTTCATCTCTTACTGAGTTAGTCGGGTCAGTTGAACCTTCCTTATGAAATGCTTTAAGTAATGCTCCACACATTATGGTTAATAGGATTAGGATTGGGAAACCAAACAGAATCACGGCAGTTTGAATCGCTTTTAATCCACCAACATAAAGTAATCCTAAACTAATGGAGGTCACGAAAAGGCACCAGATGAGTCGGGTTCGAATAGGAGTCTCTTTTTCTGAGCGGGTATCAAGGAAACAGAGAACATGTGTGCCACCATCTTGAGAGGTAACTAAATACGTTATCAGTAAAAGGCATGTTGTAATACTCAGAATCATACCAAACAAACCATCATCAATTGCATCGTATAAAGCAAAGATCGCGAGAGTATTGTCTTTTTGGGTTGCTTGAACAATTGGCCCACCTTTAAATTCAGGTGATGCTTGGGCAATATTAGATGTTTGAGATGTGGTTTCTGTAGTTAAGCTTGAGTTTGAACTGACAGGAGTTGATGCTATATGTGTAGTCTGTTGCTTATCAAAAGCTTGGCGAGCATTTTGTTCAACTTTAAGGGCAGAACCACCAAATACACCCATCCAGATAAATGTGACTAAGGTTGGAACAAATAATACACCTGCGATAAGTTGACGAATGGTTCGACCTTTAGAAATTTTCGCAATAAACATTCCTACAAATGGCGCCCAAGTTGACCACCATAACCAATAGAATGCTGTCCACCAATTTTGCCATTCAGAGTCTTTCTGCGCATCAGCCCATAAACTCATACTAATAAAGTGAGATGAATAGTTACCCAGCCCTTCAATATAAGAGTTAGTAATATATCGTGCTGGCCCGACACACATTAAGATCACGATCAAAATAATCGATAAAATAACGTTCAACTCAGAAATACGGCGCATACCTGTGCCAATACCACGAATGACAGATATAGTAGCTAAGCTAGATAGAACGACTAAAATAATAAATTGAGAAGTGACATTAATTCCCAAACCAAAAACCTTGTTCAGGCCTGCATTGATTTGTAGGACACCCATAGCAAGGGTTTGAGAAATACCAAAAGTTGTCACAACAATAACAATAATATCAACTAAATTTCCAATGGGCCCATAGATGCGATTTCCAATAAGTGGATGTAATATAGAGCGTAAAGAAAATGGTAGACCCTTGCGATATGAAAAATAGCCGATTGCTAATGCTGTAATACAGTAAACAGACCAAGCATGTAGTCCCCAATGAAAAAAGGTGATCTGCATTGCCATGCTAGCAGCTTCATCAGTAAAGCCCTTTGTGAACGGATTGCTAGCATAGTGATTCATAGGCTCTGCAACGCCCCAGAAAACTAGCCCTACACCCATAGCACAAGAAAATAACATTGCGATCCACGCAAAGTAACTATATTCAGGTTTATCACTGTCTTTGCCTAGTCTAATTGAGCCATAACGACTAAACATGATATAGATAAGAAAAAAGCAAATACCTGTTACTGATAATAGAATGAACCACTTCGTATTGTGTAGTAAAGTGCTTGATAAATAAGAAAAAACCTCTGCTGCTTTGTCTGCGTACACAGCACAGAATAAAACAAAAATGACCACTAATATTTTCGAAATCACAGATACTGCTGTGTTGGATTCAGAGATCCCTGAAGTACGCATAACTCCTCCTTGGATGCGTGGCAATCAGCTAACCACCTGTTAACTGTTTGTGTTGTCCATAAAAGAGTAGAGATATACCAGAGGTATGCTCAACTCATTTATTCTCATCTCCAAGTGAGTTTTTGTAATAAGTCAATTTTCTAAAGTGCGTAATCAGATGGAAAAAAATCACATGATTAAAACTCATGTGTACCGATCAAAAAAGTCGTTTGTCTATCATCAAGATGTTTAACACAATCTCCATGAAGCAGCACATGGTGCTAACAAGTAGTTAATACCAACGCAGGGAGCACTGCGTTATTTAAAGTAAATGGAGATTATCAGATGAATAGTCAAGTTAGCCAGCAACTTATTACAGTTCAGCAAGTCGACAATGTTTTGAACCCGATTACTGAATCAAGTGGTATGCCAAATATTGCATATACCAGTAATGAATATTTTAATTTTGAACGTGACAATATTTTAAGCAAAACTTGGGTTTGCATCGGATTTGCTTCAGATTTACCTAAAAATAATTATGTGAAGCCTGTGAATTTTATGGGTATGCCTTTGGTAATGATGCGTAATCGTGAAGGTGTTGTGAACGTGTTCCACAATGTGTGTAGCCACCGTGGAATGATTTTAGTGCAAGAAGAAGGCACTATTGAAGGTGTGATTCGCTGCCAATATCATTCTTGGAGTTATGACATCAATGGCAACCTAAAAGGCACGCCTCATGTAGGTGGTATTGGTCAGCATAAAGATGAACGTTTCAAGTGTGAAAAGCATGGTCTTAAAGCGCTCCGTTCAGCCATTTGGATGGACATGGTATTCATTAATATTTCTGGAGACGCTCCAGCATTTGATGAACACATTGCACCTGTTACAGAACGTTGGAAAGAGTTCTTAGGTGAAAATGATTTAGATTTAATTCGAACCAGTAAAATTGGTTCAACTTTTCAACTACCTGTAGAAAGTAACTGGAAACTTGCAGTTGAAAATTACTGTGAAGCATACCACTTACCTTGGGTACATCCTGCCTTAAATACTTACTCAAAGCTTGAAGATCACTACAACATTATGATTGAAGAGCGTTTCTCAGGCCAAGGTAGTTATAAATACAATTTATCAGCTACTGCAGGGACACATTTACCTATTTTCCCAAGTTGGCCTGAAGATAAATTACGCCAAGCGGAATATTTGTCTATTTTCCCAAATGCACTTGTTGGTATTCAGGCTGATCATGCCTTTGCGATTATGTTAGATCCAGTTGCACCTGAAAAAACGATTGAAAATCTTCGTTTGTATTATGTTGGCGACGAATCATTAGATCCTAAATATGATGAATGCCGCAAAGCAACTTTAGAATCATGGAAAGTAGTCTTTAGTGAAGACGTATTTGCAGTTGAAACGATGCAGAAAGGTCGTCATTCCCCAGGCTTTGGTGGAGGTGTTTTCTCTCCTGAAATGGATCTACCAACTCACTTCTTCCAAACATGGTTAGCGACTCAAGCTAAAAAGGCATTGGAGGCATAACATGCAACACTATCTTAATTTTTTTGATGGTCAATGGCGAGATGCTTCTCGCCAATTGGAAATTATCAACCCAGCAACCGATAAAGTTTTTGCAACAGTAGCTCGTGCAAGTATTGAAGATGCAGATGCCGCGATGGCAGCGGCTCGACGTTGTGTGAATAGCGGTGCTTTAACTGATGTACGTCCTGCAAAACGTACGGCGTGGATGTTAAAAGCAGCAGAAGCAATTCGTGAAATTGCTGAAGAAGGTGCCTTAATTCTGTGTCGAGAAAATGGCAAAAATGTTGATACAGCACGCGAAGAGTTCGATGAAGCAGCTCGTTATTTTGAATACTACGCTGGTATGGCAGATAAAGTTGAAGGTATCTCGGTACCTTTAGGTAAAGATTACGTTGATTTCACCTCATATATTCCAATGGGTGTATCAGTTCAAATTGTACCTTGGAACTTTCCTGTTTCGATCTGTGCACGCTCGCTAGCGCCTGCTTTAGCAGCTGGTAATGCGGTTGTAATTAAGTCACCTGAAGTGTCACCTTTAGGGATGGTTTTACTTATCAAAGCTATTGAGAAAGCAGGTTTTCCTCAAGGTGCAGTGAACTTACTATGTGGTAAAGGTTCAGAGGTTGGTACCCATCTGGTTAAACATCAAGATACAAACCAAATTGTATTTACGGGGTCTGTACCTACAGGTCAACGCATTTTGAAAGATGCGGCTGAACGTGCAACACCTTCTGTAATGGAGTTGGGTGGTAAGTCAGCTGCAATAGCTTTTGCTGATGTTGATCTTGAGCAATTACTACGTAGTGTGAAAGTCGGAATCTTCTATAACTCTGGGCAAGTTTGTTCAGCGATGTCTCGCTTATTGATACACCGCAGTCGCTATGAAGAAGTTAAAGCAGCTGTTGTTAATCTCGCAGAGAGCCTAACTGTAGGTATTGGCGAAAGTAATGCAGAACTGACACCTGTTGTATCAAAAGATCAGCAACAACAGATCCTTGCCATGATTGATAAGGCACGTGAAGAAGGTGCAAATATTTTAACGGGTGGTAAAGCTGCAGATCTAGAAGGTTACTTCGTCCTGCCTACCATTATTGAAGCTAAAGATGACATGTCGATTGCTCAACAGGAAGTTTTTGGTCCTGTAATGGTGATTATGCCTTTCGATGACGAAGATCAAGCAGTTGCAATCGCAAATGGCACGGACTTTGGACTTGTTGCAGGAGTATTTGGTGAAAATCTGAATCAAACACTTCGAGTAGCAAACCGACTTATTGCTGGTCAAGTCTTTGTTAACGAATGGTTTGCTGGTGGTATTGAAACTCCATTTGGTGGAGTTGGTTTATCTGGGTTTGGTCGTGAAAAAGGGCAGGAAGCCATCTACAGTTATGTTCAAACGCGCAATATCGGTATCCGTTTGAAACATAGCGTGTAATTTGTAAGAAATAAGGGAAATAGACACGATGAGAAAGTGGTTATGTATTGTCTGTGGCTGGATTTACGATGAAGCGAAAGGCTGGCCTGACGACGGAATTGCTCCGGGTACCAAATGGGAAGACATTCCTGAAGATTGGATGTGTCCAGAATGTCAGGTAGGTAAAGCAGACTTTGAAATGCTTGATATCACAGATGTTGTCGATGAAGAGACGACAGTTGCCATTGTGAATGTAATTGAGCCAATCGTGATTATTGGAAGTGGTCATGCTGGGTATCAATTGGCTACAGCATTACGTAACCAGTCTAAAGACGTGTCTATTACTTTATTTACAGCAGATGATGGTGCAATTTATAGCAAACCTTCTTTGTCGAATGCTTTGGCATTAGGTAAAGATGGGGAAAGTCTGGTTCGTGAGACGGCTTTAAGTTGGGAACAACGTTTAAATGTGCGTATCTATGCTCATACTCATGTTAAGCATATTGATCGTGTGAATAAAAAAATTCATACCTCAATTGGTGAATATCCATATGGACGTTTAGTTTTAGCGACTGGTGCAAGTCCAATAACTACTCCAATTCAGGGGGATACCTCTGATGTATATAGCGTAAATGATTTAGCCGATTACCGTCTTTTCCGTGAGAAGTTAACTGGTAAACAACATGTCACTATTTTAGGTGATGGGTTAATCGGATGTGAATTTGCTAATGACCTCGCTGCTCATGGCATTAAGGTGACAGTCGTTGGCTTAGGTCAATCGGTAATGGGACGTCTGATTCCAAAAGAGTTAGGTCATGCTTTACAAAATGCACTTAGCCAACTTGGGGTTGAATGGAAGTTACAGAATAGTATTCAGTCAATTCAGAAGGTAAATGATCGTTATCAAGTTCAATTACAAGATGGGCAGTTATTTGAGACGGAATTGATCCTAAGTGCGGTTGGTTTACGTCCAAATATTACATTGGCGCAGGCCGCTGGTCTAAATACAGCACGAGGAATATGTACAAGCTTAGATCACTGCACGAGTGATACGTCTATTTTTGCTTTAGGTGACTGTGCAGAAGTAGACGGTCAATGGATGCCTTATATAAGCCCGATTAATCAAGCACTTCCAGCTTTAACGGATAACTTATTAGGTAAAGCTCAAAAGACTCAATTACAAGAAAGTCCTGTAATTGTAAAGACACCAATTTTACCACTTTCGCTACTACCTGCAATCGGTGAGGGAAAATGGCAAGTTGAACAGCATGACGGTGAATGGAGTGCGGGTTTTTATGATGGCACAGGTAAGTTAACTGGCTTTGCCTTATTGGGACGTCAGTTGCAACAAACTCGTAGTCAATGGCTTGCAAAAATTAACTCTCATCAACCATCAACAGTTTAAGGAAGAACAAGATGATTGCTTTACCGAATGATGATAATACTTGTGGATGGTATGCCGCTTTACCGCCAGCAACACCAGCTAAAAAGTTAGTTGGTACACAAAAAGCAGATTATGCAATTATTGGTGCAGGTTTTGCTGGCTTAGCGGCGGCACGTCGTATTGCGGAGTTAAAACCAAATGCGCGTATTATTTTAGTTGATGCACAACGTGTTGCAGAAGGTGCATCTGGTCGTAACTCTGGTTTTGTGATTGATCTACCTCATAAATTTGCATTAGGGCATCCAGATCCAGCTCATAAGCAAAAGTTATTAAGTTTGAACCGAGCAGCAATTTCTCAATTACAAGGTTTGGTGGAAAAACACAATATTGAATGCCAATGGTCTGCTGCAGGTAAATATCAGGGTGCTATCGGTGAACGAGGTGAAGCACATCTTAATCACTTTGAACACTTGATGAAAGATCTTGGCGAGCCGTTTCGCTGGGTGGAAAAAGAAGAGTTGAAAAAGGTTTTAGGAACAGATTATTACAGCCGAGCGATTTTTACTCCAGGTTCCTATTTAATGCAGCCAGCAGCTTTGGTTCGAGGTATGGGTGAGCATCTACCCGAAAATGTTGAATTATTAGAGCAATCTCCAGTTCGTAGTTTGGACAAGGAGAGTGGTCAATGGGTACTGCAAGGTGATCATGGTTCAATAACCACCCCTAAAGTGCTATTGGCTACCAGCATTTTTACAAAAGAATTCGGCTACTTAAAGAATCGATTGTTACCTGTTATGACGTTTGCAAGTTGGACTCGTCCTTTAACTGATGAGGAAATGAAGCGTTATCACGGCCAATTGGATTGGGGCCTTACTCCTGCTGATCATGCAGGTACTACCTTACGTATGACTGCTGATCGTCGTATTTTGATTCGGAATACTTATAAACATGTACCAAAGTATGGTGCAAATGTGAGTGACGAAACCCGTCGTTGGATTCAAGAAGATCATCGTAAGGCATATTTAGCGCGCTATCCAGAGTTAGCAGATGTTCCATTCACTCATACTTGGGGTGGCGTTTATGCCATTTCTCGTAATTTCGCCAATTTTTTTGGTCAATTAGAAGATGGTGTTTATGCCAGCGCTTGTGACAATGGGGTCGGTGCTGCATGGGGAACTATTTCAGGAACTTTACTTGCAGATTTGGTCGTGGGTACAGATTCCACAGCATTAAAAGATATCCAATATGTGACAGGTATGCCAAGTTTAAATCCACCAGAACCATTTTTAGGAATTGGTGTCAAAACGCGTATTGCATTTGAAAAGTGGCGCAGTCGTAGTGAATTGTAATCAGGATAAAGATATGAAAGAAGTGAAGTTAGTTGATAGCGCCAAACTCGATTTTAATTTACGTGGCGAAACTCCAGACGGGAGCGCTTATGTTGCAAGAGCAGTTGGTGCAGATGTTTCACCCAATATTGGGATCGGATTTGCACGTTGGGAAGGGGCAAAAGTTACTTGGAAATTGCTTTATGACGAAGTGATTTTTGTAATTGAAGGGTGTTTCGAATTAACAGCCAACGGTCAAAAATATGAAGTAAATCCAGGGCAAATGCTGTGGATACCAGAAGGAACAGAACTTATTTACGGCGGGCATGCTCTATTTGGTTATGTGGTACACCCTGGGAATTGGAAAGAGTTGCATGGCCTAACATAAATATTGCAGTCATAGCTTCTATTAAATAGTACTCACACCACGAGTATTTCAATTTTTAAGTTATAGGCCAAATGCAGGCCTATAACAATCAAATCAAAAAAAATCAAATTCGGGAAGTTTTCCTGAAGGGAAAAGTGTTGCCTAAATAATTAGAAAGCAGGAACAGCATTCTATAAATCTTCATTTAAACAAGGACATGTAAATGAAAAAGACATTTTTAAAAATTGGATTCGGCTTGGTGAGTTGTGGGATGGTAATGCCTACTTTTGCTGGTGTAACTTTTGGTGATCCACAAAGTAAGTTGGGTGCCTTGACGGTCTCAGGAGCAGCCCGTGCCAACTATCAAGATAAACATTATGGTGAATCTGCCTCAGATCAAAAAATAAAATTTGATGCTGCAATTCTACGCATAGGTTATGAGTCCCCAGATTGGTTTGGACAAGCTGAATATCGGTGTTATCAGTACGATACCTTTTGTGATTTTTCAACATTGGTTTCAGGTTATCTAGGTTATCGCTTAAATCCAACAGATAATATTACTGTAGGTTTACAACCGATTCCATTTGGCCCAGGACGTTATTGGGATAGCAGTTTCTATGCTGGTATAAACAATACCATGGGGCTTCAGGATGCATTAGATTTGGGTGTGAACTATCACTTCGAAATGCCTACGGCCACTAAAGTCGATCTCGCTTATTTCGCTACAGATGGCGGGAATTATCATGGTACAAGTAAAGATGCTGCGCGCTATACAGCCAATGTGGTGTCATCTTCAGATCCACTTAAAACAGATTTAAATGAAAAAAACATGTGGATGGCTCGTGTAGATCAAGAACTAAAATTTTTAACGACAGATGATCTAAAAGTATCCTTAGGTGGAAGTTACTGGTATTCAGAAATTGAAAATGAAAAGGCTTCGACCGATGGAACAAGAAATTCTTGGGCACTGTTCAACCGAGTTAATTATAAAAATTTAAATGTAGTCCTTACAGGCGGTAAACAATCAATTAGTAATAAAGATGTATTGAGTTCTCATAGTTCAACTTTTGGTTCTTTCGATGGGGAGTACGATATTGCTAATAAAGGTTATTTCTACACTGTAGACACAAGCTATGTCTTTAAGAATGTCCGAGATTCGCTCAACGTGACACCGTATATGGTGTTCAGTGGGTTCAATAAAAAAGAACAAGGTTTTGATGACTCACAGCGAAATATTGTTGGTGTCGCATTAGATTATAAAAATGTCACGTTATATACCGAATACTTAATGAGTAAGAACGACCCATTTGTAGGCGGAACAGGTGCTTCATTGGCAGCTGGTGATGATGGTAAGTGGAACAAGCTTTTGAATGTCATGTTGGTTTATAGCTTTTAGAAAATCATCAACTGTTTTTCAGACCTAAGTAGCTACAGGCTTTTTCAAATTTTTCAGGAAGTTAATAACTTCCTGAACTTGTTTTCAGGATATCCAATAATGACATCACCATATTTAACGACCTTTATTTTATTCTTTTCTTTATTAAATCCATTCTTGATGAGTATCTACATGATTGGGTTGATTAGACATACCGAAACTAAGGTATTTAATCGAGCACTCATACAAGGTGGCTTAATTGCATACGTTGTTTTTCTTCTTTTTGCTTGGGGTGGTGAAGCGATCTTTAGTCAGTATCTAAATGTACGGTTCGAATCATTTTTAATTTTTGGAGGGTTAATCTTTTTAGTCATTGGCTATAGATTTGTCTTTCAAGGGGCTGAAACGATCGGAGAAATGCGCGGTGCACCTGAGCATCTTGCTGGGACCGTAGCAATGCCTTTTATGATTGGACCAGGAACAATTAGTGCAGCAGTAGTCACAGGGATGAGCATGTCAATTGGCGAAGCTGCTCTTATTATTGCCTTCACATTATTTTTAACATGTAGTGTATTGATCGTTATGAAACTGTCGCATGATCACTTAAAGTCTAGTCATGCAAAATATATTGATCGATATTTTGATATTGTAGGAAGGCTTGCAGCCTTACTAATAGGAACAATTGCTATTGATATGATTGTGAACGGAATTACTAAACTGATTGAAAAGGTGTAATAATTTTAAAAGCCAAAGAGTTTCTTTGGCTTTTTTATAGAAGATTAAGTAGCTAGCTTTATTTGAGGTGCTTGTTTTTTACGAATTGAAAGCCAACAGATAATTGATCCTATAGTTACAATAGTTGCACCATACCAAAAATTGGTAGATAAACTTGAATTTAAAACTATAACTGAAAATGCTGATGAGAGCATTGGCGAAAAATAGGAAAGCATTACTAAAACTGGCATATTCCCTTTTATGATACCGACATTCCATGCTAAATATCCCATTGCAAAAAAGAAAGCATTTATTAAGATGAAGATATAACTAGTTATGCCACTGATATGCGGTAAATGAATACCTTGGGTCGCAAAAGTAAGTATCCACAAAGCGGCTGCAGTTAGTATAAAATACAACGATATAGCATTCGTACCATTACTATGCTTTTTGGTATAAATACAATATACAGCCCAAAGTAATGATGCTAAAAATATTAATAAATAACTGATGGGATTTTTATAAAAGTTATCAATGAAATTAATTCCAGGATGATAGTTAATCATCACAATGCCTGAAAAACTAACAAGTACTCCTGTTATGGTCAAATAATTTACTTTTTCTTCTTTTAAAAAGGCAAGCATTAAAATGATTAAGGTGGGCCATAAACTAAAAATGATGTTCATTTCAATCGATTTTTCAGATGATTTTGCTAACGTAATTGAGAATGCAAAGCACAATTCAAAAATAACAAAGAGTAGACTGGATACGATTAAAAATTGTTTAGAAACCTTTTTAAAATCAGGTAGTCCATAAGAAAAATACAGAATTACTGCGCTTAATGTATAGACGTAAGTGACCGTATAGATGGGGCCAAATACTTCAGTTGATAGTCTTAATAAACCGACTAAGGTAGACCACAATAAGAGCGCTAAAATACCTATGCTGGTTGCAATCTGACGGTTCATTAGAGTTGACTGATTTAAATAAAGCTAATAATAATTTTTTACTTGGTACTTGAGAAGCTAAATTCACATGATGATTTTTCATGGATTAATGAGTTTTTCTTATAGATATTTTTTTATCAAAGTTTGAGTCTATTTTTGGAAAAAGTGATGATCATTACACCTATTATGTTGAGTATACATCCAACCCATTGTATTAAATTTAGGTGTTCGTCTAAAAACAATATTGCTAAAAAAATTGTTAAAACAGGACCAACAGAAGAAATGATGGAAGATTGAGAAGCTCCCAAGTGTTCAATGCTGAGTATAAGTAAAATAGTGGGTAAAACAGTAGCAAATATCCCTAGTCCTATTCCATACCAAACAATACGATTAGGAAGTTCAGTTAACAAGGTCAAAGGCTCAGGTGTTGCTAGAAAATAATGTATAAAAATACAACAGCAGGCAATAGATAAAGATAATCCTGTTAAATTTAATGAACCAAATTTTTTAATGAGTGGAGGGGTAAGAAGTAAATAACAAGCAAATGCAACAGCACTTGCAAATACTAAACTAGAACCTAACCAGAAGTTATTTTGGTCAGTTAAGTTTTTTTGCTCTTGTAGCATGACTAAGACTGTTCCGCCATAGCTTAAAATCAAAGCAAAAATAACTTTTAAGTTTAGTTTCTGCTTAAAAATGATGCTTGAGGCAATAACTGTTAGTGTGGGATACAAAAAGAGAATAATTCGTTCTAAGGATGCGCTAATGAACATGAGTCCAAAAAAATCAAGCCAACTTGAGATGTAGTATCCTAATGAACCTGTAAGAATAAGTAACAACCAATCTTTAAGTTTAACGCTGTAATACTGGTGCCGTCCGAACCAACATAGTATTAGAAAGAATGGCAAGGCACTTGCCATTCTTATTACCATTAATGTGGTCGCATCCAAAGTAGGCGAGAGAGCATAAGCTTGCTTAATAAAAATTGCTTTGGTGCTGAACAAAAAAGCAGAAAGAAATGCAAATACTGAACCAATCTGATATGTGGAAAAGTTGAGCTTCATTAAATATTTTCATTTGAGGCATTTTTTTTGAGATAAGCTGTATCAAATTCAGCTTTTTTATAAGCTTCATAAGATGATTTACTAATGATTACTGCTGGCTCTCGTCCTCTACGAGTGATTTCTACAGGACAGCCTGCTGCTGCTTGATCCATTAGTGTAGATAATTGAGCTCTGGCATTTGAATAATTCCAGCTATTCATTCTGATTCCATTTCATCCATGTATGTTTATAGAATAACGAGGTATAAAAGTCTTCTCAAAGGATTTATTCTCACTCATTGATGATTTTTTTTGATAGATATAGTGTTAGATAAACAAATAGCGTTTAATCGAAAGCTTTGAATTGAAAATTATATAAATGTTTCAGGGTACAGTTTTGTCAGCTGTCTACGTTAAAAAATGATTTTTTATATCATATGTTTTCAAAAGGTAAGACCATGCTAAAGCATGGTCTTTTTATTCAGTTAAGATTATCCAATACAAATTGTGGTGATTTAATGAATAATTTTATTAGAGCCTGTGCCGAACTTGAAGGATGCCGGACACCCCTTTCCCAACTTTCTAGCGTTCTTGGAGATATGCCAAGTTTAGATGCTAACTGTTGTTGAGAGATATTCATTTTTTTGCGAGCCCTAATGATTTCCTGAGCTAATGTTAAACTAACGATATATGGGAAATCATGATTAAAATTTACATGGTGCTGTTGAAGTAGATGCATAATATCCTCTTCTTTCTAAGTACCTAATAAGCAAGTTGAAGTAAGAATCTAAAGCTCATGGCAATCACCAATAAGCTTAAGAAACCGACTAGCCATAACAAGATGAACCATTGGAATTTAGATAATTTCATTAGGAATTCCTTTAATGATAGCCTTCATCCCCAACACGAACTTTATCTCTGAATACCCAGTATGATAGGGCGGTATAGACAAGTATAATTGGAATTAAGATCAATGCTCCAATCAGTGCGAATAGTTGGCTATTGGCAGGTGCGGCAGCATCCCAAATGGTAATTGAGGGCGGGATAATATAAGGAAAAATACTGATACAGAATCCCGTGTAAGCCAGAAATACGAGTCCTAATGTATATAAAAAGGGCATAGCTTGATTTTGCTTAATACATGAGCGCACCGCTAAAACGGTACAAACTAGAACAAGCAAAGGGACTGGGCTAAAATAAATCAATTGAGTGGGATTAAACCAGCGCTCAGCAATCTGTGGATGTGCGATTGGAGTATAGATACTTACAGCAATGAAAATCATCAATAAGCCAATCAAAAGCTTGGGCATTAATTTATACATATGCTTTTGTAGTACGTCATCAGTCTTCATGATGAGCCAACCACATCCCAATGCTGCATAAACGACTACAACCCCCAAACCTGTAAATAATGAAAAAGGTGTTAACCAATCAAAGCCACCACCAGCGTAACGATTATCAACAATATCAATACCCTGAATATAAGCTCCTAAGATTACACCTTGTAAGAAACTGGCAATAATAGAGCCCCAAATAAATGCATTATCCCAAATGTACTTTGTTCGAGTAGCTTTGAAACGAAACTCAAAAGCCACGCCTCTAAAAATCAAAGCTATTACCATCAAGATGATAGGTAAATATAAGGCTGACAGAACCGCTGAATAGACAATAGGGAAAGCCGCAAAAAGACCAGCACCACCTAAAACCATCCATGTCTCATTACCATCCCAAACGGGGGCAACGGTGTTCATCATGACATCACGTTCTTGCTGATTTTTAATAAAGGGGAATAAAATCCCGATACCTAAATCAAAGCCATCAAGTACAACGTAAATAAAAACACCAACTGCAATAATGACAATCCAGATTAAAGATAAATCAATCATGAAGATGCTCCTTGATCCTGATCATCAATTTTTTCATCAATGGCACTCAGAGGTCGCATTGGTGTTTTGAAATGACCAACGCCTCCAATTTCTTCTGGTGCGTTATGTAAAAACTCAGGTCCTTTATGCATGAGTTTGAGCATGTAATAAATGCCCACACCAAAGACAATAAAATACACGATCACAAAAATAATCAGAGTTAATCCAACCTGTTCCGCCGAAACAGGAGAAAGGGCATCTTTTGTCCTCATAACGCCATAGATAATCCATGGCTGACGTCCTACTTCTGTGGTGAACCAACCTGCGAGTAAGGCGATGAAGCCTGAAGGGCCCATCAGGATTGCAAAGCGATGAAACCACTTACTCTCATAGAGGCTGCCTTTTTTTCTGAGCCATAGAGCAGTGACTGCAAGGAAGAGCATAAGCATACCTAGCCCAACCATGATACGGAAACTCCAAAATACTATTGTTGAATTTGGGCGATCTTCAGGCGCAAAGTCTTTTAATCCTTTCACCGTCCCATTCATGGAGTGGGTCAGAATTAGGCTTCCTAAATGTGGAATTGCAATCGCATATTTCGTGCGTTCTTCTTGCATATTAGGAATACCAAATAAATATAAGGGCATCCCATGATCATGGTTCGTTTCCCAATGGCCTTCCATAGCAGCAAGTTTGGCTGGTTGATGTTTTAGGGTATTTAAACCATGGGCATCACCGATAAAAACTTGGAGGGGAGCTAAAATGAGGATTAACCAAAGTGCCATAGAAAATGATGTTTTGACTAATGCATCTCTACGGCCTTTGAGTAAATGCCAAGCAGCAGTAGCAGCAACAAGAAGAGCTGCCACTAAAAAGGCTGCAAGTGCCATATGGAATAAGCGATAGATAAAGGACGGGTTAAAAACAATAGCAAACCAATCTTGAGGTACTACAATTCCATTTTCAATGGTGAAGCCTTGAGGTGTCTGCATCCAACTGTTTGAAGACAAAATCCAGAACATTGAAATACATGTACCGATGGCGACCATCAATGTGGCAAAAAAGTGGGCTTTTTTGCCGACTCGCCCCCATCCAAAAAGCATGATGCCTAAAAATCCAGCCTCTAAGAAGAAGGCACTTAGAACTTCATAACTTAGTAAGGGGCCTGTAATGCCTCCTGCAAATCGAGAAAATTCACTCCAGTTTGTTCCAAACTGATAGCTCATTACGACACCAGAAACGACACCCATGCCAAATGACAATGCAAATACTTTCACCCAGAATTTGAATAAATCATGGTAAATAGAATCGTTTGTTCTAAGCCATCGCCATTCCAAAACAGCAAGAAAACTTGCCAGCCCAATAGAAATCGCAGGGAAAATAATATGAAATGACACCGTGAATGCAAACTGAATACGTGCTAACTCAAGTGCCGTAAAACCTAAGGTCATAGCAGCTCTCCACATCCGAAGCATGCTGTAGATTGCATATGCTCTGATATGAGTGTGCCTACACAGATACGTGCATTTTTTAAAAGTAAAAACATAGCGATTAGTCTCTTCAACTAATTAAATTTCAAAACAATAAGGAATTGCCAATAAATTTAGACAGCAAAAGAGACAGGAGGTGCTCGACCTTGAGGGATCAGAAATAATTGTTTTAAAAGAAAGAAGATATGAAAGAAAGCTTCCTTAAAAGCTAATAACCGAACTTGAATTCTTACGACTACTTCTTTAACACCCATGTCTGGTAGTGGAACGACATGCGCGTAAACTACACAGTACTGACATTGATGATTTGCATCGTGATGATGGCTAGATGAAGCTTTTTGTTTGAGATATGAATGATTAAGCTTTTCAGTATCATGATTAGCTAAATCCAACTCTTGATGAGAGTGATTATGCGTAGAATGATCTGAGCTATGCTCATGGTGAGAAGTATCTAATTGAAGTGCATGGACAATAGTTTCACAGACAGGAGAAATTTGATATTTCTCTGGAAGTAAAGGCTGTATAAACACAGCAATCTGTAACAAGATTGCAGAGAATGCTAGCAATCTTCCTAAAACCATGATCACTTAGATGGTCTCAATTATCCAAGTAAGGAAAATGGATTGTAGCAGAATATATATTTATTAAAAGTACATTGTATTAAATTGGAAGACTTTGATTTTTATTTAATTTTGTCTACTTAAAGTATTTTAAAAATAGATTTTTTGTAATTAAGTAGTTGATTTTAATCTGAATTAATTTAGATTAAAATCGTGCATGATTAATTTTTCTTTTAAAAAATAATGATTAAAATTTATAAAGTAAAGTAGGTGATAATATTTTTCCTACATTGTAGGGGTATTTATTACACATTCGATTATTATCTAAATCTTTGTGCTTTAAGATTTTCGATTTTTTAAAATTGAATTATTTCATCAGTTTTACTCATTAGATATCTTAAAGTAATAATGGTATTGTTAACTATGATTTTACAATTTATGTATTGAATTGAGAGCTGCATTTGTCCTTGCGATAGTTGCGATGTTGTTGCAAATAACCGTTTTTATGCAACCTTTACTACCAGAGAAATTTCAATTCTCACTGGTATGCGTAACTATTTCCGATTTAAAAGCTCAGATACAAAATCAAGAATTACATCATCAGCATGTATCACACCATCACGATGTTGATACTGTTAAGTTAGAAGCCGCAAAAAACGCACATCATCATCAGTTAGATCATCAATGTATGTTCTGTACTGCATATGGTCATTTGGTCACAAATTTAGAGATTGATCTAAATCCTATTTTAGATCGTATTCAAATTCGTTTAATGTCTTTTCAGAAAGCATTTAAACATGTCTATTTTGTACTCCAGCGACTTTTTTTAACACCTCAGGGGCGTGCACCTCCTTTATTTGCTTAGATTCCAACCTCTTATGTAAATGGAACATTGCTGAAATGTTCCAATGGAAACTTATGCTTAAAAGGAATTGAAATGCCTCAATTCAAATTGAACCCTTATTTAAAAGGGAATCATTCTATTGTTTCGCCTCAAGTAACAGGGCTTAAACACAATCACGCCTTAATTGATTTGGTACAGCGTTATGTTGTTTTACTATCAATTTATGGGCTTGGTTTACAACTAAGCTATGCTGAAGATGATTCAGCGCAATCTATGCAATTGCCTGCTTTAGTGATTGAAGCACAAAAACAAAGCAAGGCTGACCCACTCCAACTGAAACAAGTCAACTCAACGGGGAGTCGCTTAGGGTTAACAGCTCAAGAAACTCCTGCAACAGTTCAAACCATTACTCAAGAAGACTTACAAGAAAAAGGCTTAAGAACGGTTAAAGAGGCATTTGGCAATGTGACAGGTGCGACTGTAGGTAATGTGCCGGGTAACCCAGCTGTGCTTACGATGCGAGGTTTTTCTGGTAATGCCAACACGGTATTGCAGGATGGCGTTCGTGTGGGGGCTTCTACCTTCGTAACAAGGGATTTAGATGTTTGGAAGTATGAAAAGATTGAGGTCTTAAAAGGACCATCATCTGTTCTTTTTGGTGAAGGTGCTTTAGGCGGTGCAGTTAATTTAGTCACCCGAAAACCTAATTTAGAAAAGAAAACTGTGGAAGGGCTGCTTAACTATGGCAGTTTTAATACGGTAAGAGCCGCTATTGGCGGGAATCTGCCGATAGATGATGAGTTGGCTATTCGCTCTGATTTGAGTTATCTCAAATCAGATAGTCTGTATGATATTGATGATCAAGAAACGACTAAATTCGGTGTGGGAGTGAGTCTGCTGTATAAACCGAATGACGATTTATCAATGCTGTTTTCAGCAAATTTTGATCAGGATAAAGAAACTTCAAGTTATAACGGCTCACCGTTAGTTTCAGCTTCGACAGCCAAAAATCCTAGTCACATCATAGATAATCCTTATGCTCTGGTCGTGGATAAGGCAACAAGGCATAAAAATTATAATCCGGACGGTGGTGAGTTAAGTGCGGACATAACGACTCTATCTTGGTCGACGGATTATCGCCTTTCATCATCTTGGACGTTCAATAATATTGCAACGTATTACCACGCAGATCGAAAATTCTATCTATCCCCAGAACAAAATTTTGACAGTCAAACAGGACTATTCAAACGGACAGTACAGCGTTGGAGCCATGATCATGATGTATGGAGTGATCGCTTCAGTTTCGGTCATGATCAATTGATTGCAGGGAAGTATCGTAATCGACTGAGCATAGGCTCTGAATATAGCTATACTGATTTTAGTAGTCCCAGACCTAGTGGCAATCTCAGCGCTGTAGATCCATATCATCCAAATGTTGGAGAGATGCCTACCAGTGATTGGGCAGGATGGACGAGTTACAATAAATTTTCAACTCAAATTAAGAATTGGTCTGTTTTTGCAGAGGATGCTTTTAATATAACGCCAGATTGGCTTGTTGTCGGTGGGGCACGCTATGAACGTCTTGATGTAGAGCGAACAATTGATAACATCCTAACCGATAGTCAGCAGCAATTTAATCCTACTTTTAATCCATTCTCTTGGCGTATAGGCAGTGTTTACAATCTAACTCCAGATACTCAGCTGTATGGTCAATATAGTACAGCGGTTACCCCCGTTTCTTCTTTACTTGTGATCTCGACAGCGAATGGAAGTTTCGATTTATCAAAAGGTAAATCGGCTGAACTTGGTTTTAAGTCGAGTGTATTAGACGGCAAGCTGGACATGATTGGTTCAGTTTACTGGATTGAATTAAATGATATTTTAACTCGTGATCCGAACAATATTAATTTAACTGTTCAGGGAGGACAGCAGGTCTCTAAAGGTGCTGAATTTACAGCCTCTGCTGCGATTACACCGCAGTTAAAAGCGAGCTTAGGTTTGGCTTGGGTTGATGCAGAATACAAGAAATTAATAGAAGCGGGCGGTGCGAATCGTTCAGGCAATCAGCCGATTAATGTTCCCGAAAAAGTTGCCAATGCCTCATTAAGTTACCAGTTTAGTACTTTACCAATTACGGTGAGTGGATTTGCAAAATATGCGAGTGGTTTCTACACAGATACAGCCAATACATATTTCGTAGATGGTCATACCACGTACGATGCGTCCTTAGCATATGACCTAAAAAATATGACTTTTACACTATGGGGTCGAAACCTGACTGATGAATTTTATGGTGAGTATTCAGGCTACTCCGCGAAGCAAATTTATATTGGTGCACCAAGAAGTGTCGAACTTGGCGTCACATTTAAATTTTAAGTACCAGATTTCATAACCCTATATCAGCATATACACATTCAGAGTCACTTATGTCTAAATTTTTATTTCATCCACTGACGTGGAGTATTTTACTTGTTCAACTTTCAACCCACGCTGTGTCGGCCGAAAATGAATCTGCTTCAAATCAAATTGTAGCTCAACTGCCGAGTATCACGATGACCGCAGAAAAGCAGGATGAAAGACATAGTTCTTCACAAGCGATTACGCAATTCAATCATGACTTGTTAGAAGTACCTTTTACTAAATCACATGTATCAGCACAAGATATCCAAAACCATAATGTTCAACGTATCAGTGATGTGCTCTCGTTTGTAAATGGTGTGGTCTATCAAGATAGTTATGGTGGAGGTTTTTGGGACAATTACTCATTTCGCGGATTTAGTACCGATCCAAACATGGGTACGATTTATATGCGTAATGGTTTGAGTTCTGTGAGCGGTATCCATACCGCACGAGATATGGTGAACATTCAAGCGATTGATTTCTTGAAAGGCCCAATGGCCGCGATGTATGGCCAAGGTGCCATAGGGGGGATTATGAATATCACCACTATGCAACCTGAATGGGAGAAAAAAAGTAATTTAAGTCTGAGCGGAAGTACGCTTGAAGAGTATCGAGCAGCTTTAGATACCACAGGTGCGATTAATCAGGATTTGGCTTATCGCCTTGGGCTAGCCTATGAAAATAATCAAAGCTTCCGTGATCATGTTGATAATCAGCATTATTACATTGCGCCACAATTAGCATGGAAAATTTCTGAGCAAACCCAGTTGAATCTTGATACTGAATTTTCAGAGTCTAAAGGCGTTTTCGATCGTGGCGTACCGATGGTCAATGGAAAACTTCCAATCAATAAGAAAACCTTTTTAGGTGAGCCAAGCGATGGTGATATTGAGATTAAAGATCAAATGTATCAACTGCGTTTAAACCATGAATTTAATGAGGATTGGAACAATACAACGGCAATCACATATAGTCATGGCGAACGTGCAGGTACTTCAACCGAAATTTCGTCCATTGCATCAGATGGAAGAACAGCAAATCGCTTCCGTCGCTCCCGTCTATTTGAGACAGACACCACAAACTTTCAATCTATCTTAAGAGGTAAGTTTGATACTGGGGTAATCAGACATGAACTGGTTACAAATGTCGAAGCAGGTCATTATACGATTGATCAATTGCAACGTCGGAGTGCTGTTGGGGCTTCGAGTCAGATTGATATTTATAATCCCGTATACGGTCAAAATATTTTGCCATTAACCCGAATCACCAAAAATACAAAGGAAACTCAAGATATGTTTGGGTTTAACGTTCAAGATCAAATTTTCTTGAATGATCAATGGAATGTACTGATAGGTGGTCGTTTTAATCGTTTGGAACAACAAATTGAAGATCATCGAACTGGAAAAACATCAAAGCAAGCTTTCACACCATTTACGCCACGTGCAGGGATAAATTATCAGCCCACTGAGCAGTTGTCTTTTTACAGTAACTGGGGGAAGGCATTTGAACTGAATACAGGGTTGAATAAGGACAATGAACTGTATGAACCAGAGAAAACAGAAAGCTGGGAAGTCGGTGGTAAATATAAATTTTTACCGCAAAGTTGGTTCGGTCTAACGTATTTTGATATGGAAAAACAACATCTGCTCACTGAAGGCATTACTGATAGCTATGTAGATAGCGGAAGAGTACAAAGCCGTGGTGTTGAGTTAGAACTACAACATCAATTCACTGACAAGCTACGTGTTAATGCTAACTATACTTATACAGATGCTGAAATTGTAGAAAGTGAAGTTGAGGATAAGGGCGCAAGGCTTAAAAATATTCCTAAACATACGGCAAACTTAAGTGCTGACTATCAATTTGACCTTGCAGGACATGATGCTGGCTTGGTTGGCAATATTAATTACTACGGTAAACGTAGTGCAAATTATATTGATAATGGAACCAGTCTTCCTGATTTTACTATCGTTAATATTGGGGGCTATGTACAGCTACGACCAGACCTGCGTGCGCAGCTGAATATTGATAATCTCTTTGATCAAGATTACTACGTCGCAAGCTATACAAACTATTGGGTACAGGCGGGTGAACCGCTTAAAGCAACATTGCGTTTTGATTGGACTTTCTGAGTAGGATAATTTGAATTAAACAGAGTAATAGAATGTCTATGATGAAAAAAGAGCATTAACTACTTGTATCTTGGCGAGTGTCATCATGGGTTGCAAGCAGAATGATCCCAATCTTGAACAGGAAAAGTAGGAGCTGAAATTAAGCAAGGCATTGCTCCCTTATTACAAAAGTGGATAGGGTTTATCAGGGATCAATGCCTTGTGAAGTATGCATAGTTTTTTGTGAAAACTGTGATGTAGTGACTGTCTCTTTCAAGATTCATGCAGATCAAAAAAATCAGTTAGAGTATAGTGATCAAAATAAACATGAGTTGTATGTTGGAAATTTTAGTTTCATTGATCATGCAAAAATATAGATTCAATTACAACATGTAAAAGAGCGTAGTTAACTGATCTTAGGTGATGATTATGTGGAAATATTAGAAAGCAAAATAGGTGTTTTGTATCAAGCTTTTGAAGATTTCAACTTGATAATCTTGCCTAGAGATGCCTGAAAGCGAACGACTGGATCGTTATATTCAAAACCTGTTGGACATGACTCGATTAGGTCATCAGGGTTTGACTTTAAGTCGTGCTTGGATTGGTGTGGATGAACTGATTGGCTCGGCAACGCAACGACTGAAACGCTATCAGCATGAGGTAAAAATCGAAGTTGCTTTGGCTGAAGAACTTCCGCAATTGTATGTGCATCCTGCTTTAATTGAACAAGCCATTTTTAATGTCTTGGAAAATGCCGCAAAGTTTTCACCAGATAATGTTCCGATTGAAGTAAAAATTCAGCAAGAGGAACAATTTCTGCAAATTGATATTATGGATCAAGGGATTGGCATTCCTGAAGATGAACGTGAGCAAATCTTTGATATGTTTTATACCATGCAGCGTGGCGATCGCGGGAAAACGGGGACAGGTTTAGGGCTAGCGATTGTCAAAGCCATTATTGCTGCACATATGGGCAGTATCGAAGCTTTTGCTGGAACAGATGGTCAAGGTACTTTAATTCGCATACGATTACCGTTACATCAGGGTTAAATGATCTTTTATGCCGCAAACAATCTATCCGAATGCATCAATTCTGATTATTGATGATGAACCTCAAATTCGAAAATTTTTAGACATTGCTTTACGTGCGCAAGGTTATCAGGTGCATGTTGCTGAAAATGGCATGAAAGGCTTAGAAATTTTGGCAACACGAGGTGCGGATTTACTGATTTTAGATTTAGGTTTGCCAGATATGGAAGGACAGCAGGTGTTGACCGAGTTGAGACAGTGGTCAGATATTCCTGTGATTGTGTTATCTGCACGTCCTGATGAAAATCAAAAAATTAAATTGCTGGATGCAGGCGCGAATGATTATGTGACCAAACCGTTTAGCATTCAGGAATTATGCGCTCGTATTCGAGTGATGTTTCGTAATAAACCACAACAGTCTGAACAGAACATTGTATTTGATGATGGTCAACTATCTGTGGATGTGGCTGAGCATGTGGTGAGGTTCGCGAATGAAGAAATTGTGCTCAGCAAAAAAGAATTTCAACTCTTAGCACTCTTGATTCGCCATCAAGGTAAGATTGTTACGCAAAAACAAATTATGACCGAGTTATGGGGTATTAGTCATGAAGAAGATACCCATTATCTTCGAATCTTGGTGAAAAAACTCCGCACCAAAATTGGAGATTCTGCTGTTAAACCAAAATATATTGCGACTATAGTCGGTATAGGGTTAAGGTTTTCTACATCCTAATTTTTTATAACTTTCTTTTAAATACTTTATAAAATTTACGATCTTTTTACGTTACATTAAGCTCATCCTAATCTATCGTATTTATATCAAAGTTAGTAAGGTTTGAAATTATGAGCACTGCACTCATGTTAAAAAATAAAGAGCAAAGTATTAGAATTGAAATACCATTTAACGCGCAATCTTCAAATAATTTAGAAAGCACTTTGTTTTTAGAAGAAGTTAAAAATTATCTTTGCTCCTATCCAGATACTAAACATATAGATATTTGCTTGCATGATATTAATGGTCATATACGTGGAAAGCGTATAGACATAAGTTGTTTAAATAAATTAGCTGATGGTTGTTATTTTCCATTATCTGTTTATGCAATGAGTCTGGATGGTAAAGTAATAGAAGAAACTGGTTTAGGTAAGTTTATTGGAGAGCCAGATTTCTTATGTAAGCCAATACTAGGTAGTTTAAAACCTTGTCCAATAGACCCTGAACATAATGCACAATTGTTTCTAACAATGAAAAATAATGAGTGTGATTGTCAATTTGAACCTAGAAATCTATTAAAGGGTATATTGAGCAAATTGTATGAGAAAAATTATTACCCTTGTATGGCTGCTGAACTAGAATTTTACCTTTTCAATAATAATGGTTCAGAGAGTGGGATTGTGAATAATAGCCAGTGTTTTGATATCAATACACCAAGTGGCTATCAAGATGTCCTTGACGAAGTTGAACGTATAGCAGTTTTACAAGGTATTGATATTACAGGGATGGTTGCTGAGTCATCCTCTGGGCAATATGAAATTAATATACAGCATAGTGATGATGTACTGAAATTATGTGATCAAGTGATGTTGTTGAAACGAACAATAAAACAGGTCGCATTAAAGCATGGCTTGAATGCAAGTTTCTTGGCAAAACCTGATATGCATAAAGCTGGTAGTGGTATGCATTTTCATATGAGTATTTTAGATCAGAATCAACAGAATATTTTTAGCACAGAAGTAAAAGATTTATTATCACCTCAGTTGTTGAAAGTAATTAGTGGACTTGTTCTATTGTTACCTTCTTCAATGGCAGTCATTGCACCCAATGTAAATTCATTTAGACGATTTAGAATTGGCAACCATGTTCCTTTAGAAGCAAATTGGGGCGTCAATAATCGTAATGTTGCGATTCGAATACCATGTTCAGATACTGCTAACCAACGCTTAGAGTATCGTGTTGCTGGAGCTGATTGTAATCCTTATTTAACAGTCGCAATGATTCTAGTGGGTACATTACATGGTTTAACTCAAAACTTAGAAGTTCCTAAGCAAGCTAATCAGTTAAAACGTAAAGAAGAACATATTTTTTTAATGACAAATCAATTAGAAGCTTTAGCACTTTTTAAGACAAATAATATTATAAAAGAATATCTTGGAAAAGCTTTTATTGATTTATGGTGTACGGTTAAACATGCTGAATATCAGAATATTTATAATCAAATTACAGCGATTGAACAAAATTGGGATATCTAGGAGTTTATGATGTACCATAGTCTAAATTCCTCTAAGGATATGATTGAAAATCAGGAACTCACAAAAGATCTGTTCGCGAAGTACGATTTACAAATGATTGATATAGAAAAACTAGCACAGAAGTATTCAACGGCTTCAAAAAAGATGCAGAAATTAATTTCTGCAATTTTGAAAGAGAGAGGTTTTGATCGAAGTGAAATTATAAGCTTGTTGAAATCCAATCAAAAAAAATAGTTTAAAGGTTAGAAGCCTACCTGTATTTATGTGCAAATAGGTTTCTAACAAATTTTTTAATTATCTAAAATTATATTTAGCGTACTCTAAAAATATTTTGTCAAAGTAAAGGCAGCAGCATTTTTAACACCTTTTTTTACTGGTCTCTGTAAAACCACTAGCATCTATAATTGTACCAATAATTGCTAGAACGGTGCTTAAATTCATTTCTTTATAGTTGTATGTAGTCCCGATTTTCCAATCAAAAAAATTATTTATTTGACTTAGAGTAGCCTAATTTTGAAATTTATCCGAAATTCAATTAAGCAAAAGGGGCCGTATATAAAATGTTAAAGTATCAATTATTTATATCCTCACCGAGATTTTTGCTCATTACTTCTCCACCATATTTTTTTTATAGCTTATACTAGGTGTGAAATTATCATTTTCGCCTAATAAATTTGTAAGAACAACTTTGATATAGTATTCATTATAATTTAAATCACTTTTGCCAACATAATTGTATCTAAGCATGCCTACATCTAATGTTGGTTATTTTTTACCTACATTAAATGAGATGCTATAACCTATAAATGGGTTTAGCTCTAGATGTGCTTCATCGCCAAAATCTACATTTGATGCAAATGCTGAAATATAGAATCCAGATGAGTGGTTTAAGAGAAAGTTTCCTTCAAAAACAGTATCATTTGTATTTTGTCTTTACAGATAGCGGAAAATTTAAGATTCTGTTCAATGGTGTATCTGAGTGGAATATAGTTTTATGGTAGCAGGATTCTGTGGAAGTTCTTGATACCAAGACTGGTTTACCTTACGAGGCTTATTTAGATTTTTACTTAACGAGAAAAACTTAATGAATAGCTCCCACTTTTATATAAAAGGTAGGAGCTTAAACGGTCTGTTAAGCTTTTTTCTCTTTTACGCCACTAATAAAGATAGCGATTAATGCGACAACTAGACTTAAACCAAATAAAGGCAGTAGTAGCCCAAGAATAATCAATATAGTTCCTAGAGTAAGTCGTTGAAGCGTTTTTACACTTTTCCACGTACTTAAGAACAAATTTGAAACATGTATTGTCGTCTGTTTGAGGTTTGTTCTTTTGTACCAAGCTAAATATGCATAAAGAATCATTACACATAGTGCTAGTGAGTAAATGATGAGTATCAACTGGTTTATCCAACCAAATAAAATTCCAATGTGGGCATCAACACCCCAGCGTGTCAATTTAGCTATTAATGGATAGTCATTAAAATACAGCTGATCAATTACGCTGTGATTTGAAACATCAATTGCAATGCTATCAGCTTGAGTTGGCCAGTTCCGTTGAATCTCAGAAATGCTCCATGCTTGACCTTGATCTAAAGGTGGTTTGATTTGTATCTGAGCGGCGTCTATACCATATTTTCTAGCAAGATCTAATGCTGTGTCGAAATCATCAGAAGTGACTTGTACAGAAGCATGATTGTGTACCATCGAATAATCTTCATGGTGCATGCCCATTTTTGATGTAGGTTCGGCTTGGATAGATGTTGATAGAACAGGTGTTTGCCAACTTAGCGCTTGGCGAAATATTCGAATATTTTCACCCGCATATTCAGACCATGTTAAGCCAGTCACTGCTACAAAAAGTAGTAATGGGAAGAGGACTAAGCCAATAGTGCTGTGTTTTTGGATATATTTATTATGCTTGATTTGGTTTTTCTTAGATGCTTTTCGGCGTTTATACCATTGGTAAAAGCCAGTAAATATCAAGATAGCTAACCAACTTGCTGCGAGTTCGCTATAAAATCTTCCCCAGCTTCCTAGCAATAAATCTCGATGTAAGTGATCTAGTTTAGTTCTAAACGGAAGTAAACCACTTGTGCCATATACAGCTAACTGACCTTTTACTTCAAGTGTATATGGGTCAATGAAGATGGCCTCATTTTGCAACCCTAATTCAGGATCTGAAAAAATAACCCGTGTCGTCTGATTTACTGCTGGCGAAGGACGTACTTCAGTTATTTGTGAAGTAGGGGATAAAAGCTGCTTAGCTTTTTCAATTTGCAAGCTTAAATGCTGTGTTTTTGAACTGGTCTGTTCGATGTATAGAACATCTTTATAAATACTTTTTTCAATTTGTGGTGTAGCTGCATAAAAAAAACCAGTTAGGGCAGCGATAAAGATAAATGGGGCAATAAAAATACCAGCATACACGTGTAGTAAACGGAAGAGTGTTTGCCAGAAATTGAGGTTCAAATAACTTTCCTTAAATCTGTCATTGGGTGTTTATATGCCATTTTGAAACGCAATTATACTGCAATTACTAGAATCCTCAATTGCCGACTTTTTTATACATTGTTGTTTAATAGTTATGAGCATGCTTTGATATTGATCGTTCCTTTGCATAACTTGACTGCACGCTGTACTTAACTTTATAGAGTCAAATACAGCGTTAAGAAACCAATAAAATTAAATACTCATTGCTTGCTTAATAAAACCTAGTAACTGGTTAGTTTCGGCTAAGCTAGCCTTTTGTAAAGGTTTTCTAGGGTCACCGACATTGAAGCCAAGTTCATTCAAGCCTGCTTTCACTGTTTTTGGTAAACCACCTTGCACGATGAAGCGTAATAAAGGGAGTTGCTTATAAAAAAGGTTTTGTGCCTGAGCTAAATCACCATCTTTTACTGCTCGGTAGAGTTGGTTCGGCAGTTTACCCAAGAGGTTTGGGGCAGCGGTACACCAACCACTTGCACCAGCACAAAATGCCTCAAGTGCTAGAGGATTACAGCCATTATAAAAAGGCAATTTCCCTTGTGTGAGCTCATGGAATTTATGCATACGTTGAATATCACCTGTACTGTCTTTTACCATAGAAATGTTTTCAATCTCTTCAAACATTTTGACAATTAGCTCAGGTGACATATCTAGACCACTCGTTGCAGGGTTGTTATAGACCATAATAGGGAGCTTAGTTGCTGCTGCAATTTGCTGGTAATACTCATAAACTTCCTGATCCGTCAGTTTCCAGTAGGAGACAGGAATGACCATAATCACATCTGCACCTAACTCTTCGGCCTTTTGAGCTTTTTGAATTGCCATTGAGGTCGTGAGCTCAGAAATTCCTAGAATGACAGGTACACGATGATTCACGACTTCAATACTTTTTTGAGCGACTTGTTGCCATTCCTGCCAAGATAAATAAGCACTTTCTCCAGCACTGCCAAGTGGTGCAATTGCATCACATTGATGCTCGAGTAGAGCATTTAACGTAATCGTCAATGCATCAAAATCAACTTCCTGTGTTTCAGCTTTAAAAGGAGTAATTGGGTAAGCAATAATGCCTTCTAATTTCATGGTTATTCTCCTTTAATGCAATCAGCGTGAGTTTTTAAAGCTTTACGAGCGTAATAAGCGAAATTGATTTTGTTGCGTTTATCTGTAGACACCCAATCATGGGCTTCTTTGGCTAATTCGTGTGGAATCTGCTGTATTTGACCTGCTGCCATTGCCAAAAGTTGTAAGCGTGCCGCACGTTCAATCAAGATGGCGAGATTGCAAGCTTCCTCGATGGTTTTTCCTGTGACCAACTGGCCGTGATGAGATAATAAAACAGCACGATTTTCACCCAGTGCTGCAGAAATAAAGACTCCTTCTTCGTTACCAACAGGAACACCAGGCCAGTCTCCTACGAAAGAGCAATCTTCATACAAAGCGCAGGTATCCATATGTGAGATAACGAGTGGCACACGCAGCATAGACAATGCAGCGACATGCGTTGGGTGAGTGTGAATAATACAGTTGACTTCGGGGTGCTCTTTATAAATCCAAGTATGGAAACGATTGGCTGGGTTTGCCATGCCTTCGCCATTTAAAGGTTTCAGGTCTTGATCAACTTCTAATAAGTTGGCGGCAGTGATTTCATCAAAGCCTAAACCAAAACGTTGCGTAATAAAGGTATTACCTTTCTTCGTACGGCTGGTGATTTGCCCTGCAAGCCCAGCATCATGACCATGATCAAATAAGATACGGCAAGTTAAGGCCAGTTTTTGTGGATCGGTATAGTCTTCATCTTGAAAATGTTGTTGCATACTTTGTTGAGCGTTGTGCATCAGTTGCTGTTTATCCAGTAGTGCAGTTTCCATAAGACCTCCTATTCAGTTGATTTGTCATTTGGACATGGGCAGAATAAGAAACTTGTGGATGGTAGAAAATATCCAGTTTTTAAAACTTATATGGTCCAGATAATCATGCAACAATCGTGGGAAATGCGACTACATCTTGCTGAACGTAAAGAAAAAACCCTTTTTCTTAAACTGACAAACCAGATTATTCAGGAAATCTTGTCTGGGCGATTAAAGCAGGGTACACGTTTGCAAGGTTCGCGGACCTTAGCGGATGAGTTGGGGATTAATCGAAAAACTGTACAATCCGTTTATGAAGATTTAGAAGCTCAAGGTTGGTTAGTCTCAAAGCCAAGACAAGGAACTTTTATATCTGAGCATTTACCTGATCTCAAACTTGAATCAACATCCAACTTAATGACTTCTGCTCAAGCCTCTATGGAAGTATCTACACCACAGGAAGAGGCAATTAAAAATGATGGGATTCCTGATACTCGGCTGATTCCATATGAGCTATTTTCACGTGCTTATCGTCATGCCTTGATTAAGGTAACGAGGCAGCAAATTATGGGGTATGGCGACCCACAAGGGGCATTGGAATTACGTCAAGCTTTATTAAATATGTTGTCAATGGAGCGATTTATTCAAACCACCCTACAACATATTTGTGTGGTGCGCGGAAGCCAAATGGGGATATTTCTCGCAGCTCGTGTGCTTGCCAAGCAACAAGCACAAGGTCAGGTCATTGCGGTGGAGCAGTGGTCTTATCCGCCAGCAGTTGAAACCTTCTTATCCAACCATTTTCAAATTGTGCGGGTCAGATTAGATCAATATGGTCTAGATACAAATCACTTAACGGAAATACTAAAAAATCATTCGGTTGCAGCAGTCTATACCACGCCACATCATCAATATCCAACTACTGTTTCCATGTCGATGGATCGACGACTAAAGCTTTTAGAATTATCTAAAACTTTTGATTTTTATATTATAGAAGATGATTATGATCACGAATTTCACTATGACAGCCGCCCCATACCACCTTTAATCAGTTTGCCTGCTGCTGAAAAAGTGATTCATATCGGTTCATTGTCCAAAGTATTTGCACCAAGTTTAAGGGTGGGTTATGTGGTCGCTGATTTGGAAATTATCCAAGCCATGAAACAGGATATTTTGCTCATTGATAAGCAGGGCAATGCCATTACAGAACTTGCGATTGCAGAGTTGATGCAACAAGGTGAAATCAAGCGGCATGCACGAAAGATGCGTAAAATTTATCAAAGCCGTCGAGATTTTGCCGTGATGACTTTTCAGCAAGTTTTTCAGAATAAAGTTGAAATTTCTACGCCAGCAGGGGGAATGGCATTATGGGTGCGGTTTAATCTAGCTTATCAAACTCAATATACTGAAGCTTTAAGTCATTTGCAGATTGATTCTGAATATTGCTTTGGTTCTCGTGTAGAAAATACCAGCTTAGAATATTTTCACATACGTTTTGGTTTTGCTGCACTGAATGAAACTGAAATAACCAAGATTATTCAAACATTACATCAAATTTTCATGACTGAATTGTAAGTTGAAAAATATAAAAGCCAAAATCTTGTGGACTTTGGCTTTGCTACATAACCTAATTATAAAGGCATACGATACTCAATAATTCCTGGTTTTTCAGCGATCCAGTTATAAAGTTTCTGAGCAGTCTGGTTTGTCTCTTGAGTATGCCAATATAAACGATCACACTTTTGAGTCCGCGCTTGTTTTTGGACATATTCTATTAAACGTTTCCCGACGTGTTGTCCACGTGCTTCAGGCGATACATATAAGTCCTCTAAATAACAATAGTCTGTTTCTGCCCAAGTTGAGCGGTGAATCACATAATGGACAAAGCCTAAAACTTTATCACCCTCTTTGGCAACAGCACAGTACACAGGTTCAGCTCCATCAAAAAAGCGTTGCCATGTGGTTTGTGTAACTTCATGAGATAAATTAACTTTATAAAATTCTTGATAGGCAAGCCAATATGGTAGCCATTGTTGATAGTCTTGGCACAGTGCTGGTGTTACTTGAATATTTTGCTTTTGCATAGTGATGTTCCCATCATTTTTGGTGATTAAAAATTGATGGGTAAAGCATAATCTTGATATGGTACTGTTTTAAGATACGGTTTTTGTATTTTTTACAGTACCAGTTTAAGTTTTTTATACCAAACGCCGTGAAAAGATACTTCTAACAGCATATTGAAGATTTCTAATCATTCACCGTTTTTATAAAATTATCCGAAACAAATCGTTTAAGTTTTCCATTCAAGACACAATAAGCGATTAAGCCTAAAACCAATCCCCAAAATGCTCCACCAATACCTAATAATGTAATATTGGCAGCACTGGCAAGAAAGGTAATTAAAGCTGCTTCACGGCTTTCAACATCACTCATGGCATTGGTTAGACTTCCTGTAATAGTGCCTAACAAGGCAAGACCTGCCAGCGTACTAATAAATGTTATTGGGAATGCTGTAAATATTGCAGCGAGTGTGACGCCAAAAATCCCAACCAAAATATAAAATATCCCCGCGGCAATTCCTGCTATCCAGCGTTTAGACGGATCTTCATGAGATTCCTTACCAGTACAGATTGCAGCGGTAATTGCTGCAAGATTAAATGCGTGAGCGCCAAAGGGTGCCATGATGAAGGAACCTAAACCTGTGACAATAAGAATGGGTTTGGCATTGGTTTTAAATCCATCATTTTTTAAGACCAGTAAACCTGGCATATATTGCCCTGTTAATGTGATTAAAAATAAAGGTACGGCAATACTTAATGTGGAATTGATCGAAAAATCAGGAGCAGTCAGAATCGGTGAGGCTAATTTCAATTCAAATCCTGAAAAGTCAATTCGAGACTGAAAGATTAAAAAAATAAAACCAAAAACTAAAACACTGATGATGGCATATCGTGCAGAAAAACGTTTAACAACCAGATAAATTAGAAATAATGACAGGGTCAGAAGTGGGTCGATTATGGTGTTGGTAAAGGCAGTAATACCAAATTGTAATAAAATCCCTGCCAACAAACCTGATGCAATACTTACAGGAATGAGGCGAATCAGTTTTTCAAAATAACCAGTAACTCCTAAAATTACGAAGGCTAAGGCAGAAAGTAAATATGCGCCTATCGCTTCAGCATAGGGAATAGTCGCAAGAGCAGTAATGAGAAATGCAGCAGCAGGAGTAGACCATGCCGTAATGATGGGTTCTCGGGCGTACCAACTTAATAATATTCCAGTGATACCAACACCAATAGAAATAGACCATACCCATGAAGCTGTAAGCTCTGGGCTAAGTCCTGCCATTTGTGCTGCTTGGAAGATTAAAATGAATGTACTTCCATAATTGACAATTACCGAAATTAATCCTGCCAAAATAGGAGGGAGTAAATCCTTGGAATAACGGTGAAAAACTGCGAGTCGAACCGACATAACCCCAACCTCTGAAAACTTTAACCATGAAAGCGTTGAGTGTATTTTTAATCATGGTATTGTCATAAGATACAGTTTGGGTGTTTTTAGAAGTACCAGTTCACTATGACAACGTCATCTTCTGCCTATTTTCCACATTTAATTTTGCCTAAAGGGCAACCCATAAAAGATGGTTTATATTGTGTTTTACGAGATGCAATTTTAGAAGGCCGTCTAACTGGGGGGACAAAACTGCCCTCAAGTCGCAATTTGGCAGAGATGATGTCCATTTCCCGTAATTCTGTATTGGCGGGATTAGAGCGTTTGCTCGATGAAGGCTATTTAGTCACTAAACCAAGTTCAGGAACTTATGTTGCTGCTGTCATTCCAGACCAATTAATTCAAATTCAAAATGATATAACCCAGACAAAATCTCAACCTACGCAAAGCATCAACATTAATCCACATTTCACCAATTTGTTGTGTCATTGGAATAAGCAGACATTATCAAGTCAAGAGAAGAAAATATTTCATGTGGGTGTAGGTTGTGTCGATTTATTTCCCCATGAACTTTGGGGCAAATTATTAGGGCGTGCATGGCGACAATCTTATTATCAATTAGGCCAATTTCATGATCCCCGAGGCTATCTGCCTTTACGTCAGGCAATTTGTCATTATGTTAAGTCAACACGAGGATTAAACTGTCAGGAAGAGCAAATTCTGATTGTGAATGGAACACAACAGGCAATTCATTTGGCTGCGTATGCACTGTTACAGCCAAATGACCAAGTGTGTTTAGATGAGCCAGGTTATGATGCAGCCTTAAATATATTCCGTAGTTTTGGTGCCGTAGTAAACCCTATTACTAGTGATGAGGAGGGGATGAGGGTTGAAGAAATTATTCATGACCATGCTGAAAGCAAACTCATTTACACAGCTCCCTCACATCAATTTCCACTTGGCGACACTCTGAGCCTTGCTCGCCGATTTGCTTTATTGGACTGGGCTACCCAACATCAAAAATGGATTTTTGAAGATGATTACAATAGCGAATTTCGTTATGGAACGCACCCTATACAAGCATTACAAGGTTTAGATGAACAGCATCGCGTAATTTATGCAGGCACATTTTCTAAGATGATGTTTCCTGAATTCCGACTCGGGTTTATGGTCGTTCCTGAAGCCTTAATTGAGGTTTTTAGTCTGGCAAAATATTATACCGACACGCGTAGTTCCTATCTGGAACAAGTGGCACTGGTTGCATTTATTAAAGATGGTCATTATGCACGGCATGTGCGTAAAGTCCGTAAAGCCTGTTACGAACGTCAACAGGCTTTAATTGTAGCAATTGAAACCTATCTTTCAGATGTATTAATTGTACAGCCTACCGATTCAGGAATTCATTTGGTATGTTGGCTTAAGAACGACTGGACCGAAAAAGAATTTCTTATTAAATGTGAAAAAGTGGGCTTAGCTGTACAGCCTTTATCAAGATATTGTCAAATCGCATCCCAAAGACCTGCCGTACTGTTTGGTTATGCAGCGCATACTCTTGATGAAATAAAAGAAAATATTAAAAAACTTGCGAAATCTCTGTATTAGTTTTTCAGTATTTAACCCGAATCCTACTTAAGTCGATATTTCCATACTAGCATTAGGTCGACCTCATACCCAAGTTGTCACTTAAATTTGAGTCGCTTAGGGAGTTCTACGTTTAAAATCTTTGTGCAACAAAGCCCAAGATGGTCATCAAATAAGATTGATTCCTCTCAGAATACCTTAACTTTTAAATATTTACTAAATAATTTATTTTTCTAATTTTAATTGATCGCAGTAATCAGCCCATCGCTGCATCATTATTTTTCTTTTGTCTAAATGCTTGGTACGGTTATAAGCGCGGCCATGCATATCTCTAACCTGATGGGCAAGTTGTTGCTCAATTAGTTCAATTGGAAACTCCAAAACCTCTTCTAAAATTGTACGCGCAGAAGCACGGAAACCATGCCCACAGGCTTGCTCACTAGTATAGCCTAAGCGACGTAATGCTTGATTGATGGTATTTTCTGACATCGGTTTTAAGCTAGATGTCGTTGCTGGGAATACATATTCACTTTTAGCTTTTGTTATTTGAGCAAGTTCGGAAAGTAAATGAATGACTTGCGTTGATAGAGGTACAATGTGCTGAACACCTGTCTTTGATTTTGTTTTTGGAGGGGTATAACTCCATAAGCCTTTTTCAAGATCGATATCTTGCCACTTAGCATGTCTTAATTCGCCTGGGCGAACAAAAACTAAAGGAGCAATACGTAGAGCATATCGTGTAATGATAGAACCCTCATAATGATCAATATCATTTAAGAGTAAGGCAAAATCTTTAGGTTCTACCAAAGCGGCCATATGTGTCACTTTGGGAGGGGAGATTGCTCCCTTTAAATCTTGAGTAACATCACGCTCACAAAGTCCAATAGAAACCGCGTAGCGCAGAACTTGCCCACATTTGACTTTGACCTTTTTAGCAGTTTCTAATTTTTCTTCTTTTTCGTAAATCCGACAAACCTTAAGGATATCTATGGCTTTAATTTCATGGACTGGGATTTTTCCAATATGTTGATTAATGACGTCTAATAAGCGTTGTTGTCCTTTAGTTGTTGATTCAGCAAAGTCTTGCTTTGCCATCCATTCATTTGCAACATTTTGGAAAATATTATTATTCGTATTTAAAATCTCATTCTCAATTCTAACCTTTTCAACATGTGGGTCGATATTTTGAGAGAGAAGGGTGCGGGCTTCATCTCTTTTAATTCGTGCTTCAGCAAGGCTAGTCGTTGGATATATACCAAAACTAATGGTATTGCGTTTTTTAGTGTATGGGCGACTATAGTCAAATTTCCAATATTTATAGCCATTTTTGTGAATGAACAAATAAAGACCTAAACCATCTGAAATTCGTTGGTGCTTGTTTAGATCAGCTTTAAGGCTTTTGATCTTACTATCAGTAAGGCTTTTGACTATTTTTGGCATTTTTACAGTACACGGTTTTGCGTATAAAAGTTTGTACTGTAATTTATACTGTAAAAAATATTAGCTCACAAGAGAATTTATAAGATTAATTTAGACTTTATGTTTCTTATTTTATTGAATTATATGTATTTTAACTGTTGATTTGGAGTATTGTAGATCAAAATAAACCATAAAATGGTGCGCTCTGCGGGACTCGAACCCACGTCGGTCGCTTAGGAGGCAACTGCTCTATCCAGTTAAGCTAAGAGCGCAAAAGTGCGGTTAATGTAGCTGATTTTACTCAAAAAAAATAGTTATTGCCGAAACAATAACTATTTAAAAATGAAAATTTTATGCTTTTCTAAACAGAATTTTGTATAGAACGAACATTAATACGATCCAGACTGGGATCATAATCACAGCGCCACTTAAACCTTGTGTCCACATGATGTAAAGCACTACAGCAATAAATGCAAGAACAAGGTAGTTACTGAAAGGCGACCAAAGTGCAGGAAACAATGGTTTTTTCGCTTCGCTTTTCATGGCCTTCATAAATTGAAGATGAGTTAAGCTGATCATGGCCCAGTTCAATACCAAAGCGCCAACAACAATGTAAATTAAGTTGCTGAGAGCATCTTCTGGCGCAAAATAATTCAACAGTACACAACCGAAAATCAGTAAAGCAGAGAACAAGACTGCTGGAATTGGCACGCCTTGCTTATTGGTTTTACTGAATATTTTAGGTGCATTGCCTTGCTGTGCTAAACCAAACAGCATGCGGCTGTTAGCATACATACCGCTGTTATATACAGAAAGTGCTGCAGTCAAGATAATAAAGTTCAGTAAATGCGCAGCCCAACCGATACCTAATTGACTGAAGATCATTACAAATGGGCTCTTATCTAAGCCGCCAAGTTGTAATTCATTCCAAGGTACAAGCGATAACAAAATGGTTAATGAGCCCACATAGAAAATGAGGATACGGAATACCACTTGGTTGATTGCTTTAGGAATTGATTTTTGTGGGTTATCAGCTTCTGCTGCAGCCATACCAATCAACTCAATACCGCCAAAGGCAAACATGAGGAAGGCAAGCATATAGAATAGACCTTCAACACCATGCGGGAAGAAACCGCCATGTGACCAAAGGTTGCTGAATGAAGCGGTGGAATCTGCGCCTGCCGTGGCCAAAAGATAAAGACCAAATACAATCATGGCGACGACGGCCGTGACTTTGATAATAGCTAGCCAGAACTCTGATTCACCGTAAAATTTCACATTACCTAAATTGACTAAGGTAATGATAACAAAGAAGGTTAGAACAGATGCCCACGCAGGAATGTGGGGCCACCAGTAGTTGATATACTTCGCAACAGCGGTAAGCTCGGTCATGGCTACTAGAACATATAGAATCCAGTAGTTCCAGCCTGCAAGAAAGCCTGCAAATTTGCCCCAGTATTTGTTTGCAAAATGACTAAAAGAACCAGCTACAGGTTCCTCAACGATCATTTCCCCAAGTTGACGCATGATTAGAAATGCAATTAAACCGCCAATTGCATAGCCCAAAATAATGGATGGGCCAGCAGATTCAATCACATGTGCGGAACCTAAAAATAAGCCAGTACCAATTGCGCCGCCCATGGCAATCAATTGAATATGACGGTTCTTTAAGCCACGCTGAAGTTGAGACGACTCTTTATTCAAGTTATTTCAGCCCGACAATGGATAAGTGTTTCCGATTGTAATAGATCGCGAAGAAATCGCATAGTAGCTCAAAATTCATGAAAAAAAGTTATTATTCATATGAAAAATAATGTGTAATGAATTGTAAATAAAAAACATATGAATCAATATATTAATTTTATTTAAATTATCAAATCGGGAATTTTATTTGGAAACCGGGCGTTCACAAATGATGTTTTTTTAGACTTAAGTCTGTATTTTACGTAGGGATAGGGAAAAAAGGTATGATGAGCCTAAGTTAAATCAGATCTTTTGACTTAACACAATGATAAATATGAAGGATTCAATAAAAATGAGTTTTGCACCGCAAATCAAAATTCCAGCAACATATATGCGTGGAGGGACCAGTAAGGGCGTATTCTTTAAATTAGATGACCTCCCAGAAGCTGCGCAACAGGCTGGACGCGTTCGAGATCAGTTATTGCTCCGTGTAATTGGTAGCCCCGATCCTTATGCAAAGCAGATTGATGGCATGGGTGGTGCAACATCAAGTACCAGTAAAACGGTGATTTTAGCGAAGAGCCAACAGCCCGAACATGATGTCGACTATTTATTTGGGCAGGTATCGATTGACCAGCCTTTTGTCGACTGGAGTGGAAACTGCGGAAACTTAACCGCTGCTGTCGGTTCATTTGCGATTTCAAATGGTTTGGTCGATGCTGCGCGTATTCCAGAAAATGGTATCTGCACAGTCCGTATTTGGCAGGTGAATATTCAAAAAACCATTATTGCACATGTACCTATTACGCACGGACAAGTTCAAGAAACAGGTGATTTTGAACTTGATGGTGTGACGTTCCCAGCTGCAGAAGTGCAAATTGAATTTTTAGATCCTGCCGATGATGGTGAAGATGGTGGTGCCATGTTCCCAACAGGGAATTTGGTCGATACTTTAGAGGTTCCAGAGATTGGCCGCTTCCAAGCGACGTTTATCAATGCAGGTATTCCGACCATTTTCTTAAATGCAGAAGACATTGGCTACACGGGGAGTGAATTACAAGACGCAATTAATGGCGATGCTAAAGCTTTAGCGCGTTTTGAAACCATTCGTGCCTATGGTGCAAAACAGATGGGGCTGATTCAAGACATTTCTGAAGCTGCCAGTCGTCAACACACGCCTAAAATTGCTTTTGTTTCTAAGCCAAAACAATATGTCTCGTCGAGTGGTAAAACCATTACAGAGCAAGACACCGATTTATTGGTTCGTGCACTTTCTATGGGTAAATTACACCATGCGATGATGGGGACAGCAGCTGTTGCCATTGGTACCGCAGCAGCGATACCAGGAACCTTGGTCAATTTGGCCGCGGGAGGTGGAGCACGTGAAGCCGTTCGTTTTGGTCATCCTTCAGGGACCTTACGTGTAGGAGCGCAAGCGATACAAGAAAAGGGTCAGTGGGTAGTGAAAAAAGCTGTCATGAGTCGTAGTGCTCGCGTGTTGATGGAAGGTTGGGTGCGTATTCCAGCTGAAAGCTTGGATTAACGCTATGTAAAAAGCCTCTCTCTGTAGAGGCTTTTTTATGTCAACTCTAGGTTTGTGATAAGCATGTGAAAAATAATCAAGAGCATGAGAGGTGAATTTTAAGGCTTGATTGCTTGTGTAATGGCTGCTTGAAATAGTAGAAAAGTCATTCTTATCACCTCGTCTGAAAAAATTAATAGAATACTGTGCCTTGTTTGTGCTTTCGGCATAGAGAAAGCGGGCAGAAAGCAGTATCATGCCAACAGATCATTTCAAATGATCGGCTCAGGCAAACTGAGTACCAGATTAATTTATCCTATTGTTATTCGAGGCGAATGTGTCAGCACTAACCGACGTATCAGCAAATGCACTCCAACAGGCTCAAAAACGTATCCACGATGATTTATTGACGGCACTTGATGCTTTTTCAATTCCGGAACCGTTAAAGAGTGCTGTGCATCATGCGGTCATGTTAGGTGGCAAACGTGTGCGTCCTGCGCTGTGCTATGCCACGGCACATTTAAATCCAAATAAGAATGCAGCAGCCGTGCGCCGTGCCGCTGTGGCTGTGGAGTTGATTCATTGTTACTCCTTGGCACATGATGATTTGCCGTGTATGGACAATGATCTTTTGCGTCGTGGTCAGCCGACCTGTCACGTGGCTTATGGTGAAGATACAGCGTTGCTTGCGGGCGATATCTTGCAGTCTATGGCGTTTGAAATTTTAGGGAGCCGACTGTTTGATGCTGGCCCAGTGGTTGATCAGGGTATTGTACTGAAGCAGATGCAAATTTTAGCGACAGCGAGTTCTAAAATGGTGTGTGGACAAGTCCTTGACCTACAAGCCGAAGGTAAACGTGTCGATCAGGCTGCACTTGAAAATATCCACCGAAATAAAACGGGTGCATTGATTTCTGCTGCGGTGATGATGGCCGCGGTGACTGTATTTGACGGTTGCGATCAAGCGATTCCAAAGTTACGCGAATATGCACAGGCAATTGGTTTGGCTTTTCAGGTGCAAGACGATATTTTAGATATCATTTCAAATACAGATGTACTGGGTAAAACCGCAGGGAAGGATGAGCAAGTTGAAAAATCGACTTATCCAGCCTTGATGGGGCTAGGCGCTGCACAAGAGTATGCCAAGACTTTGCATGATCAAGCCTTTGCTGCTCTGGCTTATTTCCCAACTGATGCGGCAGCAGAACTTAATCAGATTTCACAGTTTTTATTGGCTCGCCAAAGCTAAGTTTCAGTGTTTAGATTAAAAAAAGGGGGGACATCGTGTGTCCTCTTTTTTAATGCAGGTTAGTTATTAGCTGATTTAAGTTATTTTCACAACCACAATAAAAAAGACAGCTCGAAAGCTGTCCTCATTTAATCAAACCAAGCATCAGTTAGATGTCTTTACGTCCCATAACACCACGGATGGTACTTAAAATATCGGCTGGCAACACCACAGTTTTAGCATTGTTCGATTTAGACATGTCTTGCATCGCTTTGACATATTGTTCACCCAACAAGTAAGCCACAGGAATTTCCTTGTCGCCCACAGCCGACGTGACCATTTCAATGGCACGTTGGGATGATTGTGCTAAAACAACTTGAGCTTCAGCATCACGACGAGAGGCTTCTAAACGACCATCTGCTTCCAAAATCGCTGCTTGTTTTTCACCGTCTGCTTTGGTCACAGTCGCACGACGTTGACGTTCAGCCGCCGCTTGAGCTTCCATTGCAGATTGCATGGTTTGCGACGGTTGAATATCTTGGATTTCAACGGTTTTTAAAGTAATGCCCCAGTCCGAGATGTCATCAGAAATAGCCGCTTTAAGCTTAGCTTTGATGTGATCGCGCGATGATAATGCATCATCCAAATCCATTTCACCGACAATAGAACGTAGTGATGTTTGCACTAAGTTTTGAATGGCCCATGTATAGTTTTCAATCCCATACACTGCATTTACAGGTGCAGTGATATTGATGTAGGCCACTGCATTCATAAGCAAAACGGCATTATCGCGGGTAATCACTTCTTGAGAGGGAATGTCTAATACAATGTCTTTGGTCGTCACTTTATAAGCCACTTCATCGACATAAGGAATCACAAAGTTGAGACCTGGATTCAACGTGGTATGGTATTTACCCAGACGTTGCACGATCCATTTATAACCTTGTGGAACAATACGGACACCTTTAAAAATGGTGACAGCGGCAAAAGCCAAAATTGCTAAAACGACAATAAATCCACCAGACATATGCTTAACTCACTTTTATCTATTTTCGTTGGTTGAGAGATGTGCTTTGACCATTAAATCATTGCCCAGTATTTCAACGACACGCACTCGGTCGCCGACTTGGACTTTATCTAAAGTACGACAGTTCCATTCATCTGAACCGAGTACTGGAATGGGAAAGCGAACGCGAATGTGTTCATTTTCAGGGCTGGCTTGAATCACCATGCCAATTTGACCGATGGTTGCTTCGCGAGACAGTCCTGCTTTGGTTTTGTCAGTCGAAAGCGGTTTAATAAACTTAAACCAAAGTAAAGTGCATAAAATCGACAAAATAATCCACGTCACAAACTGCGTGGTAACGCCCATCATTGGGAACATCCAGTACAGAATACCGACCATAATGGCCGCAATACCGAACCACAATGCGGCAAAAGCAGGCAGAATCAGCTCTGATAACATTAACAGAACGCCCAATACAAACCAGTGCCAAGGCTCAAAAGCAAATTCCATACAGCTACTCATATATTCGTTATAGGGATATAGATGCAGAAGCATCTATATCAATTTAGCAGATGAATAAGTCTTTGAATATTAAAAATCAAATTTTTTAGAATTTGGCTTTGGGCGCAGGTTTAAAAGCAGCTGGGGTCTTTTTAAAATCGACAATGGCTTTTTCAATCGATTTAATTTTGAGCTGCGCGGCTTTTTCACCTTCTAAAATAGATTGATTGCTGGCTTTTAAGTCCAAAGTGCCCAAGTGTCCGACTTTGGGTTGAATCACCACAGTCGCTTGGCTCAATTCTTCATTGATGCTTTGCTGCCCCATAATATTAATGGTCTGGTCGAGCAAGCCCCACATATTGAGGGGTTTGTTGCCGACAGGGCGCGCTGAAATATCAATCGCGATCACAATATCCGCACCCATGTCCTTGGCTGTTTTGACTGGAATTGGGCTGACTAGACCGCCATCAACATACTTGGTTCCACCAATCACTGCAGGGACAAAAACGTTCGGAATACTGCATGAGGCACGTACTGCTTGGCCCGCATTGCCTTTGATAAAGTCGGCTTTACGTCCAGTGTCAAGACGGGTCGCCACCGCAGCAAAACGGATAGGGAACTGTTGAATCGGTTTGTTGCCGACATGTTTGTTGACATAGTCTTGCAGCTTTTGACCTTGAACAAACCCTTGGGAGTTGAGGGTTAAGTCTCGAATGTCCGATTCTTTTAAGGTCAAGGCAATTTGCTGAAGTTGGAAAGGCGTTTTACCACTGGCATAGATACTGCCCACAAAACTTCCAGCACTGGTTCCTGTGACAATTTTAGGTTTAATACCATGTGACTCTAAAACTTTAAGCACCCCAATGTGTGCAAAACCTTTGGCACCGCCACCGCCGAGTGCAATCGCAATCACAGGTTCACGAGCTTGAATGGGAGTAGTTGTTGGTGTTTTCTTTGATGCAAGATCACATCCTGCCATAGTCAGTGTGAGCGCACCAATCAGAGATAAACGAGCAAAATTCATGGTCAAAAATACTAAAACGCAAAACAAATAATGGTGCACATCTCAGCAGATTCGACCTTGATTTACTAGCTATTTTTTAAGCGTTTTTGTAAAGGCTTGGCTAACCATTTTGGGTTCTTGGCTGAAAATTTGCCGATATACAGATCTAAAATATGCTCTAGGTCTTGCTCAAAATGCCCAGTAGGATGAAATACGCCCAAGCAGTGAATAGTTTTTTGCGCATAGTCAAAGGAAAACATCACAATTGGAATTTGTGCACCATACGCAATGCGATAAAAGCCACTACGGATGGCTTCGGCTTGTTTACGTGTGCCTTCAGGCGCCATACCGACCCAAATTTTTTCTTTGCTGTGAATAATATCGATAATATTTTGGGTTAACCCTTGAGCATGGGTACGATTGACTGGAATGACGCCAATCCACTCAAGTAAAGGTTTCAGTGGGGTATGAAACAAACTGTTCTTGCCAAAAATGGTGATTTGCAGACCTAAGCCCAATAGAGCCGTAAAACCATGCCATGCATCGATATTGGAGGTATGCGGCGAGATAATTGCTACCGCTTTGGGTAGGTTGGGAAATTCGCCAACAAAGCGCCAACCTTGCGCCAAATAAAGCTGCTTAAAAATAGCGCGAGTGAATGCAGGTGAGTTACGACTTGGAACTTGATCTGGTAGTTCTGGAAAATATTGGTTCATTGTTATTATACTCAATCGACCAAGATGTATATCATCTCATCATAAGCACTGATTGGCTTGAATTCATTGGCAAAAAAAGTGAACGGATACCGATCTCAGATGAACATTTTGACCAATCCATGTATATAGGAACAGCATGCTACAGATTCGCAATGTATATATTTTGCTGTTTTCATTGTATTGGGCGCAGGGCTTACCCGTCGGTTTTATGACCCATGCCTTGCCCGTCATTTTAAGAGCGCAGGGTGTTTCATTGGCACAGATTGGGGGCTTTGGACTGCTGATGTTGCCATGGTCGATCAAAGTGTTTTGGGCACCAGTGTTAGATCGCTTTGGGATCACCCGTTTCGGCCACTATCGGAGTTGGATTATTCCATTGCAGTTTCTTACGGTGCTGGTGCTGATCGGACTATCTTTCCTCCCGATTGATGGATTAAATCAACCTATTCATTTATGGGCTTTCTTTGTGGGCCTCCTGAGTATGAATTTGCTAGGAGCAACGCAAGATATTGCAACCGATGGATTGGCGGTCAATATTCTAAAAGGGGAACAACAGCACTGGGGCAATACCTTTCAGGTGATTGGATCGCGTCTTGGTTTTATTGTCGGTGGTGGGGCAATCTTGTGGGCATTAGATTGGCTGAGTTGGCAGCGTACTTTTTTGATGCTGGCGGCAATGGTCTTTATAAACACGCTGCCGATTTTAATTTATCCAGAACCAAAGCATCGAGCTGTTTCAGAAGCTCAGCTTACACCTTTCAACCTCCAACAGATCAAAAACTATTTGGCTTATTTTGTCCAGAGTCCTTTGCTTGCAGCATGGTTAGCAGTGCTATTGAGCTTTAAAATAGCAGATGGTTTAGCAGGGCCACTTTTGAAGCCTTTGATGGTCGATTTGGGGTTGAGTTTTTCTCAGATAGGGCTTTATGTCACCATGCTAGGTGCATGTGCCGCCTTAATAGGTGCAGGACTTGCGGGCTATAGTTTGAAGTTGATTCGCCGTGCCACAGCTTTATTGCTGTATTCGGTGATTAAAATATTCAGTCTGGCGGCTTATACATGGTTAGCCTTTCAATATGAAAGCCAGCACAGTATTCAGCCGTGGCTGATTTATCTAATCAATGCCTTTGAAGATATGACCTCATCGATGTTGTTGGTGGTTATGCTCACCCTAGTAATGCAATACAGTCGCAAACATCTGGCAGGCACGGACTTTACTTTTCAAGTGGCGTTGATGGCCACTGTCAGTGGTGGTTTGTATAGTGTGAGCGGTCTACTGGGAGATTGGCTCGGCTACTTTAATTATCTGTGTATGATTGTGGTCATTGCGATGTTGAGCCTGTGGTTTATCTTCAAATGGCGTGGCATTGCGATGCATTCAGACCTTTCATAATTCATTCATAAATAAATCATAAAAAGTGCTAAATAGTGACGTAAACAATTAAAAAATATAACTAAATAATTTTTTAATTGTTCTGTCATATATGTCTGAACGGTAATATTTGTAACAAATTTACCGTAGGATATTTTGATAATGAAAACACAAATTGCAGCCGCAATCGCTTTAAGTTTAGTGGCAGGGGTAACATTCGCAGCACCTACTTTTTATGGTGAAATTGATGTCACGGCCGATTATTTACCTGAAGACAATGCTTCGCCAAATAAAGACCGCGATGTGGTCGAGCTGAATTCTAACAACTCCTTTTTGGGGTTAAAGGGCGAAGAGAAGCTGACAGATCGCTTAAATGCACTATACCAAGCTGAATTTACCTTCTATGTGGACAATGGCGGTAGCACGGATACTTTCGTTCCGCGTAATTTACTCGTTGGCTTACAAGACCAGAAATTGGGAACATTGAAAGTCGGTAAAATTGATACCCCCGTTAAACAACTGTCTTCAGTGGTAGATACCTTTAATAACTATGTGGCCAACAAAGCCGATGTGGCAGGGATTTTCACGGGCGAAAACCGAGTCGATAACGTGCTGGTCTATGAAACACCTGCTTGGGGAGTGGGTACAGGTAAACTGAAAGCTGCGGCACTGTTAGCAACAGGTGAAGCTGGTGGTATTGAAAAATCTAAAGGCGGCGCAAAAGTTGCAGGGCGTGGTCTGGGCGATGCTTGGTCAGCATCAGTGGTCTATGACAGTAAAAAGTTTGTTGCAGGTATTGGTTATGATAAGGCTATTCCGTCAACTTTTGCAGGACGTGGCACGTTGAATGCGTCAGCGCCTGAGGTGACTGGCGGGGTGGCAGGCAGTGCTTTTGCCGCAGCTGATACCTTGCGTGCCATTGGTCGAGTAAATCTGAATAATGGTTTAGCGCTGAAAGCCTTATATCAAACTTCTGAAGTGGCGGATGTACAAGGCAATGATGCTGCCGCGGCTGCCATAGACGACGCACAAGGCTGGTTGGTTGGGGCTGAATATAACTTACCGACTGCCAAAGCTTGGACAGTGAAAGCGCAATACAGTCAAAACTCAACCAGCTTTAAAACATCTAAAGATGACTTTGATGCGCAGCAGTTTATTGCAGGTGCTGATTATGCCTTTACCAAGCAAGTTAAAGCTTATGGTTACGCAGGGATTTTGACGCTTGAACAAGCATCATTTGAAACCAAACAACCTGTAGTAGGCACAGGGATTGAATACAAATTTTAATTTTTAAGCTATAGAAAAAAGGCGCTGCACAGACAGCGTCTTTTTTTATTTAAGCGAGTTTTAAGTTTAGAAAACTACATTGGGGCATCCGCTCAGCAAGACATGATTTAAAATGTTCAATTTGCAGTCTATTTTTAAAGAATTTTCACTTTCGCGCTTTAACGTATATTTGGCGCTGTGGTTAGCCGTGGTTTTAAACGTGATGTTCTACAAGCAAGTTCAGTTGCTTACGCCGTATCACGGTTTCAAAGCTTATGCCTTTATCGGTGCTACCATTTTGGTGGTGTTGGCTTTTTATCATTTGGTTTTTCAGCTGCTACAGTGGCGACCGATGGCTAAAGGGTTAGCTGCGCTATTGATCGTCATTGGTGGAATGAGTGCATATTTTGTTAACAGCTTAGGCGTTTCGATCACACCAGATCAGATCCAAAACATGATGCAAACCGATGGCAATGAAGTGCGCGACTTGTTGTCATGGCGACTTGTGCTGTGGATTGGGGCGATGGTGGTGCTACCTTTAGTCGTTTTATTTAAGGTCAAAATCCGCCGTGATCCTTTTAAAACCGTTTTATTGCACAAGCTGTTCGGTAGTGCAGTTTCTATTTTACTAATTGCAGGCATGTTGTTTATTTTCTTTGTTGATTATGCCGCGATTTTCCGTGAGCATCGTGACCTCAAAGGGATGATTTCACCGCAAAATGCGATCAGTTCAACGCTGTCATATTATAAAAAAAATCGACCACAGCAGCATTTACCGTTGGTGACTTATGGTGAAGATGCCCATTTGGTGGAGCAAGTCGGACAGCAAAACTTGCCGAAATTGATGGTTTTGGTGGTCGGTGAAACGGCACGTGCAGAAAGTTTTTCTTTAAATGGCTATGCGAAAAAGACTAACCCTGAGCTGGAAAAACTCAATGTCATCAACTTTAATCAAGTCAGTTCTTGCGGGACAGCCACTGCAGTTTCAGTGCCTTGTATGTTTTCTGGCATGCCACGTGAAAACTACGATGCACAGTTAGCACATCACCGTGAAGGTTTATTAGATCTTGCACAGCGTGCTGGTTATAAAGTGACATGGATTGACAATAACTCTGGCTGTAAAGGCGTTTGTGATCGGGTTGAGCAGTATAAAATTCCTGAACCGATACAGAAAAAATGGTGTTCAGCCGATGGTGAATGTACCGATGAAATTTTGGTGGATAGCTTAAAAGCCTATATGGCTGGTATTGCGGCTGATGATAAAACGCCACGTTTAATTGTATTACACCAAATGGGCAGTCATGGACCAGCTTACTATAAGCGTTCAACGCCTAAGTTTCAGCCCTTCCAACCAATGTGCGAAACCAATGCCATTCAAGCCTGCACACCTGAACAGCTGAAAAATAGTTATGACAACTCCATTGTTTATACCGACCATGTGTTGAGTCAACTGATCGGTGTATTGAAGCAAAACTCAAACTTTGAAACAGGTTTTTGGTATTTATCTGACCATGGTGAGTCGACTGGTGAACACGGGCTGTATTTACATGGTTCACCTTATGCTATTGCACCGAGCCAACAGACCCACGTGCCGATGCTGATGTGGTTTTCAGAAACATGGCAAAAGCAGAATCCGCAACAAATCGCTTGCTTAGGGCAACAAAAAAGCCAAGAATTAAGCCAAGGTCATTTGTTCCCAAGCTTATTGAGTTTACTTGGGGTAAAAAGTACGGTGATTGATTCAAAAAATAATATGTTAGAACACTGTACCGCGACCAAAGCGAGCGCTTAGAACATGTCAAAAATATTGATTATTGAAGATGATTTTATGATTGCTGAGTCCACACAAACGCTGCTGCGTTATCAGCAGTTTGATGTGGTGTGGGTCAACAATGGTTTTGATGGTTTAAAGCAATTACAACAATATCCATTTGATGTGGTGTTGCTGGATTTGGGCCTACCGATGATGGATGGGATGCAGGTTCTAAAAAATATCCGTTCGCTTTATCCGACTTTGCCTGTGTTGATTATTTCGGCACGAGATCAGTTACAAAACCGAGTCGATGGTTTAAACCATGGCGCGGATGATTACTTAATTAAGCCTTATGAGTTTGATGAGTTGCTGGCACGTATTCATGCGCTATTACGTCGCAGTGGAGCGTTAAAACAGCACAAGCAAAGCCAGACTTTAAGTTATGCAGGTCTAGAGTTAGATGAAGATTTGCACTTAGCCAAGTACAAAGGGCAGACTATTGATTTGTCGAACCGTGAATGGGCTATTTTAATTCCTCTGGTCAGTCATCCCAATAAAATTTTTTCCAAAACCAATTTGGAAGAAAAGCTCTATGACCTTGACTCGGAAATTAACAGCAATACCATTGAAGTTTATATTCACCATTTACGTGCCAAACTTGGCAAAGACTTTATCCGTACCATTCGAGGTTTAGGCTATCGTTTGGGGCAGGTTGAAGCATAAAATGGTGAAGTCGGCTCCTGTTTCCTTAAAGCGTCAACTGATTACCTATACCTCTTTATTTAGTATTGTGATGGGCTGTTTGTTGGTGATTGCAGCGTATCGCATTGCACTTGAAGAGACCAATGAGATACTCGATGCACAAATGCGTAATTTGGCAGAGCGTGTTGCAGCGCATGATCCCGCTCCAATTAAGAGCGAGTTTGAAGCGGACAGACACTATCACGAAGAAGATTTATTTGTAGATGTCTGGTCGTATGGACTTCCTGAACAACGGCAACATGAGTTTGATTTATTAATACAACCTGTCAAAAAAGCTGGATTTTATACCCATCATACGGCACAAGGCTTATGGAATACCTATGTGCTGCCAACAGAAAAGTACCAAATTCAAGTCAGCCAGCAGCGCAGTGTAAGACAAAAGCTGGCTTTAGAGCTGGCGGCCAATATGTTGATTCCGTATTTACTGTTTATGCCTTTGGCTTTATGGGGACTGAGTTGGATTATTGGGCGTAGTCTAAAACCTCTGGATGAGTTTAAAGCGGAACTTGCACAACGTGAACCGCATGAACTAAGCGAGATTCGGCCCGATGGTTATCCACTGGAAATTCTTCCGACCATCAATGAAATGAACCGTTTATTTGAACGAATTTCGCTGTCGCAACAAGAACAAAAGCAATTCATTGCCGATGCCGCGCATGAGCTAAGAACCCCGATTACAGCACTGAATTTGCAAATGAAAATTTTGCTGCATGAATTTCCAGAACACCAAGCGTTAAAAAACCTAAGTTTAGGCTTAATTCGGACTCAACATTTGGTGTCACAACTGCTTAATTTAGCGAAACAGGATGCTTCTGTACCAAGTTTAGAACCTACACAAAGATTAGGATTAAGTGATGTGGCGGTTGAATGTATGGAGCAACTGATGGAGCTGGCGCTAGCGAAAAACATCGATTTAGGTTTGGAACAGCATGAAGCACTTTGGATAGAAACTCAAAGTTCAGCCTTACATTCCATTGTCTATAATCTCTTAGATAATGCGATTAAATATACGCCTGAACAGGGCGTGATTAATGTCTCTATTTATCAGCAAGATCAACAAGCGATTGTTCAAATTGAAGACAGTGGGCCGGGCATTGCACCAGAGCTTTATGATCATATTTTAAAGCGTTTCTATCGCGTGCATCATCATCTGGAAGTCGGCAGTGGACTGGGGTTATCTATTGTCGATAAAGCCGCAGAAAAAATTGGCGCCAAACTGCACTTTGGACAAAGTACAGGATTGGGCGGCTTACAGGTCCAAGTGATCTTTAAGCTGTAGTTTGGGTTTGATTTGGGCTGGACTGTGTAAACTGCTTATAACACAGCGCATATACCAGTACATTGACCAGCCAAATCACCCACGCCGTCCATAAATTGTGACTGAGGAAATGTGCACCCCGCATCATTTGCGCCCAACCCATGACAAAGCCTAAAATCAGGGCAGCAAGCAAATAAAACCACGCACGTTTGGGTTCATTTAGACGGTATACGAAATATCCCACAAATAGTGCAAAACCTGTTGCGGCATGTCCTCCAGGGAAGCAATGTCCTGCGCTGGCTGATAAGTCCCAAAAGAAATCATGTGTCGTGGCCAGAGTCATGTCCCATGGGCAGGCATGCGCGGATTGTGATTTTAAAATTCCAATGAGGCTGGTACTGATGAGGACTAAGCCAATGAAATAGCCATTTTGCCAACGCTGGGGTTTTAACGCAGCCCATTTATACGAAGCGAGCCATTTCAGCAAATAAATTACATACACCGCGATGATGATGTCTTTAACATAACGGTGATTCAGTTCTGCTAAGGCCCAGTGGCGCTTTAGTGGGAAATGACCAGTTTGATCCATAAAGGGGTGAATCAGTTGTAAGTCGATGGTGCCCGCCACAGGGAAGAGCAGCCACAATACGGCAAAACCCAGCGTCAAAATAAAAAACTGAAGGATGAAAAAACGTTGCTGATCCGACACAAGTGAGGCCATGTTCTGAAAATAAGCGCTATTCCAACAGCGTCAGCTTAAACGAGGCTTAACATAAATGCTGTTTGATCTGCTTTAGCATGATCTGTGCTTTGGTTATCGCTTTAAGGCGAATACAAAGTGTCGGTTCAGTGTTACATTTGCTCTCAAATACATGAGGTTTAAACATGTCGATACGTGCTGTTCTGTTTGATTTGGATAATACCTTGACGCATCGTGGACGAAGTGTTGCGGCTTTTAGTCGAGGCCTTGCCGACACCTATCAAAGCCAACTTAACTGCGTTGATGTGGAGCAGATTGAGTCAATTGTGAATCGGATTGACAATGGTGGTTATCCCTTAAAAAAGTATTTAACCCATCCCAGTATCGGTGCTTCAGTAGCTTATGCTTTGCTACAAGAATTAAACTGGCAGGTGTCTCCGCATTTAGAAGAATTAAGCAATTTCTGGTTTGCACAGTTTGGTCGTAGTGCTGTGGCGATGCCTGAGGCTGAGCAAACACTGACCCGTCTAAAGCAAGCAGGATATAAACTCGCCATTATTTCAAATGGTGGTCATGCCACACGGCTGTCTATATTAAATGGCTTGGGTTTTCAGCATTATTTTGATGTGATCAATAGCTCTGGATTGTTTGGCCAAGCCAAACCCCAAGTTGATATTTTTATTGACACCGCACAGCAACTGGCTGTTGAGGTGGAGCAATGCTTATTTATCGGTGATCATCCTATTAATGATGTACAAGGTGCGCAGCAGGCAGGAATGCAAGCACTGTGGTTATCAGGCTTTCATGTTCCTTCAGTACAGATGTCTGCACCGAGTATCACTGTATTGTCCGAGATTTTTGATTATTTAGAGCGCTAAAAGCCTCTTATGATGTGCAATACGAATAAAAAAAGCGGCCCATGTGAGCCGCATTAAAGTGGAAATGTGCTTAGAACATACTGTCATCTGAGTTGGCAGAGATTTTATGAATAGATAAATCTGCACCGCGAAATTCATCTTCTTGACTTAAACGGATGCCCATCGTGGCTTTTAAAGCGCCATAGACCACCAATCCACCAATAACAGCTATACCTATTGCTAAGAGCGTACCAATCAGCTGTGACATCATCGCAACACTGCCCAAGCCACCAAGCCATTTTTGACCAAAGATCCCGACTGCAAGCCCACCAAAGGCACCACATACGCCGTGCAAAGGCCATACACCGAGCACATCATCGACTTTCAGCTTGTTTTGGGTGTAGGTGAAAAGTTTGACAAAAATCAGTCCAGCAATAGCGCCAATCACCAATGCCCCAATCGGATGTACGACATCCGAACCTGCGCAAATGGCAACGAGACCAGCTAAAGGACCATTGTGTAAGAAGCCTGGGTCATTTTTTCCTGCGAAGTTGGCTGCTAAGGTTCCGCCAACCATGGCCATAAGTGAGTTAATCGCGACCAGTCCTGAAATTGCATCTAAACGCTGTGCACTCATCACGTTAAAGCCGAACCAACCCACGATTAAAATCCATGAACCTAAAGCCAAGAATGGAATAGATGAAGGAGGATGCGCACTGACACGACCATCTTTCTTGTAGCGACCATCACGTGCACCGAGTAGAACCACTGCAGCCAGAGCGATCCAGCCTCCCATAGCATGTACGACTACTGAACCTGCGAAGTCATGGAAACTTGCACCGAAAGTGTCTTGTAGCCACTGCTGTAAACCAAAGTTTCCATTCCATGCGATCCCTTCAAAAAAAGGATAAACCAAGGCCACCAATAACACGGTGGCAATCGCTTGTGAGCGCATTTTGGCACGCTCGGCAATACCGCCTGAAATAATGGCTGGAATTGCGGCAGCAAAAGTGAGCAGGAAGAAACAGCGCATCAGGTTATAACCATGATCCGCTGCTAAGGTATCCCCGATATGGAAAAAATGATGTCCATAGGAAATGTAATAACCAACAAAGAAGTAAGCGATTGCGGAAAGTGAAAAGTCCGTTAAAATTTTACTTAAAGCATTGACTTGGTTTTTATGACGAACCGTTCCTAGTTCTAAAAAAGCAAAGCCCGCATGCATGGCAAGGACTAAAACCGCACCAAGAAGAAGAAAAAGTAAGTCAATATTTTGCATGTTTAGGTTCCATTTGAGTGCAAAATTTTGCAAAAAGAAACTCAGTATACTGATGCCTGTAATTTCGTGAAGATCTCAGCAAAAAGGAAATATTGATTAAGTTTTGCTTAAAAATAACAAGACTCGATATAAAGCAAAAGTGTGCACCATGATGGGGTTTGTGCATTGCAGTGGTGCATGGGTTAAAATATAAGTTAATATTAAGTTTATGAATATATTATGTTTATCTAAATTTCCATATTTTAAATATACAAGTGTATATTTAATCTCTTGAGCTAAGCCAAAAAAGTAGTAAATCAAAAAATGATAAAAAAATTCGGTCAGCAGCTATTTTTATTTGAGTCTCCGTTGCTTTGTTCTCTTTTGGAACGTTCATGCTATGAAATGTGCGTGTTGATTGTGCATGAGTGAAAGATTTTAAACATCATTGTATTTTCTCATTCTTATTTTAATTTAGCACAGATAAAAGGTGAATAATCACATAACCACATGTAATTAATTGTAATTATTGTCATATATGATCAGTCCTATTTCATAGTTTTACATCTGATACAGGACAAAATAGTAGGGCAATATTAGCTTTTTGCTGAAAAGTCATGATTACAGAGTTTGCACAAAAAACAAAGGCAAGCAGGCAGAAATGGCATTTTAGGTTTTGCTGTCTGAGCGTGATTTCTTAGAGGATATGGGGCGTTTTAAACCGATATTTTTTGATGGATTATGATGAATAAAAAAGTAATAGCAACATTGTTTGGCCTCCCATGTGTAGTGGCTTGGGCCAGTAGTGAAGTAACTGCGGATTGGGGTTATCAAGCACAAACAGCACCGCAGTATTGGAGTCAGCTCAACACCAAATACCAAACTTGTGCGGGGCATAATCAATCGCCCATTAATATTGAGCGTGTGATTTCAGCAGACCTTGCGCCACTTTATTTTGATTATAAAACTGCTGCAATGAGTATCGTGAAGCTTCCTCATACCTTACAAGCCCATTTTCATCAAGGTAGTTATTTAAGTTTAGAGGGAGAACGATTTCAATTATTGCAAATGCATTTACATAGCCCTTCAGAAAATACGATCCACGGCAAAATTTTTCCGATGGAGTTACATTTAGTACATGCTTCTGAAAAGGGCGAGCTAGCTGTGGTTGCAGTGATGTATGAACAAGGGAAAAGAATCAAGCGCTTGATGGATTATGGCAGCAGCACAGGCAATCTCAGAAAGGACTCAATTTAAACGCAGATCAATTTCTACCAGCACATCGCGAGTACTACCGCTTTAATGGTTCACTCATGACACCACCGTGTACTGAAGGTGTACGTTGGGTGGTCTTAAAAGATATTCAGCAGGCATCAGCGCAGCAAATCTCAAACTTCGCTGCACTGATGGGGTATCCGAATAACCGTCCTGTTCAAGCCACCAATGCGCGCTTGGTTTTAGACTAGAGCGTAAATTAAAAAAGCAGATCATGTGATCTGCTTTTTTAATTTGGGATACCCCATCTGTGCTAGTGCAAGATCTTGTCTAAGAACTGTTGAGCACGATCACCACGTTTGGTGTTAAAGAAATCATCTTTGCTACAGTCTTCGACAATTTTACCTTGATCCATAAACAATACACGGTTGGCCACTTGGCGGGCAAAGCCCATTTCATGGGTGACACACATCATGGTCATACCTTCATGTGCCAGCTCGACCATCACATCAAGAACTTCATTAATCATTTCAGGGTCAAGCGCCGATGTAGGCTCATCAAACAACATGGCAATCGGATCCATACTTAAAGCGCGGGCAATTGCGACACGTTGCTGTTGTCCACCTGAAAGTTGTGCTGGAAATTTATGTGCATGTGCACTCAGCCCAACCCGCTCTAAATAGCCTAAGCCTTTCTTTTTCGCTTCAGCTTCAGAGCGGCCCAACACTTTAATTTGGGCAATGGTTAAATTCTCGGTAATGCTTAAGTGTGGAAAGAGTTCGAAATGCTGAAACACCATGCCTACGCGACTGCGTAATTTAGTCAAATCTGTTTTAGGGTCTTTAATGGGTATTCCATCGACTGTGATTTGACCTTGTTGGAAGGCTTCCAGTCCATTCACTGTTTTAATCAGGGTCGATTTGCCTGAGCCTGATGGACCACAGACCACCACCACTTCACCTTGGCAAATTTGTGTGGTGCAATCGGTTAACACTTGAAAATCGCCATACCATTTACTGACATTTTGGAGGTCAATCATTACTTTTTGGTCGCTCATACGCTTAACCTCCTTTGTAATCGTTTTACTGCATATGTGGCTAGCATACTGATGGTGAAATACACTAGGCCTGCAAATAAAATATATTGCGTTAATAGAGACATCAAATCGCCCCGCACGTAGTTGGTGCGGAAAAAGTCGAGTAGACCAATGGCGTACACCATGGTCGAGTCTTGGAACAAGATGATGGTTTGTTGTAACAGCAGCGGTGTCATTTTACGAAAGGCTTGCGGCAAAATGATTAAACGCATGGACTGACCATAGGTCATACCTAGTGCATAAGCCGCGGCAGACTGTCCTTTAGGAATTGACTGAATCCCTGCACGTACAATTTCCGAGAAATAAGCCGCTTCAAACAACATGAACGCCACAATACTTGAGACCAAAGCGGTATCAATGGTCAGGTAATTTCCCGTGACTGTGGTGTAGATGAAGGGCACAGCAAAGTAGAACCACATCAATACCAATAGTAGAGGAATCGAGCGGAATAAATTGACATAGCCTTGGGCAATTAAATTCAAGATGCGGATTGAAGACAAACGCATCAGTGCCAACAGCGTGCCAATGAAAATACCACCAATGGTGGCGATGATGACCACTTTTAAAGTGATACTTAAACCATGCCATAGGGCAGGTGCAGATAACTGCAAATCATGGGTAAATGCGGTGAGCCATTCCATTATTTAGCTCCTGCAATTAAACCTGGGACACGTAAACGTTTTTCAAGCAACGTCATTAAGGTAATTAAGCACACATTAATAACGATGAAAATAATCGTGACATAGGTATAGATTTCTATGGTGTTCTGCGTATATTCGCTGATGGTTTTCATCTGCGAAATAATCTCGGAGACCCCAACTAAAGAGGCCACAGAAGTATTTTTGACGCAGTTGGTCAGTTCTGAGCTCAGAGGCGGCAAAATCGTACGGAAGGACTGCGGTAAAATGACATAGCGGTATAGCTGTGCGGTACTAAAACCCATGGCATAACCTGCATTGACCTGTCCTGTAGGTAAAGCTTCAATACCTGTACGAACTTGTTCGCAGACACGTGCTGCGGTAAACAGTCCAAGACCAATACTGGCTGAAATCAGCGCTGTTGTTCCTGCACTTAAATCATTAATCCACCATGACTTAATCGGGCCAGGTAAGAAATTCGGCACCACATAAAACCAAATAAATAATTGGATCAGTAGCGGTACATTACGAAAAATGGTGACGTAGCCAGTACCGATGGCACGTGCGGTTTTATTGGGAAGCGTGCGCATAATGCCGAGAATACTTCCGAGCACCATTGCAATGCTCCAAGCGATGATTGCAATAACAATCAGCCAGCCTAAACCAATTAAAATCCAACTGAGATAGGTGCTATCTCCGACGCCTGTGGATTGCCAAAGGACGCCCCAGTTCCAGGTATAATTCATGACAATCCCCTAAAATAGGTCAGGCAAAGAAACTTTGCCTGAGTGAACATTAATCTTTCCTTTATCGTTTACTGATCACGGTCATGTGGGTTTGCAATTAAGGCTTTGAGTTGGTCTGACATAGCAAAGTTCAGGTTAATGTTTTTCGGTGGAATTGGCTGTTCAAACCATTTGTTGTACATTTTGTTAATTTCACCTGAGCTATAAGTGGCTTTAATTGCATCATCAACCACTTGCTTAAAGCCTGTGTCGCCTTTACGTAACATACAGCCATAAACTTCTTGAATTGGTGCTGTACCGACAATGTGCCACTTGTTTGGATCTTTGGCTTTCGATTTTTCTCCAGCAAGTAAAATGTCATCCATCATAAATGCAGCAGCACGACCGCTTTGGAGCATCAAGAATGATTCAGCATGGTCTTTGGCAGAAATCACTTCACCAATACCAAGTTCTTTTTCATGCTGACGGATATAGCGTTCAGAGGTTGTTCCTGCAGTTGTTACTAATTTTTTTCCTTTTAAGTCAGCAAAATCCTTCACGCCTGAATCTGTTGCAGTAAGTAAACGCGAACCCACTTCAAAGAAGCCCACAGAAAAGTCAACTTGCTGCTGACGCTCTTTATTGTTTGTGGTTGAACCACATTCAAGATCGACTGTGCCATTTGAAACCAATGGAATACGGTTTTGGCTGGTGACTAAGTTATAGCGAACTTTTAAATCAGGCATATTCAGCTTTTGTTTAACAGCCTCAACCACTTTGAGCTGTAAATCATGTGCATAACCGACAGGTTGATTTGGGTTATCTGCGATATAGGAGAATGGAATAGAGGAGTCACGGTAACCTAAAACAATGGTTCCTGATTTTTTAATCTTATCTAAAGTGCCTGACTGTGAAGCATCTGCGCCAGTGCTAGCTGCATCCGTTGCAGGTGCTTTGTTGTCGCTACATGCACTGAGGCTCAGCGCGAGTGCACTTGCACAAAATAGGGCAGAAAGATTACGTTGCATGGTCATGTACAAACTCCTTTTGTTTGCAGCATCAATTGCATTGTTTTTATCAAAAACGTCAGAATTGGGTTAAAGCTTTATTCTGTGCAAAAGATGTTCTTTTTATGGTATTTTTTTACAGCTTAGTCTGCATCTTAATCGAGATTGCTTTTGCTGCTCAAGAGGGATTTTTAATATTTTGTTAATAATGCTTTAAATAAGTGCATCGCTATATTCCTCTGATATTAAAAAGAAAATTATGCATAATGCGTGCCATTTCAAGTTTTTTAGTTAATTTTATTAGGCTAATGTCTAATGCGACAGGGTTGGCTATGCGTTTCGTTATGGATGCATGACAGAATGGATTTTGCTCGTGTAAAACATGCTAAAACGGCAATAGCAAAGAAAAGTGCTTTATTTTGAAGATGATCCGTTTTATGACACAGTATATAAAAGTCAGTTAGATTCGGTTTACTGTCCTACGTTTTCCGCAGAAGATTAAAAACTAAAAAATAAAAGCGACTGTACGTTATGAACAAATGACGGGGCACAATCGCAGGGGGAGGAAATGAGCAGGCGTGTATGAAGAAGTGCTTAGTGCACAAACATATCCATATATTCACGGATTTCAGAAATAGCCGTTTCAATATCCGTCGTCAGCCATGTTGGCTCAAACAGCCCAATATAGTGATCTAAACGGTCTTGAGGTACAACTAAACGCACAGGACATTCTTCTTCCAGTAAGCGCCAAGGAATGATGGGTGTTTCATTGTCTAAAAAGGCTTGCACATTTCGAATATCAATAATCATGGCATTGACACATTCAGGAAAAGGCATCACTGAAAACTCTTCAGTACGACGGCGAAAAAACTCCAGATCGCCCCACTTTAGAATATAACTAGGCTTAGAAAATTCAATAATACCAATAAGATGTTGGTCTCGCGTGTAGTGCAAATGACATTGGTGCGTAACATCAGTGTCTAAATCAAGCGTTACACTTTGTTGACGATATGCCATAAAGTCCAAAAACAGCTAAAACAAGGTGCATAATTATAGCGCAAATTCAGTTGAAGAGCGCTGTTCGCCAGACTCTTTTTGTCTATGCCTATATGAAATACTTTTTATATGACTTTTAACACTGAATTGACAGATGAGTGAGTATTTTTAAAGTCTTATAAAATAATAATTTATCTCAAAATAAAGCGCTTGTTTACTATCTCACTATGCTTTGAAACACAATGCTACACAAGCAGTTGTTAGTATAAAAATTCGACAACTTGATAATAGAAAATTGAGGGGGAGCTATGACACATGATTTCAATAAACCGCCCCATGTACAAACGCCAGAGGAGCGGCAAAAGAAAAAACGCGTGCCTGTGTATATGTTGGCATTAGTCGGAATTTTCTTAATCGCATTATTACTTTATATGTTTGCAGATACCAAGCCAAATCCGAATGAGGCGCCTCCAGGACATCCGAATCCGAGTGCAGAGCCTGCAACACCCAATAACAGCACCACTGCAACAGCAGGTGATGAAGCAGTAGCCACCGATAGCAATACGGCGACTGCAACTGACCGCTAAATGAGACTAAAGCCCTTGTAATGTACAGGGGTTTTTTCTTTAGCAGTCATCAAAAAGGTATTCCATTTCTCATTCATACCTCATGGCAGACAAGCACTTCAAAACTAAAATCTGTATTTGAGCAAAGGTCGCTGTGATGTAGACATAACAAGAGGGAGAACAAGATGAATGATTATGTAGGGCATCAGGGTCGATTTGATGCGATGTATTATTGGGACCAGTTTCACCCGATCCTGTCCGCAATCGCCATCCTGATCATTGGTTGGATTATTGCATTATTGATTGCAGGTGCTGTGAAAAAGGTTTTAACCAAACTCGGCACCAACCAAAAACTTTCCAGTGCTACCGGCCATCGCTCAAATATTGAAAATATTATCTCTCGAGTTGTGTTTTGGCTCATTTTGATTATTGCGGTGATTGGCGCACTCAATGTCCTCAATCTCACCAGTGTGAGTGGCCCATTTAGTAATATGGTTCAACAGTTCTTGTTGTTTATTCCACAACTACTGGCTGCTGTTGCTGTGGGTTTTATTGGCTGGATTGTGGCAAATTTGGTCAAAGTGGGTTTACAAAAAGGACTTGATCGGACTCAGCTAGATGAAAAACTCAGTCAGGATGTTGGAGTCAGTACCCTGAGTCAAAACATCAGTGAAATCGTTTATTGGCTGATTTTATTACTATTCTTACCCATTGTTTTGTCGATACTCGGTCTGACTGGGCTGCTCTTTCCGATCCAAAATATGGTCAATGAAGCCATACTGTATCTGCCAAATATCTTTATTGCGGGTGTAATTGTTTTTGCGGGCTATATTCTAGCAAAAATTGTACGGGGCATTATTGAGGGTTTATTGAGAAGCCTAGATGTACAAAAACAGGTTGAAAAAATAGGACTGTTTAAAAACTCAGATTTGGCTAAAGTGCTCGGATCTTTTGTTTTTGCAATCGTTATTATCACAGCTTTGATTATTGCGTTTGAAGCTTTAGGGATTGATGCAATTTCTCAACCAGCGACGGCCATGCTGTATGAAATCATGAATGCAATTCCGCACATCATTGCGGCGGCATTAATTTTAATCTTGGCCTATGTGGTGTCACGTTTTGTCGCAAGTCTTGTGGTTGAAGTCCTGTCGGGAACAGGTGTAGATGACATTCCGAGCAAAGTTGGCTTGCAACGTTTCTTAGGAAACACCAAAGCGTCTTGCGTCGTGGGTTATTTTATTGTGTTCTTTACCATGTTATTTGCGGTCTCTGAGGCGGCAAATCGACTCGGCTTTGAACAGATCAGTGCTCTGATTGCGATGTTTATCCAGTTTGGTGCAAACATCCTATTGGGTGCAGTTATTCTGGGCGTGGGTTTCTGGTTGGCGAATTTGGTTGCACAGGTGATTGAGCGTGGTGAATACAATAGTTCTCGTTGGGTGGCGAACATTGTACGTGTCTTGATCATTGGCTTAGTGTTGGCGATGGGCTTGCGTGCAATGGGTATCGCAGATTCAATCGTAAACTTGGCCTTTGGCTTAACGCTTGGGGCAGTTGCCATTGCATTTGCACTGGCTTTTGGTCTCGGTGGGCGTCAACCTGCGGAACGGGTTTTGACCGATTTGTTAGATACAGCCAAAAAAGAAGGTACGCAACCGAATCCACTTTATCAGGCCAAAGCTGAAAGCACACAATCAGCACAAGGCAAAGAAGAGCATGCCCCACTGAAAGAGCAAATGGATACGCCAACGGTTGCAGAGGAATATCAACATGCAGATGATATTCCGACTACAGCAGAGGTCGATCCTGCACATAAACCTTTAAATAAACCTTTTGGTTCAACGGGTGAGGCTGAACAAGATATTGACGTTCACCCCAAAGATCCAGACTAAATTAATCACCCTAAACACCGACCACTGATGGTGGTTGGTGTTTTTTATTGGAGTAAACCGATGTCAAAAAAAGCCCCAAATAAATATTTTGCCCCAATCATCATTGCGGGTATTACGGTTGGATTTTTTGTGAGTGCTTATAAATTTGTATTTGCAAAACCGAAGATCGATACAACAACACACGCTAATGTTGAAAAAATACCGACTGCGGCAACTGAAGGCCGTGATGCGGATGAATCTGATGAAAAATAATACAAAAGTCTATAGTGTGGAATGAAATTTAATTTGGTATGTTTGATGCATGTGGAATATGGATATTTCATAAATTAGAAATACTTACATGCCTATACTTTTATTATAGCTGCATTGAAATTTCACGACTTATTTTTATAAATTGCAGTTTAAAAAGGAAAAAACAGATGATGCAAATATTAAAAAAAACTTTGATGACGAAACGTTCAGTGATCCAGCCGAGCCATGTCCATATTGCCATTGCGAAAATGGACTTAGCACTTGCCCGTCAGCAGAAGCAAAAGCAGTGCGTACTGCTACGCACGGACTATTTGGAATAATTTATAGTTTTAAGCACATGGCTTAGACATATTCTGATGCGGCATGTGCAGATGACCATGCCCATTGGAAGTTAAATCCGCCCAAATGTCCTGTAACATCCAGTATTTCACCGACAAAGTACAAGCCTTTTTGCTTTTTACTTTCCATGGTTTTCGATGAAACTTCAGTGGTGTCTACGCCACCTAAAGTCACCTCAGCAGTACGGTAGCCTTCGGTTCCTGATGGTTTGACTTCAAACGCATGCAAGCGCGTTGCAATGTGCTCCAGTTTTTCATCCGACAGTTGGCCAATCGCTGTTTCAGCCAGCTCAGGCCAAATCAGATTTTGCAGTTCAACCACCACACTTTTCGGGAAATGTTCACCCAGTAAAGTACGCAGTAGGGCTTTGGGTTGACTGTGTTTCTTGGCTTTTAAATAGTCGTGCAAATCCACACTTGGCAAGAAGTCAATTTTGAAGCTTTGTCCTACATCCCAATAATTCGACAGTTGTAGCGAGCTTGGCCCACTGAGCCCACGATGAGTAAATAAAAGGGCTTCGGTGAAAGCGTTTAAGTCATTCGATAAAGTCGCATCGACCGCGTTGCCACTTAAGCTTGTGGTCACTTCTTTGAAGCTATCTGAAAAGGTAAAAGGCACTAAACCTGCACGAGTTGGATATACATGGTGCCCAAATTGCTTTGCAATTTCATAGCCAATCCCTGAGCCGCCTAAGGTCGGAATAGATAAACCACCCGATGCAATCACCACAGATTCGACTTCAAAATACCCCAGTGTCGTGGCAATTTGAAAACCTTGCTCATCAAGTGCGGTGATGGCTTTCACTTCACAGTTGGTTTTAATGTCCACCAAACCTGTTTTTTCACACTCGCTCAATAGCATAGCTAAAATTTCTTTGGCACCTTTGAGGGTGAAGAGCTGACCGTGTTTACGCTCTTCATATTCAATACCGTACTCACAGACTAGGCCAATAAAGTCCCAATTGGTATAACGAGTGAGGGCTGAAATCACAAAGTGTGGATTATGTGAAATAAAGTTGCTTGGCTCGACATACAGATTGGTAAAGTTACATTTACCCCCACCTGACATGAGAATTTTTTTGCCGACTTTATTGGCTTTTTCTACCACCACCACTTTACGTCCGCGTTGAGCTGCCATATAGGCTGTCATTAAGCCAGATGCACCTGCACCTAAAACTAAGACATCATATTGATTTGCGGACATGACACACTCACGGGAGAATAAAGCAGGGCATTATAGACCATCTTTTTTGCTTTTTCAGGACTATCTAAAGTGTGGCTAAACGAGCTTGTAGCCCACCTGAATGAATCACCAAAATATGATGATCTTTGGGGAATATACCTTGTTGAATTAAATCGGTTAAACCCAACAGCATTTTGCCTGTGTAAATCTGTTCCAGTGGAATGTCATATTGCTGCTCAAAATCTTGAATAAATTGCAGTAGTTCAGGCGTGGTTTTGGCATAGCCCCCACAGCAATATCGATCGGTGATTTGCCAATTACGTTTTTCAGTCAGTTGCTGTAGCTCTTGACTCAAAAAATCGCCTTTGAGCGCGGAGAAGCCCAAAACTTGCTGCTGTGAATGACTGGCTTCAATTAACCCCGTGATCGTTCCTCCTGTACCTACTGCACAACAAATCAGATCGAAATCTTGTCGATCCGCATCAGAGAGAATTTCTGTGCAGCCTTGAATGGCAAGGGGATTGGTTCCGCCTTCAGGAATCACATAATAATCAGGGTAATCTTGTTGTAACTGTGCTAAGTAGGCTGGGCTTTGCTTTTGCCGATAGGCTTCTCGCGTCACAAACTGTAATTGCATGCCGAATTGCTGTGCTGTACTTAAAGTTGCATTCAAAGCTTTACTAGCCAGCTCCTCACCTCGAATAATGCCCAGACTCTCAAAACCAAATAACTGCGCTGCATAAGCCGTTGCGGCAATATGATTGGAATAGGCACCGCCAAAAGTCAGCAGTTTTTTATAGCCTTGTTGCTGCGCCGCCAACAGATTGTATTTCAGTTTAAAAAATTTATTGCCTGAAATGTGTGGATGGACCAAGTCTAAACGTTTGATGCTGATATTGATCCCGCCAACGCTGATGTGCTGATAGGGAATGGACTGTGCAATCTGTTCAAACATAGGACTTTTATCAATCAGGTTGAGTGCTTAGTGTAAGTGAAAAAGGGCATTTTTTTCACAGGATTAATCCTTTGCTGCATGCGTATCGACCGAGCTAATCACGGACATGCCTGGACGTAGGTTTTTAATTCCTGTCTGATTCGGATCAATTGCAATCCGTACCGCAATGCGTTGTACCACTTTGGTAAAGTTACCTGTCGCATTATCAGCTTTAAGCACACTGAACTCTGAGCCTGCCGCTGGGGAAATTTGTTCGACATGACCTGTAAATTTCTGATGATTGAGGGCATCCACCGTGAACCATGCTTTTTGTCCAATTTTCATGTTGGCAATTTGAGTTTCTTTAAAGTTAGCCGTGACCCAAGTTTGCTGTGGAATCAGATAGAGTAACTGTGTGCCTGCTGCTACATATTGTCCCACACGTGGATTGACTTCACCCAGTTGCCCATCCATCGGGGCGATAATGCTGCTGTAATTTTTGGTGGTTTTGGCTTGATCCAGTTGTGCCGCGGCATTGGTCACTTGTGCTTTGAGTCCTGTTTCAGCCACTTGTGCGGTTTTGAGCGCTTCTTTCGCCACCAATACATTGGCCTGTGCTTGTTGCAGTAAGGCTAAATTATTTTGGGTATCGGCAACGGCTTTGTCTTGTTCCGATTTAGACGCTGCGCCAGAGTCCCCCAATTGTTGATAGCGCTGCTGTTGTGCCAATGACAGTTGGTACGCTGCTCGTGCTTGTTCGACCTTGGCTTCTGCCGCCACAATATCGGCTTTACGCTGTGCAATATTTTGGCTTTGATTGGACAGAGCATTCTGCGCTTGATCCACCCCAGCTTCAGCCTGTGTGACTTTTTGGTCATAGGTCGTGGCATCAATATGCATTAACACCTGTCCTTTTTTGACGTGATCAAAATCACTGACCAACACATCTTTGACATAGCCATTAATTTGCGAAGAAAGCACCGTGGTTTTACCTTTGACATAGCTGTTGTCAGTGGACTCAACGGCACTGTCAAATGGCCCAATTTTCCATGCCCACAAGATGATGCCAATACCGATGATCAGTACTACAAACATCAAAATCAAGGTCCGTTTTGCTGTTGGAATCAGTTTACTTGAAGGCGGCGTAATCGGTGTTGTTGCTGTCACGGGCTGTTCAGGCTGAGAGGCATCTTCAGAAGTTGCAGTTGTTTCAGCGGGAGCTATTGGTTTTTGATCTTCAGACATAACAATTTCTCAATAAATAGGGAGCAGTAGTATTAGGCAGGACCGATTTTCGCTTGTTGTCGCAGTTGATATTGATTCCGTGCAATCAGGAATGTCCCCCACAACAACAGCAACATGGCAACGACACCATTGAAGCTAATCACATCGTTATAGGCACGCACTTGAGCTTCTCGAGTCACCACTTGATTGAGATTTTTTAAGGCTTGTTGTTGCTCTAACTGCTGATCCAGCGTGTAACTATGCGAACTTTGTTGATACGCTAAAAGACGCTGTGCAATCAATGGATTGGTTTCGGGGAGTTGCTGAATCATCTCAGCACGATAGTTTTGGGTTCGGACTTGTTGATAGGTAGAGTAAAACGATGAACCGACTAAGCCGCCAAATGTTTGAGTCGCTGAAAATAAAACAATGAACGTGACAATATGGGTGGGACCTTTTTGCATGGCACTTAAGATACCCGTGATCAAGAGTGGGCCAATAAATACACCACTGGCAAAGCCCACCAAAAACTGACTGCCGTAAAAGTTGGAAGGGCGAATATCACTGGTAAGATGAAAATCCAGCCCGCAAGCAATCAACACCAAAACTTCTGCTAATAGTAGGTGCCAAATAATCCGTTCACGTGAAAAAGTAATCGCACTAAATAAGGTTCCAGACACGATGCCGAAAAAGATCACCGCATAGAGCGGGACAAATTGATCGGGGCCCATGCCCATAGTTTTGAGAAAATTCACGGCAGCATAACTTTGCTCCGACATTAAGAAGCGAATTGCAAAGGCACCGATGATAAAACGAAGCGTGGATGATGTCCCCAGCCAACGCGTCATAATCAGTGGATTGACCCGATAATGCTCGTAGACCAAACCAATCACAATCAGGCTGAACCCTGCAATGAGCAAATAGGCTAACCATTTCACTTCAAACCACCATAAGATAGGCCCTTGGGTCAGCACAATACATAAAAAGGCAAAACCGGGCGCAAGTAGGGCAAAGGTGAAAAAGTCCTGCTTTTCAAAAACAGCAATTCTTAAACTACGGGGTAACTTCAGCGACACCACCATTGCGAAACAGCACAGGGCTAAACCAATTTCAAAGGTATATAGGACATTCCAGTTATTGACGTCAATGAGATAAGGCGAAATGATCCAAGCCAGTGGAATGCCGAGCTGTTGGAAGCCTAAAGCCAAATAGATGCTGCGACCAAAATCCTCCCGCTTAAAGGCCTGCATAATGTAATACATGCCTAAAGAGCTGAGCGGTGCTGCAACCATGCCGCTGATAAAACGCACCAGTACGGCCATTTCAAATGTATGTACAAAGACGTGTAAAACCAAAACTACAATAAAAATCAGTAGGCCAATTTCAGAAAATAGACGTAGACCGTATTGCTGGCGGGCTTTAAACAGAATCAGGTTAGCACTGACATTGGCCATCACATAAGCCGCAGGAATCCATGCCACCTCAGAGGGTGTTAGCCCATATTCACCCTGAATTAAGGGCAAATTTGCGGTAATGAAACCGTTACTGAGACTTGCAGACAGTGCGACAAATAAACCAATAAAAAAATATATGAAGCGCTTAGGCGTGGAGTGCGCAATCACGGCAGGAGAGCCGGGTAGGGTTGGTTTTTCTTCAGCAGTCCAGTTTGGTGCAGGTTCGAGTAAACGCGGTGGCTGTGTCATGAGTGGTGACCTTTATGCCCGAATACCATTGAGTAAGAGCTCAATCGCACGTTGTGCAAGTTGTTGTTGCTCTATATCGGTCAGCCCCTGAAATGAAGTCCTTAAAATGGCCGTAATCATGGCGTAATCTTGGGTGGTCAAATCGGGGCGGCATACGCCGTGTCGAATGGCTTGATCAATCAAAGGCTGTAAAATCGCATCGCGACGCGCGTAGATATCGACCATGACGGGATCATCACGCTCAATCACCCGCCAATATTCCATCAGTGCAGTTAAATACGGCAAGTTGTAGACATGGTTTTCAATTAAACGAATAAAACCATCTTCATATTGAGAAAATGCTTCTGCACGAACGGCAAGACGTTCCAACGCTTGTTCCATGAGTGCAATCACCAAGGCACGACGGTCATCAAAATTACGATAAAACGTCGCCCGCCCGACATTGGCTGCATCAATTACCTGCTGTAAGGGTGCATTGATCCCGTGTGTGCGCAAAACCTGAACTGCGGCTTCCAGCAATTCTTCACGGTTTTGTGCAGCACGCTGTTGACGACTGGTCATAGTGATTATTTCATTTAATTTGGAAGTGCTATTATTTAACGGACAAAAGTGTCCGATGTAAATATTCAATCCTGTAAGATTTTGTAAATTACTTTGTGTTTTTCTAATCTAAATCATTCATGTTATTGTTTTATCTATGAATGATTGATATTTCTTTTAATAAAGAAAATACGCAGAGAACCATTATGTAGATGGATAAGAGTTGTAACAAAGTCGATAGGATTGGAAAAATAAAAGTGCTATGCTGAAAGCACAATAATGATAAATGAGGGGATATGATGAAAACCTTATCTACCCTAGTATTGGTTTTATTGCTCACTCAACTGACCGCGTGTGATGCAAAAAAGGATTTGAATCAGCCTAGAACTGAGGCTCGTACCATGATTATTGGTGGTGTTCCTGTGCATGATCGTGACTATAAACTACCATCACAAGAAATGGCTTTTAATCAGAAAACGTCTACACAGGCTGATGCGTATTAATAGGTGAAAATAGGGAGGCATATTGTCAGTACATGGTGGTGCAAGGTGCGATGTGCAGTATAAAAGATGCATTGTGCTACGTCAGATTTGTAAAAATGTGAAGTAGACGTCTTACTTCCTGCAAACGTTTGTTGAATTAAAGCCTTACAAACGTATAAAAGGCCTTGTACTCGCCCAATATGCCCAAACTGTTGTGGCTCAAATTGGCTAAATAAGTTCGATTTGCCAATTTGAAGCCTGAATCTCTAAGTTATTTTGCCTGAGTTGCTGGCTAATTGCATCGGCTTGTTTTTGCAAGTCTCCAACCGCAATGGTTTTAACCCAGCGAATTTCACTCGAACTATAACGACCATTTTCACGTCGTGAGCTGTCGATGGCTTGTTGAATAATGCGATGCTGCTGTGTGAGCAAATCACGTGTGTTTAAAACACTGAGCATGGATTGACCCGTGCTGGTTTTAGCTTGAGCATTGGTCGCATGAATTTTTTCAATCAGATGATGTAACTCTGTATTCACACTAAAGGCCTCACCAATCAGTGCATTAGGGTCTTCACTCAGTTCATCGCCTTCTTGGATTAGCACATTATTGTTGATGCGTTGTTGTAAAGAGGCAAGTTTGGTTTGTAAATCACTACGCAATAAAAGTGCTTCTGCTAGTTTCATAAATTTATTTTTAAAGTTTTAGATGAGTCTTATGCTGCATCTGTGCAATCAAAGCTGCAAGTGAGTTTTGTAATTCTAAGAAGTGAAATTTTGCTCAAAATGATAAGAGCACAGAAGCATGCTCTTATCGCTATAGATTAAAAGCTTAGTGGAACACGGTTTCCAAAGCTTTCAAACCAACTTTCGGATCAAGCAGACCATTGTAAATTTCAGGAATTTCACGTTCCACCCCAAAGAACTCATAAATGGCAAGCATCGCTCCACGAACTGAATATTCCACAGTAAAGACCACGTCATCTTCAATTTCCACAAACTGTCCAAGGAAGGCAAAGTTTTGTGAGCCTTGTGGGATTACCTGTGGACGATCCCCCGGCTTACGGCAGGAGAATAGGGCAGAGGCATATGGCATCATGGCAGTGGTTACATTGGTGGTTGCCAAAACATGATCTAAAATGTCGTCAAAACCGAGCTGTTTAATCAGTTCTGTTAGGATTTCTTGCCCTGTGGCTTCGGACATTGGCTTCTTGATGTAATCACCCATATGGTCAATTTGGAAACCGTAGCCCCATAAGGTATATAAACCTTCAGGTAAGTCGGCAAAGTGTGGCTGTGCAGGAACCACGATGGATAAATGCCAACCCGACTCGTACCAAGTCATCAGTGCGCCTGTACCTGGTTCATTCCCCGTATAGTCAATAATGCGTTTAAGCAGTACGTCATCTTTCATGGTCAGAGTGAAAGACTCCCACTTATGTTCATCGACATTGCCATAAAAAGTCATTGGACGGCCAAAGTCTGGGGCTTTTTGTGCCAGAGTTTCCCAAAGCATCCAGCCATGGTCTTCTCGATTACGAATGAGGGCAGGCACGTCATGATTACCGCCATAACGCGAGTCTGCGGTAATAGAGCCTAAAGTGAAAATAGCTAAATCATTGGCTTTCAGATTAATTTGCTCTGAGCCTTCAGGCAATTGTACATATAGTCGCGAGGCATGGCGCTCTTGAGTTTCAGCATTGGTAATGAAGTCCGCATCTGTGACATAGTGTCCAAAACGCACATCGACGCCTTGTGCGACTAACCACCGCTGTAGGGGCAGGATCATTGAATCATATTGGTTGTACTTGGTACGTTTCACACCCGCTAAGGTATGAATGCGTGGCAATTCTTGAATAAAACGCAAGAAATAGCGTCTTAACTCTGCTGCACTGTGCCATTTCTGAAAAGCGAAAGTGGTGCGCCACATGCGCCAGAAATTGGTTTCAAAAAAAGCCTCATCAAAAAACTCATCAATGCGGCGGCTACCAATTTTTTCTTCTTTTGAAGCCAGTAAGCGCAGCATCTGTGCACGATGTAGCGTATTCAGCCCAAGCTTTTCCGCATCCGCAATGACATGTTCGGCATCAATCAAACGTGCATTGGCGTGGGTTTTTACTTTTTCATTAAACTCACGACATTCTTCACGCACTGAAATGTCTGGATTTTCCAAAGATGGAATACTGGAAAATAAGTCCCATAGGCACAAATAAGTTTCATCGGTCAGCATTCGCCCACCACGTGTTACCCAAGCTTGCGCGGCATGTGGTGTATGTCCGCCATCCATCGAGCCACCTGAAATATCGAGTTCTTCTAAAATATGGATATTTTTGGCAGGGACTTTGGCATCACGGATCGCAAATGCAGCAGCAGCCATACCTGCAATACCACCACCAATGATCCAAAGATGGGACTGTTGTGCGTCTAATGGGGTGCGCTTCTTATTTTGCATGGTTCACCTTTAATTATGATGTTAAAAATTATGAAGTTAAAAATGTGGTTTTTAGAAATAAAACCTTATAAATAGTAAGTCTTTTTATATATGAAAAATGTATGAAAAGGGAAGCAATTCCCCTATTATATTTTGTAATCAAAAATAAGCATATGATGGCTATTTTTAATACACATTTGTCTTTTTATTAAAATTGAATATGATCTAAATAACTGATTTTGAATTTTATTGTTGAGTAATTACTCTATTGTTGTTTTCACTATGCCCTATGCTAAATTTCCTTAAAAATAGGCTTTTTTATTTATCATTAAAAAATATAATGGACGTACATGCTGCGGCTTGATCACGATATAAATGTGAAAAATAACTGATAAAGTGAATATCGTAAAAACTTTGTTTAGCGTAAAATCGCAGCTGATAAATTCTCTCAATTTAGAGGTCACTCTTGGAATCATTTTGGATTTTGGGCTCCATTGCCTTTGCATTAATGTTAGGCGCAATGAGCCCTGGACCGACGTCGATTTATGTAGCAAAAAATTCGATTGCGATTTCTCGTAAGCATGGCCTGTTTACCGCACTGGGGACAGGAACAGGCGCAGCTATTTTTGGTCTGTTGGCTGTACTTGGTTTACAAGCCTTTTTGTTGGCAGTGCCGTCAGCGTATTTGGCCTTAAAAATTTGTGGTGGGATCTATTTGCTTTGGCTCGCATTTAAAATTATTAAACATGCCAAAGAGCCAATTGAGGCAGATCATACCAGTTCAAAAGCAATGACTTTACGCCGTGCCTTTATGACTGGTTTAATTACTCAGCTCTCCAACCCTAAAATTGCGATTGTTCTAGCCAGTATTTTTACTGCACTTTTACCCAAAGAAATCCCAACCTATTACTATTTTGTACTGCCTATCCTGTGTTTCTTTATTGATGCGGGTTGGTGTTCGTTGGTTGCAGTGGCATTGTCTGCTGAAAAGCCGCGCCGTGTGTATTTGAAGTTTAAAGCAGTATTTGACCGTGCAGCAGGGGCAGTGATGACGGTGTTAGGTTTGAAACTTATTTTTGGCATGAAGTGATAAGGTTCACAACAACAAAACTGGATTTTGTATAGGTAACTAAAAGCTAAATGGTTATAATCCCTTTGATTTTTTAATGATTTTTAAATTAAAGATTTGAGGGATAAATTTTGAATAAATCTATATTTTTGGCCGTTTTGAGTGGCTTAGCATTATCTGCATGTTCAACAACAGAAACGTCAAAAACAATTCAATCACCGCAAGTAACAGCGGCAGTGGCGACAGTTAAATACGCTGGCACTAAAACGCCTGTTTCTGTAGGAAAATTTGACAACCGCTCAAGCTACATGCGTGGCATTTTTTCAGACAATGTTGACCGCTTAGGTGGTCAGGCAAAAACTATTTTAGAAACGCATTTACAGCAATCGGGCTATTTCTCTGTCCTAAACCGTGACAACCTTGCTGAATTACAACAAGAAGCAGGTTTTACCAAATCATCTCAATCCATTAAAGGCGCACGTTATGTATTAACGGGCGACGTGTCTGAATTTGGCCGTAAAGAAGTCGGTGATCACCAGCTATTTGGCATATTGGGTCGTGGTAAAACCCAAATTGCTTATGCCAAAGTGAACTTAAACATTGTCGATGTAAAAACAGCAGAAATTGTTCACTCTGTGCAAGGCGCAGGTGAGTATGCACTCAGTGAACGTGAAATTTTAGGTTTTGGCTCTACCGCTTCTTATGACTCAACTTTAAACGGCAAAGTTTTAGATTTGGCTGTACGCGAAGCGGTTAATAATTTGGTGTTGGATATTCAAACCAATAAGTGGTCTGCGCAGTAACTGGTTTGAATCAATGAAAAAAATCGTATTGGTTTTAGGTACAATCTGCACCATGACTTTGGTGGGCTGTGTTTCAGCGCCAAAATCGTTATATAGCTGGGGCGAATACCCGCAGCAAACCTATTTGATGTTGAGTCTGCCAGAAAAGACTTCTCCACAAGAACAGATTGGCAAACTTGAAAAAGATATTGAAAAAGCCAAAGCCAAAAATGCAGCAGTGCCTCCGGGCTTGTATGCACATTTGGGTTTATTGAATTTGAATATCAATAACGGGCCACGTGCTGTTCAGTATTTTGAACTTGAACGCCAAACCTACCCAGAGTCGACAGTATTAATGGATCGTCTTTTGAAAAAAATGACAGCTCAGTCTGCGGCAGGGAGTATGAAGTGAAACATTTCAAAAAACTATGCGTACTTGGCCTTGCTGTGACACTCTTCACGGGTTGTACTACGACACCAAAAAGTAAACGTGACTTATCTGCATATCATGCCAATATGCCAAAATCTATTTTGGTGTTGCCGCCTGTGAATGAGTCACCCGATACACGGGCAACCTATGGGTATTGGTCTACCGTGACTTTACCTGTAGCAGAAGCGGGCTATTATGTGTTCCCCATTTCTGTGGTCGATACGCTATTTAAAGAAAACGGCGTAACCAATGGCTATGATGCGCAGCAAATTCCAATTCAGAAACTCAATGAAATTTTTGGAGCTGATGCCGCACTGTATGTCAAAGTTAAAGAATATGGTTCTAAATATCAGGTGATTCAATCCATTTCGACCGTTGCGGTAGAGGCGAAATTGGTTGATTTAAAAACCGGAGCATTATTATGGGAAGGTCAGGAAAAAATCCAACAAGCCAATAATAATAGCAACGCCGGTCTGGTCGGGATGTTAGTGGGTGCTTTGATTGACCAAATTTCCAATCACCTATCGGACAAAGCCTATGTGCTGTCTAACAGTGTGAGTACGCAGTTGTATGCTCCGCAGTTGATGCAGCAAAAAGGGTTGCTATATGGACCTCGCTCTCCGCATTTTGTACAAAATTCGATGAGTCCACAGCAGTAAAAAATAATCCCCTCAAATCAGGGGATTTTTATGATTTAACAAGCTTCTATTTGGATGAAGAGTCTTTTAACTCTCAGCCAAAAGAAGAGTTAATTTTCGTATAAATTAATCCTTAAAATGCACAGGAATCCATTGATAGCTTTTCCCATCTGCCGAATAGATATGTCCAATCGCAGGGAATGGCAAGTGTGGTGCTGCAATGGTTTGCCCGCCTTTTGCATATTCAGCAAATTGCTTTAAGCGGGTTTGCACTGCTTTTTTGGGGTCGATATCATAATCGATTGCGGTTTCTGGCTTGTCGAATTGCACAGTATGAGAGTGCACAATGTCACCAATAAAGACCACTGTTTCATCTTTGGTTTTCAGCTCATAGCTAAAATGTCCCGGTGTATGCCCCGCGGTATTAATGACTTTAAAGCCCTGAACTTGATCGCCCAATTGATACGTTTTAAATCGTTGTTTGGCTTGATAGGGTGCAATGGCTTGTTTAATTTTTTCAACAGTTCCTAAGTAACCGGCTTGTTTTTCTTTCGGAAGCTTTTCGACTTGTTTAGGGTTTAGCCAATAGTTGGCTTCATCGTTCGAGACATAAACTGTCGCATTGGGAAAGTTTGCCACGCCATTTTGGCTAATACCACACACATGGTCTGGGTGTAGGTGCGTCAGTAAGATGGTATCGACTTGCTCTGGTTGATAGCCTGATGCTTTTAAGTTACTTAACACTGAACCCAAATGTGCGCCAAAACAGCTCGCAGCGCCGCTATCCACTAAAACCAGAGAATGACCTGTATTCACAAGGAAGGCATTGACAGAGGTTTGAACGCCTTTGGCTTGGTCGGCAGCGTATTTCTTTAAAATTTCATGTACTTCTTTTTCTGGGGTATTTTGAAAGAGTTTAGGTGACATGAAGTTAGTGCCATCGAGCAGGGCTGTAATTTGTACATCACCAGCTTGATATTGGTAATAGCCTGAAACCTGTTTTTGTTGGGAGATTAGGGCGGGCGGGGAAAGGGCGAAGGCTGAAACACTAATGAGACTGGAGCTAATTAAAGCGGAAGCAAGTAACTTATTCATTTATAAAGTTTCACAAAATTTGTTGAATTGTCTATTTTTTAGCATGTCATGGAGAACCTTTAAACTCCTTTTTATGGATTTTTATTTCAATAGAATTATTTTTATCATTTGGCATTTTCTGACGTAGATCTTCAACAATTGCAAATACTGTTGAAAATATAGATGATCTTGTTAATTGAATTAAATTTAGGAGACTATTTTCGAAGTCAGTGATTTTTACATAAGTATGTGTAGAGTCATTAGAGAGCTCAAAAGTATCTGGAACTAGAAATAAAATATGATGTTCGAGAGCATTTCGCCAAACTTTATAGAAACCAAATTGTCCATTTTTTTCATTTAGATCAAAAATAAGACTGTTAATTGCAATCAAAGCAAAATTTTCTTTGCTTTCTAGGGCAGATTTATTTTGATGCCAAAAATTATTGAACGCAGTATTTTTCTCAATTTTAAGTGAAAAATACTGACACAAGAAGATTGCTAACTTATCTAATATTGAGAAACATAATCTGAAGCAAGTTCTTAGCTTTTCAGATCTTATATTAATGATTTCTTTGTCATCAAGTTCCGAATAACAGCTTTCATAATCAAACTTAGAGCTATTTGTGAATTTAGACTCATAGAACATTACTCGCATCAAGGAAAATTCGGCTTTCAATCGGTTGAGATATTGTTCATATATAAGAATATTAGTCGGAGGAATTATACCCTCTAAAAGAGTTAAATTATCTCGTTCATTGGCAATGCATGAACAATACATTCCATGAATATTCAGAGTTAAATTTTCTTTAATGCACCATTGCCTAAAAGTAGACATTTTATATAATTCATCATAGATTTTATTTATTTCCTCATCTTCATCAAAATCATTAATTTGGGATTTTAAAAACTCAATTTTTTGTAAGTAATAGGGCTTATAGTCTGTAGGTGTATATGGTGATAAATATGAAAAAGCATAGCCTTTTATGATTTCTTGAATCATTTTTTCACTACGATGATTCAAAAACTTATCAAAATTTTCTAGGCATGTACTTCTATTAATATAAGCTTCAGGATAATCTAGCTTAGTTGAGGCTATTTTTTCATAGATAAACATAGCCTCAGAGAATCGATATTGCTGTTTTAAGGTGCCTGCTAAATTGATTAAATTTTGATAATAAAGACTCGAATTACTTTGTTCATCAATTGTTTTAAAGCCTTGCCAATAAAGGTTTTTAGCTTCACTATATAATTTACTATTCTCATAAGTTAGAAGACTATTTTTGTAACCGAAATCATTTGCAATACTAATTTTTGCATTAGCTAAATTATATAAAAAGTGATTCTGAAAGTGTTTTTTATAGTACTTTTCATGCTCTTCTAAAATTTTAATTCCAGTTAAAACAGCTTCTTTATTAGTTAGAAATGTTCCAGCATCGATGAATTGACCTGCTAAATTAAAAAAAAGATGAAGAGAATATTCCGATTGCTCGTGTTTTTCTAACTCACTCAACATCATTTCAGAACCTAGTAAAGCTTCAGTCCATTCACCAGTGTCAATGGAGTTGGAAATAGCATTTATAGCCTCGTTAATTTCTTTTAACTCTAGTTTCATTTAACTACTGTACATAAAAAAACCCTACTAAAATAAAATATAGCAGGGCTTTTTATGGGTGTCTAAAAGTTAAGACACTTTATCACCCGGCTTAGCGCCAGATTCAGGTGAAATCACCCAAACACCTTCGCCATTACCTGCTGCAAGCACCATACCATTTGAAATACCAAAACGCATTTTACGCGGTGCAAGGTTCGCCACCATCACCACCAATTTACCTTTTAGGTCTTCAGGTGCATAGAACTCACGAATACCACTGAATACATTACGTGGTTCAGCTTCACCGACATTTAAAGTCAATTGAAGCAATTTGTCAGAGCCTTCTACTGTTGCAGCTTCTAAGACTTCGGCTACACGTAAGTCAACTTTTATAAAGTCTTCAATGCCAATGATTTCAGTCTCGCCAACTTTTGGCTCAGGCTTAGTCGAAGCTTTCTTTTCTTTCTTCTTCTCAACTTTTGCAGGTTCAGCCGCAGCTGCTAAAGAGTCTTTAGATGCATCGACCATTGCCGCAACCGCTTTCGGGTCTACACGTTGCATTAAAGGTTGGAACAATGCAATTTCATGATCGACCAATGCAGTTTGAGCAGAAGCAAAGTCAAAGCGGTCTAGTTTTAAGAACTCTTGCACTTGAGCCGCTAAAGTCGGAAGTACAGGCGCAAGGTACACAGCCAATTGACGGAACAGGTTAATTCCCACCGAACATACATCGTGTACTTGTTGCTCTTCGCCTTCAACTTTCGCTAAAGCCCAAGGTTTTTTCTCATCAATATATTGGTTGGCTTTATCTGCAAGCGCCATGATTTCACGAATTGCAGCAGAGAACTCACGTGCTTCATAGGCTTTCGCAATTGAGTCACCCGCATCGATAAAGCTTTGAACCAATTCAGGCTCTGCACAAGTTGCACTTAACTTATTATCAAACTTGGTGTTGATGAATTTTGCACAACGGCTGGCAATGTTGACCACTTTACCAACTAGATCAGAGTTTACTTTCTGAACGAAATCATCCAAGTTCAAATCAGAATCTTCAACTTTATCAGACAGTTTAGATGCGAAGTAGTAACGTAAGTACTCAGGGTTTAAGTGCTCTAAATAGGTTTCAGCTTTGATGAATGTACCGCGAGACTTCGACATCTTCTGACCATTCACCGTCAAGAAACCGTTGACGAATAAACCTGATGGCGTACGGTAGTTTGCACCTTCAAGCATTGCAGGCCAGAACAGCGCATGGAAGTAAACGATGTCTTTACCAATGAAGTGATAGACTTCTTTGTCAGAGTCTTTCTTCCAAAAGTCGTCAAAACTTAAATCAGGACGTTTAGCTTTGATATAGTTTTCAAAACTCGACATATAACCAATCGGTGCGTCTACCCAAACATAGAAATACTTGTTTGGTGCATCTGGAATTTCAAAACCGAAATACGGCGCATCACGTGAAATATCCCAGTCGGATAAACCTGCTTCAAACCACTCATCCAGTTTGTTGGCAATTGAAACTGGTAGGCGACCTTGGTCACGTGTCCATTTTTGCAAATATTCTGAGAAATTCGGCAGTTTAAAGAAGTAATGATCTGAAGATTTTTCTACAGGCGTCGCACCACTTAAAGTTGATTTTGGGTTTAAAAGCTCAGTCGCATTGTATGTTGTACCGCAGACTTCACACGCATCGCCATATTGATCTTCCGACTTGCATTTCGGGCACGTGCCTTTAATGAAACGATCCGATAAGAACATGCCTTTTTCAGGGTCAAAAAGCTGGTTGACAGGACGGATGGCAATATTGCCTGCTTCACGGTTTTTCACATAAATTTCAGATGCGCGAACGCGGTTTTCATCACTATGCGTTGAATCATAATGGTCGAAATGCACACCGAAACCGTCAAAATCACGGATGTGTTCTTTTTGTACGTTGGCAATTTGATCTTCAGGTGAAATACCATTGGCTTCGGCACGTAGCATGATGGCTGTACCGTGAGCATCATCCGCACATACATAAGTCACATCGTGTCCCATTGCACGCATGGCACGAACCCAAATATCTGCTTGGATATAACCGAGTAAGTGTCCCATATGGATGGGGCCATTGGCGTATGGTAGGGCGTTAGTGACTAAAATATTACGCACGGATATGACTCTCTCATTCGTATTTTATATAAGGTCAACGATTTTACCTTAGATAGCCGCGACTTGCACAAGTGAATCGGTGAAAAGTTTTCAAATGAGACTAAAGCCCATATGAATTGATCGCTAGATTGAGCATCAATCGCTAATTTGAGCAAAATACTGAAAAAATCATGGGAAATGCATGGTCTAAAACGGCATAAAGCATCTTGTTCATCTTTTAATGAAAGATTGAAGGGATTGTTCAGAACTCAAGTCATGGAGCTTAAAACTAATGCATATTTTCTCTATATTCATGCGCTATTAACAGCGATAATACGTGCATTCAGCCCGTTTTAAGAGTATGCCGATCCATGATCGATGATGATTTTGATTTCGACCAACCCGTGACCCGAATTCCGCAAAATCCACAAGCGACCAAACTATTGGGCAATCGACTTTTACAACAAGCTGAACAATATCTTGCTTCAATGGGTAGTCAAGCTCATGCACAATTGGTCGAGTCACTCCGTCAGTTAGAGTTGGAAGATCCGTACTTTGCAATAATGGCCGATCAACTTGAGTATGAAAGTGATGAACCAATGGCCAATGACGTGCTCAATCTGTTGTTTCTCTGGCAAATGGCCAATGAAAAAGAAGCGGATATTACTGAGTTTCAATTGCCCGATTTAATTCAAACGGACTATTTCCAAACGACTTTGCTTGAAGCTTACGACGCGATGGATTTGGGGGCATTCCAAGCCCAGCGCCGCAGCGTGATTGAAGAAACCTTAAAACTGTATCAACAGCAGTGTTATGCAGGTTGTATTACGGTTCTTTATGGTCAAATTGAAGGGATTTTGACGGATGCGCTGATTGAGCATGGTTATTTACAGCAAAATCAAACCAAGTTTGTCGATGTCTATAAAATCGTACCAGGTTTGAAAGGCCATGAGGTCAAAAGCCTATGGCATAAAGTTAAAATTGCCAGTGAAATCAACCCGTATTTCCTAAGCCTTGAAGCATTGAAAATGGATGCGAGTTCTAGTGTCACGGCCAGCCGTCATAATATGGTACATGGCGCAGACGTGACCCATTTCACTCAAGCACGCAGTTTCATTTTGTTTATTTGGCTGTTTGCAGTTATCAGCTTTATCAGTACTTTAAAGCGTTAGTCTCTTCCGTTGAGTGGTACAGGATGGTGTTTAAATTGATGCATCCTGTACAGCTATTGTTTCCAAATGATGCAAATGACGTCAGCACTTAAAAAGCAAGGTATAACTCTGAGTTAAGCAAAATTTTAAATACGAAAGAGGGCTGTGACATGACGAATGACAATAAACTCGATGATTTAAAAACCAAAGCGACTGAGTTAGGTGAAGACTTGAAGTTGAAAGCTCAAGCGGCAAAACTCGAAGGCGAGAAAGTGCTGGAAGATGTCAAACATCAGGCCACTGAAGCCAAGCTTGATGCTGAAAAGCAGCTGACCGACTTAAAGCAGAACGCAGCAGAAAGTAAAGCCGAAGGTGATGCAGCCTTTGAGCAAAAGTTGGAGTCTGCACAAGCCAAAGCCGAGCATGCGAAACAAGTTGCGCAGGAAAAATTGGATCATTTTAAAGTTGAAGCAGGGCATAAACTGGATGAGGCTAAACTTAAAGCCACTGAGTTAAAGCATGAGGCTGAAATTAAGCTGGAAGAATTTAAGGTGCAAGCCACTGAAAAGTTTGACGAGTTGAAAAAGAAAGCCACAGAAACACTGCAAAAGTTTAAAAAAGACGACCAAGCTTAATCCGTCTGAAATGGCGAGTGTCGGCCTTAAATGTTCGCTAATACTATGGCGTAGACTGTGTACTCAGTGCAGGGTCTGCGTCCAAGTTAAACCACATGATGCTCTGAATTTGATTGTTCACGGTGCGTATGGTGTAACGATAGTTTGAAATTTCATATACATATACCGTCTCAAGTGGGCTATTCGGCGCACTGCTGATTGGGGTAGAGGACATAGAAATTGGCGATAAATCGATTTTTTTCTGCATGTCTTGAACTTGATCACCGATAGTCACCGTTTGACCCGCAGGGGTTTTAAATGAATTGGTTGATGTATCTGCAAAACTAAAGCTAGATATGGTGCAAGCCAAAACAACCACGGCCCAAAGTTTCATTTTTTTCTCCCCAAATTGCGTAAAGATAGAACAACAGAATATAGATATTTTGCTATGCAATAACATCACCTTAAATGGGGAGATTGGGTGGTACTTACAATTCTTTACGTTCAAATAGGATCCAATTCACCGATTTTATTTTTTCAGTTAGCTTAAGCGACTAAGCTTCGCCCTTTGGTATTCAGCGTATAAAACCAACTAAAAAGCTAGGAATACTAAATTTCATGGCATAATCCATAAATACTGAACTTAACCTAAGTTCGTTTTGTGGTTAAACTATAGCATTCAGCTGAATACTCGAATTTGGAGTACATATATGTCGTGGCTTTCTTCTCTTAAATCAGTTTTTTCTCCTGCGCAGGAGGTAAAGGAAGAAGAAATCCAAACAGTGCTGCAAAACTATATCTTGCCCAATTCAAATCATGCGTTGAAAGACCGCATTACCCAAGTGAATGTGCAGGGCAATATTCTGCAAATTACCATCAATACTTTTCCTGCCGAAGCCGATGATTTACAACAGATTCATGATAATTTGGCGATTGCGCTTGAAGCATGCGGTATCAAAGAATTAAACATGCATGTGATTCAGCAAAAAACGGGACATAAAGAAAAGTCAGGTGGCTGTGGACATCAGCATGCTGAAGGTGAGAGCTGTTCAAGTCAAGCCAAAGAATCAGCACCGAAAAGCAATTTACCCCCAGTGATTGATGCTTCAGGCTCAGCACCTAAAGCCGCAGCACAACCCGTTGAAACTGATCCAAACAATCCACCCATTCAAAAAGCAGCGCCACAACAACGTGATGTGCCGAAGCATCCGCGTATTCAAAATGTGATTTTGGTGTCCTCGGGCAAGGGGGGTGTGGGTAAATCCACTACCACGGTAAACCTTGCACTTGCTTTGCAAAAGCTCGGCTTAAAAGTTGGGGTCTTAGATGCGGACATTTATGGTCCAAGTATTCCGACCATGTTGGGCAATGCGGGCAAAACGCCGATGATTGAAGCGGAAAATTTTGTACCTTTAGATGCCTATGGTCTGGCTGTTTTATCCATTGGGCATTTAACAGGTGATCATAATACTCCTGTGGCTTGGCGTGGGCCGAAAGCGACAGGGGCGTTGATGCAGCTGTTCAATCAAACCTTATGGCCTGACTTAGATGTCTTGATGATTGATATGCCACCGGGTACAGGCGATATTCAGTTGACGCTTGCGCAGCGTATTCCTGTGACAGGTGCGGTGATTGTAACCACCCCACAAAATGTGGCACTTATGGATGCGACCAAAGGTATTGAGCTATTTAATCGCGTACACATTCCAGTCATGGGCGTTGTGGAAAATATGTCGACCCATATTTGCTCAAATTGTGGATTTGAAGAGCAAATTTTTGGTACGGGCGGCGGTGATAAACTGTCGGAGCAATATGCTATTCCGCTGTTGGGACGTTTGCCTTTAAATGTACAAATCCGTGAAAATGCGGATGCGGGTAAGCCTTCTGTTTTAGTGGAAGACAGTGCAGCAGACAGCTATATGCAGATTGCTGAAAAAATTGCAGCCGCACTGCCTCAGGCTGAAAAAGATCAGACTCGTATTTTCTAAATGAGCCATAAACAAAAAGAGCCCAACACATTAAGTTGGGCTTTTTTTGTTTCTTTTTTAGGACAGTGAATAGGACTGATTTTGTTTTTTGGCTTGCATAATATTAATGCTGATGGCAACCACCACCATCACAATCCCGATAATATCAGTCACAGTTTCAGGGATAATCATACATAAAGCACCTGCACCTAAGAAAACCCGCCAGAACCAGTTCAAACCAATTTTAAAGTAACCTTCAACTGCAGCACCTAGCGCCAAAATACCCACCACTGAGGTAAAGACAATACTCACAATAGTTGTCCATGCAGGAAAAGCAAACTCACGTGCATTGACTGCGACATTGGCTGTATCAATCATCAGCATGGCAGGGTTGTAGACAAACAAGAATGGGACAATGAAACCAGCCAAAGAAAGTTTCAAGGCTTGGAAGCCTGTGCGCATTGGGTCGCCCCCTGCGATTCCTGCACCTGCAAAGGCGGCTAAGGCGACGGGTGGGGTTATATTGGCAAACAGACCAAAGTAGAACACAAACATATGCGCCACTAGCGTGGGAATATCAAAGTTTGCCAAAGCGGGTGCAGCCATGGTCGCGGTAATGATATAGGCTGGAATCGAAGGAAGTCCCATACCTAAAATCATCGATGCAATCATGGTAAAGAACAGCGTTAGAAATAGGCTGCCTGCACCGATGCTCATAATTGAGGAGGTCATGACTGAGCCAAAGCTAGTCAGGCTCACCACACCAATAATAATCCCCACCACAGCACAGGCTGCCATGACCGAAAGGGATTGCTTTGCACCATCGGCGAGCGCTTCTAATATTTCTTTGAAACCCATACGGGTCGATTTGCGGAAACTCGCTACAATCACAGTTAAGACAATGGTGTAGACTGCGGCATAACTGACAGGAATGGATTGAAATAGGAAAAATACCAAAGCCACGATCGGAATAAGCAAGTGCCCTCGTTCCTTTAGGACATCTTTAACCCGTGGCAAATCCGCTTTCGGTACACCTTTTAAATTGTCTTTACCAGCACGGAAATGGACTTGCGCCATCACGCCTAAATAGTAGAGCAAAGCTGGAAGGGTGGCTGCAAGGGCAATGGTGCCATAACTTACACCCGTGGTTTCAGCCATAATGAAGGCACTGGCTCCCATCACAGGGGGTAAAATTTGTCCACCTACAGAAGCGCTGGCTTCAACAGCACCTGCAAAATTTTTGTGGTAGCCAATTTTTTTCATCAGGGGAATGGTGAATGAACCGGTACCCACGACATTGGCCACCGCTGTGCCATTAATACTGCCCATAAATCCACTGGAAATGACGGCAACTTTTGCAGGACCACCTTGTTTATGTCCCGCAAGTGCCATTGCAAGATCATTAAATAGTTTGCCCATGCCTGATTTCGCCAGAAAAGCACCAAACAAAATAAACAGGAAAATAAAAGTGACTGAAGCACCGATTGCGGAAGAATAAAGACCTTCAGTTTTTAAATACATTTGCCCGAAAATATCACTAATACTATATGGACGCGTTAATAAACGATCAGGGACCCAGTCATAGTGGCTAAAAAACGGATAAGACAGAAAGACTAAACCTAAAATAGGCAGCATCCATCCCATGACCCGCCGAGCGCCTTCAACCACCAGGACCACGGCTAAAATGGCAAAAACAATATCTAAGGTGTTTGGAATACCGCCACGTGTGGTCATGATGGCTTGATATTCTTTCCAAAGGTATAAAAATGTTGCTAAAGAGGCTAATGCAAGTAACCAATCCAACCAAGGGATGCTTTGTCGAGAACTGGATTGACGCGCAGGATAAAGTAGAAAGATCAAAACCAAACCAATAGCGACATGGGCGGAACGTTGAATCAGTTCGGGTAGTGGATTAAATGTAATAAATAAATGAAATAAGGAATAGAAAATAGCAATCGCCGCTATAAACCATGCCACAGATTTGTTGCTTGGGGAACGAGTCACTGACTCACGATCAAATTTTTCTAAAATGGCTTGTTGTTGTTGCTCATCTAATTGTTCAGTGGTAACTTTTTCTTCATTTTGAGTCATCGGCATTCTCCGATCTGCCATGCTTTCCACAAGGGCTGTTGTTGTGCTGTAATTTGTACCAAGGTGTAATCTGGATATTGTTGAAAAATGGGCCAGACGCTCTGGTGAATGATGATACTGCCTTGCATATTCTTGGAAATGATCCAGTTGATTTGATCAATTCGCCGATTCACTTTCATTCTGACCATACCGTCTTTTTGAAAGATGATGGGGTAGTCATTCGGCGTGCCTGCACCGAAAGAAATCAGGTCGGTGTAGCGCAATATAAAGTGCTGTTGCTCCCGTTGATAGTTTTCAATCCAACGGGTTTTTTCAACTGAATGTTTCCATTGCAAACTAAATTGTGCTGTTGAAATTCGGCACTGCATTTGAGCAACAGTCACTTCGCTATAGCGAACAGGTAAGAACAACAGCCCGCATAAACCGAGTAGAAAAAGTGCAGTAAACACTGCACTTTTTTTCAGCTTCATTTTTTCGCTGCGAGTTCGTCGTAATAACGCTTAGCCCCAGAGTGTAGCGGAGCAACCACGCCTTTTTGAGCCGTTTCCAGATTAATTTCTGTCGCTGCCTGATGTGAGTTGGCCAATTGTCCTAAACTATCAAAGAAGGTTTTGGTCAGTTTATAGACATCATCCTCAGAAAGATCGGAACGGACCACTAAAGCATTCATAATGGCCGCAGTTGGAATATCTTCTGCATTGCCATAAGTGCCTTTTGGAATATTCAGAGATAGGAAATAGGTTTGGTTTTTGGCGATTTGTTTTACTTTTGCTGGGTCGATCCCGACCAGTTGTAAATCGAAACCTTGTTGTAATTCCATCAAGGATGAGTTGGGGATACCGCTGGTTAAAAATGCAGCATCAATTTTTCCACCCTTTAAAGCATCGGCGGCTTCTGCATAGCCCAGATAATCGACCTTCACGTCATTATAAGTAATACCAAAACCATTTAAGAGGGTGCGCGCATTAACTTCAACCCCTGAGTTTTGGGCACCGACGGCAATACGCTTACCTTTTAAGTCCTCAAGCTTTTTAATGCCTGATTTTTTTGATGCCACAATTTGCACATAGTTGGGATAGAGTGCCGCAATTTGTTGGACATTATCAATTTTCCCACTGGCAAAACTGCCCGTGCCATTTAGTGCTTCGGTTAAGCTATCACTCATGACAAAAGCCATTTCGACTTTTTTCTGTTTGAGTAGGTTAAGATTTTCTACCGATGCACCTGTGGTTTGAGTTTTTGAATTTACACCGTAGGTTTTATTATAAATTTCAGCCAAACTGGTGCCAATCACGTTGTATGGACCAGATGCACCGCCTGTCGCTATGTTGACAAATTTACTTTGGAGTTTGTTAGATGCTTGTGCACTGGTTTCGGTTTGAGCATCGCCTGAAGTCGTGGTTTTATTGTCACCCGAGCATGCTCCTAGACCCACAAGTGCAATTGAAAGTAGCGTGAGTTGAGTCCATTTTTTCATATACTTTTCCTCGTTTTATTATCTTCAAAGCCATTCACTTGGCTCTTTTATCCTTGACTTTGCGTGATCAGATTGATGAATAAAAATACGCATGATTTAAAAAGTAACTGATTAAAAATCATTTGAATAGTTTTTTTTCATTACTCGTCTTTATTTGATTTATAAAATCATTGATTCAGAAAAAGAATAAAGCGTATTGTGTCATCTTTCTGAAAGCTAGATTTGGTAAGGGTCTTACGCTTCATTTATGTTACTTATTGAATGAAAATTAAAAAAACTGTTATCACGGTTCACTAAATTTGATTGCTTTCAGCAAGGCAAGTCATTACGCTTATAGCTATATATATGTGGGTCTGTGAATATGGTCACTTGGTTTTTTATTGGTTTAGTGATAACCATTCTTTTAACTCCAGGACCGACCAATACCTTACTTGCCTCTTCAGGCATTCAAGTCGGTATTCGTAAATCATTGCGTCTCATTCCAGCAGAAGCTTTTGGTTATCTCATTTCAATCACGGCATGGGGCTTCCTCATTGGAAGAGTGTCCGTACATTTGCCGTTATTACCGACTATTTTAAAACTGTTCAGCGCAAGCTATATCATTTATTTGGCCATCAAATTATGGCGTACAGCCGATGTTGAGGTGAGTTTTAATCAACCGACTATTCGGGCGCGTGAACTGTTTTTGGCAACATTATTGAACCCTAAAGCATTGTTATTTGCTTCTGCCATTTTCCCGACTATTGCGTGGACAAAATTGGATTATTATCTGTCACATATGTCGCTGTTTTTGGTTTTGATTGTTCCTATAGCTTTCTTTTGGACTTTTATTGGGTCAATTTTAGCGAGCAATAAAATTCGTTGGCTGAACCAATCTAACCTGCAAAAAACAGCGTCGCTGGTTTTGATGAGTTTTTCGATTCCACTGAGCTATTCTGCGATTTTAAGTTTTTAATTTAGTAATTAAAGACAGAAATTTTGCGAACTTAAACGCGCTTATTTTCATTGAAAGCGATTTCAGTTAAAGTACAACGCAATTATTGAAATTAAGCTTTTTTGGAAAGAATAAATGGCTATTAAGTCCGATCGTTGGATTCGCGAAATGAGCGAAAAACACGGCATGATCGAACCGTATGCAGAAAACCAAGTTCGTTTAGATGAAAATGGTCAAAAACTCATTTCTTATGGTGTGTCGAGCTATGGTTATGATGTTCGTTGCGCGCGTGAGTTTAAAGTTTTTACCAATGTTCACTCGGCAATTGTAGATCCAAAAAACTTTGATGATAAAAGTTTTATCGACATTGAAGCTGATGTTTGTATTATTCCGCCGAACTCATTTGCTTTAGCACGGACCGTTGAGTATTTCCGTATTCCACGTAATGTGTTGACTGTGTGTTTGGGTAAATCGACCTATGCACGTTGCGGTATTATCGTAAACGTCACACCACTTGAGCCTGAGTGGGAAGGTCATGTTACTTTAGAGTTCTCGAACACAACCAATCTTCCTGCACGTATTTACGCCGGTGAGGGTGTTGCACAAATGTTGTTCTTTGAATCTGACGAAGTGTGTGAAACATCGTATAAAGACCGTGGTGGTAAGTACCAAGGTCAAACAGGTGTGACTTTACCGAAGACCTAAGTTTTTGATATTAAAAAAAGCGGATCATTGATCCGCTTTTTTTATGTCAATTCATTCATCGGAAAATAAATATTATCGGACAGTTGGTTTTGCATTTGTGCTGAGTTTCAGCATAATAAATTGTGAATTAGAGTGCTTTGGTTGACGCAAATAAAAATTATAGTGCGCAAAGTAGAATGCCAAGCAAAGGATGCAGTACATAAAGATGCGGAGCATCGAATAATAAGGATGGTCGAGATGACGAATCGTATATATCCCGCAGGATTGAAAAAATCCTGTTTAGCTAGTCTTGTCGGACTCATGCTTGCGCAGTCTACATTTGCCCTTGAGTCACTTTCCGATGAATATCTAGCGGATACTACGGGTGAAGGCATTGCGTTACTTCCTGAAAACTTCAAGATGGTGTTTCAAGGGGCCAATGATCTCTCCACTGCTTCTAGCTATAATCGTGGCGTGGCCAATCCACAACAATACGATACGGGTTTCATTCGTATTATTCCTGTGGGTGAGAACTACTCCAAATATACCAATGCCGATGATCTGACTACGAAACGAACCAAAGCGGACATCTTTATTTATGGTTTAGCGCTTTCGCGGTCTGATAATAATGCCAATAGCCGTTTCAGTAATCAGGGCTTCACATGGGGAAGCGATGTTAACCCTTGGTTATTTCGCGCTGGCACAGCCACGGGGATTAAACAGTTTCACCAGTCGAATGCAAGTTCAGATGTTAGTTTTTTGGGGTTAGAAGCGCCTTTAGCAACTGTTGTAGCCAGTGACGCAGATAATAATATTAAATTAGGTCTATGGTGGGATGCTTTTTCACGCAGTTGGAATTCCCAAAATAAAGTGGACCCTATCACTGGTGCACCAACAACAACCAACGCGGCTGCGGATCCTGATTTAAGTTTAAACCAAAGAATACGTTTACAGGCAGTTGCCAACGGATTGAGTTTAAATGGCTCACAGGTTCGTATGTTTCAAACTCAAGCATCTACCCTAGACCAGCAAAATAAAACCTTTGGGATGGCAGCCTTACTTCGGATCAATACCAATGATGATCCATCTGGATTGGTCTATGCCAACGATGACGCAAATAAAGCGCTATTGAATGCTAAAGTTCTTCGACTGAGCACAGCTGCGACCAACGATGGCACGGCAGTCACACCCGCATTAGATCGTTCATTGGCTCCAATCTTTGATGCCAGTGAAGGACTTTATTTATACAGCCCAAATATTAACTTGGTCTTGGGTAATATGTATCAGCCTTTTGTTGTAGGTTCGGAAGGACGCAATATTATTCTCGAAGTAACGCGTATTCCGAATGTGCCTGAGATTTATAAGCAGATTTATACCTACTACCCAGATGTACAGGGTGGAAACAATGCTGACTATAAAGGATCAACCTGTAATGTGGCCTATTGTGGTTCGAATTTTGTTCAAACGGGGACAGGGAGTACCGCGATTCAGTACCAAGGGAATAACGCAACACATAGCAGTATTTCGATTGGTAGCGTGACACGAGATCCGACCACCAATACGCTCAAAGCCAATACGGCGACACAATCTACTGGTGTGGTATTCCGTGGGACTGGAACAGCAGTTCCTGTAAATCTCGGTTCAGTTGCTATAGATGGTGTATTGATCCAACACTTAAAAATTAAGACCACAGGGCTATAGGATACTGACATGATGAAAAAATTATGTGTAACCATGTTGATGTCGCTATCCATGTTGTCTCAAGCGGGTTTGGTGGATTTGGATAATACAGAACTGGTCGGTGTGACTGGGCAGGGCGGCGCAGATCTGAGCTTAACCCTATCGATCAACCACCAATATGCCAATGATATGAGTTTAAATACGATCTCTAGGACCAATGGTGTAGATGCAAATGGGCGAGCTATTGTCACTGAAGCCTATTATCAAATGCGCGCAAATCAAGACTGCGCTTTATTAGAACTGTGTCGTATCGCCATTTCTCCAAATAATCATAAGGAAAATGGGCAAAGAAAATGGCTGGTGTTTAAGCAGTTCCAAGGCACTATGCAAATTGATAAATTTTCGCTGGAAGGCACTACAATTCTGAATAAAGAAGGTAAGCCACAAACTGCGATGCTGTTAAAATTTTTCGATGATAAACCCCTCAAAATTCGTAACTTGGGTTTTGCCAGTCTTTCAGTGGAAAGTGGTGAAAATGGATATTTCAATACCTCAACGTATAACAGTTATGGCACGAGTAAAACTGTACCAAGTTTTGATAAAGGTCAGGAACAAGGCTTTATGGGCTTAAATGTCCATGGAAACTTACATCTGGATGGAAATCTAAAAATCTTTAGCTATAACTGCTCGGGCACTGCGGGTAGCCGCTGTTAGACCTATAGTTTCAAAAGGATATTGAGATGTATAAAATAATAAAACTAAACCTTCTGACACTGTGTATCTGTGCAGCGAATCAAAGTTATGCATTACAAGCTTTGAATGATCAGATTTTACGTGATGTAACGGGTCAAGATGGTATTTCAATTACCCATGAAGCTTCAAAAGTTGACATTAAACAATTGAATTGGGTCGATCCAGCAGAAGTCGAAAAAACACCGATTAAACTGGGTTTACATAATATTGAAGTGAAAACGGCGACTGGTTATAACAACATTAAAACCAAACTCGATTTTGATGTGGGAACAACACAATTAGCCAATGGTACGCAAGGGGTTGGCATTCAACTCTCTGCCAGTGTGTCACCTTTTACCGCAACGGCTGCCCAAATCATGCTGATGTGTTCACCAAATTGTGCAACGGGTGAAACGGATCAAAATTTAGGAAGTTTTAAGCTCTCGACTATTTCACCTTTTGAAGTGTACTTGGCAACGACGAATGGGCTGTTTAACCGCGACTCAAAGGTGCATTTAGATTTTAAATTGCAGAATGCCAGCATTAGTTATGGACAAAATAATCAAGATTTAACCTTAAACGATTTCAACTTCAATTTATCTGCTGATGGATACCTCTATATCGATGAAACGGAAGGTGTAGTTCTCACCTCAAAGGGTAGTGTTGGCGATAATATTGTTGTTTTAGGTCGAGTGGAAGATAAGACAGATGTACATGACAGCCGTGTAGGTAATGCCACAAATCCGGGGCTAAACGTTGATTTACGTTATGGCTCAACAAACTCGACTCACCGGAACTTAATTCGGATAGGGGCATCGGGTGCATTAACCAATGGCAAGATCGCGTTGAATGCTGACCAAACTGGTGTTGCTAAGTTTAATACGGTCAACCGTGTTAACGGTAATGTTCAGGAAAATGAGGTGGTTGCATCTGCAGGTTATGGTTTTAAGAATGCGGGCGGCTTACATTTAAATGTATCGGCTGACTTTACTCGTGCAGGGAATAGTTTGCTGGGCGCTGCGACACCGACAACGTTTGAATTAGGGCATACTGGTACAGGTAGTTATGCCATCGAATTTTCAAATTTATCACCGCTCAATGTACGTACTTCCACTGACCCCAATTCAGCAATAAACAGTCAAAATGCCTATATTGATTTTGGCCAGATTTATATCAATAACATTCGCACCAATTCAATGGGTTTTGTGGTTAATGACCAAATTAAGACGATATTGGGTGCGCAAAACTATGAACTGATTTATAACCCATCGCCAACGGGCAATGCTTCAAATATGGCTTTTATTGCTGTACGTGGGCTAGATTTTCAAGCCATTGCACGTAAAGCCCGTTTTATTTCAGATAATTCGATTGCAGTAAACAATACTAACGAAGGGACATGGGGTTTAGGTATTCCGATTTATAACCTAAATGCCAATGCAGCATTTTTTGCCAAGAAATATACCAATACCGCTGGAACAGTGAAGGATGGGTTGGGCTATGACATCGCGGTATCAACTGATGGTTATGGTGAAGATAGTCAAGGCAACCCGAAAACAACGTCTATTATCGTCATTGATGGTGCGATGAGTAAGCATGGCGAAGAAGTTAACTACTATACAGGCTTACGTAATATTGACTCATATTTTAAAGCCAATGGTGTGATTGGCTTTAATGAAAATGAAATCTATATCAAAGCCGATAGCTTATTGTTTGCTGCCAATGCGGAAATTGCAATCGGGCAGCTTCCAGGTGCACTGTATAACTGCCCAGCAGGGGTGAATAGTTGTGCCAAAGAAGTCGTACCGATTAATAATTTTGCCAAAAAAGATGATGTTCTCGCATCGATTGCTTTTATGTTAGATGGTAAAGGCGAACTCTTTATTATTCCAGGACTTGAAGCTGTAGGCGGAACACCGCAAAGCAATTATCTGTCATTTAAATCCAATTTTGAGTTTAATACGTTGAGTAGTACAGACCTGAGTAATGAAAGTAAAAAAGGCAGTTTTATTAGCCTCAGTAATACCGATAGCAATGGAACAACAGCAAAAACCTCAAGTTTTAACTTAAATAAAATGCAAGGTCACTTAGGTTTGAATGGAAAAATTCATATGCAAAAGGACTCAGTTGTCATAGATAATCAAGTGCAATTTAACCATAAGGCATTAGCAGGTGGACAAGGAACTGCCTTTAGAGCGGAGGTTGCATTGTCTCCAACGGGTACCATGCAGAAGGTTGCAGATATTGCCATTACGGGTGGAGCTATGCGTAGCACATTAGGAATTATGCCACGCTAAAAAGAATGACAAGGAATAAATAAAATGAATAAGTCTTTAATTTCAATTCTAATCACAGCGACATTAGGCTTGAGCCAAAGTTATGCGATGACTGCTTTAAATGACGAGGAGTTGTCAGAAGTCGAAGGTCAGTCTTTGATGAATCTAGAGTTCCAACAGGGGACAAATACAACCGATGCACAAGGGAAAACATATAACCAATCAAACATTGGTTTTTATAAGTTGGCTCTAAGTGCCGAATTGGAGTTGAATGCTAATATTAAGAAGCTTCAATTGGGGTGTGGTGGCGACAACAATTCCATTCGAGCGAACAGTTGTGATATTGATATCGATCATATTGGTTTAAGTGGACTACCTGATGATCCAAACTACACTTCTGATCAACGTGCAGCAACTTCGGCATTAATCACAAACCCATTTATTCAGTTTGCGATTAAAAATCCGACTTCAGCTGCAACACGTGAGGTGTTAGGCTTTCGTGTTAGTGCTGAAAAGATTAAAGGTTTGATGACATTAGGTACCAATAATGATGTAGATGCAAATAATAGTGCGATACCCAATGGAATTAATACCTTTAGTGGATATATGAAAACCAAAACGGCTTCAGGAACAGCTGTAACAGCAGCTCGTAACATGACATATGCGGATACTGGGTTAGCAATTAAAGGAAAGGTCACTGCGACCATTTTGGGTATTCCAACAGATTTAGATTATACCTCTAATAACTATAATTTAACGCTTTCATCTACTTCAGCTCCATTTACGATTAATTCAACGATTGTGTCTGGGACTCGAATGAAAGATGTGACTTTAAAAGGAACTGGTACGGTTGGACGAATTGATTTTAGTGGACCGCTAACAGCCACGGTATTGGGATTACCTTTAAATAAGAATGTGACAGGAAATATTACAGGGCTTAAAACAGATATTACAGTCAATCAAAGTTTAGGCTTAATTCATGCACTGTATTTAAATAACCCTGCATCATTATCCTTACAGTCTCAAGATATTTTATGGACGGGTGCTGCGGTTGGCGCGAATAAAGGATGGTGGTTGGCGATGGAGGACGAAGTCGAACTGGGCAGTTTAAGTCCAACAACCAAAGTGGCAATTACTAATGAGGTCCTAAAACAAACTATCGCTGGGATTAATAAAGATTTAACTGAACATCCACGACCATGTGGAGATATTCTTTTTGGGTGTGCAATTGGTAGTGACTTAGCAGTTGGTAATGTGCCAATGAATTCTACAACTTTGGATTTCCCACTGACTAATTTAAGCTTACAAGGGCAAAACTTTAGATCAAACTGTTACGGTGGTTTAAAATTCTGCTAATTAAATTTTCATAAAAAATCCCGCGATATACGCGGGATTTTTTTAATCTAAAATGAATTATTTTGCAATTTTCGCCAATAACTCTTCTTTAGAAATGTTTACAGATTCAGCATCACGACGGCCTTTATATTCAAAAGTACCTGCATCCAAGCCTTTCTCACCAATCACAATACGGTGAGGAATACCTGTAAGCTCAAGGTCTGAGAATTTCACGCCTGGACGTTCGTTACGATCATCCAGTAAAACATCATAACCTGCTGCCGTAAGTTCAGCGTACAGTGCTTCAGCTGCTTCCAAAGTGCGTGGAGACTTATGTGCATTCATCGGCACAATGGCAACTTCAAACGGTGCAATTGCCATAGGCCAAATAATGCCTTTTTCGTCAAAGTTTTGCTCAATTGCAGAGGCAACTACACGTGTTACACCAATACCGTAACAACCCATGGTTACAGTAAATGGCTTACCATCTTCACCTAAAACTTTACAACCCAAAGCTTCTGAATACTTTTGACCGAGTTGGAAAATATGCCCAACTTCGATACCGCGTTTAATTTGCAGCGTACCTTTACCGTCTGGAGACGGATCACCCTCAACCACATTACGTAAGTCATAAACTTCGGTGAACTGTGCATCACGTTCCCAGTTTAGACCAGTCACGTGTTTATCAACCTCATTTGCACCCGCAACAAAGTCAGACAGTACCGATGCAGCACGGTCGACAATGACCGTTAAGCCTTTTTCTACCAAGCCTTGTGGTCCACAGAAACCAGCGGTTAAACCCAGTGCAGCAAGTTGTTCTTCTGTTGCAAAAGTTAATGGTGATGCAATGCGCGGATGCTTCTCGGCTTTAATTTCATTTAGCTCATGATCGCCACGTAAGAACAATGCCACTACTGGTGTTGCTTGGCCTTCTTCGGCTGCAATACCTTGTACTAACAAGGCTTTGACAGAGTGTGCAGGATCAGATTTTAAGAAGTTAGAGACGTCTGCAATGGTTTTTTGATTTGGTGTATCGACAACTTCCAAAGCTTTGGTTGGAGCTGCACGTTCACCGACTAAAACGGCCTCAGCCATTTCAATATTTGCTGCATAGTCCGATTCAGTCGAGAAGGCGATATCATCTTCACCACTTGATGCTAATACGTGGAATTCATGTGAACCTGAACCACCAATTGAACCTGTATCGGCTTGTACTGGACGGAAATCTAAACCTAAACGGCTAAAGATTTTGCAGTACGCGCCATACATGATGTCATAGGTTTCTTGCAGTGATTCTTGGTTTGCGTGGAAAGAATAAGCATCTTTCATGATAAATTCACGTGAACGCATTACACCAAAACGTGGACGAATTTCGTCACGGAATTTGGTTTGTACTTGATAGAAGTTTGCAGGCAATTGTTTATAGCTTTTGAGTTCATTGCGCGCAAGATCGGTAATGACTTCTTCGTGGGTAGGACCAAGCACGAAAGGGTTGCCATGGCGGTCTTTAAAACGAAGCAATTCAGGGCCGTATTGGACATATCGACCAGATTCTTCCCATAAAGACGCTGGCTGAGTTACGGGCATCAGGACTTCTAGTGAACCCGCATTGTTCATTTCCTCATGAACGATCGCTGCAACTTTATTTAATACGCGAACGCCCATCGGCAGCCAAGTGTATAAACCTGAAGCCAATTTACGAATCATCCCAGCACGTAGCATTAGTTGATGTGAAATCACTTCTGCGTCATTTGGGGTTTCTCTTAACGTTGCAAATAAAAAGCGACTCGCGCGCATGGAAACTGTCCTAAAATTTTAAACTTTGAAAGTCAAAGATTATACGATAAAAAATGAGGAGGCATGTCGACACCGCCTCAGAAAAATGTTGATTATTATGACATGGTTTTACGTACTTGACGCAGCATAAAGTTCTTAAAGTCATCTAAATAGGTGAAGATCACAGGAACCACCACCAAGGTCAGCAGTGTCGATGTAATGACACCGCCGATCACTGCATGTGCCATAGGTGCGCTTTGTTCCCCCCCTTCACCTAGCCCTAAAGCCAGAGGCACCATGCCCATCACCATGGCACTTGTGGTCATCAGAATAGGGCGTAGACGTGTTTTACCCGCATCAATAATCGCTTGATAACGATCAACGCCGTGATCCATGGCTTTTTTAATGAAATCGATCAATAGAATCGCATTCTTCGTCACCAACCCCATCAGCATAATAATGCCGATAATGGAAAATAAGTTCATGGTGGAATTAAATAAGAAGAGCGCTAAAAACACCCCAATCAATGATAGTGGTAGGGAAGCCATAATCGCCGCAGGGTGAATAAAACTATTAAACTGAGAACCTAGCACAATATAAATAAACACAATGGATAAGGTGATTGCGGTCATGGCATAACCTGCGGATTCAGCCATGTCTTTGTTTGAACCTTGCGTGTCAAAACTATAACCTGCAGGAAGGTCAAAGTTGTCTTCAATTTTTTTAATATCTGTACCAATATCGCCTGCAGGACGACCTGCTGTGTTGGCTTCGACTAAGACTTCCCTTGCTAGATCTCGACGATTAATCTGCGATGCCCCAAGACTTTGCTCTAAATGCGCAACGCTAGAAAGGGGAATCAATAAAGCTTGACCATTGGTATCCGTTTTTTGCGATGTGAGGTAAAGGTTTTGTACATCACTAGGTAAGCTTCGAGCACTTTCAGTTAAGCGCAGGTTAACATCATAGGTTTCACCTTTGTTGTCTTGCCATGTGGTGACATCATCGCCTGCAATCAGTGGTCGAATGACATTGGCAATTTGGTTGACCGAGAGGCCCAAATCGCTGGCCAAGACCCGATTAATATGCACACCTAAAGTCGGTTTAGGGGCTTTAAGTGAGCTTTCTAAGTCGATAATGCCTTTGACTTGCGCAATTTCTGCCATAAAGCGGTCTGAAATTTTTTGCAATTCAGCTAAGTCTGGACCTTTGATGGAAATCATTACGGGCTTTTGTCCGCCCGATACCGTTTCATCTGCCGAGGCAATTGAGGTCACAGTAATGCCACCTACTTGTTGTATGCGTTGGCGGAACTCATTGTTTAAGTCGGTTAAGCTTTTCTTACGCTCTGTGCGTGGCGTAACGGTTACGCGAATACTGACATGGTTTTTACCACGATCCGTAACGCCATTAATCACCGCATAAGTTGCTCGAACGTCAGGGTGCTGCTGAATAATTTTATCGACTTGCAGCAGTTTGGCTTGTGAATACTCCAAAGATGCATCGACAGGTGTTTCAAACTTAATCCGGATCTCACCTTTATCTGGAACAGGGACAAACTCTGTTCCAATTAGTTTAGATAAGCCTAATGCGCCGAATAGCGAAGCCACAGCAATCATGAGGGTGATGAATCGGAAGCGCAGAGCAAGCTTGAGTAATTTCTCATAGCCATGACTGAGATTATCTAGTTTGCCAGAAATCCAATTGAAGAAACGTTTGACTCGATTGGGTGGTTTATGTGGATTATGCTGTTCAGTCCAATGTGCAGATAGCATTGGATCTAAAGTAAAGCTGACAAACATTGAAATCAGCACAGCAGTACTTACGGTTACGCCAAACTGATAGAAAAAGCGACCGATAATACCGCCCATAAACGCCACAGGTAAGAACACCGCAACAATGGTTAAGGTGGTGGCTAAAACAGCGAGTCCAATTTCTTTGGTTCCATCAAGGGCTGCTGTGACAGGGTCTTTGCCCATGTCTGCATGTCGCACAATATTTTCACGGACCACAATCGCATCATCAATCAGTAGACCAATACTGAGTGATAGTGCCAGTAAGGTCATCATGTTGATGCTAAAGCCAAAGATCCAAATAAACGTCAGAGTGCCAAGGAGGGCTATCGGCAAGGTCATGCCTGTAATGGCGGTGGAACGGAATGAGCCTAAAAACAGCAGGACAATCAAAACGGCAAGAGCCGCGCCTTCAATAATGGTACGTGCAACATCGGTGATGCTGTTACGAATGCCTTTAGATGAATCTACCACTACTTTTGCGGTGGTGCCTTCAGGCAACTGTTTTTGGATATCTGCTAAGGTCTCATAAGCACCGTCGACCACGTCAATCACATTTGAATCGGAACTGCGTAAAATATCAATCGCAACCGCGGTTTTACCATCTAAATAGGCACTTGACTCAAGTTCGGCTTGGCTGTCTGAAATGCTTGCAACTTGGCGCAAATAAATCGGTACACCATTTTTATTGGCAATCACCAAATCGCCAAAGGCTAAAGGATGAATCACTTTAGACTTTATCTCGACCACGAGTTCACTGTTACCATGTTTCAACGTTCCACCCGGAACCTCGACATTTTCAGCTTTTAGCGTGTTGATGATCTGGTCAATACCAATCCCAAAACTTTGTAATTTGTGGGGTTCAATCTGTATGCGAATTTGTCGCTTGGCATCACCCAACAAGTTGACGGTCCCAACACCAGAAACGGTTCTAAACTGTGGAACGATGCGCTGATCCAAATAAGAACTGAGCTCTTTCAGTGACATGTTTTGTGATTCAAATACAATTGACATCACGGCATTGGCAGAAGGATCGTAACGTTCAACAATCGGGTCTTGAATTTCATCTCGAAATTGAGCGGTGACCGGTGCAATTTTATCGCGGACATCTTGTGCGGCTATAGCAGAAGAAACATCGAGATCAAACTCAGCAATAATGGTCGATAAGCCTTCGCTAGACTGAGAAATGACCTGTTTTAAACCTGAAATGGTATTGATCTGATCTTCCATTTTCTTGGTGATTTCAGACTCAACTGTTTCAGGGGATGCTCCTGGATAGGTGGTATAAACCACCACGAAGGGGAAATCGACATCAGGAAACTCCTCAACTCCCATTCTTTGCCAAGAGGCTAAGCCTAAAACCATCAGACAAAACATCATCATGATGGTAAAAACAGGATATTTCACACTAATACGGGTTAACCACATAGCAACAACCTTTTCTTATTTTATGGATTGATCGTCACCATTTGATGCAAATCTTTTTCATTAAACTTTATACGGCTGATACGGTCGTTGGTTTGTAGTCCCTTAACCACAGCACTGTTGTTGCTATAGCGTTGTTCCAATACTTTTATGTGAACACGTTCAATTTTATTGTGGCGAATCACCCAAACATAAGGCGCATTTTGTATATCTTGAATGGTATCGAGCGGGATGATTTGGCCTGTAATGGACTGTGAACCAAGTATGTCGCCCTCCACAAAGGTCCCGATACTCAATGAATTAATACTTTCAATTGGCTGAGCAAAGAACTCAATTTGACGGCTTGCGGGATCTGCAATCGGGGAAATACGAGTAAGTTTGGCTGTCAGTTTTTGGGGATTGCCTTGCAGTTGATATTCAATTTTTTCTCCCAAACTTAAAGCGGCTTGTAGATCACTTGGAATTTTGGCCTGTATTTCTAAATGACTCGGGTCAATGATTTCAAATAGGGTTTGTCCTGCGGATACTGTTTGTCCAGGTTCTACCTGACGTTGAGTAATAACCCCTGAAATCGGGCTTAAAATAGTGCCATCGCGATCTGCTTTTTTGGCAATATCAACATTGGCTTGTTGCGCACGAACATTTTCTAATTGAGCTTGATAGTCCACAAGGTTTTGTTCATATTCCACTTTAGAAATAAAGCCCTGATCGAGTAAACGTTTTTTTCTTTGAACCATGCTTTTTGCAAGATTGGCTTGGGCTTGAGTTGATGCAAGATTGGCTTGAGCTTGGGCAAGACGCGCAGCATTATCTTGATTATTCAATCGAACTAGTACTTGCCCTTTCTGAACGGCTTGTCCAACTTGAGCGGAGACGGCGGTGGCTGTCGCTGTCACTTGAGCCTGAATGGAACTTTGATTGACGGCTCGAATGGTGCCAGTAAAGGCGGTACGTTGGATAGAAGGCCCTTCTTGGAACTGGACCAAGTCTTCTGCGATCAGTTCGATTTTAGCTCTAGATGAAGCAGGAGATGTGGCCTCGTCTTGTTTTTGGCAGGCAGAGAGGAGTAAGCACAAACACAGCGGACTGAGTTTAAAAATTGGGAGCACTTGGAGGCTTAATTTGGTTTTTATACGTAGTGCAGCCTGCATTGAGTCAAATCCTTTGGTCTAGCGGCGAAAGTCAGCACACTGTAAATAAAACGCAGATTATTCAAGTGTTTTTAAACGAGCAATAATTCTGTCGTATTCAGCCTTGGTATTACGATAGTGACTTTGTAACGATTGTATTTGCTCTTTTTTCATCACAATATTTTTGGAATTATAATCAATCATATCTTGGAGTGGTTTCGGATTGCTTTTGCCTTTACGCATGTTCTCTTTTTCTTGGCGTAAGAATCCAATACGGTCATTCTGTAATTGTTTTAATTCATCCTGCTGGAACTTAATCTGCTTTAAGATATAGGAAAGGGCGGTATTGCGTTTTTGAGTGGCGACTTGGCTGTTGGTATAAGCGCGTTTTAATTTAAGATCTGACTCACGTTGCTTGGCTGCTGCTGCACGTTGTGGCGCATATTGCGCATCTTTTTCTGCGTTGTATGGACGTGCCCGTTGAATCACTTGCATGTTGCTATCGAGTGCTTCATAACCATAACGAATATGGTTGGGGGTGACACTGCTACTGACGTTTGCGATGCCTTTACTGTCGTAATATCGATACCAGACCGCTTTAGGTGGATCGGCCATAATCGAGATGGTCTGCAAACTTAGCAAAGCCAGCAAAATGACTTTCGCAGTCATCCTTTTTTTCACGATCAAAGCAAGTTTGTGATTAAACTCCCTAAGCATCGATACCCCCCCAGTTTAAAGTTGACTAAATTACTTATTTACAAGCAATAAATAGTGCTATATTAGTCCTAAATTTAGGAATAAAAAATATAATCAGTCAAAAAAAAATCGACGGGTATAGGAAAGTGTGAAGCCGTTCTTGAAAAGAAGATGAAGTGTGGTTTTATGCGGAAACTGTTCGTTGAAAATATAAGTAAATATATGTTAAAAGTGTACGTAACTTGTAAAGCGTCTACGAATCTGTTTCTACAAACATTCTAAAAATGGGAAGGGTCATATTAAATGGACGATAAATTCCAGAATCTAAAAGTAATGGTCATTGATGATTCAAAAACCATTCGTCGTACAGCCGAAACATTATTGCAACGCGAAGGTTGTGAAGTGGTGACTGCAGTCGATGGTTTTGACGCATTGTCAAAAATTGCTCAAGCCAATCCTGATATCGTATTTGTCGACATTATGATGCCACGACTAGATGGTTATCAAACGTGTGCATTAATCAAAAATTCACAAAATTATCAAAATATTCCTGTCGTGATGCTCTCTAGCAAAGATGGTCTATTTGACCAAGCCAAAGGGCGTGTTGTCGGTTCAGATGAATATTTAACAAAGCCGTTTAGTAAAGATGAATTATTAAATGCGATTCGTAATCACGTTTCAGCATAAGTAATATAAGTGTAATTGGGGAAAATTATGGCGCGTATTTTAATTGTGGATGACTCACCTACAGAGACATTCCGCTTTAAAGAAATTTTGGGGAAACACGGTTTTGAAGTGATTGAAGCGTCGAATGGTGCCGATGGTGTAACCATGGCTCAAGCTGAACTTCCTGATCTTGTGTTGATGGATGTGGTGATGCCAGGCGTTAATGGCTTCCAAGCAACCCGTCAAATTGCGCGTGGCGCAACAACAAAACACATTCCCGTAGTGATCGTCAGTACTAAAGATCAGGCTACAGACCGTGTATGGGGTAAGCGTCAAGGTGCGTGTGATTATTTAACTAAGCCTGTTGATGAAAACCAACTGATTGATGTGATTAAGCAACACCTGAACGCAGGATAAGCTCTATGGCAGCAAATGGATTTATCGAATTACTTCGACTTGCTAAACGTGGTAATAAAAACTACGTTTCAAACGAAAATGAGGTAAACCGCTGGTCGGGCATTGCTTTTGAGATGATGGGGCAATATTTCGTTGCGCCATTAGGTGAAGTTGCAGAGGTAATTTATCCTCCGAAATATACCTTAGTGCCAAATACTCAGCCTTGGGTTGTGGGTTTGGCCAATATTCGGGGACGTTTACTTTCTGTTGCCGATTTAGCGCACTATGTATCAGGGCATCGTAGTGCGTATTCACCGACTCAAAAAGTACTCTGTATTAGTCACAATGACCACTATGTCGGTTTAGTTGTAGATCAGGTTCTGGGGATTCAGCACTTTAATAAGAAAAGTTTCTTTTCTAAACATGAAGATTTAGATCGGAATTTAAAAGAATATTGCCAAGGGTATTTTCACCAACACAACCAACAATGGCATGTTTTCTTATTCAGTCGCTTATTAGACAATCCAAAGTATATGAACGCATCTATAAAATTTATAAATTAATATCATTGTCGCGCGCGAAATTATAAGGGCGTAAATCGGGGAGAAGCTGCATGGGCTTTAAACTTAAAAAGAAAAATACGGATGGAAGCAGTAACCGCTCAGGTGGAAATGCTTTAGTAGCAAAACTTCAATCACAGACGGAACAGTTTTCACGTGTATTTGGTGATAGTGAAAAGTCCAAGCCATTAATTTTGGGTGCGGCATTTTGTATCGTACTGGCAATTTTCTTACTGTTGTATCTATTCTATAGCGTACCTCGAAATAACGAATTCACCCGTAGCTTGGGTGATTTACGTCTTTTATCACAAACGATTTCGCGTCAGGCAACTGAAGCAACAGCATCAGGTACACCTGAAGCCATTAAAAAACTGACAGAATCACAAAAGTCTTTTGCTGAAAATTTAGAAACAGTAAAAGATATTCACGCAAGTACAGATGCACTGCGTGAAGTAGATGCACAGTGGAAAAAAGTTTCTGAAAATATTGATTTAATTGCATCACAACAAAAAATCATTAACCAACTTTACGATACCAACATCGCGATTAGTGAAAGTATTCCGGGGATTCAGGCCGAATATAACTTAATGGTTGACCAAATGGCACGTCAAAATGTGCCAGCCAACCAAGTCGTGATTGCAAAAAACCAAGTATTCATTGCGGAACGTATTTTACGTTCAATTGGTTCGGTATTAACGGGTTCAGACAACTCGCGTGAATCTGCGGATGACTTTAGCTCAGATACAGAAACCTTCGCGTCATACTTAAACGCACAGTTAAATGGCAGTGCGGACTTAGGTGTAGAGCGTATTAATGACCCTGAAATGCGTGACTCTTTAACCAGTATTCAATCTGAATATGATGATGTACTGAAGTCAGCAGCAGCAACCGTTTTAAAGAACTCATCACAAATCGTTAAAGTACGCCAAGCGTCATCATCGATTTTTGAACAGTCGGATGCTTTGTTAAGTAATTTGAACAAATTGTCAGGTGGTACAGGTTTAGCGATTGCAATTCCTGCCTTAGGTCTAATTCTAGCCCTGATTGCCTTCTTGTTCTGTGTATTTAAATTACTTGTACTTCGTGGTGAATCAGATAAAAAACGTGTATCTCGTCTACAAGATGAATATGACCGTAACCAAAACGCGATTTTACGTTTACTGGATGAAATTGCCGATCTTGCAGATGGTGACTTGCGTTCATATGCAACGGTATCTGAAGACTTCACGGGTGCAATTGCCGACTCGATTAACTTCGCAATTGACCAATTACGTGACCTTGTATCGCGTATTACCGAAACTTCTCAAGAGGTTGCACAATATACGGCAAGTACGCAGGGGATTACCAACCAGTTAGCCGAGGCATCTGAACACCAAGCGCAAGAAATTGCAGGTGCATCTGCCGCGATTAACGAAATGGCAATGTCAATTGACCAAGTATCTTCAAACGCTGAAGAGTCTGCGGTGGTAGCAGAACGTTCAGTAAAAATTGCTGCAAATGGCGCGAACGTTGTAAACCGTTCAATTGAAGGTATGGATATCATTCGTGAGCAGATTCAAGAAACCTCTAAACGTATTAAACGTTTGGGTGAATCTTCGCAAGAGATTGGTAACATCGTTGCCTTGATTAACGATATTGCCGACCAAACGAACATCTTGGCTTTAAACGCAGCGATCCAAGCATCGATGGCAGGTGAAGCAGGTCGTGGTTTCGCCGTGGTTGCAGATGAAGTACAGCGTCTTGCAGAACGTTCTGCTTCAGCAACCAAACAGATTGAAACACTGGTAAAAACCATTCAGACCGATACCAACGAAGCCGTAATTTCGATGGAACAAACTACGTCTGAGGTTGTACGTGGTGCGAACTTATCTAAAGATGCGGGGGTTGCACTGGATGAGATTCAAAACGTATCGGGTAATTTGGCGAAATTGATTGCAAACATTTCGGATGCAGCAAAGCTACAGTCAGCATCTGCGGGTCATATTGCAACCACGATGAACGTTGTACAAGAAATTACCTCACAAACCACCACTGCGACTTTCGATACGGCACGTTCAGTCTCTGAACTTGCGAACATGGCGGAAGCGTTACGTGAGTCTGTAACAGACTTTAAACTGCCTGATTAAGCACTTGCTTTGGGGGAGGTATGCTGCTCATTGTCTGAGTGGCATACCAAAATCAGGATACACATCAACTCAATTAGCTTGAGCAAAAAGACTGGTTTGGGATGATGGTTATAATGAAGTTTATGCACCTTTTTTGGGTAGCTGACAACGCAAGAAGCCTTAGCTATGAAAGAAATATTAAAACATTTAGTTGAAACGACAACGCTTCCGGAAGATAGTTATCTAGATCAAGATGCAGAAATTCTTGAAATTTTTGTTGAAGAAATTGAAGAAATCTTCGTTGAGTTAGATCCATTATTTGAAAAGTGGTACGCTGAACCGACCCATCAAGAAACCTTGTTGAGCATACGTCGTCACTTCCATACCTTAAAAGGCTCTGGTCGTATGGTGGGGGCAAAGTCAGCAGGTGAAACAGCATGGGCGGTTGAAGATACCTTAAATCGTGTGATTTCAGGGGCTGTACCACTCACGGCAACGGTTCAAAAATTTGCTAAAACGGTATTTAAACTGTATCAATTTAAACTGTACCCGATCTTCAAAGCGGTGCAGGAAATTGATCTTGATCTTCGTCCTATGGTTTTAATTGGACAACAATTACAACAAAATCAAAGTTTAGAACCTGCTCTAGAAGAGTTGTTACAACTGTCTAATCATCTAAATAGTAATGATGTCGTGACGGGATTGGAGTTGATCGATATCGAAGTTGCTGAACCTGAGCCACAAGTTGCAGACGTTTCTGAGCAGGATGATCAAGTGCATGATGTCCTTGAAGAAACTTTAGCGATCTTCATTGAAGAAGCGGAAGACCATTTAGCGACTATCGATCAGTTCCTAAATGCAGATGAAACCAAAGTACAAGATTACAATGGTTTAATCCGTGCTTTACATACATTGCGCGGTAGTTCGTCTATGGCGCAAATTGAGCATGTCTTTAATGCCAGCTCAAAAGTTGAAAATCTATTTAAAACCTTGGTACAAGAAGAGATTGTTTCCACCTCGAAAGAGATCTCTTTACTCACCCAATATGCTGAATTTGTACGTGATTATTTACATGTGCTTGGGCGTGGTACGAACGAACAGCTTGACGTGATTTATGCTACGTTCACTACGGCTTGGGACAACTATGGTTTCAGTATAGAAGACGTAGATGATGAGCTAAACCCACAAGGTATGGTCTCGAAGCTGATCGAGTTAAATATTGATCTGCTGCTTGATGCTGAATTTGAGTTTGATCAGCGGGCTAAAGTTGAATATCCAGACTATATTCAGCACTTAGGTGAACAAGCAAAACAATTGCTAGAATTCACCAATAACCGTGCTGCTCAAGGCATTCATGACTTTACTTCTGAGCTATATGCTGGTTATCAAGCCTTACTGGAAAAGCCAGAATTACTCAATGTAGATTATGCATACGAGTTATTTGGTCAGGCACATCAAGAATTTATCCATTTATTTGACACTTTAGCTGCGGGTCAGCGCGTCATTCTGACTGAAGAAGTGCATAAAGTTCTAAATGAATTAATGGCCTTCGTACAGCAAGATGTTGAATCGACTTCGACGATGGTAATTGAACCTGTTGCTGAGGCTGTTATTTCTGGAAATACTTCACAACCAAGCCTTGATCTTGCGCAGATTTCGCAGCAAATTGCCTCGGATCATCAGTACAAGCAATTGAATATGGCCAACACCGATTTTGATGATGATTTGCTTGATATCTTCTTGGAAGAAGCTGAAGAATTATTGATGGGGATGGATCAGGATCTCAATACTTGGTCTAAAAATGGCAATGATACCGCGGCACTCAATAATTTAATGCGTTATTTGCACACCTTAAAAGGTGGTGCCAATATGATTTCTGCACCTTTTATTGGTTCGATTGCACACGAATTAGAGTCTATTTATGAGCGTGTGATTCGTCAGCAAATCGCCACAACGCCACAGTTGATTAGCATCATTCGCTTAGTACAGGATGACGTCGCAGACCGAATTCAGGTCATTCGTACGGAGAAGGTTGATTACCCAGCAATAGCGACCATCAAGGTACTGCATAATATTCAGAGCTTGGTTGAGGGTACGACTCATACAACTACAGCATCTGAGCCTTTGGATGAGGCGTTTGTTGCAGCAATTGAAAAGGCTCAGCCTCCAGTTCAAGAACCTTTGTCTAATGTAGATAGAATAATTGAAGGTGAAACAGAAACAGCTGCTGTTGAGTCAGCAACTATGATTGAAGCGTCGAGTGTAGTTGAAAACACTGACGTTACTGTAGTTGAACAGCTAGATACTCCACCAGTTGCACAAGAAGCAGTCAGCGCTGTTGAAGAAGCAGCTAGTCTTTTATCAATTGTTGAAGAAACCTTCTTGGAAGAAGCTGAAGAAATTCTAGCAACTACGGATGGCTTACTGAAACAATGGACTGAACAACGTAGTGACCGTAGTGTGTTACTACAATTGCAACGTGCTGCGCACAGCTTAAAAGGCGGCGCGCGTATGGCAGAGAATGAACCCGTTGGTGCGATTGCTTATGAGCTAGAAACCACATTTGAGCAATTTGCTGTACATAATTTCAGTTCAAATGTGTATGACCCATTATTGCAGACTGCATTTGAATGGTTAAAACAAGCCATCTTCAAACGTGATTTTAGTAATTATGATGGTCTGAAAAACAGCTTAGCATCTATTGATTATGTGGATGTGATTGCGCAATTACCGACGCGTGTAACTCAAATTGATTTACTCAATGCGGTACCAAGTTTTGAGTTTGTGCAGGGTGATGGTACTGAGCCGCCAGCAATGCTGGGTGAGTGGAAAGAAACGACTCACTTGGATGGTGGTAATGAGATGATCCGTATCTCAGCTGATTTGGTTGAGAAAATGATCGACCTGTCAGGTGAAAATGCGATTAACCGTTCGCGTATCGAGATGGACTTAGGTCAGCTCGGTAATACGTTGAATGAGATGGAGCTTGCAATTAAGCGTTTGGCGGATCAGTTACGTCGAATGGAAGGTGAGCTTGAGAGTCAAATTATTGCCAAGCACGGTTCTGAAAACTCGCGCTACGCAGACTTTGACCCCTTGGAAATGGACCAATATTCATCGCTCAATCAATTGTCCAAATCTTTAGCCGAATCGGCTTCGGATTTGGTCGACTTCAAGAGCACTTTGGCTGAGAAAATTCGTGATGCGGAAGGCTTGTTATTACAACAATCCCGTATTCAAGCGGAAATTCAAGAAAGCTTAATGCGGACACGTTTGGTGCCGTTCTCACGTATGTTGCCACGTTTGCAACGTATTGTACGTCAGACCGCATCAACCCTGAACCGTCCGACAGAACTGGTCGTCCATAACACCGAAGGTGAATTAGACCGTACGATTCTTGAACGTTTGGTTACACCGTTTGAGCATATGCTACGTAACGCAATCGACCACGGTATTGAAGATGCGGAACAACGTGGCGCTGCGAAAAAATCAGCGACAGGCCAAATTGAACTGAACATTAGTCGTCAAGGTACAGATGTTATCGTCAGCTTTAAAGATGATGGTAAGGGTATTGATGAAAGCACGATTAAAGCGAAAGCGCTAAACTTAGGTTTAATTAAAGCCGATCAAGTACTAGATAAACAGGAAATTTTACAGTTTATTTTCCATCCAGGTTTTAGTACGGCCAAAGAAGTGACGCAAATTTCTGGACGTGGTGTTGGTCTTGATGTAGTGCAAAGTGAAATTAAAGCACTGGGTGGACATGTCACGGTTGAATCGGAAATTGGTTTCGGCACAACCTTCATTATTCGCGTACCGACTACGGTAGCGGTTAGTGATGCGTTGATGGTGAAAGCCGGTGATCAACAATATGCGATTCCATTGGCGCAGATTGATCGTATTGTGCGTATTGCTCCAACAGCACTGGATCAGTATTTCCACAGCAAAGATGATCAATTCAAAATTGATGGCGTGAGTTATAAACTGCGCTATTTATCTGAGTTTTTATCCAATCAGCCGATTCCGCGTTTGAGTAATATTGGACATTCATTGCCGGTGTTATTGATTAAAGGCAATAGTGGGCAAACCATTGCATTATTAGTCGATCAGCTGATTGGTTCACGTGCGCAAATTGTAGTGAAGCCGGTTGGACAACAGTTTGCCAGCATTGGTGCAATTGCGGGTGCAACGATTATGGGTGATGGCCATGTGTGTTTGATTTTAGATGGTCAGAACATTGCACGTCAGATTTTAAGTACCAAGCGTGTAACGCATGCCGCCGATCATCGTGACTTTGGTCGTCATCAGGATACGCGTCGTTTAGTGATGATTGTGGATGACTCAGTTACGGTCCGTAAGGTCACATCGCGCTTATTAGAGCGTCAAGGCTTTGATATTGTAACAGCAAAAGATGGTGTTGATGCGATGGAGCAGCTGGAGAGCGTTAAACCAGACTTGATGTTGCTAGATATTGAAATGCCGCGTATGGATGGTTTTGAAGTAACGAACTTGGTTCGTCACCACGACATTCACCAGAATTTGCCGATTATTATGATTACATCGCGTACGGGTGAAAAACACCGTGAACGTGCTTTCAGCTTAGGCGTGACGCACTACATGGGCAAACCATTCCAAGAGGCAGAATTACTTGCCAACATTCAGCAGTTATTGGCTGAAAAGCAGGGGTAAATAAATGAATGCAAATGTTTCAAAGAGCATGAATGAGCAAATCAGTCAGCAAGAGCTGCAATATCTGATTACAGTATCAACAGGTTTTATTGATGCTTATGTCATTGAATGCCATGGAAAAAATCCCATGCTCTTACCGCAAAATATTGTTCTATCTGCACTCGATAGTGATACGCAAGTGAAAACGGTGGAATGGCATGATCTTCATCTGCCTGTCTATGCCATCAACCGCCCAGACCAAACGGAAGGGGTGGCGCTGGTGATTGAGGGGGATGATGCTTCTCAGCGCTTTGCTTTGATGTGTAATGAAATGCCGAAGTCAATTCGTTTGCGTATTTCTGAAATTGTTGATGATGAAAGCCCTGTGAATGATCCCACCATTTTCCAGCTGGTGCGTATGGGGGATGAAATTTACCACATACCGAATTTAAATAAAATTCAGGCCAGTTTAGGTCTTTCTACTTAAGTTTGAATGCAATAAAAAAGGAACTCAATAGAGTTCCTTTTTTATAAGGGTTTGTACGCTTATGCCAAAAGGCCTTCTAAAATTTGTTCGTAAATTTCAGCAAGCGGTTCCAGATCCGATACATTCACATGCTCATCAATTTGATGGATGCTGGCATTGAGAACACCAAGTTCAAGTACTTGAGCACCTGTAGGAGCAATAAAGCGACCATCTGATGTTCCGCCTGAGGTTGAAAGCTCAGTTTCTACACCAGTCACATTACGAATGGCATTTTTAGCCGCATTCACCAACTCACCCACTGGCGTCAGGAACGGTAAGCCTGAATGTGTCCATTTAATGTCGTAGACTAAACCATGACGATCCAAAATTTCTAAAACACGTGCTTTTAATTCTTCAGCGGTCAATTCAGTTGAATAACGGAAATTGAAAGTTACGGTCATGGTACCTGGGACGACATTGGTTGCCCCTGTACCTGCTTGAATATTTGACACTTGGAACGAGGTTGCAGGGAAATATTCGTTGCCTTGATCCCAAACTGTATCACAAAGTTCAGCAACGGCTTTAGACGCCATGTGAATCGGGTTAATGGCTAAATGTGGATAAGCCACGTGACCTTGTTTTCCTTTCACTGTCATTACTGCATTGAGCGAACCACGACGACCATTTTTAACAATATCACCCAGTTGATGGGTACTTGAAGGTTCACCTACCAAACACCACTTCATTTTTTCATTACGGGCTTCGAGTGTTTCGATCACTTTGACTGTGCCATTGATCGATGGACCTTCTTCATCTGAGGTGATGAGGAAGGCGATTGAGCCTTTATGATTTGGGTGTTTTGCAACAAAGCGCTCAGAAGCAACCACCATTGCAGCCAAGGCAGTTTTCATGTCTGCACTGCCACGACCATAAAGCTTGCCATCACGAATTTCAGGGGCAAATGGGTCTGAGTTCCAAGCATCTAAATTACCTGTAGGAACGACATCGGTATGACCCGCAAAGCAAAATACAGGTGCTTCAGTGCCTTTTCGTGCCCACAGATTGTCAACATCATCAAAGCGCATAGATTCAATGTTGAAACCAATTTTTTCTAAGCGTTCAGCCATAATATTTTGACAGTTGTGATCCACAGGTGTAACTGATGGCTGACGTAACAGTTGGAGGCTTAAATCAAGAGTAGCAGAAGAGGTCATGCGCATTTCAAAGTCAATAAAACAGTCGGTACTATAATAGGCGATTAATCTATGGAATGCGAAACATAGCAATAAAAAAACCTTATCAATTGATAAGGTTTTGATGCAAATATTAACTACTTGCGGATTTCATCTTGGGTTTTTTCAGCGGTATTTGATACAGCATTACCTGCTGAAGAGACATCTTTACCAATACCTTTGACGGTATTACAGCCTGTTAAAACAAAAAGCATCACTAGTGAACCTAAAACAATTTTTTTCATCTCTGTCTCCAAAATTTTTAGTGTATTCATCAAATGATTTTGTTCTGATGTTGTTTAAGATTAAAAAATAAACACTTTAAACAATAGCATCGTTTTACAGGAGATGAGTAAGCGTATGTTGCGTTGTGTACTTTTGTATAAAGTAACTTCTGCAAAATCAAGTTAAAATCAAATTTGGATTTCGGTACATATAAAACTGATTGTTTTGATTTTGTAAGTACAGTCCATTTGTCCACCAATGTGCATTTGGGCTGCTGATTTCAGCATTTGGGCAAATCCATTCTTGACGCTGTAGGCGATAGTAATTCAAGTCGGCCTTTGGAATTAGGTTACCCCAAGTGCCTAGTCGACGGTCTGGATTGAGCCAATCGGGGAGGGGGTATTGGTTTAAAGCATCAACTGCTGTGCAACCATTTATTATGGGGAGAAAGAGTTGTCCCTTTAAAACGGCAAAGCGAGCTTGAATGTCTGTATCTAAAGCTTGCTGGAATTGAAACTGTTTATGGGTAAAGTGTTTTAGTTTTCGGTTTAAAGTGTCGGTACGATTCAAACCATACCATGTGGTTAAGCTTAGATCTGTTTCACCCAAATAATATTTCAACGCGACTTCCCAATGCTCGATTTGATTGGTTTCGGTATTTTTAATTAAAAAGTCCAGCTCACCCGTAGTCCGCGCACCATCAATGATTTGGATACTATGACCCAATAATTCATAAGCATGATAGCGATGGTCCAGTAACCAAAACCACATGAACATTTCAAAGCGCAGACCCAGACGGGTACTTTTCAGTTGAGCCATAAAGTCTTCGAGTTCTTTCGGGTTTTGATCAAGCTGTTTAAGTCGAGGTAAATAGGTTTGAAAGTGCTGTTGCCAGATTTGTGAGGGATGAAAATGAAAAGCATGTTGTATATCGAGCTCTAACGGCAACGCAGATAAAATGTTTGGACTTGCTACAGCAAAAGCCAACTGGCGAAGCAATGGATGTTTAAATTGGAGCCAAGGTTCGAACAACTGATGCTGTGAAATGAGATGCATGTGAGTGCCTTAAAAAAGAAGCTAAATATGCAGAAGGACAACGGATAAAATTAAAAAACACTTTATACTACCGCAATTCGGTGCTCAGGAAAGTGGTATGAAAACGTTGTTTTGGCGTTGTTTAGTGGTGATCTTTGTCATCCTAGGCTTTATCGGTGCGCTGTTGCCGGGTATGCCAACAACTGTTTTTCTGATCTTGGCTGCTTGGGCTGCATCTAAGGGGTGGCCACAAATGGATACTTGGTTACTTAACCATCCTAAATATGGCGCAACGTTAAGAGCATGGCGTGCCAATGGCACTGTACCACGTAAAGCTAAGTGGTTTGCCAGTATCATGATGTTGATCAGTGGGCTGATCATGCTACTGACCAATGCACCATTCTTTGTGAAATTATTTACCAATACCACCATGCTGCTAGTCGCAATATGGTTATGGTTACGCCCAGAACCAAATACTGTAATAGATAAAAAACAAATAGAGGACAACTGATGTCTTATGTAATTGCTGATGCAGACGTCTTGATTGATCTGGCTGAACAGACTTTAACACTGCCTAAAAAGAATAAATTTTATCTGATCTCGTCAGGAAAAAATGGCATTGGCGAAGTTGAAAATAGTGGTAAAACCCCACGGGGTTGGCATCTCATTGCTGAGAAGCATGGTGCTGAGCAACCTCAAAATGCCGTTTTTATTGCTCGAAAGCCTACAGGGGAAGTATACGACACCGATTTAGCCAATCAGTTTCCTGAACGAGACTGGATTTTGTCTCGGATTTTATGGCTGAGTGGTTTAGAAGAAGGCTTTAATCGCGGGGAAGGCTGCGATACCTATCAACGTTATATCTATATTCATGGAACACCAGATAGCGAACCAATGGGGATGCCGATGTCGCATGGCTGTATTCGTATGCGTAATACGGATGTCATGGAGTTATTTGAACTAATTGATTGCAATGCACTGGTTTATATTTCCGAACATAGACTTGAACTCTAAAAATAGCTGTTAAAAAATGTGCAAGCTTATTTTATTGAGTATTCACCGCTGTAATTTAAAATATGAATATTTAATAGAAGAAGGGGATTAATCATAGAAAAAGTGTATTTTGAGGAAAAGAAATTTAGCGAATAATCATTTTAATTTTCGCAAATATGTTAAATAACATACAGAAAATACTTGTTTTTATACCATTTGACCTATTTTTTAATCACTCGATTGCAAAAAAGTGAAAACAAGCTGAAAAGCGTTTGACAGCCTGTAAAGATTCTCTATAATGCACCTCACAAACGATAAAGACGTTAAGGGCGCTTAGCTCAGTTGGTAGAGCGTCTGCCTTACAAGCAGAATGTCGGCGGT